>Ga0335081_10006064_pt1 | contig 19181 bp, 13 predicted proteins | sample Lox_Sample_35_FD_206713 | JGI IMG/M metagenome (GOLD analysis project Ga0335081, IMG submission 206713) | Soil microbial communities from Loxahatchee National Wildlife Refuge, Florida, United States - Lox_Sample_3.5 | ecosystem: Environmental > Terrestrial > Soil > Wetlands | place: USA...
CGGTCCGATCTCGCGCCGCGCGTTCCTCGTTGCGAGCAGCGCCGCGAGTGGCGGTCTGCTGCTCACGTTCCACAACCCCGCACTTGCCGCCGGCTCGGCGGGCTCGGCGGCCCATGGCGCGGCTGGCGCCGGCGCCTCGGTCAACCCGTACATCCGCATCGCCCCGGACGGGGTCGTCACGATCATGGCGCCGAATCCGGAGATCGGGCAGGGCGTCAAGACCTCGCTCCCGATGATCGTCGCCGAGGAGCTCGACGTCGACTGGAAGGATGTGAAGACGGAGCAGGCGCCGCTCGATCCGAAGGCCTACGGCCCGCAGTTCGCCGGCGGCAGCCTCTCAACGCCGTTCAACTACGACAAGCTGCGGCACATGGGTGCCGCCGCGCGGCAGATGCTGATCGCCGCGGCGGCGGGGCTGTGGCATGTCCCGGCGTCCCAATGCGAGACCGCCGACGGCAAGGTGATCCACAAGCCAAGTGGACGCACGCTCTCCTACGGGGCGCTCGCCGCGCGCGCGGCCGTCCTGCCGCCGCCCGATCTCAAAATGGTGCAGCTGAAGGATCCGAAGGACTTCAAGGTGCTCGGCAAGTTCCAGTCGGGCGTCGACAACCCGCTGGTGGTCACGGGCAAGCCGCTGTTCGGCATTGACGTGACCGTGCCGGGCATGCGTTATGCGGTGTTCCAGAAGTGCCCGGTGTTCGGCGGCAAGGTCGTGAGCGCCAACGTCGAGGCGATCAAGGCGCTGCCGGGCATCCGCAACGTCCTGGTCATCAACCCGGAGGCGCCGACGGGGCTGCCGGACGGCATGCAAACGGGTCTGCAGAGCGGCGTCGCCATCATCGGCGACACCTGGTACGCGGCCAACAAGGCGCTCGAGAAGCTCGAGGTGAAGTGGGACGAGGGTCCGGTCGCCGAGCAAAGCAGCGAGGGCTATGCCAAGCAGGCGGCGGACCTTGCCACCAAGGACCCGCACAAGATCGTGCAGAAGGACGGTGACGTCAAAGCGGCGCTCGCCGGCGCGGCGAAGGTCGTCGAGGCGTCCTACTTCTACCCGTTCATCTCGCACGCGGCGCTCGAGCCGATGAACACGACCGTCGCGGTCACGGACGGGAAGGTGGAGATCTGGTCGCCCACCCAGAACCCCGGCGCCAACGTCGGCGCGGTGGCCAAGGCCCTCGGCGTCCCGCCCACCAGCATCACCCTGCATGTCACCCGCTCCGGCGGCGGCTTCGGCCGCCGGCTCGGCAGCGATTTCGTCGTCGAGGCGGCGATGATCGCCAAGCTCCACGGCGAGCCGGTCAAGCTCCTGTGGAACCGCACGCAGGACCTGCAGCACGACTTCTACCGTCCCGCCGGCTTCCACAACTTCAAGGCCGGCCTCGACGCACAGGGCAAGCTCGTGGCGTTCCGCGATCATTTCGTGACGTTCGCGGGTGGCAAGGACAAGAGCGGCGCGGACAAGGAGTCGAGCGCCGCCGACCTCTCCAAGACGGAGTTCCCGGCGCGCTTCGTGCCGAACCTCGAGCTCGCGGTCTCCATGATCCCGCTCGGCGTGCCGACCGGCCCGCTGCGCGCACCGGGCAGCAACGCGCTCGCATTCGCGTTCCAGTCCTTCATCGACGAGGTGGCGCACGCGGCCGGCAAGGACCCGCTGCAGTACCGCATCGATCTCTTCGGCGAGCCGCGCGTGCTGCAGGCCCCGCCGGGCGGCTTCGGCCGTCAGCCCCCGTTTGACACCAGCCGGGCGACCGGTGTGCTCGCGATGGTGCGTGAGAAGAGCGGCTGGGGTAAGCGCACGCTGCCGGCGGGCACCGGCCTCGGCGTTGCCTTCTACTACAGCCATCAGGGCTACTTTGCCGAGGCCGTGCAGGCGAGCGTCTCGCCGCAGGGCATGGTCAAGGTCGACAAGGTGTGGGTCGTGGGCGATGTGGGCAGTCAGATCGTCAATCCCGCCGGTGCGATCAACCAATGCCAGGGCGCGGCGATCGACGGCATCAGCGCCGCCTTGGGTCAGCAGATCACGATCGACCGGGGCCGCGTTGCGCAGACGAACTTCCACGAGTACACGCTGCTGCGCATGTATCAGGCGCCGCCCGTGCAGGTGGATTTCCGCATCACGGAGAATCCGCCGACGGGTCTCGGTGAGCCTGCGCTGCCACCGGTGCTGCCGGCGCTCTGCAACGCGATCTTCGCCGCCACGGGCAAGCGCGTGCGCTCGCTGCCGATCAACCCTGACGAGCTGAAGTCGGCCTAAGCCGCTCGTCGCGCGCCCGTCACCGGGTCTGGGGCTGTCGATGCGTCGTTCCGACGAGGATGTCGATCGCGCCTTCTCGATGCTCATCGGGGGAGACTGGGTGGGCGGGCAGGAGAGCTTCGCCTGCGTCGATCCCTTCACCGAGCAAGGCTGGGGCCGCGTGCCCAGCGCGAGCACCGCGCAGGTCGATCGCGCCGTGCGCGCCGCACGACAGGCATTTGACACCGGCGGCTGGCCGCAGACCGCTCCGGCGAGGCGCGCGGGGCTGCTGCGCAAGCTCGCGCAGCTGATCGAGGCGCATGCCGAGGCGCTCACCTATCAGCAGATTCACGAGAACGGCAAGCTCGTGAGCGAGATGCGTCCGGGAATCGACGTGCTCGCGAACGCCTGCTACTACTTCGCGGGACTCGCCGAGACGCTCCACGGGTCGACCTTATCCACCGGCCTGGCGGATTTCACCAGCTACACCGTGCGCGAGCCGCTCGGGGTCGTGGCGGCCGTTACGCCCTGGAATTCCCCACTGCTGCTTGCCGGCTGGAAGGTATTTCCGGCGCTCGCCGCCGGCAACACCGTCGTGGTCAAGCCCTCCGAGGTGACGCCGACCTCGACGCTCCTGCTCGCCGAGCTCGTGCAGCGGGCCGGCTTCCCGCCGGGGGTGTTCAATGTCGTGACGGGCTTCGGCAAGCCGACCGGTACAGCGCTCATCGAGCATCCGGGTGTCGATCGGATCGCCTTCACCGGCTCCACGGCGACCGGCAAGGCGATCGCGCGGCTCGCCGCCGAGCGCAATGCGCGCGTGACGCTCGAGCTCGGCGGCAAGTCGCCCAACATCATCTTTGCCGACGCGGCGGTGAGCCGCGCGGTGGACGGCATCATCGCGGGCATCTTTGCCGCGAGCGGCCAGACGTGCGTGGCCGGCTCGCGCGTGCTCGTCGAGGAGGACATCTACGATCAGGTGGCGGAGCTGCTCGTCGCGCGGGCACGCCAGCTCGCCCCCGGCGACCCACTCGATTTCTCGACGCGCCTCGGGCCGGTGGCCTCGCGCGCGCAGCTCGACAAGGTGCTCGGTTACTTCGAGATCGCGCGCGAGGAGCGTCTCGAGCTCTTGACCGGAGGCCGGCGCCTGCCGCGGCAGGGGTTCTTCATCGAGCCCACCGTGTACGGCAATGTCAGCAACGGCTGCCGCGTGGCGCGCGAGGAGATCTTCGGCCCGGTGGCGGCGCTCATTCGCTTCAAGGGCGAGGAGCAGGCGGTGGCGATCGCCAACGACACCGCGTACGGGCTCGCTGCCGGGGTGTGGACCGAGAACCTGCGGCGCGCGCACCGGGTGGTGTCGCGCCTGCGGGCCGGCACCGTGTGGGTCAACAACTACCGCCTGATCTCGCACGCGTTGCCGTTCGGCGGCTTCAAGCAGAGCGGCCTGGGGCGCGAGCTCGGACCCGAAGCGCTGCACGAGTACACCGAGCTCAAGAGTGTGTGGATCGACGGCACCCCGGGGACCTGATCTCAAGGGGCAGCATGCCGCCGCGTGAGCGTCCGCCGTTTCGTGCCGATCAGGTTGGGAGCCTGCTGCGACCGCCGCGGCTGCTCGCCGCGCGCGAGTCCCATCGGCAGGGGAGGCTGTCGCGCGCCGAGCTCACGGCGATCGAGGACGAGGCCATCCGCGAGGTCGTGCGCCTGCAGGAGGAGCTGGGTCTGAAGGCGGTGACCGACGGTGAGTTTCGACGCGGCCTGTGGCACAAGGACTTCCTGACCCAGCTCAGCAACGTCTCCGGCACCGCCTCCCAGGTCAGCATCAACTTTCACACCGACGCAGGGACCCTCACCCGCGCCCCGACGGCGCTCTGCGTCACCGGCAAGCTCGCGCGCCCGCGGCCGATCTTCGTCGAGCACTTCCGGTTCCTTCGCTCGATCGCGAGCGCGGTTCCGAAGCTCACGATTCCCTCCCCGAGCGTGCTGCATTTCCGCGGTGGACGCGGTGCCGTCGATGCCCGGGCGTATCCCGACCTTGGGGAATTCTTCGCCGATCTTGCGGCCGCCTATGCGGCGGAGGTCCACGACCTCGCCGAGGCAGGCTGCCGGTACCTGCAGCTCGATGAGGTGAATCTCGCCTATCTGTGCGATCCGCAGCTGCGCGAGGATGCGCGCCGGCGCGGTGAGGACCCCGAGACGCTGCCGGCGACGTATGCCCGGCTCATCAATGCCTCGCTTGCGACGCGGCCGCGCGAGATGTGCGTCTGCCTGCACCTGTGCCGCGGAAACTTCGAGAGCGCCTGGCTTGCCACCGGGGGCTACGAGCCCATCGCCGAGCTGCTGTTCAACTCGCTCGACGTGGATGGGTATTTCCTCGAGTACGACTCCGCGCGCGCCGGGGACTTCCGGCCGCTGCGCTTCCTGCCTCGCGGCAAGACGGCGGTGCTCGGCCTCGTCACGACCAAGCACGGTGGACTTGAGCGGGCGGACGATCTGAAGCGTCGCATCGACGAGGCGGCACGCTACGTGCCGCTCGAGCAGCTCGCCTTGAGTCCGCAGTGCGGCTTCGCAAGCGGTGAGCGCGGCAACAAGCTCACCGTCGCCGATCAGCTCGCGAAGCTGCGTCTCATCGTCGAGGTGGCGCGCGAGGTGTGGGGCGCGCCTTGAGATTCAGCGCCGCTGGTGCACGTCCTCGGCGGTGACACCGGCGGAGTGCCCGCCGAGCTGACCGGTTACGTAGTTGACGACCGCAGCGATCTCCGCGTCGGTGTGCACCTTGCCGAACGCCGGCATGTTGATCCGGCCGTAAGCCGTCTCGATCGTCGAGCCGTACAGCACGATCTGCGTGAGATTGATGGCCTCGTGGTCGGCGACCGAGTGCGATCCCTTCAACGCATCGTACGGTGTCTGGCTCTCGCTGCCGTCGCGGCGGTGGCAGTTGGCACACAGCCCGGCGTAGACCTGGGCGCCGAACGCGAGCGCGGGATCCGTGGTTGCGGCGACGGCGACACCGGAGCTCGTGCTCAACGAGGGCGCGCTTGCACTCACCGCTTTGACGGACTTCAGGTACGCCACCATCGCGTGGATGTCCTCGGAGGTCATGAAGCGGAAGCTGTTCGAGACCGCCTCCGCCATGGGTCCGGAGGCCGGACCGTGCCCTTCCGCGACGCCCGTGGAGAGATAGGACACGAGCGCATCATCCGTCCAGCTGCCGATCCCGGTGTCTTTATCGGGGCTGATGTTATAGGCCTTCCAGCTCTGGGCGACCGCGCCCGCATACGCATCCGAGCTCTTGCGCGCCTGCAGCAGATTGCGCGGCGTGTGGCACTCGCCGCAGTGACCTAAGCCCTCGACCAGGTACTTGCCGCGGTTCCAGGCCGCCGACTGCGCGCTGTCGGGCTTGAAGCGCTCGTTCGCATCGAACATCCAGCTCCAGTACGCCATCAGCCAGCGCTGGTTGTATGGCCAGCTCATGGCGTTGTCGGGGGGTATGTTGTGTACCGGCTTCAGGCTGAAGAGGTAGGCCTTGATGGCGAGCGCGTCCTCGTCCGTCAGCATCGAGAACGAGGCGAACGGGAAGGCGGGATACAGGTGCACGCCCCCCTTGCCGATGCCAAGCTGCAGGGCCGCCCGGAAGTCATCGTCACTCCAGCTGCCGATGCCGGTGTCCTTGTCCGGGGTGAGATTGGGCGAGTAGAGCTTGCCCAGGCTCCCCAGATTGAACTCGCGCCCGCCGGCGAAGGCGGCGTTTCCGGGGGCGGTGTGACAGCTGATGCAGTCCCCGGCCTGCACCAGGTACTCGCCCCGCTTCACCATGTCGGGGGTGGCGGCGACATCCGGCCGGTGCTCGACGCTCATGGAGAACGCCCGCCAGGTCACGAGCGCGCCGCCCAGTACGATGATGATGACGACCAACCAGATCCAACGCTTCACGGCTTCTCTCCCCCTGCCGCGGCTCTCGTATGCTGAACACCGGGCCGCTCGAGCGTCCGGCAGTTTAGGCGGCCGGCCGCGAAAAAAGAAGCCAGGTCTGGGTCACGCTCCAGCACGCGCTCGGTCACAGGCACGGCCTTCATATTCAAGGGGCTGTGTGCAGGTCCTTCTTCATCCGCTCGTAGTCCACGGGACGGATCTCGATGATGCGGCACAGCTGGTGCGCGAGAACCACCGAGTCGAATCCGCTCGTGACGATGTGGGTGGAGGAGGTGACCCCCAGGCTGTCCGCGAACTCGAGCTCGGGGCAGGGCAGCTGGACCTTGAGCGCATAGGCATGGTTGTAGTCGGTCCACGCGACCAACTGCCCCTCCCCGAGCAGCACCCAGCGCCGATAGTTCGGAATCAGGCTCGTATACCGCTCGATGGGCGCCCCGGCGTAGCGCAGGTACTGCTCGCGATCGCGCGCTTCGGTCGCCTCCTGACGCTTGATGACCTCCGCGCACGCCCCGAGCAGCGTGAGCGCGAGGGCGCCCGCGAGGGTCATTTTCAGGCTGTGCTTCATGACGGGTTCTCCTTCAGCATCCGGCCGAGTGAGCGCTTGCCTGCGAGTGCGGCCAGCTCCGCGAGGCGCAGCCGCACGGCGGGCTGCGTCGGGCGAAAGCCGGCGTTGGCCCGCACGCGCTGCTCGAGAACATCCACCGCGAGGCCATTCTCGCCCCGCCGCAACAGCCATCCAAGGTAGTGATCGGCCACTCGGTCCGCAATCAGCGGGACCTCCCAGCGCGTCGTCGCCTCGAGCAGTGCCTCGCACTCGGCGAAGCCGCGCTCATCGCTTCCGTGCTCCCCGATCCACGCCTCGATGGCGCTCCAGGCCTCGGCCGTGCGCTTCAGGCGCACCAGCGCATAGCTGTGGTCGAGCATCGCCCCGCGCGTGGCGGCGTGCTCGGCGGCGCGACGCTCGTGCTTGCGCTCCGCGAGCGTGCGCGTCTCTACACCCAGGGCGAAGCGATGCTCGTGCACGGCGGCGCCCACGAGCGCGAACATCATCAGGAACGCGAGCTGTGAGCCCGCCGCCAGCAGTGCCACCGAGTCGCTCCAGCTCCACAGCCCGTACAGCGCGGCGGCGCAGGCGATGAGACCCGCGATCAGCCACAGGTAGTTGGAACCCCAGCCGCGAATCAGCTGCGCGAGGGTCGGCGGGGAAACCATGCGGTACATGCTCGAGGTCAGGCTCAAGACGGCGACGTTCGCCGGCAGGATGGCGATCAGAGGGCCGGCGAGCGCGACGCCGAGCGAATGACGGAACGCTCCGGCGAAGTAGACCAGGTTGATGTCGAGCGCGAGCAGCGCGAGCAGCACGATCGGGCGCTGCTCGTTGAAGGGATTGACCATCTCGACGGACATCACCGGGGCTTCCTCGGCTCCGGCGATGATGGCGTCGAGGAAGGCGAAGCAGTACTTGTTGAACCACGAGAACAGGATGATGTCCATCGGGATTCCGGTGAGGCCCGCCCGAATGGCGAGCACCCACAGGATCGTGAAGATCCCGACGAGCAGCAGCGGCGTCAGCGTAAAGGGCAGCAGCAGGTAGCGTCTCATGGGCTAGAGGGCGGCCGGCGGCAGCCGCCGCCCGCGGATCAAGTCGGCGGCTTTCTCCGCCACCATGATGGTCGGTGCGTTGGTGTTGCCGCCCGGAACGCTCGGCATGACGGAGGCGTCGGCGATGCGCAGGCCATCGAGGCCGCGCACGCGCAGGGCTGCATCGACGACTGCCGCCGCATCGCCGCCCATGCGACAGGTGCCGACCGGGTGCTGCGTGATCGCGCCGGTCTCGCGGATGAATCGCTCGAGGTCCGCATCGCTCGAGTACTCGGGGCCGGGCACGCTCTCGTGCACGATCAGACTTTTGAGCGGCTCCTGGGCGTAGAGGTGCCGCGCGGCGCGAATGCCGCGGGTCATGCGCGCGACATCGCGGGGGTCGGTGAACAAATTGAACAGTATCCGCGGCGCATCCGTCGCCTGCGCGGAGCGCAGCGTCACGCGGCCGCGGCTGTCCTCGCGGATCATCGACACGGCGACCGCGAGGGCCTGCGGCGGGGGCTTGGCGATGAGCGGATACCAGATCCGCGCGCCGGGGAGTGCGGCGTGCCCGCCGGCCGGACAGGTAAGCTGCATGTCGGGACGGTCGAGTGCGGCGTCAGTCTTGAGGAAGACGTTCCCCGCGCAGGCGTTGGTCGCAAAGGCCCCGGTGCCGGTGAGCGCCCAGCGCACGACCGAGATCACGGCCCGATCGAGACGCAACTCATTGAGGAACGTCCGCGGGTGGGCCGCATTCACCGTGAAGGTAAGCGGGTGCTCGATGAGGTTCTCGCCGACACCCGCGAGCTCGTGCAGCACGGGCAGACCGTGCGCGCGGAGCTCGCCGGGCGGACCGACGCCGGAGAGCATCAGCAGTTGCGGCGAGCCGTACGTTCCGCCGCACAGGATCACCTCGCGCTCGGCCCGCACCCTCGCGAGACGGCCCTCGTGCAGGTACTCGATGCCCACGGCGCGTCCGTGCTCGATGAGAATGCGACTGGCGAGCGCGCCGGTCGTCACGCTCAGGTTGCGACGACGCATGGCCGGAGCGAGGAACGCCCGCGCCGCGCTCGCGCGGCGACCGCCGCTCACGGTCATCTCCATGCGCATGAACCCCTCGGAGTGCTCGCCGTGATAGTCGGCCGTCACGCCGAAGCCAGCGGCGCTCGCCGCCTGCGCGACGACATCCGAGAGCACGCGCGCGGCGTCGGGCACGGTCACCTCGAGCTCACCCGCCGCGCCGTGGTACGGGCCCTCGCCGAGCCAGCTCTTCTCCGAGCGCCGGAAGTAGGGCAGAACGTCCGCGTAGCCCCAGCCCTCGAGCCCCAGGGCGCGCCAGTCATCGTAGTCACGGCGATGGCCCCGCGCGTAGACCATGCCGTTGATGGTGGAGGACCCGCCGAGCACCCTGCCGCGCGGCACCGCCACGCGCCGGCCGTTCAGGCCGGGCTCCGGCTCGCTCTCGAAGTTCCAGTTCTGCTTCGGTCCGGTCGCGTAGCGCGGGAACGCCACGGGCATGTCGAGAAAGAGGCCGCGCGGGGCGCCGCCGGCCTCGAGGAGCAGCACCGAGATTGCCGGGTCCTCCGTGAGGCGGTTCGCGATGACGCAGCCGGCCGAGCCGGCCCCGACGATCACGAAGTCGTAGCTGCCGGCTGCCGCACGCGCCATCGTGCTTCAGCTCACGACTTCGTCGATCTGGATGGTCGGCTGCACGTTGGTGAAGTTGGGCACATCCGCAATGAGCTCGGCGGCGTGCTTGGCCTGGGCTGCATCGAAGGCGGCCTGATCGCCGATCCAGAAGTTGATCGTCGCGACGTACTGCGGCCTGCCGCCGTCGGGCCCGGCGATGCCCCGGCGCAGTTCGTGACGGGCGATGCCCTTGCCGTACAGGCGCGTGATCAGCGTCGCGTGCTTGTCCTTGTAGTAGTTGAAGTCGAAGCGCACGCCCGCGGAGTTCGGATAGAGCACGGTGATGCAGCGCATGGAGGGATCCTCTTGGTTGCTGGGCAAAACTGGCCTTCGGCCGTTCATTCCGTCGCTGCGGGTACGGGGGCCGGCGATGCCGGCTCGCCGCGCGCTTTCTGCGGTCCATCGAGGGGATCGCCCATGAGGCGGCGCACGAGCACGTAGAACACCGGCACGAACAGCACCCCGAGCGTTACGGCGCTCAACATGCCGCCGGCGACGCCGGTGCCGATCGCGTGGCGCGCGTTTGCGCCCGCGCCGCTCGAGAGCACGAGCGGCATCACCCCGAGGATGAAGGCGAAGGAGGTCATGAGAATCGGTCGGAAGCGCAGCCGCGCGGCCTCCACCACGGCATCGTGCAGCGTCTTGCCGCCCGCATGCTGGGTGACCGCGAACTCCACGATGAGGATGGCGTTTTTGGCGGCAAGTCCGATGATCGTGATGAGCCCGACTTTGAAGAACACATCGTTGGGCAGTCCGCGCAGCTCGGCGGCCAGGATCGAGCCGATGACCCCGAGCGGCACGATGAGCATCACGGCGACCGGGATCGCCCAGCTCTCGTAGAGCGCGGCGAGGCACAGATACACGACCAGGATGGAGAGCGCGAACAGCAGCGGTGCCTGCTCGCCGGAGACGATCTCCTGCAGCGACTGTCCGGCCCAGTCGAAGCCGACGCCGTGCGGCAGGTATTCTCCGACCAGGCGCTGCATCTCGGTCATCGCCTCCCCGGAGCTGCGGCCCGGCGCATTCGAGCCGTTGATCTCGATCGCGGCGAAGCCGTTGTAGCGGGTGAGGATGGGCGGTGCGACCACCCAGTTGGTGTGCACGACGTTCGACAGCGCGATCATGCCGGGAACCGGGGTCGCGCCGGAGGGGGCGGCCGGCGCGGCGCTCGCGGGCAGGCTGCTCGGCACGTAGAAGCGCGACAGCGCCTCGGGGCTCATGCGGTAGGGGGCATCGGCCTGCAGCAGCACGCGCAGTACGCGGCCCTGATAATAGAAATCGTTGGCGTACACCGGCGCGAGCATCAGCTGGATGGCCGTGTAGACGTCGGTGACCGACAGCCCCATCGACTGCGCCTGCACGCGATCCACCGATAGATCGAGCCGCGGCGCATCATCGAGCGTGTTGGCACGCACGTTGGTGAGGAGCGGCGAGCCGCGGGCCCTGTCGGTCAGCGTGTGCTGGGCGGAGGCGAGGGCATCGCGCCCGAGCCCGCCGCGATCCTCCAGATAGAAATCGAAGCCGCCGAAGGCGCCGAGTCCGCGCACCGTGGGCAGGTTGACCGAGAATACCTGGGCGTCGTGGATGCGCCGCGGCAGCGTGCGATTGGCCCACTGAATGAAGTCGGCCGCCGTGGTCGAGCGCTGGTCCCAGGGCTTCAGGCGCACGAACGCGAGCCCGGCATTCTCGCCCTGGCCGACGAAGCTGAAGCCGCCGGCCTCGAGAACCGAGGCGACGTCGGGGTTCTCGTGCAGGATCTTGTTCACCTGGGTCATCACTTCCATCGTGCGGCCCATGGTTGCGCCCGGCGGAGTCTGCACGAGCACGTACGCGTAGCCCTGATCCTCCTCCGGCAGGAAGCCCCCGGGCAGGTGCGAGAACAGCCACATTCCGACGGCGGCGAGGGCTATGAACGCGGCCATCCAGCGCGGTGCGTGCCGCACGGACTGGTAGACCCGGTGCATGTACGCGGCGAGCGTACGCTCGTAGAGCGAGTTGAAGCCACGAAACACGATGTTGGGCTTCAAGTGCGTCGGGCGGAGCAGCGTTGCGCACAGGGCCGGCGTGAAGGAGAGGGCGAGGAATGCCGAGAACAGCATCGAGATGGCGATCGTGAGCGCGAATTGCCGGTAGATCTGCCCGACGCTGCCCGTCTGCAGCGCGCTCGGAATGAACACCGCTGCGAGCACCAGGGTGATCGCGACGATCGCCCCGGTGATCTGCCCCATGGCCTTGCGGGTTGCGACCTTGGGCGAGACGTGTTCCTCGCGCATGATGCGCTCGACCGACTCGATGACGACGATCGCATCGTCAACGACGATGCCGATCGCCAGCGCCACGCCGAAGAGGGTGAGGGTGTTGATCGAGAAGCCGACCACGTACATGCCGACGAAGGCCCCCATGAGGGCGACCGGCATCACCAGAGTCGGGATCAGCGTCGCGCGCAGGCTCTGCAGGAACACCAGCATCACGACGAACACCAGGGCCACGGCACCCACGAGCGTGAGCACGACCTCGCGGATGGAGATGTTGATGAACTGCGTGGCGTCAAAGGGCTCGAGCCAGGTGACGCCGGGCGGAAAGCTCGGCGCCAGCTCGCGCATGCGCTCGCCCACGTGCTTGACCACCTGCAGCACATCGGCTCCCGGCAGCACCTGGATCGCGACCGCGGCGATCGGTCCGTCGTCGATGCGCGCATCGTTGCCGAAGGCGTAGGGCGCGAGCGTCACGCGCGCGACATCGCGCAGCCGCACGGGGGTGCCGTTCGGGGAGCTGCGCAGAATGATGTTCTCGAACTGCTCGGCGGTGCTGAAGCGCCCCTGCGTGCTCACCGGGAAGGTCAGCACCTGCCCGGGAACGGCGGGCAACGCGCCGATCGCGCCGGCGGCGAACTGCACGTTCTGGGCACGCACCATCTCCAGGACGAGCGACGGCGACATGCCGAGCGCGTGCAGCTTGTCGGGGTCGAGCCAGATGCGCATGGCGTACTCGGAGCCCCACTGGTTGGCGGCCGAGACGCCGTCGATGCGCGTGATCTGGTCGATGACGCGCGTGGCGAGAATGTTGTTGAGCGCCCAGGAGTCGAGCGCGCCGTCGCTCGAGCGCAGCGCCACGACCAGCACGTTCGCCGGGCTCGACTTGAAGACCGAGATGCCCTGCTGGGTCACCTCCGCCGGCAGTCGCGGCACGGCCAGTGACACGCGGTTCTGCGTCTGCACCGCCGCCGTGTCCGGGTTGGTCGTGGTGTCGAACGTGAGCGTCACCTGCGAGCTGCCGGCGCGCGAGGTGGAGGTGAAATACAGCAGATGGTCGAGCCCGGTGAGCTGCTGCTCGACGACCTGCGTCACCGTGCGCTCCACCGTCTCGGCGTTGGCGCCGGGATAGTTCGCGTTCACGCTCACCTGTGGCGGGGAGATCTCGGGGTAGGCCTCGATCGGCAGGCGCGAGATCGAGATGATGCCCGCGAGGGTAATCAGAAGCGCGATGACCCAGGCGAATACCGGATGGTCGATGAAGAAGCGCGCCATGACTTGGTGCTGGCGGCGCTAGTTGCCGGGCCCGCTCGCGGCGCCGCCGTGACCTGCGACACGCGCTCCGCTGGTGCTCGGCGCGGGCACCGCCTTGGCGGGCGCGCCGGGCCGCACACGGTCGGCGCCCGAGACGATGACTTGATCGTTCTCCTCGAGCCCCTGGGTGACGACCCAGTCGTTGCCGCGCATGATGTCCGCCTGCACGTACTTGACGGCAACCCGGCCGTCATTACCGACGACGCTCACGTAGGCGCCCGTCGCATCGCGGCGCAGCACGTTCTGCGCGACGAGATACGCTCGGTTCAGGCTCCCGAGCATCAGGCGCACGTTCACGAACATGCCCGGTAGCAGCTGCCGCTCCGGGTTCGGCACCACCCCGCGCAGCGCGAGCGTGCCGGTCGCCGGATCGACGCTCACGTCGGCGAAATCGAGCGTGCCGAGATGCGGGTAGGCGGTACCGTCGGGCTGCGTGACTTGCAGCTGAGCCTTGTCGCGCGCGAGCAGCGTGACCGCGCCGCTCGACTGCGCGTGCCGCAGCTGGGAGATCTCGCTCGCCGGCTCATCGAAATTGACGTACAGCTGATCGATCTGCTCGATGGTCGTGAGCAGCGTGGCCTCTCCCTGGCCGACGAGCGCGCCTTCGGTCACGCGCTGCTGACCGGAGCGCCCGGCGATCGGTGCGCGCACCGTCGCGTAGCCGAGATTGATGCGGGCGGTCTCGACGTTGGCGGCGGCTTGCTTGACGAGTGCCGCGGTGGAGCGCTCGGCCGCCTCGCTGTTGTCGAGATCGTTCTTCGAGATCAGCCCGCCGGGGGCGAGCTCGCGATTGCGCTGGGCGAGCACGTGCGCGTTGGTCGCGTTGGCGTTGGCCTGAGCGAGGCCCGCCTGTGCCGCATCGAGCGCCGCCTGCAGCGGAGCGGGATCGATCTGGAACAGCACCTGGCCTTCCTTGACCTCCGAGCCTTCCTTGTACAGGCGCTTGAGCAGGATCCCGGCGACGCGCGCGCGCACATCGGCGGTGCGCAAAGCGGTGAGCCGACCGACCAGCTCGCGCGTCAGCGGTACCTCCTGAGCATGCATCCGCACCACGGTCACCTCCGGCGCCGGTGGCTGCGGTGGCGGGGCCTTGGTGCAGCCGCTCGCCACCAGCACCGCGGCGATGAGGCAGCGACGCAGGGTCAGTATGGGCATCGGCTCATTCTATCGAACCCACACACCGCCGTGCGGTCGTGAGGTTTGCCTGTATGCGGGCGAGTGCGGCAGGATCGCGACGCTATGAACACACCCGCCCGTCCGCCACTGCCGGTCCGCAACCCGCGCACCGGTGAGATCGACTGCACCATCACACCGGCCTCCGGCGCCGAGATCGCCGCGGTCTGCACCCGACTGCGGGCTGCCCAGCCGGCCTGGGGCGCCGCCCCCATCGAGCATCGCGTGGCGGTGATGAAACAATGGGCCGAGCGGCTGCGCGCGCATCGCGCTGCGCTCATCGAGGCCGACTCGATCGACACCGGCGGCGGACAGATCTCGCAGGTCGCGCCGGACATGGTGATCGCGGCGGTCCTGCGCGCAGCTACCCACGCTCCGGCGCTGTGGCAGCAGCTGCACCGCGCGGGGCGCTCGCCGGGCGCGCCGCACGTGACCTACGACACCAACCTCAAGCCGTATCAGCTCGCCGGGGTGATCGGGCCGTGGAACGCACCGCTCATGCTCTCGACGCTGCATGCGATTCCGGCGCTCTACGCCGGCAGCGCCGTGATCGTCAAGCCGAGCGAGGTGGCGCCGCGCTTCGTGCGCCCGATGCTCGAGACGATTGCCGAAGTGCCCGAGCTCGCCGCCGTGCTCACGTTCGTCGTCGGAGACGGGGAGACCGGCCAGGCGATTGTCGAGCATGTCGACATCGTCAACTTCACGGGCAGCGTGGCCAATGGGCGCAAGGTCGCCGAAGCGTGCGCTCGGCGCTTCATTCCCTCGATCCTCGAGCTCGGCGGCAAGGATCCGGTCATCATCACGCGCAGCGCCGACCTCGAGCGGGCCGCCACCGCCGTGCTGCGCGGTGCAGTTACCAGCACCGGTCAGGTGTGCTTCTCGATCGAGCGGATCTATGTCGATGCGGAGGTCCATGACCGCTTCGTGGAGCTGCTCGTACAGCAGGCCGAGCGCGTGGAGCTCAACTACCCCGACCCGCGCCGCGGGCAAATCGGGCCATTCATCTTTGCCCGCCAGGCACAGATCGTCGATGAGCACCTGGAGGATGCTCTCGCCCTCGGCGCCCGGATTCGCACCGGTGGCAAGAGCCTCAATCTGGGCGGCGGCCTGTACATGCGGCCGACCGTGCTCACCGAGGTCACCCACGCGATGAAGATCATGCGCGATGAGACCTTCGGGCCGGTCATGCCGGTGATGCGGTATCACACCGAAGAGGAGGCCGTGCGCCTGGCGAACGACACCTACTTCGGGCTGTCCGCGGCGGTGATCGCCGGCACCGAGGCCGAGGCGCGCCGCATCGGCGATCGCATCGACGCAGGCGTCGTGAGCCTGCAGGACACCTTCCTCACCTTCGCCGGCTTCGGCGTTGCGGACTGGGATTCCTTCAAGTTCTCAGGCCTCGGCGGCCGAGCCGGCATTGTCGCGTACCTGCGCAAACAGGCCCTGCTCACCAACACTGGCGAGCCGGCTTGCCTGGTCAACGAGTCCCTGAAAGCGATTGCCTGAGCCGGTTGGGGTATGATTCCCACTGAGGTGGCAACCATGAAAGCAGCAATCATCGCCGGGTTGGGTGTCGCGCTTCTCGGCAGCGCAACCGTGGCGCTCGCGCACCACTCGTACGCGATGTTCGACCGCGAGAAGAAGCTCTCGCTCGTCGGAACCGTCAAGGAGTTCCGCTGGTCGAACCCGCATGCGTGGATGGAGATCTACGTGCCGAACGACAGCGGCGGCAACGACCTGTGGGGCGTGGAGATGAACAGTCCCAATAACCTCGCGCGCCAAGGCTGGAAGTCGACCATCGTCAAGCCGGGCGACAAGGTGACCGTGGTCATCCATCCATTGCGCAGCGGCGAGAAGGGCGGCTCGTTCATGTCGCTCACGCTGCCGAACGGCCAGACTCTGGCGGACTCCCCGCGCACGCAGCCCGACAAGCCGGCGGGCTCGGACAAGGCGAGCCCGTACTGATGCGATCCCTGCACGGGCTCGCGCTGAGCACGCTCGTGCTGCTGTGTGCGGCTGCGGCGCCGCGCGCGCAGGCCGACGCGGACATCAAGTGCACGATGACCTTCACCATGAAGGGCTGGTCGGCGATCTACAAGACGGCGAGCGGCAGCGGAACGGTGCATTGCTCCAACGGGGCCAGCTTGCATGTGAAGCTGTCGGCGACTGGCGGCGGGCTCACGGTCGGCAAATCGGTCGAGTCCGGCAAGGGCGAGTTCTCCGCAGTCGCGAGCGCTGACGAGATCTACGGCTCGTACGTGGCGGCACACGTCGAGGCGGGCGCCATCAAGTCCGCGCAGGCTCAGGTCATGACCAAGGGGGAGGTCTCGCTCGCACTCACGGGCAAGGGTCGTGGCTGGGAGCTCGGCATCTCCTTCGGCGAGCTCAAGATCGAGCGCTGATCCGCTCGCGCAGCGCCTCGAGCGCCTCCCAGCGCGCAAAGTGCTCCACGAGCAGCGCCTGGATCGCCGTGGCGCGGGCGCGATCCGCCTTGAGCCGCTCGACTCCCTCGCGGTAGTAGTCCGGCGCACCCATGCGTGAGGTGAGCGCGGACTGCTCCTGCTCGAGCGCCTCGATCTGCGCGGGCAGCCCAGCCAGCTCGCGCTCCTCCTTGTAGCTGAGCTTGGTGCGCGCGCGCGGCTCTCGAGCCGGGCTGGCGCGCGCGCTTGCCGGCGCGGTGCTCGCCGGTGCGGCGCTCGCTCGCGACCGCATCCAGTCGGAATAGCCTCCGACATACTCGCGCCAGATGCCGGCGCCCTCCGGAGCCAGCACTTGCGTGACGATGTTGTCGAGGAAGCGGCGATCGTGGCTCACCAGCAGCACCGTGCCCGAGTAGTCCTGCAGGGTGTGCTCGAGCAGCTCCAGGGAGTCGATATCGAGGTCGTTGGTCGGCTCATCGAGCACGAGCACGTTGGCGGGTCGGGCGAACAGCCGCGCGAGCAGCAGGCGGTTGCGCTCGCCGCCCGAAAGCATCTTCACCGGCGCCTGCGCGCGCTGCGGCGCAAACAGAAAGTCGCCGAGGTAGCCCATGACGTGCTGCCGGCGCCCGCCGATCTCGAGCCACTCGCTCCCCGAGCCGATGGTATCGGCAACGCTCGCCTCCGGATCGAGCTGGGTGCGCATCTGGTCGAAGTAGGCGATCTGCAGCTGCGTGCCGTGACGGACCGAGCCGGTGTCGGGCGCGAGCGTGCCCAGGATCAGGCGCACCAGAGTCGACTTGCCGATACCGTTGGGCCCGACGATGCCGATGCGATCGCCACGCATCACCTTGAGCGACAGCCGCTCGATGAGCGCACGCTCGCCGAAGCGCTTGCCGATGTTGTCGAGCTCGGCCACCAGCTGCCCCGAGCGCTCCCCCGCATCGAGCCGCAGCTGAATGCGGCCCAGGCGCTCGCGCCGGGCGGCACGCTCGCTGCGCAGCCGCTCGAGTCGATGCACGCGGCCGGCGCTGCGGGTGCGGCGCGCCTCGACTCCCTTGCGGATCCAGGCCTCCTCCTGCGCGAGCAGCTGATCGAAGCGGCGGTTCGCGCTCGCCTCGGCGGCGCTTGCCGCCTCGCGTCGCGCCTCGTAGGCCGCGAACGAGCCGGGGTAGGAGTGCAGCGTGCCGCGGTCGAGCTCGACGATGCGCGTGACCGTGTGGTTCAGGAACTCGCGGTCGTGTGTCACCACGATGGCGCTCGGCACGGCGCCCAGCAGCTCCTCGAGGGCGAGGATCGCCTCGACGTCCAGGTGATTGGTCGGCTCATCGAGCAGCAGCAGTTGCGGCTCGGCCGCGAAGGCTGCGACCAGCGCCGCGCGCTTGCGCTCGCCTCCCGATGCGCTATCCGGTGCCGCATCGGCATCGATCCGCAGACGATCCATCAAGCGTGCGATGCGCGTATCGAGGTCGCGCCGCTCGCGCTCATCCAGCTCGGCGGGAGCGCCCGCATCGCCCCGGCGCAGCCCCGCGAGGGCACGCGCCGTGATGCCGGCGCGCAGTGTCGGGGCCTGCGGCAGCTGCGGCTCCTGCTCGACGGCAACGATCCGCAAGCCCTCGCGCAGCTCGCGCACGCCCTCATCGAGAACGTTCCGTCCGGCGATCACGCCGAGGAGCGTCGACTTGCCGGCGCCGTTGCGGCCGATGAGACCGATGCGCTCCCCCTCCTGCAGTGCGAGCTGCGCATCCGCAAGCAGCGCCTCGCTCCCGTAGGCGAGGTGCGCATCGCGAAGCGTGAACAGTGTCATGCGGGTATTGCACGCGGTTGGAGGCGCGGGCGCAAATCTGTTAGAGTGCCTCCGCGTCAATTCGGGTCGCGCGGTCAGCGCCCCGATCGCTCGAACAGTTCCGTCCTCTTCCGACGTACTTCGATCGTTTTCACCCCACTCGCTTTTTGACCGCGGCGGCGCTTGCGCCTTCGTGCGAGTCAACTCAAGGTTTCATTACTTAAATGTCATTCTCCGATCTCGGGCTCAAGCCCGAGCTGCTGCGTGCCCTCGCCGAGCGAGGCTACGCCGCGCCTACTCCCATTCAGTCTCAGGCCATTCCACCGGTACTCGCCGGTCGGGACGTGCTCGCCGGTGCGCAAACGGGCACCGGCAAGACGGCCGCCTTCGTTCTGCCGCTGCTGCAGCGGCTCGCGGGATCCCCGAGCGCGCGCTCACCGCGCGTGCTGACCCTCGTGCCCACGCGCGAGCTCGCCGCCCAGGTCGCCGAGAGCGCGCGTCTCTACGGCCGGCACTCGAGCGTGCGCGTCGCCGTCGTCTTCGGCGGCGTCAACATCAATCCGCAGATCGCAACACTCCGTGCAGGCTGCGATTTCCTGGTGGCGACCCCGGGCCGGCTGCTCGATCTGGCCGAGCAGCGCGCCGTCGATCTGGGCCACATCGAGTCGCTCGTGCTCGATGAGGCCGATCGCATGCTCGACATGGGCTTCATCCGCGACATCCGCCGCATCCTGAGGCTGCTGCCGCGCGTGCGGCAGAACCTGCTGTTCTCGGCGACCTACAGCGATCCGATCCGCCAGCTCGCGCGG
>Ga0335081_10006065_pt1 | contig 19180 bp, 14 predicted proteins | sample Lox_Sample_35_FD_206713 | JGI IMG/M metagenome (GOLD analysis project Ga0335081, IMG submission 206713) | Soil microbial communities from Loxahatchee National Wildlife Refuge, Florida, United States - Lox_Sample_3.5 | ecosystem: Environmental > Terrestrial > Soil > Wetlands | place: USA...
TCTACCTCGCGTGGGACGGGATCAGCCGCGATCGCGAGGCCTTCAGCCGCTGGCTGCACACACATGTCGTCGGGCGGCGGGCGTGACGGTGCATCAGAGCACGGGTGAGATGGGCGGCCACACCGCTGACGAGATGATGACGGTCGCGGCCGCGCGTGCCATCCGCGACGGCGCCGTCTGCTTCGTCGGCATCGGGCTGCCGAGCACCGCCGCCAACCTGGCCCGCCGGACGCACGCGCCCGGCCTTGTCCTTGTCTACGAATCGGGCACGGTTGGCGCCAAGCCGGATACGCTGCCGCTGTCGATCGGCGACGGGATCCTGGCCGAGACAGCGGATGCGGTCATCAGCGTCCCCGAGGTGTTCAATTACTGGCTGCAGCCGGGGCGCATCGACGTCGGTTTCCTCAGCGCGGCTCAGCTGGACAAGTTCGCGAACATCAACACGACGATTGTCGGCCACGATTACCACAACCCGGCGGTACGGCTGCCCGGAGCGGGCGGCGCACCGGAGATCGCCGCGTCGTGCATGCAGGTCATTGTCGTGCTCAGGCACAGCAGGCGGGCCTTCGTCGACCGGGTCGATTTCGTTACCAGCGTCGGCTACGGCGACGGTCCCGGCAGCAGGCAGCGGCTCGGGCTGCGCGGCGACGGGCCGGCGTGCTGGAGCCTGACCCGGCGAGTTGCGAGCTGACGTTGACCCAGTTGCACCCGGGAATCAGCATCGAGCAGGCGCGCGCGGCGACGGGCTGGGACCTCGCGGTAGCAGCTAAGCCACGGCGGACACCGCCGCCGAGCTCTGCCGAGCTTGCCGCGCTCCGGGGCCTGATCGCCGCGAAGAAGGTGTGATGAGCGACGACACCCTGCGTGACGGAGAGGTCGTCCGGTCGCCGCCCCACGGCGCGCTGGCGGCCTGCCCCCGGACCCGGTAGGTTGTTGCTCGTGCGGACAGAATCCGAGCTTCTCCGGTGGCGTCGCCTTCCCAGCGGCGGTCGTTCGCATATCTGACTTCACGGACAGCGACCGCCCGGAACGGGCAGCCGCTGTCTGCGGCTCCGCCAGTTCCCGGGCCCCTACCCCGGAGAGGCCGAGGTGGACCCAACCTTTCAGGTAGCAGGCCAGGCAGAGTTCGTGACCGGGGGCGGTGTCCGGGTCACCAGGATCGCGCAGCCCTTTGACCCTGAAAAGATGAACGCGATCGCGTCCGCTGCTGACCGCCGTCGTGGCGGCGTACTCAGTTCGGGCATGGAGTATCCCGGCCGGTACAGCCGCTGGCACATGGCCTATCTGGACCCGTGCCTGGAGATCGCGGCCCGCGGTCCGGTGATCAGCGCCCGTGCCCTGAACGACAGGGGCCTGGTTCTGCTGCCCGTTATCGAGGCCGCATTCCTGCTGGCCGGCACCCCCGCCGAGCCGGGCGTAGCACCCGCCAGCACGGGGCCCGCCAGCACGGGGCCCGCCAGCACGGGGCCCGCCAGCACGGGGCCCGCCGAGATCACAGTGCTCATCCCGCAGGCCCAGGGCATGATACCGGAGGAGGAGCGCACCCGCCGTCCGACGGTCTTCTCCGCCCTGCGCGAGGTTGTCGCGGCGCTGCGGTCCGATGACCCGAACCTCGGCCTCTATGGCGCGTTCGGCTACGATCTGGCGTTTCAGTTTGAACCGGTCACGCTGCGCCATCAGCGTCGAGCTAGCCAGCGCGACCTGGTCCTGCACCTGCCCGATGAGATTTACATGGTGGACAGGAAGCGGGAGACGGCGCTCCGGTACTCCTACGAGTTCGAGACCGCAGGCGCGGGTGGCGGCCGCACCGATGGCCTGCCGCGCACAACCCCGCTCACGCCGCAAGCCCCGGTTTCCTGCGCTGCCCCCCGGTCCATCCCGCCACGCCCACCGGCCGGCACGTACGCGCGGGTGGTGGAGGAGGCCAGGCAGCGGTTCACCCGTGGTGATCTGTTCGAGGTCGTGCCGGGACAGGTATTCCACCATGCCTGCGACTCACCTGCCGACTTCTACGAACGGCTGCGTCACCGCAACCCGGCGCCCTTTGAGTTCTTCTTCAACCTCGGCCAGGGCGAGTATCTCGTGGGCGCCTCGCCGGAGATGTTTGTCCGGGTATCAGGCGACCGGGTGGAGACGTGCCCGATCTCCGGGACGATAGCTCGCGGCGCCGACCCCCTCGAGGATGCGGCGAACATTCGGGCGCTGCTCAATTCGCCCAAGGAGGAGTCCGAGCTGACCATGTGCACGGACGTGGACCGTAACGACAAGGCGCGGGTCTGCGTGCCAGGCAGTGTCAGGGTAATCGGCCGCCGCCAGATCGAGATGTACAGCAGGCTCATGCATACGGTCGACCACATCGAGGGACGCTTGCGCCCTGGTTATGACGCCCTTGACGCGTTCCTCACCCACATGTGGGCCGTCACGGTGACCGGCGCGCCGAAGGCCTGGGCGATGCAGTTCATCGAGGATCATGAAGCGGGCCCGAGGCGCTGGTACGGGGGGGCCGTCGGCAGGATCGGCTTCGATGGCTCGCTCAACACCGGCCTCACCTTGCGCACCGCGCACATCACCGGGGGCATCGCCGCGGTCCGCGCGGGCGCGACGCTGCTTTACGACTCGGATCCGGAGGCCGAAGAGCGGGAGACGGAACTCAAGGCCCGCGCGCTGCTCGAGACGCTCGCCGCCGCACCCGGCGAGCATACGGCTGTCAACCAGGATCCCGAACGGCTGCCGCAGCCGGGCCCTGCCCCTGCTGCGGTCCCCGCCCTCCCGGGTGCCGGACTGACCGTGCTTCTCGTCGATCACCAGGATTCCTTCGTCAACACGCTGGCGGACTACTTCAGCCAGCAGGGTGCCCGGGTTACCACGATCCGGGCCGGCTTCGGCACGGCGCTGTTCGACGAGATCGAACCGGATCTCGTCGTGCTGTCGCCAGGACCAGGCTGGCCGTCCGACTTCGGTTGTGACGCGCTCCTCAAAGAACTCGATGCGCGTGGCCTCCCCGCATTCGGGGTGTGCCTTGGCCTGCAGGCCATGGTGGAGCACGCAGGCGGGACCCTGGAGCTGTTGCCGCGGCCGGTGCATGGCAAACCCGGCCGGGTGCGGCGCCGCCGCCCAGGGGAGCGCCGGCTAGCCGCCTCAGCGCCACCCGGACTGCTCGACGGCCTGCCGGAGGAGTTCACCGCGGCCAGGTACCACTCGGTGCACGCCACCCCTCAGCAGGTGCGTGGCGGCTTTGAAGTGACCGCGGTGACCTCGGATGGCGCGGTGATGGCGATTGAGAATGAGGCCGCCGGTAGGTGGGCGGTACAGTTCCACCCGGAATCGATCCTGACCACCGAGGGCGGAGCCGGCCACCAGATCATCGCGAACGTGCTGCGGCTGTGCCGGGAGCGGTTGTCAGACCCACCTGGTTAGCTGGTCTCCGCACACCGACCCACTGGTCCTCCCCGGACCGTCAGAACCGACTGGGGGCGCCAACATGAAGAGCGTCGAACCCGAGATCTTCCTTGTCAGCCGGCCACAGCTCGACTACGAGGCGATCGCCAGCTACCTGCGGGAAGTGGGCGGCGACAGCTGGCTCGAGCACCTGGACAGGGAGGACCCGGACGGCGCCCGGGGCAACGATCCGCAGAACCTGGCCGAATTCGCGGGCAAGCTCTGCTACCGGTCGTGGCAGCCTAGGTTGAATCCCAACGTCAGGAAGGTACGCACGGACCAGGCAAAGTACCTGGAGAACATCCTGTCGAGCGCGCACGGCTCGGTGCTCGAGCACGTTAGCTTCACATTCGTGCTGCACAACTGCAGCAGGGTCCTCACCCATGAGCTCGTGCGCCACCGGCCCGGCACGGCCATCTCACAAGAGTCGCTGCGGTTCGTCCGGCTTGCCGACATCCCGTTCTGGTTCCCCGAGTGGGCGCGCCAGGACACAGAGCTGATGAAGCGCGCGACAGCCGTTCTGGAGCAGCTCGAGGAGTTCCAGTACTGGATGGCGAACCATTTCGGGCTGGACAACGAGGGGGTGCCCTTCCACGAGAAGAAGCACAAGACGTCGTTCATGCGCCGGTTCGCCCCGGATGGGGTCGCAACCGGCCTGCTGTGGACGGCGAACGTCCGCGCGCTGCGGCACACGATCGAGGCGCGGACCGATCCAGGGGCCGAGGAGGAGATCCGGCTGGTATTCGGCAAGATCGGCGAGCTCATGCGGGCGGAGGCGCCCGCGTTGTTCGGGGATTACGTTGTCGAGGACGGTACCTGGATCCCGAGATGGCGCAAGGTGTGAGCCAATCTCAAGTCACGGGTCCGTCTCCACCGGGTCGCTGTAGATACACGTGACCGGAATTCCTATGGCAGTTAGGATTTGAATGGTTTCGCGGACCATACGGGCGGGGCCGCTGACGTACACGTCGTGGTCGGGCCACGTCGAGTAACCCGCGACGACGTCGGGGAGCAGGCCACTAATGCAGTCGAATTGCGCCGCGCTGGGAACCACAGCGCTGGGAACCACACCGTCGGAAACGACCGGGATAACTCGCAACGAGGGGTGGCCCGATTCCATCATGCGCAGCGATCGCAGGTCGTAGAGATCAGGTTTGTTGCGTGCGCCGAAAAAGAGATGAATATTTCGCCTCGTGCTATTTAGTCGCCCGCCAGGCCAGTCGTCCGCGAGGAGCTGCTGGACAATTGCCTTGATTGGGGCCAGGCCAGTCCCGCCTGCAACGCAGAGAACGTCCCTGGCGGATCCGCCGTCGGCGACCATAGCCCCAGCGGCGGGCCCTAGCAGAAGAGTATCCCCAGGCCTCGTGTAATGCACAAGTGCGCGGCTTACCCAGCCACCTGGAATTGCGCGGACATGAAAGCGGATAATACCGTCTTCGCGGGGAGCATTCGCGATCGAGAACGTCCGCCACACTCGCGGCCAGTGGGTGCATTGCACGCTGACGTATTGACCCGCGCGGTAAGGAAGCGGCTGATTGGGGCGGATTGTGAGGACGGCTAGGTCCGGCCGCCTCTGCTCGTGCGCGAGCACCTCGCCAAGCCACCAGGGCGGTGTACCGCGGGCAGCGTCATCGGCAGCCTCGATCATTATCTTTGAGATCTGGTCGAATGCGGCCTTCCAGGCGCCCTGTACTTCGGCTGTCCACGCATCACCCAAGAACGCCCTCATCGTGGCCATAAACGCGTCGCAGACGGCAGGGTAATGCCCGGGAACGACGCCGAACTTCCTGTGGTCACGTGCTAGCTTTGCGAGGTAACCTTCGAGGGCTTGCTCGCTGTCCAGGCTCCACACGATGCGTGTGATCGCACGAAATAGCCGGGCGCCGTGGCCGTCCAGGGAAGCCGGGAACATCCCCCGCAATTTCGGGTTGTTGGCAAAGAGGCGGCCATAGAAACCTTTCACGAATCGTTCCGCCACCGGTTCGATGAGTGCGAATGATTCCTTTATGATCCAGAGGTCGAGATTGAGCGGCGTGGAAAAATCCGCGCTCTCGGCGCACGACTTGTAGAAATCAGCGCTCTCGTCGCGCTGGCCAGTTTGACGCACAAAGGCTGCCAGCCCCTTATGCATACCATTTCCCGTGGGCGTGATTACGTTCATCAATCCCGCTTCCCCGCTTTCAGGCCGGCCTGTCTCGATGGCCTGCGATCGCCACGATCCCCATAGCATGAGTGTGGCACTCATGCTAGACGACAACAACCGGGACATGACAACCAGGACCAAGGGCACGCAGCGTGGACGAAGTCCCGTGCAGTAGGACGTGCACCTGCAATGTAATTACGATCATTTTTAGTAGCTTGCTGATTCTGAGACCGTTGTCAGCAGGCTTCATAGAGAGCCGGAGCCGGGCAACAACCCGCCGGATCCGGCGGTCGCCGATTGTCTTGATATCGGCTTATCGGCAACCATTGTTAGGCCAGGGCATGGCGAGCGCCGTCAGGCCTGCGGCCGGACCCGCCGGTGAGCCTGCCGCACCCGCCAGGCGCCGTCAGGCCTGCGGCCGGAGACCTGCCGGTGAGCCTGCCGCACCCGCCAGGCGCCGTCAGGCCTGCGGCCGGACCCGCCGGTGAGCCTGCCGCACCCGCCAGGCGCCGTCAGGGTGACATGCCCGACCGTGCCATCGTTGTTGGCCCTGTGTGGTCGCGTTCACCTGGCCCCGCCTGCCGCCGGCAGCTTGGCCCGCCGGATGCGCGGGAAAAGCAGGAAGTAGGAGGCCAGTCATGGCAGGGGAAGTGCTGAGCAGCCAGTCCGCCGCCGAACGCGCCCTGGTGGCGACGCTCTCTTTGCCGCAGAAGGTCCACCTGCTGACCGGAAAGGATTCCTGGTCGCTGCGCGCCGACCCGTCGATCGGCTTGGCCGAAATGGTGCTGTCCGACGGCCCGGCCGGGGTGCGCGGCGTCCGGCTTGATGCCGCCGACCCGTCATCCTCGCTGCCATGCCCGGTGGCGCTCGGGGCGACGTGGGACGAAGAACTGGTGCGCGAACTGGCAGCCGCGCTCGGCCGTGAGGCCGGCCGGAAGGGCGTGCATGTGCTGCTCGGCCCCACCATCAACATCGTGCGGACTCCGCTGGCCGGCCGCGGCTTCGAGTGCTTCTCCGAGGACCCGGTGCTCACCGCGCGGATGGCCGTCGGCTACGTGCAGGGTGTGCAGCAGGCGGGTGTCGGCGCGACGGCCAAGCACTACGTCGGCAACGACTCGGAAACAGAGCGGAGGACCTACGATGCCCGCATCGCCGAGCACGTGCTGCGTGAGCTATACCTGGTGCCCTTCGAGGCCTGCGTCACGGAGGCGGACGTGGCGATGGTCATGGCGGCGTACAACTCGGTCAACGGCGCCACCATGACCGCGAACGCGCCGCTGCTCCGCGACGTGCTCAAGGGCGAGTGGGGCTTCGCGGGAGTCGTCGTCTCCGACTGGCACGCGGCCCGGACGACGGGGACAAGCGCCCTGGCCGGGCTCGACCTCGTGATGCCGGGGCCGGATGGGCCGTGGGGCGAGCAGCTGGTCGCCGCCGTCGAGGCGGGTGAGGTGCCCGAGGCCGAGCTTGACGACAAGCTGGCGCGACTGCTGCGCGTTGCACGGCGGGTCGGTGCCCTCGAGGCGGCGCCGGGCGGCAGCGCGGCGCCGCCCGGCCGTGGCGCGGCGGCGGGTGACGGCACCGGGCATGCGTCCGAACGGCTGCCGGAGGCGGCCGCCTCCAGCTCTCAGCGCCCGCCAGGCTCATCCGCGCCGACCGCGCCGACCGCGACCAGCGCGGTCTGGAGCGCGGGCTCGCGGGTGGATCCGGCGCTGCTGCGCCGCGCAGCGGCGCGGTCGTTCGTCCTGCTCCGCAACGAACGCGGCGTGCTGCCGCTGGACCCGCGCGCCCTGCGCAGCGTCGCCTTCATCGGTCCCAACGCGACGCATCCGCAAACCCAGGGCGGCGGCAGCGTACGGGTGCTCGCTGTCGCCGGGCGCGGTCCCGCTGAGGCCTTGCGGGCCGCACTTGGTGACGCCGCTGTTCGTGGCGCCGATCTTGTCCGGCCGGCCCGAACTTCGGCTGGCCCGGTAGAGGTGAAGGTCTGCGAGGGCTGCCGCACGTGGACGACGGTCCCGTTGCCGGTCGAGGGCACCATGCGCGATCCGGTCAGCGGGGAAAGCGGGGTGCGCTTGCAGGTACATGCCGCCGACGGCCGCGTGATCTACGACGAGCATCGCCGAAGCAGCGTCGTCACCTGGTGGGACGGCCTGCCCAGGGCCGTGTACAAGTCCGGCTCCGACATCGTCATGCGGACCGCTTACCGTGCCGCTTCCAGCGGGCCACATGTGATCGGCGCCGCTGGTGTAGGCACGGTTCGCATCGATGTCGGCGGCTGCAAGGTCGCGGAGGCGACCACCCTGGCGCCGGCTGAGCTCGTCGAGGTCTTCTCCCGCCCGCCCGAGGTCCGGGTACCTGCGGTCCTGCGCGCTGGCGAGGAAGTGGAGGTGCGCTACGGGTACCACCCCGCCTTCCGCCGCGGCACCGGCCTGGTCACGATGCGCCTCGGGATCGCGCCGGATCCGGACGAGGACGACCTGCTGGCCGAGGCTGCCCTGGCAGCGCGTGCGGCGGACGTGGTCGTGGTCGTGGTCGGGTCGGCCGACGGGACGGAGAGCGAGGGCTACGACAGGCAGACGCTGGCGCTGCCCGGCCGCCAGGACGAGCTTGTCGGCCGGGTGGCCGCGGCCAACCCCGACACGGTCGTGGTCGTCAATTCCGGCACGCCGGTGCGGATGCCGTGGGTGGACGAGGTCGCCGCGGTCGTCTACGCGTGGCTGCCCGGGCAGGCGATGGGTGACGCACTCGCCGATGTGCTGCTCGGCAGCGCCGAGCCGGGCGGTCGGCTCCCTGTGACGCTGCCGGGCGCAGAGGTCGACGCCCCGGTCCTGCACGCTTACCCGGAAGGCGGCGAGCTGCCGTACACCGAGGGACTGCTCGTCGGCTACCGCGGCTACGACAGGGCGGGCCGCGAGCCCCTGTTCTGCTTCGGTCACGGGCTCGGCTACACGGACTGGCAGTACGAGTCCGCGCACGCCTCCGCCGCCACACTTGCCGCCGTCACCCTGGCCGCCGGCCAGGACGTCGTGCTGACCGTCGCGGTCCGCAACAGCGGCGCCCGGGCCGGCCGCGAGATCGTGCAGGCCTATCTCGACGGGCCGCAAGACGATCAGCGTCGGCCGGTCCGCGTGCTTGCCGCGTTCGCGCCGGTCACCGCGGAGCCGGGGGTCCGCGCCGAGGCGCGCCTGCTGGTCCCACCGCGCGCGTTCGCCCGCTACGACGAGGCCGCGCGCCGATGGGCGTGGCCCGCCGGTCATTACACCCTGCGTGTCGGCCGTTCCTCCCGGGACCTGCGCCTGCAGGTGCCCATCGAGGTGAAATAAGGCCAGTGCGATAGTGTCCCGTGCTTGAGCAGCGGTGTCCCCGGTGCTCAAAAGGCCGTGCCCGACCCGCCCATCACCAGCAGCACGGTGCTCAGCGTGATTGTGCCGGGATGACCGGCCGGGTCGGCGCGGCGGACGGCTGGAGGATCTGCGTGATCGACGGATACGAGCGGTACCAGCGACTGCGGATCGACTGGGCGGACACGGGAGTGCTCCGGGTGACGATGACCGCGCCGGGCAGGCTGAACGCCGTCGACTCGACCGCCCATCGTGAACTGGCCGAGATCTGGCGGGACGCCGACCGTGACGACCGGGTCCGCGCGGTGCTCGTGTGCGGCGAGGGCGCCGCGTTCTCGGCGGGCGGCGATCTCGCGATGATCGAGCAGATGATCGAGGACTACCAGGTCCGCTCGCGTGTCCTGGCCGAGGCCCGCGACATCGTCTACAACCTGGTCAATTGCGTTAAGCCAGTGGTCAGCGCCATGCAGGGCCCGGCGGTCGGCGCGGGGCTCGCGGTAGGTTTGCTCGCCGACGTATCGGTGGCGGGCCGGGGCGCGCGGATCATCGATGGCCACACCAGGCTCGGCGTCGTGGCCGGCGACCACTCAGTTCTGGTCTGGCCGCTGCTCTGCGGCCTGGCCAAGGCCAAGTATTACCTGCTGCTCTGCGAACCGGTCTCCGGCGCGGAGGCCGAACGAATCGGCCTGGTCAGCGTCTGCGTGGACGACGACCGCGTGCATGAGGAGGCGCTGCGGATCGCGGGCAGGCTCGCGGCCGGCGCTGCCGGTGCCATCAGCTGGACCAAATATGCGCTGAACAACTGGTTGCGGCAGGCCGGTCCGGCCTTCGACGCGTCGCTTGCGCTCGAGTTCTTCCAGTTCAGCGGCCCTGACATCCGGGAGGGAGTCCGCGCCCTGCGCGACAAGCGCGAGCCCGAGCACGGCGGCAGTTAATGATCGCGTAGTCGCGCCGTGGCGTCGTACCGGAAGTCTCTCCGCTGCGCCGCGGCTCCGCGGGTGTGGTCGTCGCCGCGGCGCAAGATCCTGGCCCGCATGCGGTCACGTTCCTGCGCCGTCATCTGGCGTCCCTTCGCTGGCTCGTTCGCTCCTCGCCCCGTGCCGCGCTCGGCGTTTCCCGGCACGCGCCTGGTCCGGTCAGGAGTTCAGGAGCTGGTCCTTCAAGACCTTGCCTGTCGCGTTCTTCGGCAGTTCAGCACGGAATTCGACCAACCGTGGGTACTTGTAGGCAGCGAGGCGTTCCTTGCAGAAGGCGATGACCTCCGGGCCGGTGACAGATTCGCCGGGCCGTAGCGTCACGAACGCCTTGACCTCTTCACCAAGCCGGGCGTTCGGGATGCCAATCACCGCTGCCTCGGAGTTGCCGAAGCCCGTCCGGTCAACGACTGGTCGACGGCCCGCCGGGTGGACCTGGTACCTCAGTTGGTGGCGCGAACTGCGCTGGTGCCAAGGCCCTTCCGGTCGACGACCCGCCGTAGGCGCGATGGCACAACACGGCCTACGTCGCCTCGACCGCATTGATGATCCCTAGGTGTGTTAACTACACCGCAAATAGCACCGGAAAGTTAGCACGGTTGCGGATCAAGCTACGTCCTTGGCGATGTTATGGCCGCGTTGGACGCCAAATAACCTCGCCCGCCGAGCCATCGACGTGGTTGCAGGTGCCCAAGTGAAAATTGATGTCACACGCCCTAGTGCGCGCGTGAAATTGGTGCCGCGGGCGCCCCAGGTGCACACCCGGCGGGTGTTCACCTGACCGGACGCGACGCGCATCAGGACCGGTCGGCCACGGTCACGAGACTCTCCTCAGTCTTGCCTGGGTCCTGTCCGCGGCAAGGGACCGGTAGAACCTGCCGCGCACACCCGCGACCGCCGCACCACATCTGGTCACCATCACGGGATTCAGCTCGAGCGCGGCGAGCTGGGGGACCTGCGTGGCGAGCTTGCCAACCTGTTCAAGGAGCCCGGCAAGCGCGGCGAGGTCAAGGTCGCCGTCGGCCGGTCCCCGGGCTACGCCCTCGGCAGCTTCGGCCGACGGCAGCACAGGTCCGCCGTGTAGCTCAGCAAGCATGTCCCTGGCGTCACGGGCGGTCAGCGGCGCGGGCCGGGTGGCGCGGGCGCCGACGAGCGCGCCAGGCGGGCCACCGAGGACCAGTGTCACCTGCGCCCTGCCATCGGCGTCCCTGGCGACGCGTACGACGACCTCCGCACCCTGCTGTGGCTGGCGGCGGATGCGCACACCGGTCATCGCGGGCCCGAGGCCGGCCGCGAGCCGCTGGTACGCCATCCGCACCTGCGCGGGCGTGGCAAGCCCGCATCGAGTGATCTCCGGGCGGGTCAGCCTGGCACCGTCCGCGACCAGCGTGACGGGGAAACCGAGCCACCAGGCCGCCTCCACGGCGCTGTCAGCGCCGTCGGCGATCACGGTCTCGGCGATCGGGATACCGTAGCGTCTGAGCAGCAAGGTAAGCAGGCGGCGTACCGAAGGATCGTCCGCGCCCGCTAGCGCCGTCGCCGGCTGCGCTGCTGAGGTGGCGGTCATGGCGGCTCCTTTGGTACGACCCAGCTCTCGTCCGATCAGCGCAGCCGGCGCAAGAACGGGTCCTGCGGCTCCGCCGGAGTGATTCGTACCCGCGCATCGACGGCGCTGACACCGTCCGGGCGCGCAATAACGGGATTGAGATCGAGTTCGGCGACTTCCGGCAGATCGTCGGCGAGCCTGGAAACCCGCATTAGCGCATCGGCCAGCGCGGTCACATCCGCCGCGGGCTCGTCCGGGTAGCCGAAAAGCAGCGGAGCGGCCCGGATCTCGCGGAGCATCGCGCCCGCGTCCGCGTCGGTAAGGGGTGCGAGCCGCGCGGTGTGGTCGCCGAGCACGTCGGTGGTCACGCCGCCGAGGCCGAACACCACGAGCGGGCCGAATACCGGTTCCTGCACGACCCCGATCAGCAACTCCACGCCGCCGGTGACCATGGGCTGCACGAGCACCCGGTCAAGATCCGATCCGAACCTGTCCGCGAGCAGGGCATAGGCGCGCTGGACGTCCTCCCTGGTGCGCAGGTCGATCTTGACTCCGCCAGCGGCGCTCTTGTGCACCAGCCATCGCACATCGGCCTTGAGCGCGACGTGCCCGCCCAGTTCAGCGGCGACACGGGCGGCTGCCTCCACGCTGGTGACGGGCCTGGTGGTGACGAGCGGGATCCGATAGCAGGAGAGCAGCTCGATGGTCTCACCGACCGAAAGCCAGCCACCGTACCTGTGCTGGGCGAGGAATCGCCCGATCAGCGCGCGTGCTTCGGCTTCCCGTACGTCACCAAGCTCGGGAATGTGGCCGAGCTGCCTGGTGCGCCAGGCCTGGTAGCGGGTGGCATGCCCGAGCGCGCGGGCCGCGCTCTCCGGATAGCAGAATGCGGGCACCGCGTCCCCGGCACTGAGCTGTATGCCTGCCTTCCCGCCGTCGTGGCTGCCGGAGCCGGCTCGCTCGGCCCGTGCGCCGCCGCCGCGGGCGAGCAGCCGGATGGCTTCCGGCTGGCTGAGCAAGGCGGCGGCGAGTGGCTTGGTGATCTTCGCCGCTGTGATAGCAGGCGCGAGGTCCGCTACGGCTGTCGGCACGGCGATCGCGAGCACCATATCGACGGCGTCGTCGGCGCTGACCTCCTCGAGGCAGGCACGGAAGGCGTCCGGGCAAACCGCGGCAGTGGTGCCGACCGGCCCCTTGACCTCGGCGCCAGGCGGCAGCAGATGGCGAAGCCGCCGCTGCGTCTGCCCGCTGAGCGCCGTCACGCGAAGCCCGAAGCCGACACACGCGTCGGCGGCGAGCACCCCGCCACCCGCGTTGGATACGACTGCCACCCGGTCGCCCGCCGGCAGCGGCTGGCTTGCCAGCAGGGCCGTCGCTTCAAGCAGCTCGCCGATGCTCCCGGCGGAGATTACGCCAGCCTGCTCGAACAGCGCCTCGCGGGTGACCAGCGGGGTAGCGGCGGCCGCGGTGTGCGAGGCGGCGCTACGCTGGCCCGCCGCGGCCCGGCCGGCCTGCACGGTGAGCACCGGGATCTGCTGGCCGATACGGCGCGCGGTGCGCCCGAATTTGCGCGGGCTGCCGAACGAGTCAACGTGCAGGACTGCCAGCCGGGTCAGCTCATCCTGTTCCCACCACAAGAGCATGTCGTTGCTTGAGACGTCGTACTTGTCGCCCACGGAGGCGTAGGACGAGACCCCGATGCCGAGCCGGGACAGATGATCGACGAGCGCGACACCGATGCCGCCGGACTGCACGACCAGGCCCGTCTCGCCCATGGCCGGCGGGCTCGCGGCGAAGGTGGCGTTCAGGCCGATGTGCGGCACGGCGACGCCGAAGCAGTTCGGGCCGACGAGCCGCATGCCGTGCCTTCGGCAGATAGCGAGCAGATCGGCGCCGGCCCCCGTATCGATCCCGGCGGTGACCACGACCAGGGCCCTGACACCTCGCCGCCCGCACTCTTCAGCCACGTCCCTAACGGCTGCCGCGGGCACCGTCACTACCGCCAGGTCCACGGGCTCCGGTAGGTCGGCCACCGACGGCACGCACGTCAGACCCTCGACATGGCGCGCACGGGGATTCACCGCGTACACCTGCCCGCCGAAGCCGCCGGTCACGAGGTTGTGCAGGATCGCACGGCCCACCGTGCCGATCTTGCGGCTCGCGCCTACGACGACGACCGAGGCCGGCTGGAGGAGATGGCGCAGGCTCGCCACATCGGCGCTGCGCTCCCTGAACGCCACCGTTTCCAGGTAACTGTCGAGATGACGGTCGGTGTCGTCACGGGGGAGCGGGAAGCTGAGGTCGACCATCCCGTCGGCGAGCTGCCGCTTGGCCGGAAGCCCCGCGGCGGCGAACACGCGCAGCATGGCGGCGTTGGTCGCGAGCGTCTGGGCGGTGAACGCGGTTAGCTGGCGGCGCCGGGCGATCGAGATCAGATGCTCGAGCAGGAGGGTCGCGACACCGCGGCCGTGCATGTGGTCGGCGACGGCGAAAGCGATCTCAGCGGTCCGTTCCGTGCCCGTTGGCTCGTAACTGGCCACCCCGATGAGCTGGTTGCCCAGCCAGGCGAGCAAGGCGGCGTGATCTTCCCCCGGTGCCCGGCAGACCCGTTTGGCCTCCTGGTCTGCCGCATGCGGGCTGAGGTTGAAAAACCGCAGGTAGACATTATCGGGGGACATCGAGGCGTGCATCTTACGCACGGCTTCGTAATCAGCGGGCGTGGTCGGCTTGATCTCGATGGTGGTGCCGTCGATGAGCAACGCGTAGACGCCGACATCACCTTTGGTCCGTGTCATCCAAGGTCGTCCTTCGCGCGCTGGCTGCCTTTCCCGCGGGCTTGCCCAATCCGGCTGGGTGGTCGGCAGGCACGATCCGGGCGTACGGGCCCGGGAAGACCAAGGCGACGTGTCCATCGCTCAGCCACCTGATGACGTACGGCGGAGTGCCGTCCTCGTGCTGGACAGCGATGACCAGACCGACACGGTCGCCGTCGCCATCGACGACCAAGCGGTCGCCGACACATGCCTTCATGACGGCCTCCTCACCCTTTCGCCCCCCTCGGAGCCGGGCCTAGGTGCCGACCGCCCGAGCCCCGTAGCATCCAACTGTTCTCATGGTCGGCTGCGCGCCCCACCGCCCGCATCGGGCCGAGGTCCCTCGCCTGCGGGCCGTTGGACCCACGGCACGGTATCCGCCGCCGGGTTGCCGCGATGCCGGGCCAGGCATCCAGGCCAGCGCGTACTAGGGCGTGTCGGCTGCCCCGAATCCGGCAAGGCCTCTGCCGCCTTTCACCCGCCGCCTTCACCCGGGATCAGCCTCGAGCACAACGCCACGGCAGCGCCGTCGAGATTTCAGCGGTGCCCGCGGTTTACGCGCTGCCGCTCCTGCTCCCAGACCGCCACACATACGGTACAGGTGTCGAGCGGTGGCACGGGTGAGAACTCACCTCGGACAATCATCGGCGCACCGCAGTAGGCGAAAACGATCGCGCCCGCGGGCTGCGCCGGCGGCGGGTACCCGTGCACGACCCTGGGCACACGCACGTCCGCCGGCACCGTTGTCGTCTCAGTCGCGGTCCGCGATGTCACGTGTCTAGGGTACGACGCCGGAGGCGAAGAATGCGATCATGTTATGACATCGCCCGCCTGCTGCGGCGGTGTCGCCAGAGACGATCGTTTCCGCCCGGCGTGCTCCGGGTACGGCAATTGAGTGGAGACGTGGGATGTGATCAGATCACGGCGGAACGTACGCGAATACACTGATGAACCGATCGACAGGCCGGGGCTTGACCGGATCCTGGAGGCCGGCCGCCGCTCGCCGTCCTCCCGCAACTGGCAGCCGTGGGATTTCGTCATCGTTACCGATCGGCCGCAGCTCGCGGAGCTTTCCAAGGTGTGGCGGGGCGCCGGGCACGTGGCGAGGTCGGCGGCGACGATCGCGCTGCTGGCACCGGTTCCCGCAGACGAACGGCAGCGTGACTGGGTCCAGTACGACCTCGGCCAGGCGACGATGAGCATCATGCTCGCCGCCGCCGACCTCGGTATCGGGAGCGGTCACTCGGCCGTGGCTGACCAGCGGCTGGCCGGTCAGGTGCTGGGTTTTCCCGACGACAGGTTCTGCGCTTACCTGATCGCCCTCGGATTCCCGGCAGACCGGCCGCTGACGCCGATCCGGCGGCCGGATCGCCGGCCATTCGACGCCGTCGTGCACTGGGGCCGCTGGTAAGCGCGGGAGACCGGATGTCAGTGGACGTCCGGAACCGGGCGGCGAATCTTGGTCGGGCCGGCGCGCACAAGCGCAGCCGTTAGGGAAAGGTTACGGGGATGCGATGAAGACAATCCTGAACGTTATCTGGCTCATCCTCTGCGGCATCTGGATGTCGCTCGCATACGTGGCGGCCGGGATCCTCTGTTTCATCCTGTTCTTTCTGATTATCACGATCCCGTTCGGGATCGCGGCTTTCCGGATCGCGAATTACGTGCTGTGGCCGTTCGGGCGGACGATCGAGGTACGGCGCGACGCGGGGATCGGCGCGCTGATAGGAAACATCATCTGGATCGTTATCGCCGGATGGTGGCTCGCTATCGGCCACCTCGTGACCGGAGCGGTGCTGTGCCTGACCATCATCGGGATCCCGCTCGGCCTCGCCAGTTTCAAGATCATTCCAATTTCGCTGCTGCCGCTGGGGGTGCGGATCGTCCCCACCGATCAGCCGGCGTACGCCGGCTGACGCCACGGCTTGACGGAAATGCTGGCCTTGCCCAACGCGGCACTGGCGCATGACCCCTTCACTTCACCTTGCCATCCTGCCGGGGATCGTGACGGCGTCGCGTCCGGCCCTTGCGGGCCGCTCGCGCGGCTGCGACACCGCCGGGGAACGTGCAGCCGCGGCGAGCTAGGCGGGACCGGGTACGTCGCGCAGGCGGTCGCGCGCCGCGATCGCGCGCCTTGGCCGGTCGGTGACGAGCACATCGACGCGTGGGTCGGCCAGCCATCGAGTGATCATCGCTTCGCTGTTGACCGTCCAGACCATGGTCTTGAGGTTTTGCCGGTGGCAACGGCCCAGTACACCGGCGAGGGCGAATCGGTAGTGCATGGCGACCCAGTCCGCGCCGCAGGCACGGATGCGGCGCAGCGGGAACGCCTCTTGTCGGCGTGCCCACGGCCGGAGCAGCAGTGGCATGGCACCGAGATCGCGGCCGAGGGACAGGCCGACGGAAACCTCGGGGAAACCGCTCCGGATCGCCGCGACCGAAGCGTCCTCGAGCGTTGTCGCCACGAAGTTGCCCGGCCCGAGGATTTCAAGCGCCTGCTCGATGATCGTGTCCGCACCACTGGCCTCCTTGAGGTCCAGGTGCGCGATCGCCCGGCCCGCGATGAGCCGCATGATGTCCGCGACGCGCGGCACCTCGTATCCGGCACGTGCACGCAGCATCGCGTAGCTGATCTCTGTAACCGAATTGTGCCCGGGCGCGTACGCATCGTGGTAAACGGCCAGTTCGCCATCTGCCGTGCGCCTAACATCGAACTCGACGTAGTCCGCCCCTGCCTCCAGGGCCTTGGTGTACGCCTCGTACGTCCCCGCGAGCGCGTCCTCACAGCCGCCGCGGTGGGCGGAGATGGCGGCCGTGCGGATCACTGGCTGAAGTTGACGTTGCTGCCTGTGACGTGTACCACGATGCCGTGCGTAGACAAGTTCACGCTCTGGATGGTCATGTTCAGCGGAAGTGCCGGCACGGTTACCGTGAAGTCGGCCAGCGAGCCCAGCAGCGAGAGCGGAAGCCCGTCTAGGGAGATCACCTGGACGTGGATCTTGTTGAGGCCGGCCTGCGTAACCCGCGCGGTCCCTGTCCCGCTGACGATGTCAAGGTTCACGTTGAAGTCGACCTCGTCGCCGTGTACGGCGGTTACGCTCACACTCGGCCCTCCCGACGCGGCCAGCAGGTCACCGAAGGAGATCAGCGCTGTGCCGGATACCTGATCGACCGTGGCTCCGCTGTAGCTCGAGTTGAGGTGGACCCCTTGCAGGTTCGCCTCTATGTTGGTGATCACGACTGGGCCCTCGCGCACGTTATCGGCGCTGATTTTGACGTTGCTGAGGTCACGGCCGAGCAGTTGGGTCAGGAAGGGAAAGCCCTCAACCGATACACGTGGCTTGCTGCTGAAACCCTGGCTCTGGATTTGCTGCGCGATCCTGTTCTCCGTGTACGCTGCCGCGACGCGGTCAGCAATGACAAGTACGGCCAGCAGCACGACCAGCGCGATGACGAGGTAAAGCCACCGCCGGGATCTTCTCCGCTCGCGGCGGGGTGGCTGTTGCTGCGGCAGCGGCGCGGTCGGGTATTCGCTCACTGCACTTCCCCTGCGGCCTCAGGTGCGGCTCTGCACGCGGCGCCGACGACGCTGGCCACCGGGGTAGCGGCAGCAACCCCGCTGGTCCACCTCATGAGGAGATGCTACGGTACGCCACGCGTTGATAGCTTGCGTACGTCCATCGATGTCCGGTGGGCGCTGGTTCCAGAGCACGGCCCGTCAGGGGAGATCACCGATGTCAACGGCCTGCAGGTGACCCGAACCCGAGTTCGTGACGAGCAGGGTTTCGCCTTCCACCGTGAACTGGCGGGGCACGCGGCCGGTCTGTACCGCCCCGAGCATGGCCGGACGGCCCGCGAGGGCGGCCGACGTGTTGATCACGCCGAGGCTCGTGGTAGCACCCTTGACCCCAAAGACGTTGGAGTTGGCCACCACGATCCGCTTCTCACGGTCGATGAAGGTGAGCCCGATCGGTGCTTCGCCGACCGGGACGCTGGCGATGAGGGAGTGCTGCGGGTCGCTGAGTACTTTCGCGGCGGAAAACCCGAGCACTGCGTCGCTTCGCGATGCGGTCACCCAGACGACGCTGCCGTCCGCAGAGACGATCACGCGGGTCGGGGTGCAGCCCGCGCTCACAGTGGCCGCGACCGACGTGGCAGGGTTCGTCTCGGCGCGGCGGAGGTTGATGACCGTCAACGTTCCCTCGTGGGAAGTGTTGCTGCGCGACCCGGTTACCACGTACAGCCAGCGGCCGTCGCCCGATACCCGCATGCCCGCCGGCTTCACCCCGAGCCGAATGCTCCCGACAAAGCTGGCCGGGCCGAAGCCGCTGGCCAGCGCATTTTGCAGGTTGAACACGGCCAGCTGGCCGCTGCTGGCGAGGGTGACGAACGCGAACCGGTCGTCGGGTGACAGAAAGACCTGGTCAGCTCCGCTGCCGCCAGGAGCTGAGAGGCTCCCGAGCGCGGCTTCCGGGCTCCCTTGCTCCGCGCTGGCTACGTCGATGACGGCGGCTCCGCTGCCGGAGGCGACGAGGAGATGACGTCCGTCGTGGGTGACCGTATCCCCGGCGGCCGACGGCACGGGGATCGTCGTCCCGGCGAACGAGGGCGCCAGCGAGCCGCCGTTACGGAGCACGGCGACCGAGTTGCCGAGCGTAACGAACGACCACTGATCGTCGGGTGTCACCGCGACCGCGTACGGTTCACCCGGGAGCGAGACCGTGGCGCTGCGGACCTTCGCCAGTGGCCGTGCCGCCGCGGTCGCCGTGGTGCATCCAGGCAGCGTAAGCGCTGCGCCGTGCGTTCCCGTGCCGGTGGCATGGAGCGCGAACGCGGCACCCGCGAGGCCGACGACAGCGGCACACGCGACGACCAGGGCAGCGCGTGACCGCTTGCGTGGTCGGCGGCGTCCTGACGCCTTGCCGTGC
>Ga0335081_10006066_pt1 | contig 19179 bp, 19 predicted proteins | sample Lox_Sample_35_FD_206713 | JGI IMG/M metagenome (GOLD analysis project Ga0335081, IMG submission 206713) | Soil microbial communities from Loxahatchee National Wildlife Refuge, Florida, United States - Lox_Sample_3.5 | ecosystem: Environmental > Terrestrial > Soil > Wetlands | place: USA...
CTTCTCGCGCTTTGAAAAGCTGGATGTGATCTTCCTAGGCTTTATTTATTTCGCCTTAATCGTGGAAGCACTCAGGTCTCTGTTTAGTGTTAACACGCCCTAAAGCGGAAAGTTGCTTGCCAAGCTCTGCCCAGTCGGTTGTTTCCGGGCTCCGGGCGGCCATCTCCACGTAAAGCCGTTGCAGGGATTCATCGAACTTACCGATGGCCTTGTCTTCGGTAATCCCTTCATAGCATTGCAGCCGTTCGACCTGCGTATCGGCTGCACGCGCCACCGCGTAAGAGATTTCCGTCTTGCCGCTTCCTGCCGGTCCCTCCAAAAGCAGCGGTTTCTTCAGCTTAGCCGCCAGATAAACGGCCGTTGCGGTCACACGGTCGGTTAGATAACCGACTTCAGAGAGCGCATGATGCACCTGCTCGGACGACTCGAACACCCTCGACCTCCCACACCGGGTTGCAGTGCGGGCAGCAGAGTAGGGGCACCGCCGAATCCCGTCAAATTTTCAGAAGGTGAAAGTCGTCCCGACGCCTTACCGTGTTGGAAATGCACTCCTACGTACACCTGGACGCTCTGGGCTGACTTCAATGACAGAATTCTCTCACTGTCCGAACTGGTATAATTGGCCGTCCTGTCCCTGCCAGCCCTTCTCCGTTTTCTGAAACTCATATGACGCTCTGATGGTCTCGACCGTCCCCGCGCGACCTGCGCGAATGCCAACCCCTGTAGCCGCGACGGGGTCATGTATGTTGTTGTCCAGATATCGCACTTGTGCTTCGAAATGCAGCAAATAGTGACTGCCCTCCAATTGCCCATTGATCTTCTTGAAGGAGAGAAGCTCGATTCCGTGGTCTTTTTTTAGGAGGTTGTGCCAGACTTGTTCGCCGTCCTTCTCGGTTGGGACTGGTGCTTCTACTTTCTGACAGGCGACTACTAGCAACATCAGGGTAATCGCCAGAACTGCTGCGAAATCCTTCATTCCGCAATCCTCCACTCGTGGCCAACTGGATAAAAACCGGACGGAGGAACCGCCGTGCAGCGCAACTCGTAAGAGTTCTTTCATTAGATGGGCTTAGGAGGCTTTTCTTGGAGCCGCCTGATCTCTTGCTCTACGAGGATATCCAATTTCTTGCGAACTGATTCAAGCACTTCCCATCTCGCAACAAGGGCTTTCTTCTTGTTTGTTGTGTCTTTGAGCGATCGTTTTGGCAGGTGCTTTCGCTCATCGTCGATGATCAATTGAAACAGTTGCACGATAGACCGCAGATTCTCGTACACGTTCTGGAACGCCTCTGGACCGTATCGGGTAGTAGCAAACGTCACGTACGCGAGCCCAGCTCCGGTCAAGAGAAGAGCATCCGGCACCACGGGATTTTCGTCCGCAAACTCATTGAGGACCGCGAGGATTCGCTCCTGAAGAACTTCCCAGGGCGGAGCATTTGAGTCAGGGGGAGGAAGGTTGTCAGCTTTTTTCACCACAATCAGATATTCACCTACGATAAGCAGTCGGGGCGAGAATAGGCCAGACGGTCCTACTCGTCAATAATTTCTCCAGAGCACGCGCAGCATTCACAGAGCAGACCCGGGAATAAAGATCCGACCACACCGCCGACAGAGAAAACTCATCTGCCACTCTCGAAACAGTCTGGGCCAAATGTTCTTGTTAAAGGCAAAGACCCTAAGCAACAACGTGATCGCACCGATTTCGAGCCCGAAGAATGAGATCGTTGCAAGGTGTTCGTAAATCAGGGTTGTCCCAAACACGCGTTGAGCAATCAATAACGCCGCTTCGGCGACGATCGCAGCCAGCAGCGGGCTCAGGAAAAGCAACACAAGCCCATTACGATAACTTTTCTTAGGCGGTGGCGCAGCAATCGCAGATAGCTGCGTTTGGGAAGTTCCTGTTGTCCAGGCGCCCCCGATCGCAGGGGACCCAGTCCAACCAATTCCTCCCGTGACGGCCGAAAACTGTGACAACCCAGACATGTGAACCGTCGAAAGTCGTTGTGTGTGCTGGCTCCTGCAGGCCGGACACCAGTACAAAATGTCGGTTTCTTCCGTCGGCACGTGCAGCACAGACTGGTGGTTTCGGCCGCCTTGGTTCGCTTCCAGATCTGTCATCCGATTTGCTGGTTGCCGAAGCCGCATCGCGTGGGGTACGTTACGACAAGTACTTTGCTATTGGCAAGTTCTCCCGCCACATATTCAACCGCGAGCTATTGTCGGTCATGCGCGCCGGGAATAATTTGGCATCACTGCCAACTTTTTTCTTGCATTTCTCCCGCAATGGTGTTTTATTATTCCGCAACAAGCTTCGGGAGACGATCACCTGTCGCCCGATCTTGTCCGGTGGCTGCGAACTGTCCCACGGTTTTGCTGTCATCGACCTGTCTCTTGAGCAGTCCGAACGCGCTCAAGGCTTTCTAGATACTGTCTGTACCGAAATCGCTCGTCCAATCTGCTTGTAATTGTCGACACACCATCTGCAGTTCTGTTCTGCAGACCAAATACGTGTGGACCCGACATCGGTCTGCCGGGCCGGCGAGAAAGGGGTGAACCATTATCCCTTTTCTCGCCAGCCCGAAATGCCTGCTCAATTCTTGTACTCGGGGAATTCTTGACCTCTTGACAGCGACACCGCTTGGATAGCGCAGCCTATTGGTGCCTTCTTGCGGTGCCCGTAAGGCCAAATTGCGGGCCGACTGACGCGGAACCCTGCCGCTCAAGCAACTGCGCTGCAGCAGGACTCACGAGTCTTTAGGTCGCTGGTTTTCTTGGCGGCGGACAAGCAGATGATCTCGGAACAGACACAACTCGAGGTGTTAACATCAGCGGAGCTAGCAGAGCGTCTCAAGGTGCGCGAGAGCTGGGTAATTGATCAGAGTAAGCGGTCCCGAACCTCTGATCCAATACCAATCCTAAAGCTAGGCAAGCATCGTCGTTATCGATGGGGCTCGCCAGAATTGGGCGCGTGGCTGGAGCGTCGCGCTGGCCAACAACAACATACGCGCAAAGCTGGGTCAACGAAAGGAGAAAGGAAGATATGACCCAGCAGCAAAAAGGCTATTTGTATCAGTCCCATGGTGCGTGGTACGTGCGCTATCGGCAACAGGTGTATGAACCTGACGGGTCGATCGCGAGTGTACAACGTTCAAAAAGGTTAGCAGGCACGAGAGAGTTTCCGAAGAAGTCGGAGGTCGTGCAGCTCAGGAACGAGTTTATGGCCAAGTTGAATCGAGTAGGGTTCACACCGGAAGCCGGAGTCAGCCTCGTGGAATTCGTGGAGAATGTCTATTTCCCGAGGATTGCAGAGAGGTTGGCTGCGAGTACGGTTAGAGGCTATCGCGAGGCCTGGCGCTGCCATCTCAGGCAACGCGTCGACCGTTTCCGCGCACGCGACTTTCGAACGACTGACGGCGAAACCCTGATGCGGGATATTGAACGTGAACACGGAACCGACCTGGCTCACGGCAGTTATCGCATCATCAAGGTGACACTCTCAGCCATTTTCACGCATGCTAAGAGAGTCGGCGTCGTTGACCACAATCCCATCCACGGTGTCAGTGTTCCGAAAGGGAAAAAACACGGTCGGAAACGATTTGCTTATTCCCTCGAGGAAATCGAGATGCACCTTGATTTGTTTTCTGGCAAGTCGATCACGGTGCATGGTCAGGACGGGGGTGTTTACACTCCCGAGGTTTCCGCGGCCACTGTCCGGGCTCTGATCGCAGTTGCGGCTTTCGCCGGATTGCGTCATGGCGAAATTCGGGGGTTGTGGTGGGAAGACGACGAGGATGACAGGCTTACCATTCGGCGATCAGTATGGCGTACTCAGGTGAAGGATACGAAGACACACGAAGACGAGGAGAATCCGGGGGTAGTTCCTGTCATCCGGCCTCTGCGCGTGCTGCTCGACGCCATCCGGCCTGCGAACCCGTACGGCTGGATCTTCCCGAACAGTGTCGGGGGGGCGCTAGACCTCGCCAACATTGCAGAGAGAGTGATCAAGCCTGTCTTTAAGGCCAATGGTCTCGATTGGAAAGGTTGGCACGCTTATCGTCGCGGGCTCGCGACGAACCTGAAAAAGCTAGGCGTGCCCGACACTACCATTCAAGCCATTCTTCGGCATGAAAGCGTGAGCACGACTCAGCGCTTTTATATCAAGACGGCCCGTGAAGACGCCATGGATGCGATGAAAAAGTTCGAGGAAAAACTCGAGTGTGCAGCAGTTGTGCAGCAGATGGTGAACTGATTGTCGGTAAGCTATTGAAAAAATGGAGCCGACGATCGGACTTGAACCGATGACCTGTCGATTACGAATCGACTGCTCTACCAACTGAGCTACGTCGGCCTGACACGATTCTAACTGCCACTGGGGTTGCCGTAAAGGGTACATCCGGCGCGGTTTTCCACGACTTTCCACCTTTTCCACTTGCTTGTTCGATACCCCTCAATCGATAATGGAGATGAGTGAGGTTTCCCATTTTCTTCGCCTCTTGCTGACACGATGGGCAACCTCGACGGGCGACTCCAAGCTGTCATGAACCAGTTCGGTCGAGCGGACGTCCTTCGCATCCTGCGCATTAGCGCCAAGCAGCTCGTGGGGTGGCAGCGCGCAGGGCTTGCGCCCCAAGCGGATGCATTTACCTTTTTCGATCTAGTCCAGCTCCGGGCCATCCGCGATCTTCGCGCCAAACGCGTGCGGCCCGCGGTCATCCGCGAATCGCTGGTGGCCATGCAGAAGCAAGTCGCCGGCATGGAGAACCCGCTCATTGAGGCCAGCGCCTTCAGCCTGGGCTCGCGGGTCGCCTATCGTCATCACGGCCGGTCGCTTGAACCCACCACCGGCCAGTTCGTGATGGATTTCGAGCCAGTCGGTGCAGTCCTCTCCGCCAAACCGGTCAGCTCAAACCTAAAGCCCATTGCCAACTCCGAAAACGTGGCAGAACTGTTTGCGCGCGGCATTGCCCTGGAAGAACGTCCCGCGACGCAGGACGACGCCATCCGCACCTATCATCAGGTCCTGGAAATCGAGCCCACTCACGCTGCTGCCCACATCAACCTGGGTACTCTCTACTACAACCGGCGCGACTTCGTCGCGGCTGAGAAGCACTATCGCGCGGCAATCGCATCCGATCCACGCTACGCTCTGGCCTACTTCGACCTGGGCAACGTGCTGGATGAAACTGCCAGAGTAAAAGAGGCGGTCGAGGCCTACCGCGCAGCACTCCAGCTCGCTCCTACTTACGCCGATGCGCATTACAACATCGCGCTGGCCTATGAGCGCCTGGGCGAGCCGCGGCGCGCTCTGCATCACTGGAAAACCTACCTCAAGCTGGACAGCACCGGCGCCTGGGCGCAGCACGCCAAGAGCCAGGTCGGACGCATCCTCGCCATTGACCCGCTCAAGCTGGTCTACAAGAAACAACAGTAATTGGGTGTGAAAGCGATAAAAAATTGTCGAGGCCGAGGCGATTCGGGTGTATAGTGTCGTCCACCCAAGGGCACCAAAAGCGGAAATCCTGGTTGATACGCCTCGCGACCAGCCGCGAGGCCTCGGAGGGCTTTATGCGCAAGGCGTTTTGCTCGCTGATGGTTTTGCTTGGGCTTACTAGTGGCGCATTCGGACAGATGATCGAATCCTTGGGGCAGGGCCAGGCAACCTATTCGTATTATGGCGTACCCTTTATCTATTTCGAGAACTTAAGCTGCCCACCGGTTTGCCGTGTCACGGGTTCCTTTACGCTTGCTCAACCTTTTCCTCCGAACTACTCCGGCGACATAAGAGATCTGGGCCTTCTTTCGTACGATTTCACCGATGGGGTCAACGTATTCACCAATCTCAATAGCAACATTGGGTACGCCGCTGAAGTGCGGACAGACAGCGCAGGTAATATAGCTACTTGGAATCTCCAGTTTTGGATGCAATACGACTATGGGCCGCCTTACGCTCAGATTTGTACTAGTTTTATTGATGGTGTGACAGAAGACGTGACTGGCTACGTGGTCGACCCGACCCAGGCGGCCTCCTACTACGGTCCTGAATCCGGATATTGGACTGGTAATCGCACCGGACTAGGCACTGACATTTCTAACTCTGCGCGTGATGTTTCGGATCAAGATTGGCAGAATTTGATTTCCGATGGCATACAATTTGTCGTTGTCGATGCGTGGATGGGTAGAAATCGAAACAGCTATGCGCAGGAACAGCTTCTAGGTGCTCAGAGGAACGGTTTAGCAACAGCGGCTTACGTGCTGCTTAACTATGATACGCCGAGCCAAAACGGCGCATATCAGGTCGGCCAAGCTCTTGCGGCTATCGGAGAGGCTTTGCCAGAGGTGAAGTTCTTGGCAATCGACGTCGAGCGCATCGATGTTCCGGGCGATTACGAACTCCTTCCGCCCTCCCAGTTCAGCAACCGAATCGCGGAAATCAGACAGGCCGTGAACACAGCCATGCGGGAGACCGGAAAGGCAATCGTGATTTACACAGATCGCGGCGCCTGGGCTGTCATAACAAACAACTGTAGCAACAACCCTTCTAACAACTGTTCCGACCTCGTCAGCCTTCCCCTCTGGGATACTGAACATTTTCGCTCTCGTTGTGGCGATGGGATCGTAGGGTTAGTGCCTTTCTCCCCATTCCCTGGGTACTCTGGCTGGCGGAACAGAAGCGGTAATCAATTCGACACAGGCAGAGCCCCAGGTTGCAATGGAACAATCCTTGCCGGGGTACCAGTGGATTTGGACGCCTTCGACGCCTCACTCTTTCAGTAGACCCGACTTGGCACCCACCGTCATCCACGTCACGGCAAGCGCTTCTCGTATTCCTGGTTCAAGGGCACGAATGTCATCCAGAACGGTTGCGGCTCGCGCCCGTTCAGGCGGTCGGCCAGCACCGACAGATGAGAGTGCCAACCTGCCGCCACGCCCAGCCTCGTCTTGCGATCGGCCAACCGGCGATGGGTGAGCACCAGCAGCACCTTGTCCTGTTGCGGCGTCAGCTCGAAGGTGACCTCCGAAGGCGCCTCGTCCGGGCCCCACGTCAAGCCGAGCGAACGCGGCGGATCCCAGACCGTTACCCGATGTTGTGAGTTCGTGCCGCACGCCTTCTCGTACGCCGGCGGCGGAGGCGCTTTCTCCTTCGAGAACGAATCATGGTCGAAGTGCAGAGTCACTGAGCCTCCCACCTGCGTTTGCATCACGCCGGAGGCAAGCCACTGGGCGCGCTTGTCTGACTCTGTCAGATAGGCCCACACGCGCTCGATCGGCCCCGGCAATAGCCGCTGGAAGCGAATGGTCGCAGGCTCGATCACTTCTCCATAAGCATGCAGCATCTGGTCGAGGACATCGAAGAGCTTGCCCCAACCTTCGCGCGTCGCCTCGGCCCACTCGGGCAGTACGTGCTCGTGCGTGAGCGTCAGCTCGCATCCTTTGCCGGCAGGCGCGAGGTCGAGCGTGACCTTCGTTTCCTGCGGGGAATAGTGAGGTACGGTGAAGGTGAACACCAGCCGCCGCGGGCGGTCGAACTCCTGATATTGCCCGACGTGCTCGATATCGCCGGCCTCGCGCCGATCAACAATCACGAACTTACCGCCCGCGCGCGCGTCGATCTCGCAGCGGGTGATTCGCCCTGTGGGGGTTACGAACAGCCATCGCGCAGCCTGCGCCGGATCGACCCAGGCATCGAAAACCCGCTCGGGTGGAAGGTCAAAGCGCCGGGTGATGCGAATGACAGGTCCAGTGGCAACGGTCATTTGAGATTTCCTTTCGTGACTTCGGATTGGGAATCGGATTTGAGCAGGGCCTCAAGCGCATCGAGCCGCTGGTTCCAGAAACGCTCGTAGAAGTGCAGCCAGCGTTCCGCCGCCGCCAGCGGCGAGGGCTGGATGCGGCAGACATGCCGCCGCCCTTCTACTCGGCGCCGCACCAGCCCAGCCCTTTCCAATACGCGCACATGCTTGGAGGCGGCCGCGAACGACATGCGAAAGGGCGCGGCCAGCTCGCCGATGTGGCGCTCTCCGGCTGCTAGCTTGCGCAGCATGGCGCGGCGCGTGGGATCGGACAGGGCATGAAAGACGTGGTCCAGCGAGGCGGAACGTTGTACAACCATATGGTTTAATATTAGAGCACGCAGCCCGCCCTACTGTCAACCATCTGGTTTAATAATTTCCGGTCGTCATGGCATCGGCCGGCGGCGCCTTCAAATCCTGCGCCAGCAGGCGATGGAACCGGTGCTCGCCGGCCTCGCGGCGCACCGAGAGGCGTCCCGCTCCGTAGGCCCGCGAGTGCAGGCCGCGCTGCACCGCTTCGCAGATTCCCACATCCTCATCGTTGACTCGCTCGCCCACCGCGATGCTCTGCCGATTGCGCTCGGCCGCCGACTCGCTGATGTCGGCGAAGTAGAAGTCGAGGATTACCGTGCAGTGATCGACGCCGTCGGGCAGCACAAGATTGGTATCCATGTAGCCGTGATACAGGTTGATCATGAAGTTGGGATATTGCCAGAAATACCAGGCGCGGTCGCCGGTGCGCGTGGCCGCGGTCGCGGCGTCCTCCTTGGAAGCCACCATTGGACTGGATTGCAGGCAATAACGGTCTTCCGTCTCGATGGTGTATTGCTTGTACTCCAATACACTGTTCAGGCCTTTGTGCAGGTGGGGCACGTGATAGCCGCCATCGAGATAGTTATCGACGAAGACCTTCCAGTTGCAGTTCAGGCGGTAGGTGCGGCGCTCGAAGAAGTGGAGCGCGCCGATGCCAAGTGGCGCGATGCGGTCCGCCAATCGGCCGAGGGAATCGGCGAGCGGCGCAGCACTGGGATCGAGATTGACGAAGACGAACTGCTCCCACCCTGCGACCCGAACGGGAACGAGTCCATTCTGCGCGCGATCGAAGCCGCCTACGCCCTCGAACTCGGGCGCACCTTTCAGTGACCCATCGAGGCCGTAACTCCAGCCGTGATATGGGCAACGAAACAGGTTGGCAGTTCCCTGCTCGGCCGTTGCCACCGCCGCAGCGTGATGCCGGCAGACGTTGTAAAACGCGCGCAACCGCCGGTCGGCACCGCGCACGATGAGCAACGGTTCGCCTGCCAATTCCGCAGTCACGAACGCTCCCGGAGCCTTCAACTGTTGGGCGCTCGCCACCACCTGCCAGGTGCGCCCGAAGACCTTTTGCCGCTCCAGACTGGCGACGCGCTCATCCACGTACCAGGAGGCAGGAATGGTGGAAGCGTGCTCCAGCGCAGCGCGATCGTTGTAGCCGGCGAGGAGGTCTTGCAACGAGGGATGCATCGGCGAGCTCCGCGCCGAAATCATAGCAGGCGACTACCGCGCTTGCCGGCGCCGCGGGAGCCTCACTGCCCGCCCAGAAAGTAGCCTCCATAACGGCGTCCCATGCGATAGGTGAGCCGGGCATGGCAACGGTAGGTGGTTTCGCCTTTGACCTGAAATTCCAGAATCACAATGTCGCCCACCGTGAGCTCGCCGGCGGTATCGAAGGCCACGCCGCCTTCGCTCAGATCGGTGCAGACTGCTTCGCTGGATTTCTCCGCCAGCGGGCCGTAGCTCAACACGCGCAGGGGAATGCTGAGCGCGATGCGTTCCCGCGAGCGCCGATCGAACCGGGGCAGCAGGTCGGTAACCACATCGCTGCTGTAGGGGCGCACATCCTTCATAGGTCCTTCCTAGGTCCGCCAGCTCCGCAGTCAGACATAGCCTGACAACAAAGCCGCCGGCGAGCAAGCGGAAACTCTTGCTGGCACGCACAAGATGCGCGCGGATGTTTCTATTCGGGAGCGCTCCCGATTCGGCGTTTCGGGAAGCGCGCACCCCAAGCGCGCAACCCGGTGCTCTACAATGCCAGCATGACGTCGAAGCCGGAAGAGCTGCTGCGCCCGCGTGACGCCGCCGTCGCCCTGGGCATCAGCTACGCCAGCCTGAAGCAGTGGATTTATAAGGGCAAGCTGCGCACGGTGAAGACGGCGGGTGGGCACCATCGCATTCCGCTGGGCGAGATCGACCGCTTTCTCTTTAAGTCACTGGGCAAACAGCCGGTTGAAAGCCGGGCCAACTTTCGCACCATCAGCGGACGCAATCAACTTGTCGGGCGCATTGTCGAAGTGCGCATTGAGGGACTGCTGGCGCAGGTGAGGCTCTCCATCGGCGGACAGCACATCACCTCCATCATCACCGCCGATGCGGCGCGCGAGATGGGCCTGAAGCGCGGCGACAAAGCCGCGGCGCTGGTGAAAAGCACCGAGGTCATGATCGTGCGCGTGTAGCGGACCTTTGCCCGGACTCCCCATAACACCGGAGATCTCGCACTCGCGAGAAGCAACAAGCTATTTCGCGTATTCGGCTTTCGCCTGCTTACAGGTGGGATTTGAACGACTGAAAGCCGTATTTCCGCCTGTTTCTTTGTCCTACAGGAAGGTTCTACGTAGAACATCTTTCGCGCCTGTAAGGACTCTGCGGCTCACTGGCTTAGAGTGCCCCACGGTGGTGGGGTAAATAAGGGCCGCCAGGAAACGTAACTAAAATCTGAATTAGCCCTGGACACTCGGCAAATTCCAGGTTGTTTTCAACCCCGGCCTCGGGCTGCCGAAGGATTTGGTATATATCACATTGGGGTATATCCTACAATGTGGGATGACATTCAATACTCCGCGCTTAGACAGGTTCGGGGCAGGCTCTGGAGCACCCACGTCAGCAACAATGATGTAGGGGAAGATTTTCGGGTGACCGGCTGGGCCCAGGTTAGGCCAACAGAAGGCTGAACCTGGGGCGCCAGCGTCACCCGATTGGCTTACGGCAGGTAGTAGCGGAAGGAGGTGAAGAACATGTTGTCGATGGCGGTTGGGTTCAGGATGGTCGGCAGAGGCGTCTTGCCGCCGGTTCCCGCCCATGCCGTCTTGGTCAGGTAGGAGTACTGCAATCCCATCTGCAGCCGTCCTTTCGGACCGTTGTAGAACTTGTACCAGAAGCCGGCGGTGCCTTCGATGATGTCCTTAGTATCCGCGGTGCAATTGGGCGGCCCGGCGGCGTTGAAGCCCTGGGTCAGACCGGAGCTGGGCAGCGCCTCGGTGTAGCAACCCGAGTTGTTGAGATACACCGCGCCGTAGCCGATGGTGGGAGCGCCCTTCGAGTTCAGGAACTGGGTGCGGTCGTCATACTCGATACCGCCGTTGCCGTACCAATCCCAGTGGGGTGAGTGATACTCCAGGGTGAGCAGACCTTGGTAAGCGAGGATGGGATTCACTACCCCGTTTGCACCGATCGTCGCATCCGACAAGCCGGCCGTGCCGTAACGGCCCAGACCCTTGCCGGCCAAGGCATGGACACCGATGTCGAAGTGCTTCTCAAACAGCGACCAGCGCGCGTTGCCGCCGCCGCCGCCGGTCCACTCGTTGGAGTTGTAGGCGCCGGCCGCACTCGGCGTGGCAAGACCGGCATTGGGGAAGACGCGATCGCGGAACTGGGTGGCGATGCCGAAGACTTCATAGTGTCCGCCAAAACTGGGCTGGAAGGCCAGCTTGCCGATGAAGTCGGGCGACGGATTGAAGGAGTAGTTCGCGATATTGGTGCACGTTGTGACCGGTGCTCCCGCGGCATTGAGGCTGGTTGAGCAGCCGTTGATGGCCGCGTTATACAGGCCACCGGCATTACCTTGCGAGCCCAGCAGGAACGAATTCGAAGTGTTGCCGTGGGCCGTGAGCGTCTCCTGCGAGTTCTCCACGGAGAAGCCGACCCACATCCTATTGTTGAAGTTCTTGGTGACACGGAAACCGTACTGGCGCGCCCAACTGAAGCCGACGGTGTACTGCGGGTCGATGGTCAGCGGCGTGGCCTCGGTACGGTTGTCCAAACCGACCTTGGTTTCGGTCACCAGGCTCCACATCTGGCCGCCGGTGAAGGTCCAGCCGTTGCTTAGCGCGGACTGGCCCCAGAACTGGCGGAAGCGCATGACATAGGAGTTGCTCTCGTTGTTGTTCGAGGTCACGCCGGCATTCAGAAAGTCGGTCTCGACGTAGCCGGTCATGGTCATGTTGTCGAGCTTGCCCTGGGCCAGCATGGAGAGTCGCGACTGACGACCGGAACCGTAGAACTCGGAGAGGTGAGCGGCCGAGGCGCCGGGATAGGGAATGCCGTTCAGGTTGGTATTGATATCGGCACCTTCCGCGCGTTCCCGCCACACCGTTTCAGCCGCGGTGAAGCCTCCCGGAGTAATAGTGATTCCCTTGTAGTGGATCGCCAGCGGGCTCTCCAGGCCGGCGACGCGCTTCTGCGTCTCTTGCAGCTCGTTGGCGGTGTTGGTGGAGACGGTCTTGAGGTCGGCAACGTCATGCTGCAGCGGGCCCACATACTGCTTGTCGAGGTCTTCGGCTTTGGGAACCGCCGCATCCGCCGCCTGCTGCGCCGCGGTGGCTGCGGCCTGGGCCTGGCTGACCTGCTGCTGCAAGGTCTGAATGGCCTGATCGCGCGTCGCAATCTGCTGCTGCAACTGCTGGATTTGCTGTTGTTGTGCCGAGATGGCGTCCTTCATGTCCTCCAACTGCTTGGAAACCGGAGCGGCGCTGGCACGGTGGCGCGTCGTGGTCTTCGGTGTCTGAGGATCGGATTGCGCGAACACGCTCGTCGTGATGAGTACCGACAGCGCTAGAGCAAAGTGACGTTTCATTTTCTCTCCTGAAAGGAAGCTCGTGGCCGGTATGAACTCCTACGGCACAGCCGACGCCGCATACTCTCGCTACTGCTCGAAATTTCGGTCGATGACAAACTCGCGGAAATCGTATGTTGCCGAAGTTACAAGTCTGTGAACAGAACGTGAAAGTTCCGCGAATAAGGTTGTTGGTCAATCGCTTGAAGGCTCTGATGAGCCGAAGAAACCAGGTCCAGGTATCCGAACCTCATCGCTGACAACGACTTGCATTCGCGGGTAGATTGATAGAAGGTACTGTCGTAGATGTCGCTAGTTGGAACAACGAGGATAGGCGGTTTTCATTGTGGTGTAACATGCCTCATCTATGCTGCCAAGTGTCTTTGTGTCTTTGGCCGCGGGCGTTCCGGCCGGGACCGCTGGACGGCGTTCATTCCGATTCTGACTTCAGCAACGGAGGAGTTATGCAAAAGGTTGTGCCTGGCTGGTGCTCTCGGATTTTCGTAACCGCTTTTCTGCTGGCTGTCGGCTTGTGCCTGCTGGGGAACACTTCTGCGGCGCAGGAAAACACCAAGGGTTCCATGTTCAACCAGTCGCCTCAGGCGCAGGACCTGCTGCAGAATGTGAAGGACCTGTACTTTCCGTTCAACATTTACAACCGCATCGTCGATCCCAACGACTTGAAGGCCGATGCGAGTTGGCTGGCGCAGCACACCGAATCGAAATTGTGGATCCAGGGCTACGCCGACATTCGCGGCGACATCTTTTACAACCTGGTGCTCTCGTATCGGCGCGCGCAGTTTGTCAAGTCGCATCTGGTCAAGAGCGGGGTGGACGAATCGCGAATCCAGTTTGCGACCGGCTGGGGCAAACTGTACCCGGCTTGCAACGCGACCGACGAGCAGTGCTATCAGCAGCAGCGCCGCGTAGATATCGTGCCGCCGGACACGATGTAGCCTTGCACCGACCTCGGACCGATTGTCCGTCCGCCGTCACCGCGGGTAATTGGCAGGACTGCTGCGTCGAGCCGAGCAATTCAAGCGTTGGTGCCGGGATGAGCGGACCCTGGCACCAATCTTCTGCGATCAGCTCAGGGTACAGGCGCGGATTGAGATCGTTGCGAGCGCGAGTTTTACAGAGCGCCGGTGAAGTTCTTGCGAGCGCGAGTTTTCCAGGCGCGCGGATTGAAGTCCTTGCGAGCGCGAGCCTCCACAGCGCAGCTTCAAGCCTCGGAGAGCACCGACGGAATTTCTTCGAGAGAAAGACGCGCGCCATTCCGGGGCGCAGGTTTGGCGTGATCTCTCCCGCGTTGCTATAATCGCTGCTGTCACCGCGACCATCCCCAGAGATCGCTTCGCCGTGGCCAGGTAGCTCAGCTGGTAGAGCGCAGCCCTGAAAAGGCTGGCGTCGGCGGTTCGATTCCGTCCCTGGCCACCATTTTATTTCCTATATAATCAGTCATTTACATTCCAATAAAAGCCTCTGTACCGTTTTTGTACCGCCACCCGGTTATACTCCCCCTCGAGGTGGCTTCATGCTCAATGTCTACACCCGCCATACTGCGGACTGCGATCATCGGGAAGATATGCGCTGGCGCCGGTGCCGGTGCCCAAAATGGCTGCGGGGTGTACTCCCCAATGGCACAGTAATTCGCGAGTCAGCAGGCACCCGGAGTTGGGAACAGGCCGAGCGCAAGGCCCGAAAGAAGGAGGCCGACGCCGATCCGACGCGCGAAGACGATCAGGCGACAGAACAGCGCAGGGTGACGGTAAAGCAGGCGGTTGAAGCGTTCTTGACCGACGAGGAAGCACGCGGACTGGAAGCCTCATCGCGCAAGAAATCGCGCACGCTTTTCGAGAGACAGTTTCTGCCCTGGTGTGAAGCCCACAAATTTAATTTCCTGGATCTGATCTTGCCGGTCGATCTGACGGCGTTTCGCTCAACATGGGGCAATGGCGACGTCACTACCCATCGCAAACATGAGCGCATGCACTCGCTCTTCGAGTTCTGTGTCCGCAACGGCATGTTGCGCAAGAACCCGATGGCTGCATTGAAGAAGCCGAAAACTCCGGACATAGTGCCGACGGATTATTTTCGTCAGGATGAGTTCACCAAGATTATCGATGCGACCCACGAATACGATTTTGGCGGCGGTAACGATTGCCATCATCGCGGCGACCGGCTCCGCGGTCTGACGCTGCTCATGCGCTGGTCGGGTCTATCCATCCTCGACGCGACGAAGCTCGAGCGGGAGCGGCTCAGCAAGAACGAAAACGGTGACGATCAGATCTTTTTGTATCGCGCCAAGACCGGCGTTCCGGTGAACGTGGTCATTCCGCCCGAGGTTGGCGCCGCGTTGCGCGCTCTGCCCAATTCAAACCCGCGCTACTTCTTCTGGTCAGGGGGCGGCGATCCACGCAGTGCCGCCAAGTCCTACCAGCGTTCTTATTGGAAGCTGTTCAAGTTGGCGAACATCTGCAAGCCGGACGGCTCGCGCAAACGGTGCCATCCGCATATGTTTCGCGACACCTTCGCGGTTGAATTACTGTTGGCAGGAGTGCCGCTGGACCAGGTTTCACTGCTCCTGGGGCACTCCAGCATCAAAATCACCGAGCGCCACTACGCACCCTTCTGCAAAGCGCGTCAGGAGCAACTCGCCGCTGCCGTCAAACGGGCCTGGAAAAAGCCTCACTCAGCTGGAGAACCCAGAAAACGCCCTCCATCGGAGAAAAAGCTGCGACGCCGTTTTGGGAGGCCGCGGCTTACTCTGTCTCGAAAATCGGTAGGGTCCGCGGAGTAGGCGAGCTACTCAATTAGGTTAATCCCAAGCTGGCGGATTACTGCGCATTCGAGGCGTAGCTGCAAGCAAGGCTATCGCTCGTTCGCTGGAGCTTCGAGGTCAGCCTGCGGCACGTTGGCTCGCACGGGCCTGAATGACCACGGGGCCACCTCTGCCTGGAACATTCTCATTTGACGCAAAAGAAATCTTGCCCTACAAAAGCTTACGCAAAAGGTGATGTATGCAGAGCCAAAATTCCGCTGAAGCGATCCTAAGAATTCCTAAGGAGGTCGATACTGCCCTGGAACGTCACTACTCAGTTGATGAGGTGGCAAAGATTTGGGGCCTAAGTCGGCGCACTATTCAACGCATCTTTGGAGACGAACCAGGCGTGGTTTGCTGGGGTAACTCTGAATCCCGGTTTAAGCGCGGGTATATCACGCTCCGTATTCCAGAAAGCGTCGTGCAGCGGGTGCACCGCAGATTGCGAAAAGCATGTTGATCGTCCGAATCGACCCCAGCATTCAATCACTGAATTCAAGCCCAAACCCTGAAGAACCCCCTACGGCTCAGCCAGGGCGCAATTGGTCACATTAAACTAAGCCTACGGCTGCACCAGCTATACGATCTCGAGGCTGCGTCACATCCCAACAATGCCCCGAAACTCAGGAACGAGATCGAAGACTCTGGAGGGCGCATCGGGTGACGCACCAAGTTGGTCGATTTCAGAAGCTGCGGCATTACCGAGAAACCTGGAACCCTCCTGTAGATGCGCAATTCTGTCCGGCTCGAATCCCATCAAGCGAGCACAAGTAGCGTCGGCCGCAACCGGATCATCTGCAAGGACAACTTTTCCTAGATGACGAGGTGTTCCGTTCAGAGGCCCATTGCCTTCCATAGCGACAATGCCGTCTGCTATCACGAAGTGAACCGGAACGGTGGCGCAGATATCAAGGATGCTTTCCTGAATGCCCTTCCAGTGAAGAATGTTTTTCGGCCAGCCGTACCGTGCCCCTGGAACGACGCCAAACATGTTTTTCATGCTGAGGGTGGCGCCGGACCAGTGATGGGTCTTGATCTTAGGCATGGAAACCAGGAAATCAGCTTCCAGCACAGTGCGGGGCAGCCATAGGTGCGTCATTCCGGTGTAGCTTGCGCGAAGGCGAGTGCGTATCAACTGGTCGCGGTTGAGGTCGACGAATCGAGTTTTTTCTTCTCTTAGAGATTGTCGATAGCCGCTCTGCGAGAGCACAAGTTGCGTGTCCCGCTGATTCCCTGGTCCTTCGGCCACAACCACGGACTTAGCGCCCATGCGCCGGAACGACTCTGCTGCCGCGAGCACCAAGAGCGGATGTGTGTTGATTGCATCGCCAGGAGCATAGTCCACGAGATTGGGTTTGAGGACCACTCGCTTACCACGGACATCGATGGGAAACAGCCGAAGACCGGCAGCAAGGATCTGGTCTAGCTTCTGTGAGTACTGTTCGGCGTGCAGAACCGCAACTCGTGACCGCTTTGACCGCCGATCGACATGGTATTTGGGCAGAAGAAATGGGGCGGAAACACAAGTGCCGGCTGCCAGACCCGCGCTCCCGATAAGAAAGTCTCGTCGCGTAAGATTCACGCCGTCACTCCGAGAGCTGACAGCGTGCGCTGGTAATCAAGCGCAAGACAAGCCAGCGCAATTGTACCGGTGTCATCGGTCTTCGTGAGGTCAGGTAGCGCAACGAGGGACTTGTAAAGAGAATCGATCCCTTGACCATAAGCTGCGAGCGCCAGGATCGCCCAGGCAAGACTCCAAGGCGCGGTAAGAGTTGGTGCAGTCTTCACCAGGTACTGCAGCCCGCTCTGTACTAGCGGCTCCTGCTTTCGGCCTGTTAGGGCCAAGAGAGCAATCGCGGTGTCGTCGGGATGTGGCGGAACCGCTACTCCATACACAACGCCGTTACCTGCGTTCCATCCACCACCAGGACAAGCACGATCCAACAGCATTTCGATGCCGCGCTCGACGCGAAACGGCATTTTCTCAAAACCGCCGCACGTGCATGGTAGTTGGTTAAGAGCCAGAATTGAGAATGCCGTGGGGACAATCCAGCTGAGAGTACCGGGAATCCATGGCCACCCGAACTTGTCCGGATCCAAGCGAACGTGACGATCAGCTGTGCGGAACTTCCATTTCCAAAACCAACTCGACTCCCTACCAGCACACTCCAGCAGCCAGTGAAAAGCCTTCAGTCGAGCGGGTATCGCAGGGACCACATCGCGAAGCGCGGTTACTGCGAGCGAAGTGACCCAAGCTCCGTCTTGCTCATCACCCTGGAATGCCGGCCAGCTGCCGTTTGGGTTTTGCGTGCGCAGCAAGAACTCTTGTGCCTGAGCGACGTAGCTTGGAGGCGCAGCCAGGCCAACGGCTAGTGTCGAGAAGCACGTCGCTTCAAGTGCCGGTTGGGAGGACAAGGCAAGAGCGGCCCAGCCTCCACAAGGGAGTTGCCGTAAGGCAAGTTCGGCTAACAGGTCGCTGAGCAGAAAGAGATCCGTGTTCACAACGAGAACTTGTAGTGCGCAGTTTCCCCTTCGTCAAAACTCGCCTTGCTCTACCTGAAGTTGTAGCCGTAAGTCCAAGCCTTACACTGCTGACACCGTGAAAAATTTGACGCCCAGCCAATGTGTGATTGGTGACAAACAATAGACTTGTTCCATGTGGCGGAAAGGCGAGGGCTTCAGCGTCCTGGCACGCTTCGAACCCGAAGTGATGCTGACCAGTGAACATGCGATCGGTGTAAAAAGATTCGGCGAGATACGCGTGACGAAAAGCACAGTGGCCCGGTTAAGTGCGGGGACAACGGGGCGACGCTTCAAGTGACAGCCAAAGTGCGATCGCCGCGAAAAAGCTGGAGAGTTCTTGCCCGTGGGTGGCAGTTTCCCCAGCGCCGGGTGCCTCCATGGATCGCTTACCAGTCACAATGCCATTAATGACAATCATTCGGCAGCGGACCTGCGGCGGCCTCGCAACTGCGGGGCCGGCAATGGGAACTGGAATGAAACTCCCTCGCCAGTCACAACGCGATCGCTGAGAAAGCGCGTATTTCAAAGGTGCCGTTTCATCACTCCGCAAAGGGAGTGTTGTCTGGTCAGCCACATTGTGATCGGTGAAATAGAACTCTGCGAACCTCTCTCATGGAACGGTGCTTTTGCACGGTCCCCCTCACTGATACAACGAAATCATCGATTTATCGAAAGAGAACCCTTAACGAGTGTCTAACGACCCTCTGCACATTGCACGAGCAAGCTTTGTGCAGGTGGCCGTCTTCCCGCGAACGTGAAATGCAAAAGCGGAATCTTCGGTGTAGTTTTCACGCCGGAGTAGCTGACGTGTTTTCTTCCGCAAACGAACTCGCCTCAAAGCTGCGCGCAGCACGCTACATTGTCGATCCCATCACGTTGGAGGTCGTGCATCTGGCCGCACGCATGCGGAAGCCGCTGCTGGTCGAAGGTCCACCGGGCTGCGGTAAGACTGAGCTGGCTTACGCTGTGGCGGCCGCGGCCAGTACCACGGTAGAGCGTCTCCAGTGCTACGTGGGAATTACCGAAGAGAAGGTCATCGGCAAGTTCGATGAGGCGCTGCAAAAACTCTACCTTGAGACTCAGGCCGCCAGCCTCAGCCAGGACTGGATCGAGATCCGAAAGCGGCTTCATTCGTTGGATTTCTTCGCCGAAGGCCCGCTCCTGCGAGCACTGCGCTA
>Ga0335081_10006067_pt1 | contig 19175 bp, 18 predicted proteins | sample Lox_Sample_35_FD_206713 | JGI IMG/M metagenome (GOLD analysis project Ga0335081, IMG submission 206713) | Soil microbial communities from Loxahatchee National Wildlife Refuge, Florida, United States - Lox_Sample_3.5 | ecosystem: Environmental > Terrestrial > Soil > Wetlands | place: USA...
ATCGCCAGCATGATGCCGGCGACGATGGCGCGGACCATGGCGTGATCGAGTATCGCCGGCGCAGGTTCCGCATGGGACGAATAAGGCACCTTTGCCGCCGTCCCGGCCGCGCCATCGTCGGCGTCCACGTGGACAATTTCACCGGTTTCGCTGGTCATTTTCGAATTTGGAGTCTCTGAGTTCTTTTCCGGTGAAGGCGCGGCAAAGGCAGGGCCGCTATCAATTGGCTGGCGCGGCTTTGCTTTGCAACCACGCTGACTGCAGGTCTGGTGCGCGGGGCGCCGGCTTCACCGCCGCCTCGCCCGTTTCGGCAGCTTCAGCGGCCAGTTGACGATGTGATCTTCGAGATCTTCGTCCGGCACGTCGACCTCCGATGCGCCGACCCGACCGCGTACCGACACGCCGGCGATGTGCACGGTTTCGGGATCGCCGGAAACCAAGGGGTGCCACCAGTACAGGTCCCTGCCCGCTGCGAGCAGAACATAGGCGCAGGACGGCGGGAGCCAATTGATGGTTTTGAGGCTTTCAGGGGTCAACTGCACGCAATCGTCGACCCGTTCAAGCCGGTGCGCATAATCGCGGCAGCGGCAGGTGTCGCCGTCCAGCAGCCGGCAGCCCACGTCGGTATAGAAGGTCTGCGCCGCCCCCTCCTCTTCCTCGAGCTTGTTGAGGCAGCATTTGCCGCAGCCGTCGCAAAGGCTCTCCCATTCCAAATTCGTCATTTCTTCCAGCGACTTGCGTCGCCAGAACGGAATCGGATCGCAGCCTGCCGGTTTGCTCGCCATGATGGTCTTGCGACCTATGCCAAAATTACCCCCAAAATTCCATTCACCTTGTCGGATGGTGCGAATTGGCCGCCACGGCGCGGTCGACTAAAGCAGTGGCAACTAAGCATTGGCCGCCCAAAATGCCGTAGGCTAAAAGACTAAGGTCGCCATGGCCCCAAGTCAGGTTGTCATCGATTCGCGGAGCGCGTTGCTGTGACGGATATGTTTCCGGATCCGGGCGATGATTGGCGGCCCAAACTCAAGCGGGTGCTGCTCGATATCGATGCCCGCATCGATTTTGCCGTCTTCCAGAGCGGCAAATGGGCCCGCGAAATCTACGAGCGCTTCACGGCATTCATGGACCACGCCCATATCGCCGGGTGGCGGCGCTGGTTTCTCATCGAGCCACTCTCGGAAATGGCGACGCTGGGCACCGGCGGCCTTTTTCTTATGCTGGCGCTGGCTATTCCCGCCTTCCGCCAGACCTCCGACGGGGACTGGCTGAAAAAGTCCGAACTGGCGGTCACCTTCCTCGACCGTTACGGCAATGTGATCGGCAGCCGCGGCATCAAGCACACCGAATCGGTGCCGCTCGACGAGATGCCCGACAACCTGATCAAGGCCACGCTGGCGACCGAAGATCGCCGCTTCTACGACCATTACGGCATCGACATCCAGGGCATTTTCCGTGCTTTCGTCACCAATACCGAGGCCGGCGGCGTGGTGCAGGGCGGCTCCACCATCACCCAGCAGCTTGCCAAGAACCTGTTTCTCTCCAACGAGCGCACCTATCAACGCAAGATCAACGAAGCGTTTCTCGCATTGTGGCTTGAGGCGCACCTCACCAAGAACGAAATCCTCAAGCTCTATCTCGACCGCGCCTATCTCGGCGGCGGCGCCTTCGGCGTCGATGCCGCGGCGCGATATTATTTCGGCAAGTCCGTCCGCGACGTGACGCTTGCCGAGGCCGCGATGATCGCCGGGCTGTTCAAGGCGCCCACCAAGTTTTCGCCGCTCGTCAATCTGCCGGCGGCGCGCGCCCGCGCCAACGTCGTGCTCGACAATCTGGTGGACAACGGGTTCATGACCGAGGGCCAAGTCTACGGCGCACGGCGCAACCCGGCGACGCCGGTCGACCGCGCCGCCGAGGACGTGCCGAATTATTACCTCGATTGGGCTTTCGACGAGATGCGAAAGCTGGTCGAGACATTCCCCAAATCGGTCACGGCACGCTCGTTTATCGTGCGCACCGCGCTCGACGGCAACCTGCAGCGCTACGCCGAGCACGAAGTCGAATCCGAATTGCGCCAATATGGACGCGATTACGGCGCGAGCCAGGTCGCGGCGGTGATCGCGGGCCTCGACGGCGGCGTGCGCGCCATGGTCGGCGGACGCGACTATGGCGCGAGCCAGTTCAACCGCGCGACCGACGCGCTGCGCCAGCCCGGTTCGTCGTTCAAGCCGTACGTCTATGCGACTGCGCTGATGAACGGTTTTACGCCGTCGTCGGTCGTCGTCGATTCTCCGGTCTGCATCGGCAATTGGTGCCCGCACAATTATTCCGGCGGTTACGCCGGATCGGTGACGCTGCTCGAGGCCATCACGCGATCGATCAACGTCATTCCGGTCAAGCTGTCGATCATGCTCGGCAAGGGCAATCCCAAGCTCGGTCGTGCCATGATCGTGCAGACCGCGCGCAATTTCGGCATCACGACGCCGCTGCCGGATACGCCGTCGCTGCCGATCGGCGCCGATGGCGTCAGCGTCGTCGAACATGCGGTCGCCGACGCCACTTTTCCCAACCTCGGTCGCGCCGTCGCGCCGCATGCCGCGCTCGAAGTCCGCACCGACGCCGGCAAACTGGTATGGCGCTTCGATCGCGACGGTCCCAAGCCGCGGCAGGTGATCACACCGGAAGTCGCGATGGAAATGATCAAGATGCAGAATTCGGTGGTGGAGAACGGCACCGGCAAGCGGGCGCAGCTCGACGGCGTGCCGACCTGCGGCAAGACCGGCACCACCAACGACTGGCGCGACGGCTGGTTCGTCGGTTACACGGGAAATTTCGTCGGCGCGGTATGGATGGGCAACGACGATTTCTCGCCGACCAAGCGCATGGTCGGCGGCTCGTTGCCGGCGATGACGTGGCACAACATCATGGCTTACGCGCACCAGGGCATCGAATTGCGGGCGCTCCCGGGCCTGCCGCCGCCGCAACATGCGCCGACAATCGCCGACGCGTCGTTCAAGGCCGGCGAGGTCCCGCACCCCGTGCTGTTGACCCGCAAGGGCACCGACGCGCTCATTCAGCTTGAGCGCATGTTCGACGACGCCGACCACGCGCTCACGGCGCAACGCCCGCCCGTCGGATCGCTTGGCGCGCTCGACGGCAAGGACCGCGGCAGCCCGCGGACCGACACTCTCGCGACCGCCGCAGATCGCAACGCTGCGCCCTCAACGCGCGGCGACTAGACCGAACTCGTCGACCGGCCATTCATGCGCTTACTGTTCGGTTCCTGTTTCACGCTGTTGATCGCCGCCGCGCTCGGGCTCGGCGCGACGTGGTTGACGCTGACGCGGGGCGTGGCGTTCGGCGCGCTTAACATCGGCGCCTGGACGGCGTGGCCGAAAAGCGGCTCGGTCGACATCGACCCCTATGCCCGCGCCAGCATAGCGCGCAGCGGCGAATTGCCGACCGGCATGGGCGACGGCATCGCCTTTTATGCCCATACCGACGATGCCGGGGAGGATCTGGACGGTCGCTGCACCTTCGTGATCGACGGCATGACGCCACCGGCGCGCTATTGGACCGTTACGCTCTACGACCCGCAGGGACGGCTCGTCGCCAACGCGCTTGATCGGCACGACTTCACCAGCGAGGAGATCGTACGCGACCTCGACGGCCGTTTCGCCATTACCGCGGCTCCTTTGGCCCGCCCCGGCAATTGGCTGCCGACCGGCGGCATCGAGCGCTTCGTCCTGGTCTGGCGGCTCTACGACACGCCGATCGGCGTCGCCACGCGCACGACCAAGGAAGGGCCGATGCCGACGATCGTGCAAAAGGGCTGCTCATGATCCGCAGCCTGCTTTGGATCCTGGCCGCGATATTGCTCGGCGGCATTGTGCATCTGGCGACGGTTCTGGCCATGCCGCAGACCGCAACCGAAGATGCCTATTCCCGGCTGAGCCCGCTTACGCCGGTCAACAGCGTCGTGGCGCTGCCCTCGCCCACCGCCAAAAGCGCGATCATGCCGTTCATGGATCCCGCGTTCGCAACGGCGGTGTGCCGTTACGACCTGAGAGGCGGATCGATCAAGCTCATCGCGCCAGTAAGCCAAGCCTATACTTCCGTCACCTTCTATACCCGCAAGAGCATCGCCTATTACGCCATCAATGACCGTGCCGCCGGCCGGCATTCGATCGAGCTCGATTTGATGACGCCGGAGCAGCACGCCGCGCTGCCGGAAGACGAAGACGTGACCGCGGCCGACCGGCTGATCATCGAGTCACCCTCCACGATGGGTTTGATCGTGTTGCGGGCGTTGGCGCCGGAGCCCGGCCTTCTGCCCATGGCGCGACAAGCGCTCGCCGCCGCGACCTGCAGCGTCCAGCCGGCGCAGTGACTATTTCACCGCTGCAACGGCACGCGGCAAGGGCACGAAACGCGGCGGAGCGACCACGACCTGATGGGCCGCAATCTGCTGCTGGAGCTCGGTGAGCGCCCGATCGGCGTCGGCGGCGGCGGGCTCCGGTTCGGCAACGGCAAGGTGCTCGAGCGCAAAGCGATAGCTGGCGCAACGCTGGGCCAGCGACTTGTCCACCCAGGCGACGGTCAGGCTATTTTCGTTGATGCGCGCCTGAGCATTGACCTGTTCGGCGGGAGTGAGATCGCCGATCTGTTCCATGCTGGCGGCGCGCCGCCGGTCGAGATCCACGACGCGACGTGCCACGACGAAAAACGGCTCGATCCGGACGATGTCGTTGCGGATGTCGTCGATCAGTTGGTTGTAGCGCGCGGCGGTGGAGCGCAGCATCTCGCCCTGCAAGTGGCGGTAATAGGCTGTCGGATCGAAGGTCCATAATTCCCGCTGGAAAGAATTCTTGGTTCCGTATTCATAGACCACGGCATCCCATCGTATCCGGTCGTAAGGCGGTTCGATCAACGGAAAGGCGAGATCGCGCAGCGTGCGTTCGTCGTCGGTGAGGTTGTTGGCGGAGATCGGTGCGCCGACGCTGGCGGCCGCTTCCTCGCCCACCCAGGCATGAATGTCGTCGGTGACCAAGGGATCCTGGAGCCGGCCGAAATCGCCGATGCTGGTGCAGCCGGACAGAACGAGGAGCGTGAGGAGCGCGAAGGCGGACGCCCTCATCTCGCTATGGCGGCGGGTGCGAAACGGCATGGCCGGCGACATGGCCGACGCCCTTTCAGCGGCGTCTCACCCGTCGGCGGCCGCCGTTATCCGCCGGCGGATGCGTATGGGGTTCGGCTTCCTCGACCCGGGGATCGGCATAGCGCTCGATCCGGATCACCGGCAGAATGATGATCGTTGCGGACTCTTCCGCCGCTTCACGACCGAAGCGCACGATGCGCCCCTCATCCGGGAACCTGACGACGTTGCCCACCAGCCGCTGTCCTCTGCCGCCGGCACGGGGACGTTTTGTCCCGATGCGCGGTCATCGGCATCGCTACGATTAAGCGGCATGCAAGGTTAACGCTCCGCTAACGCGCAGCACATAGGCTGGGACGCGAGGTCGCTGGTGCGGCCACTGTTGCGATCGAGTCACGCGTTATGGAAAGCGCCGGTCTGTCGAACCTCATTCATTTGACCCGTCTTGGCGGGCGCGGCGGCGTCGACCTGCGTCCCACCTTGTTGCGGGTCCTCACCGACCTCTACGTCCAGAGGCTGACGCACACGCCCGATGAAGAGCGGCATTACACTGAATTGGCGCTGCGTCTGCTCGATGCCGTCGACGTTCCGACGCGCGCCGCGGTAGCCGCCCGGCTGGTGCGCTATTCGTCGCCGCCGCTCCGGATTATCGAAAAATTGGCGGCCGACCTGCCTGAAGTTGCGGCCGCCATAAGCACCCACCCGCCGGCGCAGCGTCGGCCGCAAAGCGGCGAGGCGCAAAATCGTGAGCCGCAAAGTAGCGAGCCGCCGCCGCCTGGGCATGGCGCGACCGCCGGCATCGCGCAAGCGCAAGCGCAGGAAGCTGAAGATCGCCTGCAAGCGGTCGAGCCGGCGCCGCAAACCGAGGCGATCGCTCCCCACATTGCCGCCGAGCTGAACGAACTGTTTTTTGCCGCCAGCGCCGACGAGCGGCGCCTTATTCTGCTTAACCTCGAAATCGCAACGCCGATGCCGCGCGGCAGTGTGCAGCTCCCGCACGATGCCGCCATCGGCCGGCAACTGGAAACGGCAGCGCTCGCCCGCAGCCGTGAGGACTTTGCGCAAACGCTCGCGCGGTCTCTGCAAATCCCGTTCGTCCAGGCGAGCCGTATTGCCGCCGACGAATTAGGCGAGTCGATCGTAATTGCCGCCAAAGCGCTCGCTTTGCCGCGAGACGTCGTCTATCGGATCCTGCTGTTCGTCAACACCACGGTCGGCCATTCGGTGGAACGGGTGCATACGCTCGCCAACCTCTACGACGAAGTCACCGTGCAGGCCGCCGAACACATGGTGGCGATCTGGCAGGCGTTGCAACGCGGCGCCCGCGCGACGGCAACGCATCGGCCGCTGCATTCGAACGACGACGCGCGCTCCCGCGCCCGGACCGCAACCGCAGCGGTGCGCCGCGCACCGGCCGCGCAGCGCGCGGACGACCGGCGCAGCGTTTCCTAACTCACGACGTCGAGAAAATTTCGCCCGGTCGGTTCCTCGACCTCGACGATCCAAAGATCGGGATCGAATTTGATCTCGCGCGCGAGCTTGGCTTCCACCGCGTCGTCCTGCGCAGGCTGCCGGGAAAAGCTCGCAATGAACGTGCGATCGGCGCCGCGGCTTGTCGCCAACGCGCTTTGCGGCGCCGGCTGAAACAGGTCGGACGTGCCGTCGAGCCGGCAGATGCGCACGAAAATGGCGCCGGCCTCCTCCGCGCCGCGCCGCCGCACCACGGCAAAGGCTCCCTCGACCTGACAGCGCCGCAAATAAGCGGCCACCCATAGCGCGGTTTTCAGACGCATCGTTGCGCTCACACCGGTGGGAGAATGACGCGATCGACGCGGCGCTGCAAATGCGACCGCTATTGCAGAGGATGACCGACCATCACGGCGAGCTCGCGCATAAGCCGGTCGGAGACTTCGCCTGTCACGGGCAAACGACGCTCCCGCTCGAATTTTTCGATCGCGGCCGAGGTGGCGTCGTCGAGAATTCCGGAGAGCTTGATTTGCCCATAGCCGTAATCGGACAAGGCGCGTTGCACGGCCGCTATCCGCGGCGACGGTCCGATCAGGTCGGCGATCGGATCCTCGCGCCGCGCGGCGGCGGGCAGCGGCGCAACTGCCTTCGCCGCCGGTCGCCACGGCACCGTCGCGCTTGCCCTCGGCGCATCGCCGCCGACGAGCGGCGCCGGCCTTGGATTGGCGAGAAACGGCGCCGAATGCGGGCCGGACTGCAATAACAGCGCATTGACGATGATGAGGAAGCTCGCCCCGGCGGCCAGGAGAACTGCAACCGAGTCGACCGGATGGCGCGTCGTCTTCGCCCACATGCGCGACGCCAACGCGCCGCCCGCGGCGCCAAGGCGACCGTAGAGGTCTTGATCGACAGTGCGGCGCCTACGCACTTTTCTTCACCAAAGGCTCTTGCATGCGCATATCCGGACCGGCCGTGCGGGCCTGCGGCGCCCTCGCTTTGGCCGGCAGGAAGCCCAGAACGCCGGACGGTTGCGCTACGGCGGCCCGTTTTACGGGCCGCGCCCTTTCGCAATCGATCGGCAGCCGCACGGTAACTCGAGTGCCCTCGGCAAGGCGGCTGCGGATGGCGATTTCGCCGCCATGCAGTTCGACGAGGCCCTTCACGATAGACAGACCGAGCCCGGTGCCGCCGTGACGGCGGTCGTAGGCATTGCCGGCCTGAAAATAAGGCTCGCCGACGCGCGCCAAATCCTCGTCACTGATACCGATGCCGTCGTCCTCGACAACAAAGGCAATGTGCGCCGCTTCGGCGCGAACGCCAAGCGTGACCGTCCCACCGCGATCGGTAAAGCGGATGGCATTGGACAAGAGATTCAGCAGGATCTGACTGAGTGCGCGCTTGTCGGCGACCATGTCCGGCAGGTCGTCGGGCGCGATTTTCTCCAGCTGCACGCCGGCCTCGCGGGCTCGCAGCGCCAGGATGCCGCAGCAGCTAGCGACAACCTGCGCCGGCGCGAAAGGCTCGGGCGTGATCTCGAAATTGCCGGTTTCGATCCTCGACATGTCGAGCACGCCGTTGACCACCGACAGCAAATGATGGCCGGAGCCGTTGATGAGGCCGGCGTATTCGCCGCGACGCCCGGCGTCGAGGCCCAAAGCCTGTTCTTTCATCAGCATGTCCGAAAAACCGATGATGGCGTTGAGCGGGGTGCGCAATTCATGACTCATGGTCGCGAGAAACCGGCTCTTGGCGGCATTGGCCCGCTCCGCCTCGGCGCGCGCATCGAGCAGCGCTTGCTGGTGCAATCTGCGCGCGGTCACGTCGCGCAACACGGCAACCACCTCGCGATGGGGTTCCCGGCGGGTATCGGCCTGCTCCAAGGGACGGCAGCGCATCTCGATCCAGATGAATTCTGCACAGGCATGGCCGTGGTCGTCGACGCCGTCTCGGCGCATACGAAATTCGACCGAGCGCTGCTCGCCGAGCACCGCGGCATCGCCGAGCGCGGTCAGATAGGCCGGCCGGTCCGCGACATGCACGCGATCGAACAGACCGTGACCGTGCAGCTGCGCGACGCGCGCGCCGAACAGCGCCTCGGCAGCCGGAGAGACGAACAGCACCGCTCCGTCGCGGCCGTGGCGGGTGATGACGTCGGCGATATTGCGCGCCAGCAGCCGATAGCGGTCTTCCTCGGCGTATAGCAGCCAGAAGCTCGTTCGCGCCAACGCCTCGACACCGAGGGCAAGGCCGGTGGCGTAAAGTCCCGCCGAGGCGATGCCGAGCATCGCCAACGTGTCGGGCGCGATCGTGCTGGGCGGCGGCAAAAGCTGCTCGGCGCCGAGCAGCATCAAAAGCCCGGCGGCGGTGAGCGCAAAGGTCGAGGCGATCGCCACCGCGCGACGCGACGCCGACAGCGCCGCTTCGAGCGGCACCACGACGAACCATACCGCGGCGAACGAGGCGATGCCGCCGGTGTCCGCAGCGAGCGCGGTCACCAGTCCCGTCAGCGCCAGCGAAGACAGCACATGAGCGCTTTCGTAGCGGCCGGTGCGCGAAAGAAAGTACGCGGTCAGAATCTGAGCGATCAGCCAGGTGAAAATCAAAACCTCGGCGACGCTCGGGGCGCCGCGAAGCAACAGATAGACGGGAAAAGCCGCCAGCGCGATAACGCTGCCGAGCAAGCGCGGCGCGAGAAAAGCGCGATGGCGCGCTGCGGTCAGCGCGTCCCGCTGCGCCGACGGGTGCACCAACGTCTCGAGATAACTGCGAATTGGCGCAAACAGGCCCACGTTCCCGACGCACGCCAGGCGTTGCCGACGCGCTCCCCTTTTTCTGTTGCCGGATCGTGTCAGAGCCCGCTTAAGCGAACGCTAAGGCGGCCCCGCCGGCGCGGCCACGCCCCCGCGAGGAGGCTTCGCGCGGTCGGCAAATCCCCATCATGGTGAATCGGCCGTTGCCCAGGACGGTTGCCAAATCTTTGCCGCCGGCGCGACATGCCTCGCGCGCGTGGCGTCTGCGGGGGCTCGACCCCGCGAAATCGCAAGCGGCGGCGCCGGCAGCGGGCGTTCGTTCAATTTTTAGCTAAATCGCATTTTTTCCAATTGCGCGAAAATTAGCGGCGTATTCTGCTCGATTATGGGCAAAAACTTATCGGGCGAGCGAACGTCACCTTCAAAGCTGCCTGCTAGCTTTCCCGCACGTGCGGCAACGCACGTGTTAGGGGATGTGGGTCCGATGTTCTTTCTGCTGCGCATGGCGTTCTGGCTCGGCCTCGTGCTGGTCCTCTTGCCGACCGGCTCGTCGCAACGGGCCGCTCCGGGCAACGAGGTGAACGCATCGGAAGCCATTTCGGCGGCGTCGGCGACGGTCGGCGATCTACGACAGTTCTGCGCGCGCCAACCCGATGCGTGCACCGTGGGCGCACATGTGGCGACGGAACTTGGCTACAAGGCGCAAGCCGGCGCCAAGATGCTCTATAATGTTCTCAGCGAGGCGCTCGCCTCCAAGGAGGCGGCAAAGGAGCCGGCGACCGGTAGCCCGAAGACGACCGGCTCGCTGGCGAACGACATTCCCTCGCAGAATACGCTGTCGCCCGCCGATCTCGTCCCCGCTTGGCGCGGCCCGCTCGTGCGCAAGCACGCAGCTTAGCCGATAACGGCCGATCTCGAGCCGGAGCCGCGGATTTTCCGCACCGGCGAATCCGTCGACGTTCGCGGCCGGAAACCCTATATAGAGCTGGATCAACCTCACTTCGGAGCTGATCCGGAACATCGGCGCGATGGCTGATATCGACGACATCATCGGCAATTTCTCGGTTCTCGACGACTGGGACGACCGCTACCGCTATTTGATCGAGCTCGGCCGCGAGTTGCCGCCGCTCGCCGAAGCCGCGCACTGCGATGCCAACAAGGTGCAGGGCTGCGCCAGCCAGGTGTGGCTCGACACCACGGTACGGCCCGATGGCGCGGCCGGACCGATACTGACCTTCGCCGGCGACAGCGATGCCCATATCGTGCGCGGACTGATCGCCGTGCTGTTTGCAATGTATTCCGGCAAAAGGGCGAAGGACATTCTCGCGCTCGACGCGGTCAAGCTGTTTGAGGAATTGGGCCTAAAGGAGCACTTGACGCCGCAGCGCTCCAACGGGTTCCGCTCCATGGTCGAGCGCATCCGTTCCGACGCGCGCGCGGCGCTGGCAACGGCCGCGCCTTAATTGCATGAGCCCGAACGAACGTCGCGCCGCGGGTATTCAATCCGCGGCGGCAATCGTATTGTAGGGCTCTTCGGGATTGAGGGGCTGCCCGTTGAGCCAACATACGCTGCGCTCAGGCCTGACGGACGTGTTCGCCGGCACGGTCTGCAGTATTTTGTCCATCGCCTATTGCCTGTCCTATGCGGCGCTCATTTTCAGCGGACCGCTCGAACGCCTGTTGTCCTACGGCATTGCGGTGACGTTCCTGTCGGCCGCCATTGGCGGCGCGATCGTGGCATGGCGCAGTTCGCTGCCGTTCGCCGTTGCCGGCCCCGACAGTTCAATTTCGGTCGTCCTGGCGGCCCTGGTGGCGACGCTGGTGCAACAGCTCTCGATGAGCGGAAGCACCGACCTTCTTGCCCCAGCCCTGATCGCCATGGCGCTGACGACCGCACTGACCGGGCTGTTGCTCTGCGTTCTGGGATTTACCCATGCGGGCCGTGCCATTCGCTTTGTGCCCTATCCGGTCATCGGCGGCTTTCTCGGGGCCACCGGCTGGCTCTTGTTGACCGGAGCCGTCCAGGTGGTGACCGGCCAGCGAATGACCCTCGACAACGTCGTCGCTTTCGCCGATGTCGAGATTCTGACCAAGATCGCGCCGTGCATTGCTGTGGCCGTCACGCTCTACGGACTGTTGCGCCGCTACGCCAAAAGTCCGTTCGTTCTACCCGGCGTGCTGTTGACCGCGCTGGCCGCGACGCATCTTGTGCTGCTGTCGACCGGTACCACGATCGCTGCCGCCCAGGATCAAGGCTGGTTGTTCCGGCTGCAACCGGCGGCCGGCCTGACGCTGCCGTGGAACGGCGTCGCGCTACGCAATTTTCCCTGGTCGTCGCTGCCGCAAATCGCCGGCGATGGGCTGGCCGTGATCTTCGTCACCGTCGCCAATTTCCTGCTCAACACGACGGGACTGGAAATCGCCACCCGCAGCGAAGCCGACATCGAACGCGATCTCAAAGTGCTCGGAGGCGCCAATCTCGTCATTGCGGCGCTGGGCGGCTACGTCAGTTGCACCTCGTTCAGCCGCTCGATGCTGGTGCGTACCGCCGGAGCCACGACCCGCCTTGGCGGCTTGACGGTGGCGGCGATTTCTGCGGCCCTGTTGGTCGCCGACCCGTCATTCCTCGGCTATGTGCCGAAATACGTTCTCGGCGGCCTATTGTTCTATCTTGGCGCCGATCTCGTCTACCAATGGCTGCTCCAGTCGTCCCGCCGGCTGCTGCCGCTCGAATATCTGTCGCTCATCGCCATCGCCGTCTTGATCGTCTACGCGGGCTTCATCGCCGGCGTCCTGATCGGAATTGTCATCGGCTGCGCCACCTTCGCGCTGAGCGCGAGCCGCGTAAACGCCATCAAGTTCGGCTTTGACGGCTGCGAATATCGCTCCTCACTCGACCGCGGCCCCTACGAGTTGTCGCTGCTAGCCGAATACGGCCGCGAAATTCAGGGCATGACGCTACAAAGCTACCTGTTTTTCGGCTCCGCCAATCGCCTGTATCAGCACGTCAAGACGCTCTTGGCGACGTATCCGAATTGCCGCTTTCTGATTTTCGATTTTCGGCTTGTCACCGGCATCGATTCCTCGGCAACGCACAGCTTCGCCCAAATCAAGCAGGCGGCCGCCGCCAGCGGCACCCGGATCGTACTCGTCAATCTTACCGCCGAGTTGGAGCGCGCTTTCCGTACTGCCGGCTTTGTCTCCGAGGACATCATCGTCGCGTCCGATCTCGATTCCGCCCTGGAACTGTGCGAGCAAACCGTCATCGCAGCGCATCGTACCGCGGCCGACGACGAGCGGACGCTGCGGGCCTGGTGGACGGATGCGCTCGGCGCGATAAATGCCGATCGGCTGGCCGAATTTTGCCGCCGCCGCGAGGTCGCCGCCGGTCAGATCATCGCGCGCGAAGGCGATCCGGCCACCTCCATGCATTTTGTCCTCGAGGGACGCATCGGCATCGTCGTCGACCGGGGCGACGGACGAACGATGCGGCTACGCAGCCTCGGACCGCATACCACGATCGGGGAGATGGGGCTCATCACCGGACGTCCGCGCAGCGCGACCATCGCCGCCGAAGCCGACAGTGTCCTTTACGAGCTTACCGCCGAGGCCTATGAGCGCATCAAACGCGAACAGCCCGCGCTCGGCCAGGCGCTGCTTGGTTACATCGTTTCGGTGATGTCGGACCGGCTCAATTTCGCCAACCGCGCCGTCGGGGTTTTGCAGCGCTAAGCCTGCGGAGCGCAATCGTTTCAAGTTGGATCGATTGCGCGCTAGCCCCTGCGCCGCCGGCGCTGCTGGCCGAGCCCCATGTCCTTGGCAAGTTTCGAGCGGGCGGCGGCGTAATTGGGCGCCACCATCGGATAATCGGCCGGCAGGTTGAATTTTTCGCGGTATTGTTCGGGCGTCAAATTGTACCGCGTGCGCAAATGACGCTTGAGCGATTTGAATTTCAGCCCGTCTTCCAGACAGACGATATATTCGGCGGTCACCGAGCGCTTGATCGGCACCGCGGGCTTGGCGGCCTCCGCAGCGGCGACGGCCTGACCGTCCGCCACGCGCTTTAGCGCCGCATAAATCTGGCTGATGAGATTGGGAATCTCGGCGCTGGGCACCGAGTTATGGCTTACATAAGCGGCGACAATGTTTGCGGCGAGCCCGATATAGTCGGCACCGCCCGGAGCCTCTGCCATGGACGGACTCTCAAGCGAATTGCATGAAAACGCGCGGCATCAACTTAAAGTATATTAGACGATAACAGTAAAAGCAATAAAACCCCGGCAATGCAAGACCGGCTGCCCAATAATCCAGAATAGATAGTGCTGCACTATTTTGAATACGCCGTCGTGGCGCCGAAACGTCCCGCTTACGCGCTCCGCTCGATATGATTGCGCAATTCGGCGATCGAGCCGAAGCGCAGCATCCCTTGCGGCAACTGCGCTTCGATGGAGCCGTCGGAATACAGCGTATAAGCCATTCCGTCGACGACGCCGGACTTGAGCACCGACACAGACTCCGAGGCCTCAGCAGTCGCATCCGAAGCGTCGGCGGCGGGTTCCGGCACCTGTTCGGGCTCCGCCGTCATCGGCGATAAGGCTGAGACGGGCGGCGGGGGCATGGTTCGCGCCGACTGTTGCGTTTTTGGCCAGAGCGCATCGAACGATGGCGCGGCGGGCCGCTCGGATGCGATCGGGGAGCGCGCTGCGACGTCGAGCCGCGATGGCATCCGAGGCGGCGAGGCCGCCCCGTTCTTTCGCTTGGCGGTCTGCGCCTTGTCGACCTGCGCGACGGCAATATCGACGCTGGTCGGAAACGGCATGGCCGGATTCGGCGATCGCGACGCGTCGGTCTCGGCGATAAGGCGCGTGGCTTCAAGCCGCGCGATGAGTGGCGTCTTTTCCGGCGATTCTTCCGCCGGATTCTCAGCCGAAACCGGCGATGCCGCGACAGGAGGCGGCTGCAGACGGGCCGTCCGCACCGGCGTCGGCTCCGGCTGTGCGGCCAGTGCCGGCTCGCCGCGTTGCATCGAGCGTACGGCAAGCGCATGCTCGATGCGCTGCAATACGCGTAGCGCCAAGCCTAGCCCTATGAGCAAGAACCCGCCCACCGTCGCGACCACCCCGGGCGTGATGATCGAGGTGTCGAAAGTGTGATCGCGGATCGACACACCGAAGGTCGCGAGCAAAATTCCCGCAGCGGTCAACAGGGCGCCAAACGCCAGCAGCAACAACGACATACGCAATCCCCGGATACCCGCGACCGATCCGCGGGGCCAATTCAAGGCAGTATTGTGACGGCGCGCGCCGACACGCGCAAGGGATTATTATCCGCTCGCAGCGCGAGCGCCCGCAGGGCTTGCCGGGATCGAGGCTCAGAAGGACCGTTGCCCAGACCCCTGCCAAGGCCCTATTTAGAGGAACTATTCGCTCTCTCGCACGGTTGCACGAGCACTTAATCCCGCCGTTCCGGCTTCACATTGAGGAGTAGACCAATGGCATTCACCCTGCCCGAGCTTCCCTATCCGTATGATGCGCTGACGCCGCATATGTCGCGGGAAACCCTCGAATATCATCACGACAAACACCATCAGGCTTATGTGACCGCCGGCAATAATCTGGCCAAGGGCACCGAATGGGAAAACAAGCCGGTGGAAGAAGTCGTGAAAGGCACCTTCGGCAAAAATGCTGGCCTCTTCAACAATGCCGCCCAGCACTTCAATCACATCCACTTCTGGAAGTGGATGAAGAAAGGCGGCGGCGGCGACAAGCTGCCAGGCAAGCTCGAAAAGCAGTTGACCTCCGATGTCGGCCCGCTGGCCAAAGTGAAGGAGGAGCTGGTCCAGGCCGGCACCACTCAGTTCGGCTCCGGCTGGTGCTGGCTTGCGGTCAAGGACGGCAAGATCGTCGTCATGAAGACGCCGAACGGCGAGAACCCGTTGGTACACGGCGGCAAACCCATTCTCGGCTGCGATGTCTGGGAGCACTCCTATTACATCGACTATCGCAACCGGCGCCCCGATTATCTGAAGGCGTTTTTCGATCACCTGGTCAATTGGGACTACGTGGCCGAAATGTACGAAGCAGCCATGAAGTGATTGCGGAGATCGCCGAGGGTTTCAAAGCGGGGCTCAATGCCCCGCTTTTTGCTGGGCGACTGCACATTTGACGCATTGCCGAGACGGCGGTTGCCCCTCATGACTTACGCCGCGCCGATCTGAACCCGGGCCGATCGTGCAAGACGTTGCCGCGAATTCTCTGATCTTTCGCTCGAATGCGTTCGGCGCCGCGCGCCGCCTCGATGTGCTGGCATTGTGCGTGCTGGCCGTCGTCGCGGTGGTCGCGCTGTGGACCTTTCGCGACTATGGGCTCGGCTGGGACGACTATACCCACTCGCAATATGGCCGGCTTCTGGTGGCGCTCTATCGCTCCGGCTTTGCCGATCGCCGCGCGCTGTCGTTCGTCAACCTCTACATGTACGGCGGCGGCTACGACATCCTCGCGAGCCTTGCGGCAAAGATGCTGCCGTTCGGCCTTTTTGCGACGCGGCGGCTGGTCGGCGCGCTCATCGGCATTGTCGGCCTGTTCGTCACCTGGCGGCTGGGGCGGCGGCTGGGCGGCTCGTTCACGGGCGTCGCGGCGCTCGTCCTGCTTGCCACGTGTCCGCTCTATTACGGGCATATGTTCATCAACGCCAAGGATGGACCGTTCGCCACTTATATGGTCATTGCGCTTCTCGGCATCGTGCGCGCGTTCGACGAATATCCGCGCGCCAGCCCGGCGACGCTGGCGCTGTGCGGAACCGGCGTCGGTCTTGCCCTGGGCGCCCGCGTGCTCGGCGGCTTTGCCGTCCTCGAAGCGTTGCTGCCGCTGCTTTACATTCTTGCCGCCCGCTCGCGTGAACGCGGCACGGGCGCCGCAGCCGCCGAGCTTGGCGCATATCTGGCGCCGTTCATTCCCGCCGCCATTTTCGCTTACCTGGTCATGGGCCTGGTATGGCCGTGGTCCGTGCTGTCGCCGTTCAATCCGTTTCACGCCGTCGAGTATTTTTCCAATTTCTTTGAGAAGCCGTGGCGCGAGCTGTTCGCCGGCCAAATCTATCTCGTGCCCGACATGCCGCGCAGTTATGTGCCCATCCTGACAGCGCTGCAGACTCCGGAATTGATGCTGGCGCTCGGCATTCTCGGCATTACGGGCGTCATCGCCGCCGTCGTGCGCGGCGCCAACAGCGGGCTTGGCGTCGGCCGCCGCGCGGCGCTCTGCGCCGTACTGATCGCCGCATTGCTGCCGATGCTGGTAACGGTCGCCGGGCGGCCGGCGATGTATAACGGCATCCGCCATTTCGTGTTCACGTTTCCGCCGCTGGCCGTGCTCGGCGGCATGGCTGCCGCATGGATCGCGCAGCGCCTGCGGCAGTGCGGCATTGCCGCCGTGGCAGCCGGCAGCCTCGCCGTCGTCGCCGGCATCGCCGCGCCGGTGATCGACATGGTGCGACTGCATCCTTATCAATACACCTATTACAATCACATCGTCGGCGGCGTAGCCGGCGCACGCCCGCGCTACATGATCGACTATTGGGGGCTGTCGATGACGCAAGCTTCGCGCGGCCTACGCGCATGGCTTGCGGCGCGCGACGAGACGCCGCCGGCCGGCCGGCCGTGGAAGGTCGCGGTGTGCGGTCCGCATCCCGCCGTCGCGGTAGCGCTCGGACCGGAATTTTCCGCCATCTGGGATCCGAACGGTGCGGACTTCGCCATGATGCTCAACGAGTTCTATTGCGCCAAGCTCGATGCGCCGGTCGTCCTCCAGATCGTGCGGGATGGCGCCGTCTATGCGCGGGTCTATGATATTCGCGGACTTTCGGTGTCGAGCCTGCTCGCTTATCCGAGCGTCAACAACTGATCTCGGACGGCGGCTAACGCGTCGCGGGTTCGTGCCGCAAGTCCGGAAGAAAAGCCGTGAGCAGGCCGATCATCGGCAGGAACGCGCAAATCCGATAGACGACCTGGATACTGGTCCAGTCGGCCAGCACGCCAAGCACGGCAGCGCCGATGCCGGCCATGCCGAACGCCAAGCCGAAGAACAGTCCCGACACCATGCCGACGCGCCCGGGCATCAATTCCTGGGCGTAGACGACGATGGCCGAGAACGCCGAGGACAGCACGAGGCCGATGACCAGGCTCAACCCGATCGTCGCCGGCAAGCCGACATAAGGAAGTGCCAGCGTGAACGGCAGCACGCCGAGAATCGAGCCCCAGATCACGCGCTTGCGGCCGATGCGATCGCCGATCGGACCGCCGATGAAGGTGCCCACCGCAGCGGAGGCGAGGAACAGAAACAGGCAGAGCTGCGCATCGTCAATCGGCAGATCGAACTGATGGATCAAGTAGAAGATGTAATAGCTGGTGAGGCTCGACAGGTAGAAGAACTTCGAGAAGATGAGCGCGATCAGAACCGCAATGGCGCGACGAACCTGCGGCGCCGGCAAGGCGGGCACGCCGGCGGCGGCGTGCCCCGCTGTCGGCCTGCCATGGCCGGCAGCCTTGAACCAGCGTCCGACCATTGTCAGGAGGACGATGCCGAGAAGCGCCGCGAAGGCGAACCAGGCGATGCTGGTTTGGCCGTGCGGCAAGACGAAGAAGGCCGCCAAGAGCGGCGCCGTCGAGTTGCCGAAATTGCCGCCGACCTGAAACAGCGATTGCGCGAAGCCGTGCGCGCCGCCGGACGCAAGCCGCGCCATGCGCGAGGATTCCGGATGGAAGATCGCCGATCCGAGGCCGAGCAGCGCGGCGCCGGCGAGCAGCAGGGGGAAATTGGCCGCGTAAGCCAGCGTGGCCAGCCCAATGAGCGTACAGCCCATGCCGAACGGCAGCGAATAAGGCTGCGGGCGGCGGTCGGTATAAAGCCCGACGACAGGCTGCAGCAGCGACGCGGTGCCCTGATACACCAGCGTAATCACGCCGATCTGCGCAAAGTTCAGGTCGAAGCCGCTTTTGAGCATCGGATAGATGGCCGGCAGCAACGACGTCGCCATGTCATTGAGGAAATGACAAAAGGTGATCGCTGTCAGAATCGTAACGACTGTCGTGCCGGCTTGGCGCCGGCCGATGACGGCTTCGCTCACTGGAAAACCTTCCTTGGCCCGTGCAAGCTTGAGTGCACGGCGCTTATGTGGGCTGGTCATAACCGTCTGCGCGGCCACTTGCCATCCCAATTGGGCATTGCACCTATGTTCGGCATAGCAAGCGACTTCCGCGGAACCGCGTGCCCGCTCGCATATGCTTACCGGACGGAGATTGGCCGATGATTAACCTTGCCCGACGCGCATATGTCTTCGATGCCTATGGCACCTTGTTCGACGTCCACGCCGCGATCGCCCGCCATCGGGCCGCGGCCGGACCGGATGCCGAGCGTTTCTCGGAAATCTGGCGTCAAAAACAGCTCGAGTATAGCTGGACGCTGACGCTTGCCGGCCGCTACGTCGATTTCTGGACCCTCACCGAGCACGCGCTGGATTACGCTTTCGCGCGCGTGCCGTCCGTCGACCGCGCGCTCCGGCCGCAGCTGCTCGACGCCTATCTCACGCTCGATGCATATCCCGACGCGCGTGCCGCGGTCGCCGCGCTCAAGATGCAAGGAGCCCATGTCGCGATCCTCTCCAATGGCTCTCCCCGCATGCTGGAATCGGCCGTCGCGGCGTCGGGCATGGCGCGGTTCTTCGATGCCCTCCTCTCCGTCGACACTGTGCGGCTCTATAAGCCGCGGCCCGAGGTCTATAGGCTCGTCACCGAGCGATTCGCGGTGCAG
>Ga0335081_10006068_pt1 | contig 19175 bp, 23 predicted proteins | sample Lox_Sample_35_FD_206713 | JGI IMG/M metagenome (GOLD analysis project Ga0335081, IMG submission 206713) | Soil microbial communities from Loxahatchee National Wildlife Refuge, Florida, United States - Lox_Sample_3.5 | ecosystem: Environmental > Terrestrial > Soil > Wetlands | place: USA...
GAATGGTATTCTGGAAAAAACGCCTGAATAATTATTTTAAAAAACTATGAAAGAGAGTAATTTGTCTTCCATGAGCTCAAGAAGAACTGAAATATTAGGGGTCTTGAGTGGGTAGTTCTTTTGAAGACCTATCGAAGTCTCGATGCTATGCTTTGATTTTAAGTTCTACCCTTATGCTGTATATTACAAAAGCGAATGAAGCTACGATTGTTGCTATTGAAGCTACATCAATTAATCCAAACATATTTTCACCATTTTCTTTTATACTTAGTTACTTGCCCAGTAGAATATAGATATACTTGTGATTTGTTCATAACTAATCATAAATGTTAAACACATGTCTAAACAAGACTTATATGCAATAACGTAATATTCTTCTTAAACCAAAGAAACAAAGCATAAAAAAGATGAACAAAAATGAAGGCATACATACTTTTAAGCACAAAACTAGGCACATCATTAGAAGTAGTTAAGAGATTAAGAGACGTCAAAGAAACTGTAGTGGCTGACGCTATTTTCGGCAGGTACGACGCAATAGTAATCTTAGAAGCGCCTTGTCTTGAAGATATAAACAAAGTAGTTTACAAAATAATCGAAAAAGACCCAAACGTAACCCGCACAGAAACATCCATCGTCTTATCCCCGATGTAGCCTAAAACATCAACCATTTTTTTGTTTTTTCTTCTAAAATATTTTGAACTTGCAATCAATGGAAAAGAATTTTATAAATAAAATTCTTTATTCCTAAACTGTTGACGATTTTGGCGTATTGTTTTCTTCGGTGCACTTTGGTCCTTTGTGAGCTTTGAGAACAATTGAGCTGACGGTGCTTTTTACGCCTTTTATCTTCATGATCCTATTTTTTAGAATATCTCGAAATTCTTCTATATCTGTGGCTGAAACTAAAGTGACAATGTCAAATTCTCCTGTAACTTCGTACAGTTCATGGAGATTTTCTAATTGGATAAGTGAGGCTAAAACATTGTCCATTTCTTGGGATTCTACAAATATGTCTACAAATGCTAATAGTTTTTGCATATGGGTCTCTTTCCCATTGAACATGGGTTTCGGTTATTTATAGTTTGCCTGGCATTTGAATAGAAAAATGTGTTTTTGCTCAACAAACGTATGGATTGAGGTAGAAAAGTTGCAAACTTAATCGCGTGAATTTAGAATGTAACCTTAAGACATGGTAATGAAAGCATTTGAATTAGCCAGAGAAATTACCGTAGGTTGAGGGAAAATCTTTTATGAGCAAAAGATTGATTCTCAAGACGTTAACATATGGATTTCCGAAAATCCAAAATGTTCCTTCTTGATTCTGGTTAACGATATTTGTTAACGAGGTCTCTGGGATATTTGTTGCATTGCATATGCCGGGTATTTGTGAGTAAGCATCTTGAAGAGTAATATCTGGGTCGACGCCTGATGCTGAGTTTGTCTCGTTTCTAGTATGGAAGAAGATCTGCAAGGTAAAGTTTTGGGCTATAAGATTTGATCCGACTGTTTGTCCGTTTAGTTGGACAAGGTCGCCGTTGGCTTGGTTGGGAAAGAAAACTTGTCCTATCCCAGTTATTAGAAAGGGATAAAATAGTCCACAAATTAGTAACGAAACCAATGCTAAGCCTATGACAGGTTTGAAGTTCCATTTTTCTTTTTGTTCAGTCATTTTTTTCCTTCCTAAATATGAAATACGTTGACGAGAAGCAAATCGATAAGTTTGATTCCTATGAAGGGCACGATGACTCCGCCTACACCGTATATTAGTGTATTCTTGAGGAAGAGCGTCATTGTGCTTGTAGGCTTGAAGGCGATGCCACGCATGGCCAGAGGAATTAGAAGCGGAATAATTATGGCATTAAATATCAGAGCAGACAAAACTGCACTTTTCAAGCCAAGCTGCAGGATATTTAAAGATTGTAGTTGAGGGATAGCAACACCGAACAAAACCGGCATGATTGCAAAGTACTTAGCGATGTCGTTGGCTATGCTAAACGCTGTTACTGCTCCTCGCGTCATAAGCAACTGTTTGCCCAACATGACCACATCAATTATTTTTGCAGGGTTTGATTCCAAGTCAACCATGTTGGCTGCTTCTTTAGCTGCTTCAGTACCTGAGTTCATGGCTAACCCAACGTCAGCGGCGGAAAGCGCTGGGGCATCATTAGTTCCGTCCCCTATCATTGCCACGATTTTGCTGTCTGCTTGTTCCTTCTTTGCGATGCTGAATTTATCTTCTGGTTTAGCTTGAGCGACAAATTCGTCTATACCAACCTCGGAGGCTATACTTTTTGCTGTAAGCGGTTGGTCACCCGTAATCATAACTGGGTGTATGCCCATTGTTTTCAAAGCTTGTATTTTCTCTTTAATTCCTTCTTTGAGAACATCTTTTAGCCTAATTATTCCTATGGCTTTGCCATTTATTGAGACGGCTATGGGGGTTTCTCCCGCTGAAGAAATGCCTTCCACTATTAGGTCATAATTTTGAGGAACTGAAGAAGACAGTTTTTTGATTGACTCAGGAGCACCTTTAAGGACATTAATCTCAGGTTCAAGAATAGAAGCCATCGATTCGTCGAAGGCCTCTGAGGTTTTTCGCCTCATTCTCTGCCTTTGAAGAATGACTTTGCCCCCTTTTGGAAGAGCCAAGTTTGATTGAGAAGTTACTTTGACTCCGCTTGTTCGAGTGCTGGCAGAAAATGGAAAGACTTCTGAAGTTGCAAGGGAGTTTAGTTCATTTGGAACAAAACCTTTCTCATAAGCCAATCTAAGGATACTTCGTCCTTCAGGAGTATCATCATGCCATGATGAAAGAAAAGCAGCTTCTCCAACATCTTCTTCAGAATAGCCTTCAAATGGAACAAACTTTATTGCTTGTCGGTTACCCACAGTTATTGTTCCAGTTTTGTCTAATAGAACTACATCAGTGTCGCCAGCAGTTTCAATGGCTTTTCCCGATTTTGCGATTATTTTGCTTTTGTAAAGTCGAGACATGCCTGAGAGACCGATTGCTGGCAGTAAAGCACCGATTGTCGTAGGTAAAAGACAAACATAGAGCGCAATCAACACTGATAGATCTGCACCTAAACCAAGCGTGACTGACATACCTAAGAGCGCAAGAATGATTATAGTAAATATGGCAGTTAGACCGATAAGGACAATAGTAATTGCTACTTCATTAGGTGTTTTTGGTCTTTTGGAAGATTCCACCATCTTTATCATTTGATCAATAAAGGTTTCTCCTGGATTAGTCGTAACTTTTGCTGTTAGGGTGTCGCTAACAACTCGCGAGCCTCCGATCAGCGAGTCCCCAGGTGCTTTCCTGACAGGGGCTGATTCTCCTGTGACAAGCGATTCATCAACCATTGCAATTCCTTCAAGGACATCTGCATCCAAAGGAACAACGTCATCTTTCTCGATTAGGATGAGGTCATCTTTTCTAAGTTCAGTTGATTTCAGATTAACTATTGTTCGTGTCCAGCCCTCGGTAATTATTTTTTTACTTGAGACTTCGGTTTCCAGTTTTCGCAGACTACCTGCAGTGCTTTTTGCTTGCTGCTCCGCAAGAGCATCGGATAGCGTGCTGAACCACACTGTGAGAAGCAGAATGGCTGCGACTTCAACGTAGAATACTTGTAGACTGGGATTAGCAATTGGTACAAAGGCTTGTGGAACTAGAGCCATTGCTGCTACAATAAAGAAGGTTATTTCTACAATAAGCATAACTGGGTTCTTCATTAGTGATTTTGGGCTTAATCGTTTGACCGAGTCAAGTAGGACTTTTCCTGAGAAAGCAGTCCTTAAGCCTCCGGGCGCTGATGGCTTACTTTGCGGTGAGATCTGGATAGTTTTTTCTGACTCAGAAGCCACTTTTTAATCCTCCAAAAAATGATGAAATTGGTCCCAACGCGAGGAACGGAAAGAAAGTCAACACTACAAGTATGATTATGCTAACAACCAAAACTATTGTAAATACAGGACTGTCAGTTCTAAGACCCGATGTACCGCCTCGTTTCCGACCGATCATCGAACCTGAAAGCGCCAGCAGTATAGCTATAGGTGCATAACGACCAATTAGCACGATTATGCCTGTTGCTATGTTGAAAAACGGCGTATTTGCTGAGACTCCAAGGAAATCGGAGCCGTTATTGGCTGCTGCTGAAGTGAATTCCCAGAGAATTTGCGTAAAACCGTATCCTACAGAGTTGCCACCTACAGCGGCAGCTGCACCTGTGGCATAAGATAGGAGCGTGGGGATAAGTATTATCATCGGGTGAATGAGGAAAGCAATCATTACAAGTTTGACGTCGCGTCCTGTTATTTTGATGCCCAAGTATTCAGGAGTTCTTCCAGACATTAACCCGACGATAAAAACCGTTATAATAATGTACATGACCATGTACATCATGCCTATGCCCTTCCCGCCAGGAATTGATTGAATAAACATTCCTAAGAAACCTGAAGTTAACGTGAGAGGATGATTCCCGAGTAAAGCGGAGTTTACCGACCCTGTTGTCGCAGCAGTTGTTGTAACAGTGTAGAAACTGGACATGAAACCGCTGAAACGTGTTTCGATGCCTGGCGCCACCAACGGTAGCGTTGGAATGAATGCTAAGACCAAGTTTAGTCCAAAGAGGATATAAGCTCCCCATAAAAGCGGTCTGGATTCGCGTTTTTTGCCTATCATTTCGCCGAACACAAAGATTAACGCTGTAGGAAGTAGAAGCATCATAGAAATCATAAGAATGTTGGTGACAGGCGACGGGTTCATGAATGGGTAGGCTGCGTTTGCGCCGTAGAATCCCCCTCCATTTGTGCCTATCTGCATTATAGAGTCAAGCGAAGCTACTGGCCCCACGAAAAGTGTTTGTGCAGCTCCTTCTACGGTCTTTATCGCTGTATAGCCGTTAAGGGTTTGAGGAACGCCTAAAGCGAGAAAAATAATGGAGCCAATTATGGCAAGGGGCAATAAAATTCTGGTAAGAGCTCTGGTAAAATCAACGTAAAAGTTTCCCATGTTTTTTGAGTCAACGATTAATCCTCGAATAAACGCTATGCCCATGCAAAGTCCAGTGATAGCAGACGTAAATTGAAGCCACTGAAGAACACATATCTGACTCAGATAGGAAAAAGCAACTTCACCGCTATAATGCTGTAAATCCGTGTTCGTGACAAACGACGCTACTTGCATGAAAGACAGATCAGGACTTAAGCCAGGGCGACCCATTGGGTTAAGCGGCAAATTACCTTGGAAAACAAGGAGCAGAAATCCAATAACCATCATAACGGCATTAAGCAATAATCCTGCAACAAAGTACTGCTTCCAACCCATAGCTTGCGATTGATTTGTACCATTAATTTTGTAAATGAAATTCTCGATTGGATTAAGAACTTTATCTAAACGACTGGATTTTCGACTAAAGACTCCGACGATGTAAGGCGCTATTAGCTTGGCTATAGCTACAGTTACTCCAAGAATAACAATGACTGTTAGCGCTTGAACTGCATCGATCAATTAATCCGAAACTCCAAAAAACATTTCTACTCACTATAGCTCCTATCCCCAACTAAGTGGCTGATGTTAAGCTGCCTTTTCCTTGGCGCGACTTATGCCCCTTGTGTGGCTGCAATATTATAGTAGTTATAGTGCTTTTTACACCTTTAATTTTCATGATATGTTTCTGTAAAATATCACGAAATTCTTCGAGCGTTGAAGTGGATACTAGGGTTACAATGTCGTACTCGCCAGCTACTTCGTAAACTTCTTCGATATCTTTAAGTTTTGATAGCGCTGCTAAAACATTGTCCATTTGGGTTGATTCAACGAAAATGTTGACTGAAGCTAAAAACTTTTCCATATTATTCCCTCTTCACCTTAAGATTGTGAGTGAAATCAAAGGCTGGCAAATGCTAACATAAGAACCTGCCAACAGTGTGTAGTTCATACAAATGTTATTCAATTTGAACATAATTATCCGCAAGTCCAAAAAGGCAAATCGTGGAATCCGCCGGTTATACTAGCCGAAACTTCGATTTTGAGATATCCCACTTATTTGCCTCCTTACTTCCTTGTTAAGTTAGCCATATTTTAGAGGTTTATATAAAGTTGATTGTGATCGGTTGTGATTTGTTCACAATTCTTTATAAAATCTGGACTTCTTTTCAGTAAAAAGTAAAAAAGATAAAAAAATATGCGGTTGTTAAGAACTTACCGTTTCTGGAGCAAAAGAAGGCAAACCGGAAAAGTTATTGATTCTTGCTTTCGTAATGAATAATTTGTTATATGCTATAAATTCGGTTGAACAATAAAAACAAAATGGTTTAATTAAGCTAGCAATTGTCCTTGCTAGCCATCTTGTATCTTATCTTTTGTCTATTTGCCATTTCCACCTGGGAATGGAAGGATTCTCGATTCCTTACTTCTTGAGTTCAATGCAAAGTATCCGAATCCTCCTGCTAGCCATATTGCAGTTATTATTAATGCCATTAGAGCTGCAGTTTGAGTAGCGCCTCCACCTATAACTCCAAGCCAAACGACTGTGATTAGCATGACAACGTTTGCTGCAAAGCCTACGATTGGAATTATGTATTTGGTTAGGATTGAGCGTCTTTCTTTAGCTAATGCATAGAGTGCAATAATGCAAGTTACACCATAGAGCAAGAATGTTCCGAAGTTGGATAGTAGTGTCATGGCAGTTAGGTTTGTTAGTGACAGGACAGCGAATGCGCCTATTCCAGCTGTAACGATTGTCATTACCCATATACCGATGGCAGGAGTACCATATCTTGGGTTGAGTTTTCCGAGTGGTTCTGGGACTTCGGTGTCGCGGCTGATAGCATATGTTACCCTTACACCTGTGTTCATGCAGGATAAAGTTGTGCCCAATATTGCTGTTGCAACGATTGCAGCGACGACCAGCATGACAATGAATCCGCCTCCGCCAAATAATCCGTTAACCGATTGAATTATCATATCGCCTATGGGAGAGTTGGAAGCTGCTGCTGCTGCAAATGAGTAGTGAGAGTTCATCCATGCCTGCACTCCATAGAATCCAAGCAAATAGCAGAAGGCGCCCTGAATGACTAGTGAGAGGATAATCGCTTTGGGGACATCTTTGGGGTTTTTTGCTTCACCAGTAAATGCAGTTACGGATTCGAAACCGACTAAGACAAGTATCGCAATGGTTGCCTGAAAGAGCATGTGGCTTGCACTACTCGGTATTAATGGGCCAGCAGGATTCGCAAAGGTATACGTCAAATGATCCGGGTTTATGAAGCGATATGCAAGTGCGAGAGCCGTTACCCCGACTAACATGCCGATCTGCGCAATGTTGATCATAAGGTTGGTTCGAGTTGATCCGTTGATTCCTCGGAATGCTATTAAACCTACAAGAACAGCGAAGACAACTACGATTGCAACTTCAGTTAGCGGAGTTATAACTATGCCGACCGTCGAAAGAATGTATGTTATGAAGAACCCCATCATTCCCACCATGACACCTGGATACACCCAGTAGTAAAGGTGTGAAAGCCAGCCAACATAGAACTTTGCGCTTCGGGCAGTTTTGTTGCTGCTGCCACGGTCGAGCAAAGCTCGTTGGGCAAAGTAGTATGAGCTCCCTGCGCCAGCGTCTGGATAGCGGCGGGATAGATATGAGTAGGAAGCGGCAGTTAAGAAAGACAGTACTAATGCTAAGGCTAGACCTGTCCATATGTCTGGAGCTGTAGATACTCCTGATGGGTCTATCTGAGCAGCTTGTAATTGGAAAGTAAGCCAGAGGAAAGCGCCTGGAGCTATTAATGCCATGGCGTTAATCGTTAGCCCCGAGAGGCTTAGAGTTTTCTTCATCTGGGTTCCTGTTGCGTTTTGTTGGTTAGTTGCCATTTAGTTTGCCCCCGGAACCTTTTTTTGGAAGATACTGTGTGGCCGTCCTCGAGGATCCAAAATGATCAGTTCTTCAATGTTTCTTCTAATTTTTGAATCTTTTTTCAATTGCAACACCAATTAATTTTACCAATTGATATGTTCAGGCAAATATAAATATAGTTAATAAATGTTCATAACTTTTATGAAAAAACTAAAGGAATTTCCAAAAAATGTCGATTGTAATAGACATACAGACAATAAATGTGAAAACTCAATTGGATCTTGAAGGAGTTACATTTAGAAAGTTCCTAAAACAAATCCTATTAAAAAACTTAATAGAGGTGCAATTACCCAGCTTAAAACTATCACCAAGAAAGGCTTAAGCGAAACAAATTTGGATCTGTAAGAAATGCTCGTTCCAAAGACCGCGGCTGATAAAGCTTGAGTATTGGAAAGTGGAATGTTAAAAATTGTCGCTACCTCAACAAGAACAGTTGAAGTCAAAAGTGTAGTCATAGCGTTTGGGTACCGCATGAGAAAGAGCTCTTGGGAAACCCTGCGAATTTCTCCGGCACTCAAGTAGGATACACCAATAAATATTGCAACGATTGCCATTACCACGGTTGTTAAATCAAAACCACTTGTGGCAACTATCAATCCAAGAGTATTAGCCCCTAGAACATAAGAAGTAGAAAACGCTAAAAGAATAAGCAAAATTTTGTAAGTCTGTAGCCTTCGCCAAACATTTTTTGGCGTAGTTCTATTAATTGTCCTGATAAGATAAAATGCAAAAACTATGGCAATTAAGGGCGCTGCAACCCACATGGCAACCACTTCAGTCACATAAATTCCGTTTGTGAAGGTGCCATTTGCAATAGATAAACCAGCGAATAACCCGACCAGTGACATACTGAGAGAAATCGGCGCTCTAATTAAGTCGGCAATAATAAAAATCATTATTGATACCAGCAAAGCTTCTGCCCGAAACTGAAGAGCTCCACTTGGAAGAAGCATGTTCACCGTTTTTGTCATTACCCCACCTTGTGCAATCAGTCCTAGCGAAAAACCCGTAGCTCCGAGAAGCATTCCGAAGCGTTTAGTTATGATTCTTGAGCCAATAGCGGGACCGACGCAAGCGGACAGATTGTTGCCTGAAACTAACATAACAGCAACGAAAGTTAATACAAGGACTACAATTGAGAGCCACAGCATTTTGGTGTCACTTGAGAATGGAAGTAACCACCGAGACCATTAAGTCGGAGAAATCTTCACAAGAATCAAGAATGTCGTCACACTTGTGCAAAAGTTCCTGATAGTGGTAAAACTCTAGAAAGCTCAACTTCGCCGCAACAATGTATAACCGATCAAATCCCTGATCCTTTATGTCGTCACCTTGCTCTTCAATTGCTTCAACTTCTTTTCTTATCTGCAAAATTTCTAAAGTATCTGATGTGGAGAGTGCCTGTTTGAGTTTTAGGTGAGATTTTTCTGCTAGGGCAAGAATATTTTCATAAACGGAATCCCATTCGATTTGGTTTTCTTGGAAGCCTGCTGAATAGGCTTTTGACATTCGGTTTAGTTCTCTGCTAATGTAATAATACGTGTCAATTATGTCGTCAGCTACTTGCACACTTTGGAGGAGGTTATCTATTATGTTGGGGCTGATAGCACCACTTGTAATGGCCTCACTTATTTTGAAGGCTATTTCATCAGATTTTTTTTCAAGGGACTGCATTGCATGCATAAGTTCGGCTAGCTCTCGCTCTTTGTAGCCAATTTTAAACATGTTTGACAAAATTGTATTGGCTTCCGTAGCGATAGTAAAGATTTGTTTGAGATCGGAGAAAATGGTTTTTTCTCCTACAACTAAGATACCTCTGAGGCTTTTCAACCTAAACAATCCTCTTTTGATTTCAAGATAAAGTACTGTTGAAGCCTATTAAAATTTGCAGTTCTGATTGTTTATTTTTACAACTTTGGCTATTATCCTTTGTAGATTTGGAAACAAGTTATCTCAAAGTTAAATTATTTTGCTAAATTCCTTTACTGCGTTGAGGGCAACCAACGTAGTTGTTCTTTTGATGTAGCGTTCAGTAAGTAGTTTTTTTAGAAAAGCATTTAGACTAGTGTTGTCTCGGAATTTTGCAAAGACGATTGCGTCATAATCGCCGGTTATGTCGTAAACTGAAAGGACGTTGTTTTCTTTGGCTATTTCATTTTCGACCTCAGCCATGTGATTTCCTTCAACTTGAACCATGATAATAGCTGTTAGTATATAGCCCATTTTTGTGGCATCAATGATAGGAGTATAACCGCGAATAACGCCCTGATTCTCTAAACTGTTGATTCGATTATTCAAAATATTAGGGGTCAAACCAAGCTTTTGAGCTAGTTTACGCAAGCTTACTCGCGAATCATCTTCTAGTGCTCGAATAATTTTCAGATCATTGTCATCTATTTTTCTTAATGGGCTATTCTGTGGTTTGACGCCCATAAATTCTCACATCCCAGTTATTTAACGTTTGTTTAGGCAAACAAGCCATATATAAACATAGCTGCATTGAAATGCCTGTTAATGTAAACAACAGTCGGAGTATAAGCTATTTGCATGGACAATCGAAGATCACCTTAAGAAATATTCAACATTGCACAGTTTTTTCGAGCAAGCGTAAATTTGGAGATTGCTTCAAGTAAAATGACGGAAAGCACTCCATCTTTGCTCATGGGAGCAAAAGTAAGCTTATTACTACCTTCTCGATTCAGTAAAAGTGGGTAAAGATTTTGTCGAAAAATTCAAGTCCGAAAGAAGACTGCAAAATAAAAGTATCCAAAAACGGTCCATACATAGTTTTTGGCAGCATCCCTTTGATGGTTGCCACAATAGCATGCGACAACAATGGAACACCCGCTAAATGGGTTATGGGTGAAAAGCTAAAAACTTCTGAAATCTATTCCTTGTGCCGGTGTGGACAATCCAATAACAAGCCATTCTGCGATGGTTCACATATAAAAGCAAATTTTGACGGGACAGAAACTAGTGATAATGAGCCTTACGACAAAGTGGCCAAACAGATTGACAGCCCGGAATTGTTACTGAAGGACGCTGAGATTCTTTGCGCGTCTGCACGTTTTTGCCACCGAGGAGGAGACATTTGGGATGTAGTTCACAGATCAAACGAGCCAGAAGCTAAGAAAAACGTAATCGAAAATAGTTGCGATTGCCCCTCGGGTAGACTTCTGGTCATAGACAAAAAGACAGGCAAGACAATTGAGCCTGTTTTAGAGAAATCTATCTGCGCAATTGAAGACCCAGCTATAGGCACAGGTGGACCATTTTGGGTTCGAGGAAGAATACCTATCTATTCTGCAGATGGAAAACTCTACGAGATACGAAATCGCGTAACGATTTGCCGTTGTGGAAAATCAACAAACAAACCGTTTTGTGACAGCAGTCATTACCCGGAAGAGGACAGAGAGCCAAAAAAGAATTTATAGTCCTAAGAAAAAATTTAGAAAAATACTTGGGGGGGGAAACTCCGCCTTTTAGCGTTTATTTCCATTTTGTAAGAATTTCCTCTCTTTGGAATGTTTCTCTACTTAAGTAAAACAAGGCGATATCAACGATTACTAGAATTATAGATGTTAGTGTCGCAAGCAAAACTGAAAGCTGGGCGCCTAGAACCACAACGAGTACTAAGGCGATTATTGGCAAAACCACTAAGCCACCCAGTTGCTGTGCTGCGCGAATGTCGTTTACTTTTGAAGATACGATTACGTTGGCTTCAACGCTCATCAGGCATGTCAACGGTGTGAGGACTAGGATGGCTAAAAACCAAAATAAGTCAGGTACTAAAAAGTAGCCTACTCTTGTAATTGACCATACATCTAGGATTGTCGCTGATATAGCGGCTGCGATATATGTTACTGCTAAACATGGAACGAATGCTGCTAAGCTTTTGCCAAGTAACAATTCGCCATCAGTTGTTGGCGTCGCTAATAGCGGTTCAAGGCTTTTCTCAACTTTTTCTCCAACAAAACTATATGAAGCAAGAATTGAGGGAAGAATTGCTGCTATAAGAACAAGGTACATTGTTGATGTGCTTACAAGTTGGTTGGCGGCGACTACAAATTGATTATGTGGAAGTGCTGACACTTCTGCATTTAAGGCAAAAACGAAAGTTGCTGGGAGAATAACACCCAATATTATGGGCATGGCAATTAAAGAATAAAAAACGTACTTGTTTCTTCTAATAACGCTTAGGTCTTTCTGGGTGACAAGCCATGATTTCCAAAGTCTCATTGCACTTTAGCCTCCCTAATCAACTTTAAATAAACTTCTTCAAGCGTTGAGCGTAACTCAGTAACGTATTGGATGTTGCCGCCTGCTTGAACAATTGCCTTAACAACTTCAGGGTTATCCCTTTCAGGGTCATCGATATCTAGAACCAACTTGTTATCGCTGGTTCGAACATTCTTTATTGATCCTATGCTTTTTACTGCAGCTAAAACCTGATCCGACACACTATCCAAATGCACAATGGTTTTTCGATTATACAAGCTGCGTTCAAGGTTTTTAGGCGAATCAACGGCAACTAGCTTGCCCTTCAATATGGCAATTCGATCACAGAGTCGTTCTGCCTCATCCAAATTATGAGTATTAAGAAAAATAGTTCTCTTTTCCTTTTTAAGATCTAAGATGAAATCTCTAACTGTTTTGGCAGCTTCAGGGTCAAGGTTAGCCGTGGGTTCATCTAAAAACAAGACTTTTGGCTCATGGATAAGCGCTCTAGCGATTGCAATTTTCTGTTTTGTGCCTTTGCTGAACATGCCAACGGCGTCTTCTCTTCGATCCCAAATGCCCAAGAGTTTCAGAAGCCGCTCAATGCTTTCGTTTCGTTTTCCATCAGGCACCTCATAGAGTTTTCCATAAAAATCCAGATTTCGATAAGCGCTTAAGCTATCGTATAGCCCGACGTTTTCGGGCAAGAAACCAACAATCTTCCTTATTTTGAGGCAATCGTCTTCGTTGTCGACTGAAAAACCACCTACGCTCGCTTGCCCACTTGTTTTTCCAATGAGACAGCATAGCATGCGTACAGTGGTGGTTTTGCCTGCTCCGTTTGGTCCCAGAAAACCGAAAACTTCACCTTCCTCAACGTGTAGTGAAACGTTGTCTACTGCAGTTAAGTTTCCGAATTTTCTGGTGAGGTTTTCGGTGTCAATCATGGTCTCGCTTTCTTACGCGACTAATTAGTTGTTAATCGTTAATTGTCAATAACTATTTAAGCTAGATGAAACCGCTTTCATTTCATGAAACTGATAAAATTTCTTAATCAAGAAGGCACAAATTTACTTTCAGACTCAACTAATCAGACTATTCTAACTCTCCTTGTTAGTTCAGAATATTCAGTGTCTGAACTTTCTGCAAAACTTAAGCTTCCAACCTTGAAGACTTGGAGAAGAATGCAAAAACTAGCCAATGCAAACCTCGTTGAACTCTCAAGAGTGGAAAAAGTTGGAAACATCGAAAAGAAATTTTACCGTGCAACATCAACGTGGTTTTCTCCACAGCAGTTCTTTAATTTTAAACCAAAAGATGCTAACCTAATTGCAGCTTTTGAAATCTACTCTAACTTTCAAAAGAACTTGATCGCAAAAATACTAGAATTAGATGAGGTTCCTAAGGGTGCTGATCCAATTGATTTTTCTCTTTTTGCAAATATGCAGGCATTTGCTCAAGTGTGGGGCGACTCTGCAGCTCCAGAGAAAATGCTTGAACTGAAGCATAGGCTTTCAAAATATAAAGAGTCGAAAAATTTTTTAGAAAAGTAGGTGCTTAAGCTTTCTCATATTTTGAATCTTCGATTTGTTTCTTTTCTAATTCTTCTTCAATCAACTGAGGCTGGTTAGTCTCCTGTTGCTGTTTTTCCTCAGCGGGCCAAGTTACAGAATCTTTTACCGAAGAATACACGTTAAAGAAACTGCTTTTCCCGCAAGCCGGACAGTCAATGTGCTTATAGGATCCGAGATGAACCAAGGAATCTAGCGGCTTGTAAGTGTACTCAAAAACATTTCCGCATTTTTTACATTTCAGCCTAGCCATACAAAGATCAACCCAATTTCAATAGCTGGTAATAAATTAAAAGTTTGCCTAACTAGATCTCATTTTTTCAAATATTCTTAATTAATAAATTCTTAAGAAACAATAAAGTCAATTTATGAAAAGTATAAAGGCAAATGCCAATAAGATAGCTAATCAAACAAGGGTTGAGTTGAAATGTTCGAGCATCATCACGAGAAGATTTTGCCGAGACGATTGTTCATTAGGCGTTTGGCTAAGTACGCGTTGATTTCTCTTGGTCTTATAATTGGTTCGCTAATAATTGGTATGATTGGTTACCATGCGTTTGAGGGCTATTCGTGGGTTGACTCTTTCCTTAACGCTGCCATGTTAATGGGTGGAATGGGTCCAGTTGGTTCTTTGCATACGGATGCGGGAAAAGTTTTCGCCGGAATTTACGCCCTTTATTGTGGATTTGTTTTGTTAGTGGCGGTGGCGATTTTTGCTACGCCTATATTTCACAGGTTTCTTCATCAGTTCCATTTGGAAAGAGAACAGAATTAGTGGAGTTGAATATTTCAAAGTGGTTTCAGCGGCTTTGTGAGCAAAGGCTAAGAATGCAGGGCAAGCTCAATTTGACTAATGTTGCCGCTGACAACTGCAATAGACCCTATGCTTGCCATGAAACAGCCAACCGTCAAGATAACAGTAACATAGTTCAGATGGGTAGGGTCATAATGCTTAGCAATGTAGTACACTGCGAGTGTCGTACCTAAGACAGCAGCGACTATTCCAAACTTCCAAACCATTAACCCCCAAAATCCATAGTTACCCAAAACTCCCATTGCATAAGTTCCAACTTCCGCAAGCCCCAAATCTAAACCAATCTTAGTTGTAAAACCGTCCAAAAACTGCCAAAAAACCAAGAAACTAATAGAGTAATAAAGCCACTTTGAACTCAAAGCAGGAACCTTGTTCAGCCTTCCATTAACAAATTTCCTCATGACTTAGCCTTCTCCTCTTTATCGAAAAAAAATGATAGTTTACCGCAATATCTTTGATATTACTAATTTCGGAATATGTCGACTATAGAAACATAGTAATCAAATGCCAAATTTAAAACTCTATGATTTAGCGGCGGCTTTCACTTTTTCTCACATTTGTTTGCATTTTCTTGCAGATTCTTACATTTGTTTGCATCTGTTTACGCTTCATTCAAAGAATTTAAGCTTTAAATCAAAACAACTTAAGACACAAAGAACAAAAAATCACCAGCCCTTGTTCCTTTTCTATCAGAGACCTTTTCAGAGGAATTGATGCTAATCAAGAATCAAACGGTATTGGGTGTCAATGTTTTTTAGAAGCGGTTGTTTGATTTGAGATATGGCTACTTCCATGTTTTGGAGCAGGAACCTTCTTCCAAATGGTTTAAGAGTGCTACTTTTTCCGCGGGAATCAGCAAATGCCTCACAATTATCTGTCGCTGTTAAGTATGGATCAAACGATGAGCCGGAGGAAATCGCTGGATCCGCCCATTTTCTTGAACACATGGTTGCCGGCGGATCAACTAAGCGCATCCAACTTTCTAGAAGCATTGAGAACTCTGGCGGAATCTTAGATTTTTACACAGAACGCGAGTATATGATGACCACAATTAACACGCTGCCAAGTGCAGTGGCTGAAGAATCGCTAATTATTTCAAAGCTAATTTTTGACAAATGTTTTGAGGAAGAAAAATTCAATCAGGAACGCAAAATAATTCTCAATGAACTCTCCGAAGCTTCGGATGATCCAACAGAAAAAGTTGAAGAATTACTCCTTAAGACCTTGTTTAAAATGCATCCTATGAAACGGCCAGTCGGAGGTTTTCCGAAAACAGTAAAAAGATTAAGCTTGGATAAATTGAGCTATGCGTATGAAGAGAATTATGTTCCTCAAAATATGATATTGATACTAACGGGAAATTTTTCCGAAAAAACCGCCAAAGAAGTTCTGGAGGAGTTTGGGAGCAAAACAGCTGATAAAACGTTTTCAGTAAAGGCGAATGCTGTAGAATCAGGAAAGCCTAAACCTTTAGTTGTTGAGAAAAAAGCTGGATTAGCTCAAACTTACCTAAGTATCGGTGCAAGAACAGTTTGTTCGAACCACAAAGACGGACCTACGCTAGATCTGATTAGCACAATACTAAGCGGAGGAGCTAGTTCAAGATTATTTATAGAGCTAAGGGAGAAGAATGCATTAACCTACGATGTTACGTCGGATCACAATATGGGCGTGGATTGGGGCTATTTCAATGTTAACTGCGCAGTAAAAAACAAGAATTTAGCTAAAGCCAAAGATTTAATTGTTGAGGAATTTTCGAAGCTCAGATCACAAAAGGTACCCTTAAATGAAATCGAAAGAAGCAAAAACCTGATTATAGCCGACATCCTCAGATGCATGGATAACCCTCAACAATCATCCGATGTTCTTGCTTACATGGAAATGCAATTTAACGATGAAAAATCGCTTGTGAATTATATAGCTGGGCTCAAAAATGTCTCAGACGAAAACATAATTGACGCTGCAAATACGTACCTCAAGGAAGATTGTTTTTCAACAGTTCTACTTAAACCCAAAAATTGATTTCTCTCGAACCAAAATGAAAATGTTTTTCAAGATTTTGAAATCTGAGATGCCGCCTGTCAGACAGCCAAGCTTGCTAATAATTGCCTAAAATGTCAAAAAATGTAAAATAATGTAAGAAAATGTAAAATTATGTAAAATAATGTATCAACCTGCAACCAAAACAAACCCTAAACCAATAAAGCAACCCAAAACAAGCCCTAAAAAAATTGCACCGAATTTCGCTCAAAAATAAGATATGCCTTAATATTGCTCGTAGTCAGTACGATATAATTTAAACCCTTAGAGGCCCTGAAAATGCAATTGGAAGAGATGAAAAACGAAATTGAAGCTCTCGTAATAGCAAAAGGTTTCTACAACAAACCTGAAGACATTCCAAAAAAACTACTTTTTGCCTTCATAGAACTCGGCGAAGCCAGCGATGCATGGAAAAAAGGTTTGCCGCAAGAGAAAATAGCTGAAGAACTCATTGACGTGATCTTTTACATTCTGGATGCAAGCCGCTTAGCCTGCCCAAACATGAACATGGACGAAGTATTCAAAAAGAAACTCGAGAAAAACCTCAATCGCCCATTCCAGTATGGAGAGGGACACCGAGTCAAAAAAACTGAAGAAATCAAGAAGTAAAAGTTTTTTACTCATCTTACTCCAAAATTAGTTGTTGAGCAAAAGTGGTTTTCACATACCCTGTTAACGTACGATTCGAATGCAACAAATGCGGTTTATGTTGCGGAGACACAAAACAAAAGAAAAGGCATATTCTTCTCTTAGAATCTGAAGCAAAACGAATAGTTTCACAAACTTCCAAACTATTAACTGATTTTACAACAGAAATCAATTATAAACTTCCGTATCGTTACGAAATGAAAAAAACAAATGAAGGCAAATGTGTTTTCTTAAAAGAAAACCAATGTACGATTTACAATCTCAGGCCATTAATTTGCATGTTTTATCCTTTTGAACTAAAATTCGACAACGGCAAAGTTTTGCACGTTTTTAGTTTTACGACAGAGTGCCCAACAATAGGTACAGGCAAAAGCTTCAATAAAAGAGATTTTGAAAAATTGTTTGGGTTGGCTCAGGAAAGATTGCTCAGAGTTGCATGAGAACATCAAGTTGTTCCAAAGTGAAGCCGCAATAATGGCATTTTAGCAAAAGGGGCTCTTCGGTCTTAACATTAAATTTTGAGACAATTGGTTCGTCGCTGTTACTTATGCAACAAGGGTTTACACATTTAATAATTCCTTCAATTGCATTTGGCAGCTTTACCTCAACTTTTTTGACAACTTTGTAATTATGAACGATGTTAATTGATGCGTGAGGCGCCACCAATGCAATTCGGTTAACCTCCTGGGGGTTAAGAGCTCGACCTTCAATCTTCACTATGTCTTTTACTCGAGCACGTTTGCTTGGAACGTTAACGGCTATGGTCATGACCCGTTCTTCTTTACCTGTTATCCCTAAAATCTTTATAACATCCAATGCGTATCCCCCTCTAATATGGTCAATAACAGTGCCATCTTTGATTTTAGAGACCCTTAGATCTGTTTCGCTCATGTGAAATGCTACCGCAAAAGAATATTGCATATGATACAAATAAGATTTTACGATAAAGAAAATTAGGTCACAGGGAAACGGAGGTCAATGACTGTTGTGCCAGCAAACTTGTCAAAGTATCTCATGAATGCAGAGTTTTTTATTCGCCATCCATAAATTAAGTCAAATGGCAGCAAAGGCAAAACTTTCCCAAAGTTTCTTACAGCTGCGTGGTCGTAAGACATTTTCTTTCCATCAATTCTAACAACTTTCAAGCCTTGAATACGTTTACCTAAACTTTGACCATTAAATCCTTCAAGCAAAGTAGAGTAAAGCCAAAGCAGCCCTATTGTAGTGAAAAGTACGACACTAATTCCCCCTGGAAGAAAGGCTGTGTCCAAAGAAAGGACTTGAGGCAAGACAACAATTGTTAATGTTATGGCCAAAATCAAAGCAAAATCAATTAAGAAAGCTGCAGTTCTCTTCTTAAATGAAGCAAGTGGAAGGTGGCTTTCTTTTCTTTGAACATCAGCAACTTCGGCCCAACCTTCAATATCATGAACAACTCTAACGGCACTTTCTCCAGCCCTGCTTAGCTTATATTTGCCGCTCGGTGTTTGCTCTATGAATACTTCTAGCGAACGAAGATGAAAACTTAGTTTGCCGGTATCGACTTTTAACAGGTTTAGCAGATCAGTGAAAGATGATTCGCCTTTTTCGCTAAGATTAATTAGTATTTCTCTTCGCAAAGGATGCGAAAGGATTGAAAGTATCTTCGAAATGTTTTCTTGATCTACCGACATATTTCAGAACCGTACGTTTGTTCAATTAATGCCCGGTTTTTGCTCTAGCTTGATAATCATGCAATACTATAATATAAGTCGAGCCCAAAAAAGCCTGTTATTACAGGGATATAGGCTTTATAGCTAAAAGCAACTAAGTTACTGTTGTGTCAAGTGCTGAAATAGCAGTCAAAGTATTCCGACAACTGGAAAGTGAAGATTTCAGAATACTAAACATTATTGAATCTGCAATGAGCAAACGTGAATTTGTACCCATAGAGCAAATACAAAAATATGCAAAGCT
>Ga0335081_10006069_pt1 | contig 19173 bp, 16 predicted proteins | sample Lox_Sample_35_FD_206713 | JGI IMG/M metagenome (GOLD analysis project Ga0335081, IMG submission 206713) | Soil microbial communities from Loxahatchee National Wildlife Refuge, Florida, United States - Lox_Sample_3.5 | ecosystem: Environmental > Terrestrial > Soil > Wetlands | place: USA...
GCCACGCTCGAAGAGATGCTGGACGCCGACTTGATTCTGCATGTGATCGACATTAGCAATCCGCGGTTCGAGCAGCAAATGGCTTCGGTGAACAACCTTCTGGTGGAAATCGGCCTGGACCATATCCTGCAGTTGACCGTCTTTAATAAAGCCGATCTCGTGAACCCGCTCTGGGCCAAGGCAATGGCGGCCCGATTCAAGGGGGTTGTATGCTCGGCACTCCATCCGGAAACGTTTGAAGGATTGTTGCACGAAATCGAAATGAAAGTATGGCGAGAATGATATTTAACGGACTTGAAATGGTCGCCTCTTCGGCCCTTGACAGTATTCCGTCTTGTCATGGATTTAACAGCATCAAGGGGGGTTGCTATCGTTTTTCACGGGCGGCAGCAGGTTTTCCAGGACCACGGCTTCCAGAGTCAGAATCACTTTTGGTCTCTTCGAATCATTACTCACCACTTCGATTGTTTCCTCGATCGGCCCGCTTTTCATGGTGGTTGACACTCGCGCCGTAATGGTACCCTTTTCTCCCTCCTTCAGATGGCTCGAACTAGCCATCACGGCTGCGCATCCTCAGGAAGTATTGACCGAGTCGATGATCAGCTCGTCCCGTCCCCTATTGCTGAATTCAAACTGATACTCCAGCTGCACCCCCTGGATTACTTTCCCGAAATCGTGTTTTTCGGTCTGAAATTCGATGGCAGGGCCAGCCCAAACCAATGCCGGAAACCATACAAAAAGGATGATTACATAATACCACATGGATATATTATAACATAACGATTCTTCCCCGGCCCGATCGGAGTTGCAGGATAGCAACATTTTTGCTACGATTGAGGTAAATATCAGTGGAGGCATTTATGAAAAATATGATGGCGATACTAGCGCTTGCAGTGTTTATAACTGCAGGTGCGGTTTATCAAGTTGAGGCTGCGGATAAAACATCGGATCAATTTGTAAAGGAAGCGAAAGCAGCTATCAAGGAAGTTACTTTCGGCGATGTCAAACAAATGATCGATGCAAAGGAGAATATCGTCATCCTTGATGTCCGGGATAAAAACGAGCTGGAGGATGGACGCATTCCCGGGGCAATTAATATTTCTCGGGGTATGCTGGAGTTTAAAGTAGCAATGGTTATTCCCGACAAGGAATCCAAAATTATTGTCTGCTGCGGAGTCGACCTCAGAAGTCCGTTGGCGACCAAAACCTTGAACGACATGGGATACAAGAATGCCGTCAATATGATTAGCGGTCTTAAAGTATGGAAGCTGGCGGGATACCCACTATCGAAATAATTGATTTTCAGCACTCAATGGCTGTCGCGCCTGAATGATGCTATAGCGGATATTGTTTTCTTTATGAAGTGAACTATCGTATCCTGGTTTTCCTTCACGACCTTCGGATCATTTGTTCAATTCTTGTTCTAGCTCTTTGTTACGGTCAGTCCGGGTCAATACAGGAAAGACGGCGATTGATGACACTCTTCAATTCCACGGGTGCGTCACCTTAACGTTTTTGTCTAGTTGATCTCATTTTTTCGATAAGATCCATCATGTCCCGAGGAGGCGACGCACTGAAAGTCATTGGATGCCCTGTTTCCGGATGAAGGAGCGAGAGGGATTCCGCATGCAACATCTGACGGGTGATCTCGCCATTGCCGTATTTTATCACTTTGCTCCCTCCATAAACCCGATCGCCGAGCACTGGGTGGCCTATATAGGCCATATGAACCCGTATTTGATGAGTCCTACCCGTCTTGATCTCGACTTCCACAAGCGTCGCATTGTCATATCGTTCTTTCACGACAAAACTCGTGACTGCCTCCCGTGGGCTGTGGGTATACACACTGATTTTTTTCCGCTCTTTTACATGCCTCCCGAGGCTTGCTTCAATGGTGCCCGATCCTCTCTTAATTACTCCTGCGACTAGGGCAACGTATTTTTTCTTGACGACGCGGTTCTTGAACTGTCCTGACAGAGAGCGAAGCGCTTCGTGAGTCCTCGCCACAACCATGACCCCCGATGTGTCTTTGTCCAGACGATGTACAATGCCGGCACGTTCGCGCTCATTTCCCTGCACTCCCGGTTCCAATGACGGCAAACTCCCGTAATGATACAGGAGTGCGTTCACCAGCGTCCCGGTGTAGTTCCCCGGTGCGGGGTGCACAACAAGCCCCGGCGGTTTGTTTAGTACGATGATATGAGGATCCTCATAGATAACATGCAAAGGGATAGCTTCCGGCAAAACCTCGCGGGTCGGCCTCTCAGGGATATCCAAGGTGATGCGTTCACCGAGCTTGACTTTATATCCGGTCTTTTCCTGTTTTCCGTTGACCAGAGCGAGACCATCATTGATCATCGCCTGGATGCGATTGCGCGAGATATGCGGCTGGTAGTGAGCAATGAAAATGTCCAGGCGCTTGCCAATGTGCTTTTCCGTAACAATGTGAGTAATAAACCCCATGGCAGAAGGAATCAAGGGAACAACCTGTGATGGTCTTGTAATATGCAGGTCATACTCTATTACCGTAAGCTGTTTTGGAAAAGCGGCACCCCCAGGAGCGCCTGGGAATCGGGATCGCTGAAGGTGATGCATAATGGCCCGCTACAGGGTTTACCGTAGCCATAACCGCGCAGAATAAGGGGAGGATACAGCACCCCGATGAAATGCAGTTTACATATGGAAGCCATTCACCGATTCGCTGGCCGTTTGCTTCCGACATTATCCTTCTTGTGAAACAGCATATCTACAACCAAGAGACAGACACCCACGGTAATTGCCGAATCCGCCACGTTGAAGGACGGCCAGTAATAGGATTTTACGTACCACTGGATGAAATCCACCACCTCGCCGTAGCGCACACGATCGATGAGATTACCAGCAGCACCGCCGGAAATGAGCGAAAACGCTGCAATCAGTAGACGCTCGTTGGTTTTCCGAATCAAGAGGATGATTACCACAATAGCCACAATGGTCACCGTGGTGAAGAACAGAGTCCGGAACTCCTCAGGAGCGCCCGCGAACAGGCTGAAGGCCGCGCCCTTGTTCCGCACGTGGGTGATGTTGAAAAACCCCGGGATGACCGGAATGACCTCGAACAGGCGGACATGTTTTTCAATTAAATACTTCGTAGCCTGGTCAAGCAGCAGGACTATGCCAATAATGGATCCGGCCCAGAGATATTTGCTCTTCATCCTACTCCTGAGTTGAGAAAACACTCGTGTTCTATCTGAGAATACTCTACTGCTCTCCCACGGGAAATTGCTGCGAGGAGGGGGCTACAGGTTCGACGCGCACCTGCCACAGATCGCGGGATGGTCTTTCACCTGACCTACCGTCTCGCTGTACATCCAGCATCGGCTGCATTTAACGCCCCCTGCCGGGCCAGCCGCAATTTTGAGGCCCTTGACAACATCGCTCGCGTAGGCATCAGGTGGTGCATCGGATTCTTTCGAGATTTCTACTGATGAAACGATAAAAATGAATGCGAGATCGTTTCTGTAGCCCTCCAGGAAGTCCAACAGCCGCGCTTCTGCATAGAGCCTGACTGATGCGTCGAGAGAATGACCGATTTTCTTATCTCGGCGGAGAGATTCCAGAACTTTTGCGGTCTCGCTGCGAACAGCGATGAGACGTTCCCATTGTGTTTCCAGTTCGTTGTCGATATACCTTTCCTCTTGCTGTGGAAAGGATTGTAGAAATACGCTCTTTGAAGGCGATCCGCCTTTGATGTAACCCCAAACTTCGTCAGCAGTAAAGGAAAGCACCGGCGCCATGAGACGGACCATAGCTGAGAGAATGGCATGCATGGCGGTCTGCCCCGACCGCCGTTCGACGGATGCAGCTCTCATTGTATAGAGCCGGTCCTTTAAAATGTCGAGATAGAACGCGCTCATGTCCACTGCACAGAAATTATGGATGGCATGGAACACGATATGGAACTCGAAGTCATCGTAAGCTTGTCGCACGCGCTGGACCAACTTCTGCAACCGATGCAGCGCCCAGCGGTCGATCTCAAGGAGGTCCTTGTCAGCGACAGCGTCTGCGGCGGGATCGAAGTCGGCAAGATTGCCGATCAGGTAACGACTGGTATTCCTTATTCGGCGGTAAGCCTCGGCAAGGTGAGACAGTATTTCCTGCGATATTCTCTGATCGTCCCGGTAGTCGACGGAAGAGACCCAGAGCCTGAGCACCTCGGCGCCGAACTTATCTATTACTTCCTGAGGTGCGACGATATTGCCCACGGACTTGCTCATCTTCTTTCCCGATCCGTCCATGGTGAAACCGTGCGTCAGCACCGTTTGATACGGTGCGCTGCCCGTGGTTGCAACCGATGTGAGGAGCGAAGACTGGAACCAACCCCGATGCTGATCACTGCCTTCAAGATACATATCAGCGGGCCAGGACAGTTCTTTCCGGACTTTAAGAACTGCGGCGTGACTCACGCCCGAGTCGAACCACACATCGAGGATGTCCATCTCCTTCGCGAAGTCCCTGCTGCTGCACTTTTTGCATCCCGTCCCCTTCGGGAGCAGTTCCGCCGAGCTCCTCATGAACCATGCATCGGCGCCTTCTTTTTCAACAATGTCCGCCACGTGGTTTATGATCTGCTGATCGAGTAAGAGTTCGTTGCATGCTTTACAGGTGAAGGCGATGATCGGCACGCCCCACGCCCGCTGGCGCGAAATGCACCAGTCAGGTCTGTTCTCCATCATGCCAAGAATGCGGTCTTTGCCCCAGACTGGCACCCAGGCGACCTTGTGGATGTTTTCGATGGTCCTCGTCAGGAGGCCATTTTTGTTCATTGAGATAAACCACTGCTCGGTCGCGCGGAAGATCACTGGATTCTTGCAACGCCAGCAATGCGGATAGGAGTGCACGATCTTTTCCTCCGCCATGAGAGCTCCCCTGCTTTTGAGCAGTTCAATGATGCCCTTGTTCGTTTTGAACACCTGCTGGCCCGCAAACTCGCCGGCTTCCTTCGTGAACCGTCCTTTGCAATCGACGGGAGCATAGATATCGAGGCCGTAATTGATCCCCGCCTCGTAATCTTCCTGACCATGACCGGGAGCGGTATGTACGGCGCCCGTGCCCGCTTCGAGAGTCACGTAATCACCAAGGATCACTAGTGAATCGCGGTCAAGAAAAGGATGACGCGCTTTTAGGCCTTCTAACTTCCGGCCTTTGAATTTTTCGATCACGTGGTAGTCCTTGACGCCGAACTTTTCCATTGCCTGTTTCAGGAGGCCGTCAGCCAGGATAAACACCGAGCCTTCATGCTCAGCGGCCGCATAGTCGAACTCGGGATGGAGTGCAACAGCCAGGTTCGCGACGAGCGTCCATGGCGTGGTGGTCCAGACCACGATCGCTGTTTTTTTCCCACTCAGTGACGGGAGCGCCCTCGCCGCGCCGGGAAGTTCGAACCGCACGAAAACGGATGGCGATTCGCGGTCAGCGTACTCGACCTCCGCCTCGGCGAGTGCTGTTTCGTCGAAACTGCACCAATACACGGGCTTCTTCCCTTTATAGACCCCTCCTGCGCCCACGAATTTGCCCAGTTCGCGCACGATGGCTGCCTCGTAGGCATAGTCCATGGTCAAATAGGGATTTTCCCAATCGCCGAACACGCCGAGCCGCTTGAATTCCTCCCGCTGGATGCCGATAAATTTCTCGGCATACTCGCGGCAAAGTTTCCGGATTTCGTTTTGGTTCATCCCTTCTTTCTTCGAGCCTAAGTTCTTGAGTACCTGATGCTCGATGGGAAGGCCATGGCAGTCCCAGCCCGGCACGTAGGGGCTCCTAAATCCTTCCATGGTCTTGAACTTGACAATGATATCCTTCAGGGTTTTGTTTAGCGCATGGCCGATATGGATATGGCCGTTTGCATAGGGAGGTCCGTCGTGGAGAATATAGGTCGGCCTCCCCTCTGATTGTCGTTGGATCCGGGCGTAGATGTTTTCCTGCCGCCATTTCTCGATGAGGCGAGGCTCAAGATCTTTCAGATTCGCCTTCATGGGAAAATCGGTTTTCGGCAGATTCAGCGTCGTCTTGTAATCCATTCAATTTACCTTCCCCGGTCCGCTTTTCACCAACACCATACCATTGCAGCTCAGTTACTCATGGTGCCTTATCTAGTCAGAAATCTCGTCCTCCGGTACCTGCTTCTTCGTCGCATTTTCGGAGCCGCCCTGGTCGAAAAGATAGAATTTATCCGTCTTTTTCCTGTTTATGTCGGCATACTGGGTGGGCTCGGTGCCGCGGCGGAACACATCAGTGATTGCGTCCGCCTGCCCTTCCCGGGCCAAGAGCCCCGTCTCGGGATCGATTTTCACAGATACGATATCTGCTGTCGGGACAAAATCATCGGACGGTTTGTCCGCCAGCGCCTTTGCCATGACCTGCATCCATATAGGCAGCGCGGCCCGTGCGCCGGTCTCTTTATCGCCTAGGGAAGCGCGGGGGTTATCATACCCGACCCAGACGCCGGTTACGATACTCGGCGCGTATCCGATAAACCAGGCGTCCACAAAATTGTTCGTCGTTCCCGTTTTGCCTGCAACCGGTTTGCCGAGAGCCAAGGCGCCCCTTCCGGTTCCTTCCAAGACCACGCTCTTTAAGAGACTCGTGACCAGACAGGCCGTGGTTGGATCAATCGCTTCCACGGGCTCCGAATCGTAGCTCTCAAGTACCGCTCCGTCGCCATCCACGACGCTCTTTATGAGAATCGGCGCGGTACGCACACCCTGCGAAGCAAAGGTCGCATAGGCCGACGTAAGTTCAAGCGGCGTGACCGCCGAGGAACCTAGAGCCGTAGTGTAGTCATAGTTAATCTGGCTGGTGATTCCCGCCTTGCGGGCAAAATCGATGGCCTTTTCAAGCCCGATCTTTTCAAGGAGGGATACGGTCACGGCGTTACGCGAGAGAGCGAGTGCCGTACGCATGCGCATGGGGCCGAGGAACCGCTCATCATAGTTTTCCGGCTTCCAGGCTTTCTTCTCGGTTTCGCTCTGCTCGTGGATCACCGGCAGGTCCATCAGGATCGATGCCGGCGTAAACCCGTTTTCGAGCGCCGCTCCATAGACAAAGGGTTTAAACGCGGAACCCGGCTGTCTCATTGCCTCGGTGGCGTGATTGAAACCGCCCTCGACGAAGTCATAGCCGCCGACCATGGCGCGGACATAGCCGGTATAGGGCTCGATGGAGATCACAGCTCCCTCCACGAGCGGTGTCTGATCCAGAATGAAGGATGCGACCTGCTTCTTTTTGTCGAAATCCTTGAACCTGACCTTGATAATGTCTCCTGGCCGGACTATATCCTGGGGTTTCACAAACTCCTCGGGATCGTCCTTTTTCCTCTTCTGTTTTACGAGCGCCCAAGCCATGTCGTCGCGCGTAATGTATCCCATGAGACCGCGGCCCTTGACCGTTATGGCGTTGTCATCAACAGCAAGCACATGAGCATTGAAACTTTCGCCCGGTTTGACCATCACACGAAGAGAGTTCCATTGAATCGATGTTGATTTGAGCTCTTTGAAACCCACTCTTCCCCGAAAACCCTGCCGCTTGTCGATAGCGCGCAACCCTTCTCGGAGTGCCGTAACTGCGGCGCGCTGAAGATCGAAGTCGATGGTCGTATAGACCTTGAGTCCGCCTTGGTAGAGTTTCTCAGAACCGTATTTCTTTTCAATGTACTTTCGAATATAATCGACGACGTGGGGTGCCACGTCCTCCTGGGAACGCAGGTTTTCGAGGTTGAGAGGCTGGTTGTAGATGTCCTTTGCCTGGGCTTCGTTGATGTACCCTTCCTCGACCATCCTCTTGAGAACATGCGATTGTCTTAGTTTCGTCAGGTCAATGTCGCCGTAGGGCGAGTAGGCCATGGGAGACTGGGGCAGCCCTGCTAGCAGCGCGGCTTCTGCCTGATTGACCTCCCAGATGTTTTTGCCGAAGTAGGTCTTGGCCGCCATCTGAACGCCATATGCGCCGTGACCGAAATAGACTTTGTTGAGATAGAGTTCGAGGATCTCATCCTTGGTCAGCTCCTTTTCAAGCCGGCGGGCGAGAATAATTTCTTTAATTTTCCGTTTGAACTTCCGTTCCGGCGAGAGGAACACCACCTTCGTGAGCTGCTGGGTAATGGTGCTGCCGCCCTGTTTCAGCTGTACGGAAATGATGTCTTTCAACGCGGCCCGCAGAATCCCTCGGAAATCAATTCCGCTGTGCTGGTAAAATCGGGGGTCCTCGGTTGCAAGCAGAGCTTTCACCATAAACTTCGGAATCCGCTTGAACGGCACATAGACGCCCTTCTCGATCCTTATGTGTCCAAGCACGCGTCCATCTTCGGAAAGAATTGTCGTTCCGGGGCTCGGCTTATAATCCTTGAGAGCATCAACCGTGGGCAGTCCGAAGGACAAGATAAAGAATAGCAAAGCAAGAAAAAGAACGCCTGCGACGACTGCAATGCCAAGGAGTTTGAGGGCTTTTTTAGGCGTCAGATTCTTTATCCACGGGACGGCGATCGTGAACCAAAAGACCTTGAACTTTTCCCAGGCAAAGCGGCCGAACTTCCTAAACAACGCGGTAACATTTTCAAACCATTTTTTGATCATGTCCAATGTTTGCAGCGAACCTCATGATATTTCACTTATTTTCAGCAGTGCCAAAAATAATAACATCACGGGCTGATAAAATCAAACGAAAAGTTTTCCGGAATGCGGGTAACTAGAAATAAAAAGACTCTCTTCAGACATGGTTTTTCAGCATCAGTTCGAGCGGATGGGGATTCAGATAGCACTGATACTTGAGATAGGGCAGATTATATTTTCCGGCGTAATGCCTGATGAGGGTAACCGGAACAATCAACGGGACAAGGCCGCCGTGGTAGCGGAGAATGGATTCCTGCAATTCCTTCTTATCCCCACGGTTCAGCTGTTTCTTGAAACAACCCGCGAGGTGTTGCAGGACTTTCGTATGTTTTTTCACAGTCCCGGGCAACCGCATGCCGGCTATCAGCGCCTGCTCATACCTCGCGAACAATATGGAACGTTTCAGTTTCTTTCCATACACGATAATCGCGCCGAGTTCCCTGAGATGTCTTATACTGTGAGACATCATCAGGAGTTTATGCGAGGCGTGAAATCGAACGAGACCTTCAGTTGTACCATCCTGAGTTTTAAACTCCCGCCATCGCTGATAAACGAAGATTCGCTCGACGAAATTCTCCCTGATGACAGCATTCCGCATCCCTTCTTCGTCTTCCACCGGGAGGGAAGGGAAGTGGTCCATGAATGCCTTTGCGAAGATGCCTGCCCCTTTTCCGTGCGCTCTGCCGGATTGGCAATGGATTTTCACGTCCTCCAGGCCACAACTAGGTGACCGAGCTTTGAACACGAACCCGCAGATGCCCGCCTTTTCCAGATGAAAAAACTTCTTTTTCGCCCACCCTGCCACGCGATTCCCGTGGTCGACACCGGTAAATTTTGTTACAAGTCTCGGTGCTGCGGGGTCCCCTACAAGGTGCATTGCCTCCCTCGGCACGGGCAGACCCGCTTCAACTTCCGGACACACCGGCACCCATTCAACAAATCGTCCAAGCGTGATCCGCAGATTATGATCCAGCTTGTTTGCCCCATCATACCGGACGCCATTCCCCAGAAGACACGAGCTGATGCCTATTTTAACTTTATCATCCAAGGCAATTCAAACAAGAACGCCCTGAGCACGTTTTCACCCAGAACGTTGGATTTTTGGATATGGGAGTCGTTGCCCAATCAATCTTCTTTCTTCGCCAGCCATTCTTTAAGACGCGGGCACCTCTTCTTTGCCCTGTTCCCCCCACAATCGCCACAGATGGTCATGTCCTGACTACAGGGGGTGAACCTTTCATGACCGACCGTGACTGAAGTTTCCTGCTCTTTGTGTTCCGCGCTTTCCCGCTGGGAACGACTTTCAACATCATCCATGCTTCCTGCCTGCAGCAGTTGGCTTTCTCCCTTAGTCTTGTAAATCCTGTCTACAGTCTACAGTGTCCCTAATCCAACCGGTAATTCGGCGCTTCCTTGGTGATCACGACATCATGGACATGCGACTCGCGCAGTCCGGCGCTCGTGATCCTGATGAATTGCGCACGCTCTTTCAGTGCTTGCAGGTTCTCGCACCCGCAATAGCCCATGCCGGAGCGCACGCCGCCGATAAGCTGGTGCACGCTTGCGGCGAGAGTCCCCTTGTACGGGACGCGGCCTTCGATGCCTTCCGGCACCAGTTTGGAGCGCTCTTCTTCATGAGACTGGAAGTAACGATCCTTGCTGCCTCGCTCCATAGCGCCGATCGAGCCCATCCCACGGTAGACTTTGTAGCTCCTCCCCTGATACAGGATGGTCTCCCCCGGGCTCTCCTCGGTGCCCGCAAAGAGTCCGCCGATCATCACGAGTGAGGCGCCGGCTGCCAATGCCTTGGTGATGTCGCCCGAGAACTTGATTCCGCCGTCAGCAATGCAGGGGATGCCGGCCTTGTCTGCCTCCCGGGAGCAGTCCATGACCGCCGTGATCTGCGGCACCCCTGCACCGGAAACGACCCGTGTCGTGCAAATAGAGCCCGGTCCGATGCCGACTTTCACGCAGTCAGCGCCTGCTTTGATGAGGTCCCTGGCTGCGGCTGCCGTGGCGATGTTGCCCGCCACCACATCGAGGTCCGGATATTTTTTCTTGATCCCTCTCACCGCGTCAATAACACCCTGCGAATGTCCGTGCGCCGTGTCAACCACCACGATATCCACGCCGGCCTTGATCAGCTCCGGCACTCGTTCGGAATAGTCCCGGTCGCTGACAGCGGCACCCACCCGCAGTCTTCCGAGTTTGTCCTTGCAAGCGTAGGGGTACTTAATCTTCTTCTCGATATCCTTGATGGTGATGAGACCCCTCAGGCTATTGTCTTTATCAACGATCAACAGCTTCTCGATCTTGTACTTCTGTAGGATCTTCATGGCTTTTTCAAGCGTTGTCCCGAGCGGGGCCGTCACGAGGTGATCCTTGGTCATCACCTCTGAGACTTTAAGACTGTATCGGGTCTCGAACCTGAGGTCGCGGTTAGTCAAAATGCCTACGAGTTTGTGTCCCTTCGTTACGGGCACGCCGGAGATGCGGTACTTCTTCATGACCTCTAGGGCATCGGAGATCTTTGCATCAGGCGAGATCGTGATGGGGTCAATGATCATCCCGCTTTCCGATTTTTTTACCTTGTCAATCTCCTCGGCGTGCACATCGATGGGAAGCGCCTTATGAATGAATCCTAGGCCTCCTTCCTGCGCCAGGGCAATGGCAAGCTTTGCTTCGGTTACGGTATCCATCGCGGCGCTCACGAGGGGGATATTCAGCTGAATCTTCTTCGTGAGTTGCGTCCGGACATCCACCTCCCTCGGCAAGATATCTGATTTCGCAGGTAAAAGCAGGACATCATCAAAGGTGAGACCTTCACGTATGGGACCGGCAACCATTGAGTTTCTCCTTCATAAAAAAATGATCCAAGATGCGCGATTAGCTGGCGCAGAATGCCGGAAAAATATCTTCCACTCCTGCGCCACTCATCGGAATTTATTACTTTACCACAATAGCTGATAAACCTCAAGAGAAACCGAATTATACAAATCCGGATTCTTTGTTCAGAAAGGGGTTTTCGGCGCGTTCATCGCCGATGGTTGAGGCGGGACCATGCCCGGAGAAGACCTTGGTATCGTCCGGGAGGGTCATGAGGTTTGTCCTGATGGAACGAAGAAGCGTCAGGAGATCTCCTCCGGGGAAATCCGTCCGCCCGATGGAGCCTGCAAACAGCGAATCTCCCGTAAAAACTAAACCTTTTTCCAGGAGGCTAATGCCACCGGGCGTATGCCCGGGCGTATGCAATACTCTCAAAGATACTTCTCCGGCCGTTATGACGTCTCCGTGCTTCAGGAGCCGGTCGGGCGCTGGCGAGGAAACGGGAGTTATGCCGAAGGAACGAGACTGGCTCGATACGGTTGCAAGCACGGGCGCATCATCCTCGTGCAGCAGCAACTCAGCGCCTGTTGCTTCCTTGATGGCCCTATTAGCGCCCACGTGATCGAAATGGGCATGGGTATTGATGATGTACTTGACCTTGAGCCTTTTTTCCCTGATGATCCTCAGAATTTCCTGGGCGTCGTCACCCGGATCGATAATCACCGCTTCTTTGGTCTTGTCGTCCGCGAGAATGAAGCAATTCACCTGTAGAGGACCTACAACGAGTCGCATAAGGATCATTTTTTAATACCCCTTCCAGAGCCCAAATTTCCCGCTTCGGTACTGGTTTGAAACCATCCCGAACCTACCCCCGTCTCTTTTTCCTCGCCAGCTCCCACATGAATTTCAACTCTTCGCTTCTCAGGATCCACATTACGACAAGGTAGAACGTAATGCTCACGGCCATTCCGCCCCCCAGGAGTTTGGCCTTTGCAAGCGTATTTCCGCCTTTGTCCCAGACGGGGTTTATGCTGATCCACCAGCCGATCACGCCCATTGCAAGGGAGGCGGGAATAATTTTCATCAGGGACGTAAAAATTCGGCTTCCGTCCATGCGGCCGATCTTTTTCCTGAGTTGCCAGGTGAGTAAACTGATATTTAGCATTGCCGCCAGCGACGTGGCGAGAGCAAGCCCGCCGTGCGCCAGCGAGGTCCATCTGACAAAAGAGAAGCTTAAAAGGATGTTGGCGAAGAGCGCGACGATAGCGGTGGCAACAGGCGTCCTTGTATCCTGGAGCGCGTAAAACGCCTGTACCACGATGCGCACTCCTGCAAAGGCCCAGAGCCCCACAGCATAATAAAGAAGCGCAGCCGCGGTCCCCTGTGTCGAGAGTCGGTCGAACTGGCCGTGTTCGAGCAAAAGGCTGACGATCGGCACGTGCAGCGTTATAATACCGGCCATGGCCGGGAACATGATGAAAAAAACGAGCCGCAGACCGAGCGACAGCGTATCGCGGAATTCCCGGGTCTCGCGCCGCGCCGCCTGGGCAGACATGGCCGGAAGCACGGCCGTGGCTATGGCGATGGCGAATATGCCCAGAGGAAATTGGATGAACCGCATGCCGTAGTACAAGTAGGAAATGCTCCCGGTTGTCAGGAAAGATGCAAAAATGGTGCCGATAAAGATGTTGAACTGATTCACCGAAGAGCTCAGGAAGACCGGCAGCACCAGCCTGCCGATCTTTTTGACGCCGGGATGGGTCGGCTCCAGCTGGAAGCGCACCATCATGTTCTGCTTCTGGAGTCCCGGAGCCTGCATAAGGAACTGGCACATGCCGCCAAGAACAACGCCGATGGCCACGCCGAGTATCGGGTCAGCCATAAACTTTATGCTGACGACTGCTGCGATGATAATCGTGACGTTCAGCATGACCGGCGAAAGCGCCGGCATGAGAAAAGACCGGAGGGAATTGAGCATGCCCATGGCCAGCGCGGTGAGGCCGATGAACAGCAGATACGGGAACATGATCCTCGTCAGAGTAACGCCAAGCACGTACTTCTCATGTTCGGCCTTATACGCCCAGCCCCAAGCGACGATCTTCACCACGGAGGGCGCAAAAAGGACGCCAAGGCCCGTGAGAACAATGAGGATGATGAGAAGTCTTGCGAAAATCCCATTGGCCAAATGATGGGCGCTCTCCCGGGACTCCTTGGTCAGCGTTTCCGTGAAAACCGGGATGAAGGCAGCGGACATGGATCCCTCGGCCAAAAGCTCGCGCAGGAGATTCGGAATGCGATACGCAACATAAAAAGCATCGGCCGCCAAACCTGTGCCGAAAGCCCAGGACATGACCATATCGCGGATATAGCCCATAATGCGGCTTGCCAGAGTCGCAAGGCCGATAACGCCCGCCGCTCTGGCGATCTTTGCCTTTTCGGACATGCAGATTCACCTCAGGCAACTGGATAAACTGAATAAATGAGTGGCAACTTTATCAGAAAAAGGCCGGCAAGAAAAGGTTTTTTTTCTTGACAGTCCGTTCCTCTTTATGTTAAAAGAATGAGCTGTTTTTAACCCAAAGGAGGCAAGAAGTGGCAATCCACAAATCCGTGATTAAAAGGCAGAAACAGGCCGACAAAAAGCATCTGATCAATAAATCCGTGAAATCGGCACTCAAGACGATAACCAAGAAAGTTGAACAGGCCACTGCCGAAAAAAAAGCAGACGTCGCAAAGGAAGCCTTGACCAAGGCAATGAAGGCTTACGACAAGGCGACTTCGCAGGGCATCGTACATAAAAATACGGCGTCCCGGAAGATCTCGCGTCTTTCCACGAAGGTAAGTAAAATCACGGCAGCTTAATGCTCCCGGGAACAATTAATCCCCCTCGAATCATTGAAGATGAAAAGACCAGGGGGGGATTTTCATTTCACCCTTCTCCGTGCCCAGCGCCCACTACAGGATTTTTCTTCGTTCGTGACACCCCGCACAGCTTCAGGATCATTCGTTCCAGAAGTAATTTGCCGTTGAGGCTACTCGATTTAAGAGCCCGGTCTGTCGACAGCATCACGGGAAAAACCCCTCTCAGTTCATGCACAGTGTGACGTCTCAACTGTTCCTTAAAAATGGCGGTCTGATGAAAAATCACCCTCAGCTTTCTCAGGATTTCATCGGGCCCCATGCCGGCTTCTTCCATGGACTTTGCCTGAAGGAGCCTCCGGAAGTTCCAGGCAATCGCTCCCAGCAGACCCACCGGCGCCTCCCCTTCCTGAATCAGACGCGAAAGTATTAGGAGAGCTTTTCCCGGGTTTTTCTGCCCCACAGCTGCGGCAAGGTCAAATGACGTGTATTCCCGAAAATCGCCGACCACGGTCTTGACGTCTTCGAACGTAACGGTTTTCCCATCTTTGACATAAATTTCCACTTTCTGAAGCTCGTTGACAATCTTTTGGAGGTCGTTGCCGGTAATCTGCCAGAGATACTGAGCGGCATCGCGCTGCAGAGAGAGACCCCGTGCGACCGCCCATCCTTCGATCCACCCTACAATCTCCCGCTCCAGAAGCGGATAAACACGAACCACGGCTCCCCGCGCTTCCACGGCAGAAACAACAGATTTTTTGTCATACTTTCCCTGGCTGGAAACCATGACCAGGCATGTTGCAGGAGACGGGTCGTTGAGGTAGGGAACAAGTTCTTCGAGATCGGCAGCCTTGAAAGCATCGATTTCTTTTGCGATGACAAGTCTCTTTTCGGACATGAACGGCAGGGTCTGCGCAAGGGACACGATTTCCGCGGCGGATGTGTCGCGGCAGTAAACAGTGTTGAAATTGAAGTCTGCAGAAGCAGCATCTACAATTTCCTTAATAATGAGGTCAAGCGCTTCCTGGATCAGGAACTCTTCTTCGCCAAAGAGAAGGTAGAGCGGAAGGACTTTGTGCTTCTTAATGTCGGATATGAGGTCTTGATATTTAATCATTCTTCGGGAAAAGCCGGGTCGTTGCTTCCCGTTTCTGGGAATCTTCAAAACGGCGGCGGCATCAGACTCTTGAACCAGTCGTGGCAAGGCATACGCCGCCAAATGCTGAGTTCTGTCTTCAGTTCAGAACCCTTCGAGGACTCTGCTCCTGAGCGTCGAAGCGAGATCCTTGCAGGCATTCGTGATAGCGGCCGATTTCGCTATCTTCGTCTGGGTGATATCCCCCAGGGTCACCCCATAGCTGGAGTTAAAGATCGTTCCCACACCTGAGTCCTGCAAAATCACCTTTTGTGTTTTTCCATCGATTATGGTGACAGTCACGAAGATTGAGACATTATACGACAGTACATAGGGATCAATCGAATACGTCTGCGGAGTAAGTACGAACTTGGTCACTTTCCCCCGCAGCACAAGATCAGCAGCATCAGTGCTGACAACTTTGAGTCTGCCATCGGTAAGAAACTCCTCAACCACGGCCTGCGTTACATCGACATCGATATAGGGTTCAACGGTGTTGTTGATGAATACCGGTATCGCAATGGTTTTTGCTCCCTGCGGGACTATGCCACCCACGGGTGTTAAGTTATAACCGCAGGAGGTCAGCGCTGCCAGCAGCCAGACTGTGGCAAGTACTAATATATATTTTTTTACGCGATTCATGACTCCTCGTAGCAATTTCAATATCTTCTCGCAACATGGAGCGGCCCGCTACACCACCACATTCACGAGTTTTCCCTGCACAACGATCACTTTCCGGGGCTCTTTGCCCTGCATAAACTCTTTAACCTTCGAATCCGCAAGCGCTGCGGCCTTCAATTCCTTGTCGTCACATCCGGCGGGAAGCGTTAGTTTGCTTCTTACCTTGCCATTCACTTGCACCACGATACTTACCTCCGACGCGATAATCGCATCGGGGTCATACTGCGGCCAGCGAGCGTTCGCGATGCTCGCTTCATTGCCGATACCTTCCCAGAGCTCTTCGGCAAAATGAGGCGCAAAGGGGGAAATGAGCAGAGTGAGTGCGTCAATCGCTGAACGCAGCACCATCAGTTGTTTTTCTGTCACGCCCCCCGATACATAGTCGTACATTTCGTTGACCATCTCCATCAGCGCGGCGATTGCGGTGTTGAAGTGAAACTCGCGCTCGATGTCTTCAGTTACTTTTTTAATCGTCAGATGCGTTCTCCGATACAGTTTGTCTCCTCTGGCTTCTGCTCCGGCGGGTTTAACCTTCCGAACCGACTCACTGTACTTGAACACGATCGACCAGACACGGTGCAGGAACCGGTATGCACCATCCACGCCCTGATCGCTCCATTCAAGATCTCGCTCCGGCGGCGCGGCAAAAAGGGAGAACAGCCGGGCCGTATCGGCACCGTATTTGGAGAGGATGAAGTCCGGGTCGACGACATTCCCTTTTGACTTACTCATCTTCGCACCGTCTTTGATCACCATCCCCTGCGTAAGCAGATTCAGGAACGGTTCATCTCCGTCGAACAGGCCGAGGTCGCGGATCACTTTTGTAAAGAAGCGCGCATACAATAAATGCAGAACGGCGTGTTCGATGCCGCCGATGTACTGGTCCACGCTCATCCAATATGCTGCTGCCTTCTTGTCGAAGGGCGCGCTGGCGTCTTTCGGTGAGCAGTATCGCAGGAAGTACCATGATGAATCGACAAACGTATCCATGGTGTCTGTCTCGCGCCGGGCTTTACCGCCGCATTTCGGGCAGGTTGTTTCGCGGAACTCCGCGGACTCCGCGAGGGGAGAACGGCCCTTGCCCGTGAAGGCAACAGCAACCGGCAGCTTGACCGGCAGCTCTTTCTCCGCCACGGGCACAGCTCCGCATGCGTCACAATAGATAATCGGAATCGGCGTACCCCAGTAACGCTGACGTGAAATGCCCCAGTCGCGGAGTCGCCAGTTCACGGTCCGTTTCCCGAGTCTGTTTTGCTCAATATGGCCAGCAATCTTCTCTTTTGCCTCCATATTGGTCATTTCGTCAAATTTTCCCGAGTTCACCATCACCCCGTTTTCAGTGTAAGCCTGCGTCATCTTTTCGGCTACCAGACTCTTTTCAGGATTCTGGATCACGATTCGTATTGGCAGAGTATACTTTTTTGCAAACTCAAAATCCCGCTGATCATGGGCTGGCACCGACATGATCGCACCGGTGCCATATTCCATGAGTACAAAATTTCCCACCCAGACCGGCACTTTTTCATTGTTCAAGGGATTCACGGCATAAGCTCCGGTAAAGACGCCGTTCTTTTCCTGCGTTTCATCGGTGCGAGCCGCTTTATCTTCCCGCATCACACGTTGGACAAAGGAACGAACAGCCGCGCTTTCCTTCTTGCCCCGAATGAGCGACTCGACCATGGGATGCTCGGGAGCTATGCTCATGAACGTTACGCCAAATAGCGTATCCTGCCGAGTGGTGAAGATTGCAAGCTTTTCCCCCGTGCCTTCAATGGTAAAATCCACCTCAACACCAACTGACTTGCCCAGCCAGTTTCGCTGCATCGTAAGCACCCGTTCGGGCCATCCCGTTAGTCTGTCGGTGTAGGCGAGAAGCTCTTCGGCATAGTCAGTGATTTTGAAGAACCATTGCTCGAGTTCCTTGTGCGTCACCAGCGAGCCGCAGCGCCAGCAGAGTGCGTCCACCACCTGTTCGTTCGCTAGCACTGTATTACAGGAAGGGCACCAGTTCACATAGGAGAGCTTTTTGTAGGCCAGACCTCGTGCGTACATTTTGATGAAAAACCACTGATTCCAGCGGTAATATTCCTCGAGGCAGGTCGCTATTTCCCGGTCCCAGTCGTAGGAAAGTCCGAGTTTTTTGAGCTGTTTGTCGCGCATAAAAGCTATGTTTTCAAGGGTCCACGTTGCGGGATGGATCCCGTGCTTTATGGCAGCATTCTCGGCGGGCAACCCGAAAGAGTCCCACCCCATGGGGTGGATCACATTGAATCCGCGCATGCGCTTGTATCGGGAAATCACGTCGCCGATGGCGTAATTCCTCACATGTCCCATGTGGATCCTGCCAGACGGATAAGGAAACATTTCGAGGCAGTAGTATTTCGGTTTTGATGCATCCTCGGCAACCTTGAACGTTCTGTTGTCAGCCCAGAAGCGCTGCCAGCGCTCTTCGACTTTCCTGAAATCATACCGTTCTTCCAAAACACGTCCTCCAAAAAAAAGATACTTTCCCGACCGTGGATCGTTCGAAGTCCCAGCAATCTCACCATGATCTGAAGTTTGTCACTTTAATGCTTGATTGCGCCCATGACAAGCTGATCGATAAGAACGAGTGATTTCGTATCGAGCTTTAGAAATTTGACTCCATACCGGAAGTACTGCGGACTGGCGGACCTGGCGGGAAGGTGATGTCCAGGCCTTTAAGTGCGCTGAAACCATAATTCCATATTACTCCCGAATCCATTCGGGAGAGGCATCGGCTTTTCGCGCTTCCTCCGGAAGATTGGCCTCGAGTCTGCGCATTGTTTTTGCGATATCCTTTTCGAGTTGTGCCTTTCTATACATAGCGCACTAATTAATTGCGCATAATTTACGGACAATTTCGTTGCCTGATGTCCATTGCCTGAATCTTGATTCCACTGACCGTACCACATCCTCAAGCGTCGGGAAGTATCGGTTATGCAGACAGAGCCTTCGAGTTAATTTCCATAACCGCTCAATTGGATTTAGATCAGGGCTGTAAGGAGG
>Ga0335081_10006070_pt1 | contig 19173 bp, 23 predicted proteins | sample Lox_Sample_35_FD_206713 | JGI IMG/M metagenome (GOLD analysis project Ga0335081, IMG submission 206713) | Soil microbial communities from Loxahatchee National Wildlife Refuge, Florida, United States - Lox_Sample_3.5 | ecosystem: Environmental > Terrestrial > Soil > Wetlands | place: USA...
CATGCGCAGGTCGGTCACGATCACGTCGTGCTCCTGGGCGTCCATCAGGTTGAACGCCTCGTCGGCATTGCCCGCCACGGAGACGTCGTAGCGCTCCTCCAGGGCCTGCTGCAGCCCCTCCCGGGTATGCTTCTCGTCGTCGATGATCAGGACGCTCGGGCGCATGGTGCCATGACACCAGAGCGGCCTGCCCGGTCAACGGGAAATGAGACGGAACGGCACACCTGCCCGCGGATCTCCCCGCGCCGCTGCATCGTGCAACTCGGCCAGCAGCTTGAGATTCCGCAATTGCAGCCGGCCGCGAACCGGGGTACCTTGGCGGCGATGGTGATGGCCACTGGTGGTCCCCGCCTGAACGGCATCCATGCGCCCCGCCCTGTTGATGCTCCTGCTTCCCGGCCTCGCGGCCGCCGCCCCCGAGGGCTACGTCGCCGTGGCCCTGTCGCGATCGCCCTTCTGCATGATTGGCTCGACCGTGCGGGTGAGCGTCGCCCAGGGCATGGCGATGGTTGAGGGCCAGTACGAATTCAAGTACGTGCGCCGCTTCGACCGCGGACCGGCCTCGGACTCCGTGACTTTCGAGTTCCCGGTTCTGGTGGCGCGGGACACGGACAGCGTGGCGGACGTGACGGACGCGATGCAGCCGAAGCTGCGTGTCGGCACGGTCGAGTATTCTCCGGATGATCTCGGCGCCTTGAGGCTGCCGGCCGGCACGACCCTGGCGTTCGTGCCGGACAACCAAAAGGCCGTGCTGCTCCTGTTTGACGTTCCCCGGGCGCTGCTGCAGGAGCGCTGCAGCCTGACCCTGACTTATTTCCAGCCTTCCTACCGTCTGGCCGGCCGGGAGGTGGTGGCCTATCTGCCTCTCCTGCCCGACTTCGAAACGCTCAAGAACGAGCTGCTCTTCTCCCGGCTCGATTTCACCGTCGAGTTCGACGCCTTGGGTCCGATTCACCTGCTCCGGTTGTCGACCAACGAGGCGGTTGCGCAGGAGGCGCCGGACAAGCTGACGGTGCACCCGGTCGACCGCGAGATCATCGCGGTGGCGATCGAGCCGGCGGGCGCGGCGGCGGCTCCGTCCGTCGCTCCACTGTCGGGCCCGGCGCGCTGACGGGCGCCATTTCGTTGTCGCCTTGCCGGTCCGGCCGGCGTGGGATGCCGCGCGGTGTCCCGGCGCCCGGGCGCCGCACCGGAACTGCCATGAGATTCGCCATCCTCCTCGTCGCCTGGTGCCTCCTGCTGGTGTTGTGCTGGCCGCTGGCGCTGCTGCTGATCGTGCTGTTCCCGCTCCTCTGGCTGCTGGCGCTGCCGTTCCGCCTGGCCTTCGCCGTCGCCGAGGCGATGTTCGCCCTGATCCGCGCGCTGCTGCTCTTTCCGGCCCGCGTCCTGGGATCGCGCCACCGGCCGTGACCGGCCGCACCCCGCTCCACCATGCCCCAACGGCAGGACTACGTCGAACGGATGCTGGAGGAACTGCGGCAGTCCCTCGCCGAGGTGGAGCGCTACCGCGAGGCCGGCAGTCCCGACGCCGCGCTGCTGATCCTGCTGCAGGCCCAGGAGCGGCTGTTCGTCCGCCCGGCGCAGGACTTCATGACGCGGCCGGTCGCGGAGCAGGTGCGCCTGCTCGCCCTGGGCGAGCCCGCCGATCACGCCCGCGACAAGTGCCTCACCTACGCCACCCTGCTGACCGAAGCGGGACGCACGTACCGCGCGAAGCGCCAGCCGGAGCTGGCCCAGGGCGCCTACGGGTTGGCGCTGCACGTCAGCCTCCTGGCCGCGCGGCAGTTTCCCCCGGCCGACCGAACCGAGCTGCGGGCCCAGATCGCCGCGCTGTGCGAGCTGGTGCCGGCGGAGGAACGGGCCCCGGAGCTCCGGGAGTTGCTGCGGCAGGTCGAAGGTCACGACTGACCGCCAGCCCCGGCTCGTTGGGACGTTGCAGGAGGGGCTTTGCGTCCCGATTTGCCCGGTCCGGAATCGCGGCCTAATGCCGCTCCCACAAGTCTCCAATTTTCACCGCCTGGCGGCGACCCCGGGCCGGCCGGCAATCACCGGCTGATGTCGGCGAGGAAGTCGGCCATCGTGCGGTAGCCGTCCAGCAGCTTGCGGGCGGCGGCGCAGCGGGCCGCGGGCGCCAGCGCCGTGTTCTCGGCGAGGAAGACGAGGTAGCGGGCGATGCCCTTGGCGAAATTCAGCCGGCCCTCGTCGCTCACGGCGTAGAACCGGGCCCGCTGCTGGTAGCCGGCCGCGGTGTGGTCGCCGAGCGCCTTTTTCTCCGCCCGGCCGCCGGCCGCGAGCACGAAGAGGAAGTTGTACTCGAACCAGAACATGTGCTCCGGGCTCGGCGGCAGCGCCTCGACGGCCTGCCGCGTCGCCGCCGGGTTCGCGAAGACGTCCGCCGGCTTCCCGGCCTTGGTCAGCGCGTCAGTGATGAACGACCGCGCCATCTTCTGCTCGGTGGCGTCGGCGCTGACCGCGCCCAGCAGCGCCAGTTCGACCGTGAACCGGTACCAGTCCTTCCACAGCGCCTGGTCGGCGGCGTGCTTCGAGGTGAAGAGCGCGCGGCCCATCTCGTAGGTGTAGCGGCCGCTGGTCTTGATCTCGAGGCGGCTGCCGGTGACCTGACCCATGACCTGGTAATTCTCAGCCGACTTGCCCGAGCCGGAATGGAACCCAATGCTCGCGCCGAACTGCCGGCAGACGCCCCACTGCTTCTCGATCAAGGTGCGCAGCGCGGCGTTGTCCGGGTACGGCATGTTCTTCTGGAAGCCGAAGGCCGGCGCGATGAAGTTGATCGGCATCTCCAGCGCCTCGCAGAAGGCGAGCATGATGGCGGTCGTCTCCGGCGTGGTCAGGCCGGGCAGCTCGTCGATCGAGAGCTCGCGCAGGAAGGCGCGGCCGGCCGGCGTGGTGAACGCCTGCTCGCGGGCGGTGCGGTACTTGGTGTCGCGGACCTTCATCTTGCGCAGCGCGGGCCAGGTGTAGCAGAGGAGCGCGTTGAACTGCTCCTCGTTGAGCGCGAGGCTGCAGGCGGCCACGCGGGCCTTGACCTGCTGCACCAGCGCCGCGTCGACGTTGGCCTGGACGTAGGCGCGCTGGGCGGCGGCGCCCTCCGACACCTTGGTCTGCGCCAGCTCCGGGGAGAGGTCGAAGGTGATGTAGCTGGCGAGCACGCAGCCGGCGACCAGCTGGTCCTCGCGGCTGTCGAACTTGCCGCCGATCGGCTGGTGGTCGGCGTTGAAGCTCCAGGCCACGCCGCGGTGGTGGAAGCCGGTCTTGAGCTTGGAGAGCACGCAGCCGTGGCTCATGCCCTCGACGCTCTGGCCCTGGTGCCCCTCGGGCACGTTCGTGCCGATGAACGGGAACGGCACGGTGTCGAGGCGGCCCTCGAGCATGGCGTTGACGTCGTAGACGAGCTCGCGGGGAATGGAATTCTGGTTGGCCGTCATGCCGAGCTCGAGGGCGCTCATCGCCCACTCGACCGCCGGCCAGTGCAGCGTGGTGAAGCGGGCGCCGACGCCGAGCGTGCTCTGGCCGAGCTTCCCGCCGGCGGTGGGGAAGATCGTGGCGGCCGGGTTGTGCTCCTGCACCAGGTTCTTCAGCCGGAGCAGATTCTCGAAGGTGGCGGGAAACGCCTGCACGCCGCCGCCCACCGCGACGCCGTCCGTGAGCGGCGCGCCCGCCTTGCCCTTGCCCGGGGCCTTCGCCTGGAAAAGCCACGCGCAGTCGCCGGTGGCAATGTCCTCGATCAACTGCCAGGCACCGGCGGCCGTCTCAAAGCCGCTCTTCGTCCACTTGGTCGTGCCCGCCCCGCCGGCCTGCAATTTCGCCGCCAGCGCCTCCCAGTCGAGGCAGAAGTCCGGCGAGATGCAGGGGTTCTGCGCGATCCGCAGGTTGTGCTGGAGGAGAAACTTGTTGATCGGCTTCATGGAGGGCGGATTGGAACACGTGTCCGGATTTGCGGCGAGGCTTTTTTCCGGCGCGGGCCGGACCGCGCGGACGAAATGACTTTCCACCGCGCGCCTTTTCCCGTACTCGCGAGGCACGATGTCCGCCCCCGCCAGCGTCCGCCGCGGCCTGGGCCTCATGGCCGGCTCGGCGGCGGCCTTCGTGGCCAACGCGCTGCTGATCCGCGCGCTCGGCGCGGGCTTCGCGGTCGACTCGTGGCTGCTCTCCACGGTGCGGTTCGCGGTCGGGCTCGTGGTGCTGCTGCTCTTCTTCCGCTCGGGCGGGCGGTTTCGCTTCGGCCACCTCTACCGCAATCCGCAGCTGGTGCTCCGCGGGATCGTCGGCGGCATCGGCGTCTACCTCTACTACCTGACAATCGTCCATCTCGGCGCCGGCCGCGCCACCTTCATCAGCAACACCTACGTGGCGATCGCGGGCCTGATGGCGGTGGTCTTCCTGCGCGAGCCGCTGACGCCGGCGCTGGCCGCCGGTTCGGTCATCAGCCTCGGCGGCCTCGTCCTGCTGACCAGCGTCGACCTCGGTTCGACCGCGACCGGCTTCTACGATCTCCTCGCCGTCCTCGGCGCCGTGTCCTCCGCCGTCGTGGTCGTGACGATCCGCCAGCTTCACCGCACCGAGCACACGGCGACCATCTTCGGCGCGCTCTGCCTTTACGGCCTCTTGTTCTGCCTCGTGCCGACGGCGGCGCGGTTCGAGGCCCCGGGCGCCGCCGCCTGGGCGCTGCTGGTGGCGAGCGCCCTGTGCGCCAGCGCCGGCCAGCTGCTGATGACCCGCGCCTATCGCGACTTGCCGGTGGCCCGCGGTTCGCTCCTCCAGATGCTCGTGCCGCTCGGCATCGCCGCCGGGGGCGCCGCGTTCTTCGGCGAGCGGTTCACGGCGCGCGAGCTGGCGGGCGCCGCCCTCATTCTCGGCGGCACGCTGCTCACCCTGCTCCGGCGCTGATCGGCGCGGCGCGGCGCGCCGCCGGCCTACCGCGTCTCCTCCTCGATCGAGGCCACCTTGCCGGCCTTGAAGGTCACGCGGATGTGGTCGTGTTCGCGGCGGTACGGGTAGTCGAGATAGTACGGGAACAGCGGGTCGCCCCAGTAGTAGTAGCGGTGGTACCAGCCGCGGTAGAGCGGCGCCCCGTCGGGCAGGTCGTAGGTGGTGTAGTGCCACACCTCGCTCACGCCGTCGGCGGTGGTGCGGGTGGTGACGTGGTCCGGCTCGCCCAGCGCCAGCTCCACCATCTGCGGGTCAAAGCCGACCGCGATCTGCCCCCGGCGGATGTGCTCCTGCTCCTCCGGCGTGAGGCGGGAGAAGACCGCCGGGTTGTTCCGGATGCGCGACTCCGGGGTCGAACAGCCGGCGATGACGAGGGTCGCCGCCAGCGCGGCGGCCCAGAAAACGAACTTGGGTGTTTTCATGGGGAGGGAGTTCCTTTCATGATAGGCCGATTTCTGATGATCGCAAAACTGAGACGCCCGCCGGCTGCCGTTTGTTTCGCGCCGTGAAGCTGCTGCTCTGGGACATCGATGGCACCCTGATCGCCTCCGGCGGCGCGGGCATGCGCGCGCTGGGCGCGGCCCTGCGGGAGGTCTTCGCTATCGACGGCTCCATCAACGACATCGACTTCGCCGGGCGCACCGACCGCTGGATCATGCGGCAGATCTTTGCCAAGTTCGCCCTCGCGGCCACGGAGGAGAATTTCGCCCGGCTGACCGACGGCTACATCGCCGCCCTGCCGGCGGCGCTGCGGGACCGCGGCGTGCGCGCCCTGCCCGGAGTGCCCGGGCTCCTCGCCGCCGCCCGGGCGCGCGGGGACGCCGCCCTCGGCCTCCTGACCGGCAATCTCCGATGCGGCGCCGAGGTCAAGCTCTCCAGCCGGAACCTCTGGGCGTACTTCCCCTTCGGCGCCTTTGCCGACGACAGCGAGGATCGCAACCAACTCGGCCCCCACGCCCTGCGCCGGGCCCGGGCCCACCACGGGGTCGATTTTGCCCCCGCCGACACCTGGGTCATCGGCGACACCCCGCACGACATCGTGTGCGCCCGGGCGTTCGGCGCCCGCGCCGCGGCCGTGGCCACGGGCCGGCACACCACCGACGAGTTGCGCGCCGCGGCGCCGGATGCGGTCTTCAGCGACTTCAGCGACGCCGCCGCGTTTTGGCGGGCGGTCGATGGCCGTTGACTCCCCGGGGGCGGCTTTTAGCGCGCGCCCTGCTCGACCTCGCTCACCCGGCCGGCCTCGAGGATGACCCGCAGGTGATCCTGGTCCTGGTATCCGCCGGTGCTCATTTCGGTCGCACCGCTGACCAGCGTGGAGCCGCCGCCGCCGGCCACGCCGACGCCGAGGCTGAACCGCGGTCTATGGCCGTGGTAGGTCCAAATCTCGTCGGTGCCGGCGGCGGTGGTGCGAAGCGTGATCCGGTCGGGCTCGCCCAGCGCCATGCGCACCTGCTCCGCGCTGAAGCCGACGGCGATCCGCCCGGACTGCACCAGTGCCTGCACCTGGGGCGGCCACGAGTCAAAGGCCGGCCGGTTTTGGGCGATGCGCCCGGCGGGGCTGGAGACACAGCCCGCGAGCAGCAGCACGAGGAGCAGAATCCAAGTCTTGGCATTCATGACGCTAAAAAGGGTTGCCGGCGGTAAACATGCCTCAACTATCGACGCCGGCAATCGGCCGCGGTTTCCCGGCCGGCCGCGCCGTCCCCAGTCCGTCGTCGTCCGTCGCATGAAAAAGTTCACCATCGCCATCGGCTCCGACCATGCCGGCTTCCATTACAAGGAGGCGATCAAGGCGTGGCTCGTTGCCGCGGGCCACACGGTGCGCGATTTCGGCACCGTCTCCGACGCGGCGTGCGACTACCCTGATTTCATCCGGCCGGTGGCCGAGGCGGTCGCGCGCGGCGAATTCGAGCGCGGGATCGTGCTGGGCGGCTCCGGCAACGGCGAGGCGATCGTCTCCAACCGGGTGCGCGGCATCCGCTGCGGCGTGTGCTGGAACGAGCAGACCGCGATCTGGCACCGCGCGCACAACGACGGCAACGTGCTGTCGATCGGCGAACGGACCGTCTCGCCGGAGCTGGCGCTCAGGATCGTGGGGATCTGGCTGGAGACGCCGTTCGACGGCGGGCGCCATCTGCGCCGCATCCGGAAAATCGACGCGCCCTGAAGCGCCTCCCGAACAACCGCTTGCGCCGGAGCCCGTGGCGGTAATTTGACATTGAAGCATTGATGCTTCCATATTGAAGCATCATGGGAACGCATTTCAAGGGCCCGGTTGCCCAGGTCGCCGCGCTGGACGCCTACATCAAGCTCGCCCGCGCGGCGGAGTCGCTCAGCGCCCGTTCCCACCGCGTGCTGCCGGCCGGGCTGACGATCACGCAGTTCGGCGTGCTGGAGGCGCTCCATCACCTCGGCCCCATGTGCCCGAGCCAGCTCGCCGGCAAGGTGCTCAAGAGCGCGGGCAACCTCACCCTCGTGGTCGACAATCTCGCCAAGGCCGGCCTCGTGCAGCGCGAGCGCAACCCCGACGACCGCCGGTTCCTGACGATCCACCTCACCGCCCGGGGCCGGACCTTCATCGCCGGCTTGTTCCCGAAGATCGCCGCCGCCATCACCGCCGAGTTCGGCGTCCTCACCGCCGCCGAGCAGGCGACGCTGGCCGGACTCTGCCGCAAGCTCGGCCGCGGCCGCGCCGGCCAGACCTGACCCGCCGGCACGCCCGCCACCGCCCGCCGTTTTCCAACCCAACCAACACAAAGAAACATGAATGCCATCCTGACCTCCCTCCTCCGCACCAACGCCCGCAACTGGGCCACGGTCCCGCTCCGCCTCGGCGTCGGGCTGCCGCTCGCCGCCCACGGCGCGCAGAAGCTCTTCGGCTGGTTCGGCGGCTACGGCCTGCACGCCACCGCGGCCTTCTTCGGCCAGCACCTGGGCATGCATCCGGCCCTGCTCTGGGCCGCCCTCGCCGGCATCGGCGAATGCTTCGGCGGCCTGCTGCTGCTCGCCGGCGGCGCCACGCGCTTCGCCGCCCTGACCACCGGCATCGTCATGGCCGTGGCCGTCTGGGCCGTCCACTCGGGCGGCTTCTTCGCCCCGAACGGGATCGAATTCCCGCTCGCCCTCTTCCTCAGCTCACTCGCGCTCCTCGCCTCGGGCGGCGGCGCGCTCTCGCTCGACGCCGGCCTGGCCCGGCCCCGCGCGGAATGATCCGGCGGGTTTCCGCCTTTTTCCCCATGCGCCTCCTCGGTCTCCATCACATCACCGCGATCGCCGGCGACGGCAAGCGCAACGTCGACTTCTACACCCGCGTCCTCGGCCTGCGCCTCGTCAAGAAAACCGTCAACTTCGACGACCCCGGCACGTACCACCTCTATTATGGCAACGCCGCTGCCTCGCCCGGGACGCTGCTGACGTTTTTTCTCTGGGACGGCCTGCCGCGCGGCCGCAGCGGCGCCGGCCTGACCACCGCCGTGGCCTATTCAGTGCCGGCGGACGCGCTGGATTTCTGGCGCGCCCGGCTCCAGGCCAACGGGGTCGCGGTCACCGGGCCGGCGCGGCGGTTTGCCGAACAGGTCCTGGTGTTCGCCGATCCCGACGGGCTGCCGCTGGAACTGGTGGCGGGGCCGGAATCCGATCCGCGCACGCCCGCGCCTCATCCCGAGGTGCCGGCGGACAAAGCCATCCGCGGATTCCACGGCGTGACCCTCGCCACGGCCGCCGCCGCCGCCAGCGCGGCGGTGCTCACGGCGGACATGGGCTACCATCCCGTCGCGCAGGAGGGCCCGCGGAGCCGCTACGCCGTCGGCAAGGGCGGACCCGGCACCTACGTCGACCTGCTCACCGACCCGGGCCTCCCGCGGGGCCGCAGCGGGCTCGGCACCGTGCACCACGTCGCGTTCCGCACGCCGAACGAATCCAGCCAGCAGGAGGCGCGCGACGTGCTCGCCGCCATCGGACTCGGCGTCAGCCCCGTGATCGACCGGTCCTACTTTCACTCCATTTACTACCGCGAGCCCGGCGGCGTGCTGTTCGAGATCGCCACGGACGGGCCGGGGTTCGCCATCGACGAGCCGATCGACCGGCTTGGCCGCAGCCTGCGGCTGCCGCCGTGGTACGAGCCGCGCCGCGCGGAGATCGAGGCCCACCTGCCGCCGCTGGAATAACCGGCCGCGATGAGCCTGTCCGCCTACCACCACCGCTTCGTGCCGGGCGCCGACGGGTCCGCGCCGCCGGTGCTGCTGCTGCACGGCACGGGCGGGGACGAGGACGACCTGCTCCCGCTCGGCCGCGAGCTCTTTCCCCGGTCGCCCCTGCTGGCGCCGCGCGGCGACGTGTCGGAAAACGGGGCGCCGCGATTCTTCCGGCGCCTCGCCGAGGGGGTGTTTGACCTCGAGGACGTGCGGCGGCGTGCGGCGGCGCTGGCCGCCTTCATCGCGGACGCGGCCGGGCGCTATCGTTTCGACGCCGCCCGCCTGCTCGCCGTGGGCTTTTCCAACGGTGCCAACATGGCCGCGGCCCTGCTTCAGCGGCAGCCGGAGGCGCTCGCCGGCGGCGTGCTGTTCCGGCCGATGGTCGTGCTCGACGAGCCGGCGGCCGCCGGCTCGCTCGCGGGCAAACGCGTGCTGCTCGTCAACGGCGTCCGCGACCCCATCGTGCCGGCTGACCACCCGGCGCGGCTCGCCGCCCTCCTGCGCGCTGGCGGGGCGGAGGTCACCGCCGAAGTCGTGGCCGCCGGCCACGGGTTGACCCCGGAGGACCTCGCGACGGCGAAGCGTTGGCTCTAGCGCGCCACTTCCGGCATTCGTCGTTCGACTTTCGCGCCCCGGCTTTTATCCTGACGCCCAGCATGAAAATGGTCTACCGCCGCCTGGGCTCCTCCGGTCTGCAGGTCAGCGCGCTGTCCCTCGGCGCCTGGGTCACCTTCGGCAAGCAGATCGGCGACCCCACCGCCCGCCAGCTCATGCACGCCGCCTACGACGCCGGCGTGAATTTCTTCGACAACGCCGAGGCCTACGCCGACGGCCAGGCCGAGGTCGTCATGGGCCGGGTCCTGCGCGCCGCCGGCTGGCGGCGCTCGAGCTACCTCGTGTCGAGCAAGGTCTTCTTCGGCGCCGAGGGCGACCGGCCCAACGAGACCGGCCTCTCGCGCAAGCACGTCGTCGACGCCTGCCACGCCGCCCTCCGCCGGCTGCGGGTCGACTACCTCGACCTTTATTTCTGCCACCGGCCCGACCCGGCCGTGCCGGTCGCCGAGACCGCCCGCGCCATGCACGACCTGATCGTGCAGGGCAAGGTGCTCTACTGGGGCACGAGCGAGTGGAGCGCCGCGCAGATCACGGCGGCCCACGCCGCCTGCGCCCGCCTCGGTCTGCACCCGCCGGTGATGGAGCAGCCGCAATACAACCTTTTCCACCGGACCCGCGTGGAGCGCGAGTACGCCCCGCTCTACCGCCGGTTCGGCCTGGGCACGACCATCTGGTCGCCGCTCGCCTCCGGCCTGCTCACCGGCAAGTACAACCGCGGCGTGCCGGCGGGTTCGCGGCTCCACTTCCCCGGCCTGGAATGGCTGCGCCAGGCCGTCCTCAGCGGCAACATCCAGCGGCGCCTCGCCGCCGTGCGGAAACTCGCCACGGTCGCCGCGGACCTCGACACCACGCTGCCGCGCCTCGGCCTCGCCTGGTGCCTGAAGAATCCGCACGTCAGCACCGTCATCCTCGGCGCCTCCAAGGTGGCGCAGCTGCGCGAGAACCTCGGCGCGCTGGAGGTCGCCGACCGCCTGACGCCCGCCGTCCTGGCGCGGATCGACCGGATCTCGCGCCCGGTGGCGGAATGAAGAACCTTCCTTGGTCACGGAGCACACCGAGGCAGACGAGAGCGCACAGAGAGTATTTTTAAGTAAGGCAGTCCAATCCTCTGTGCGCTCCCCGCTCCCCTCTGTGCCCTCGGTGACCTGCCCCAATCCCCAATCACAAATCCCGTTTCTAAAATGAAAATCACCTACCTCGGCCACTCCTGCTTCCTCGTCACGACCACCAAGGCGCGGCTGATCATCGACCCCTACCTCACCGGCAACCCGCTGGCGGCCGCGAAGGCCGACGACATCCAGGTCGACTACGTCCTCTGTTCCCACGGCCATGAGGACCACACCGGCGACGCGCTCGCGATCGCCAAGCGCTGCCACGCGCAGATCGTCGCCAACTACGAGATCGCCGAGTATTTCGGCGCCCAGGGGGCGAACACCCTCGGGATGAACCCGGGCGGCGCGCACCAGTTTCCCTTCGGCCGCGTCAAGCTCACCCTCGCCCACCACTCCTCGAGCGTGAACGCCGGCCTGAATCCGATCTACCTCGGCAATCCCTGCGGCATTCTCCTCTTCGCCGACGGCAAGGTCATCTACCACGCGGGCGACACGGCCCTGTTCCTGGACATGCAGCTCATCGGCAAGCACCCCATCGACCTCGCGATGGTGCCGATCGGCGACAACTTCACCATGGGCCCGGAGGACGCGGCCGCCGCGCTGGAGTTCCTCAAGCCGAAGCTGGCGGTGCCGATGCATTTCAACACCTGGCCGCCGATCGCGGTCGACCCGCAGAAGTTCGTCGAGGCCGCCGCGGTCCATGACCACACCGTCCGGGTCCTCAAGCCCGGCGAGGCGCTCGAGCTCTGAGCGCCGGTTTCGTTTACACCAAGGACGCGAAGGATCGCAAAGGCCTTCGGCATGTCGGTAGGGGCGCCATCTTGTTGCGCCCATGGTCCCTTCCACGAAAGGCGACAAGAGAGACACTGATGCGAATCGAACTGAGTTCTGAGTGCGATTTCGACAAGCAGATGCGCGTTGCGGAGGAAAAGCTGCGCCTCGGCCACCAGGTCGAGCTGTGCTTCCGATTTCGTGGACGCGAGATGGTACATACCGAGCGTGGATTTGGTGTCGTACAGAAGGCGCTCGTTCGGCTGGGCACTGTTGGGCGTGCAGACTCCGGGCCCAAGCTGATCGGCCGCTATATCCGAGTTGCCCTATTTCCCTTGAGATGAATTTGCCCAATCAAGCGCCGGACCCAACGGCCGTGGCCGTGGGTCGTCTTGAGCGTTAGGCAGGGCCTGACGATGACTCCGGCCGGTCCTCCCGCCTAACGGGCTTGCACGCCGCCCCACCCCCCGCCACCGTCGGGGCCACGCATGGAGTATCCGGTTCCTCCCGCCATCCTCAACGGGCGCGACCTGCGGTCCGCCGATCTTGAGTCCGACCTCCCCGGCGCCCTCCTCCGCACCTACGCCTGGATGGGCGCGGCCCGCACGGCCGACAACCGCATCCTCGACCTCTTCCGGCAGGGCCTGATCCGCGGCACCGTCACCGGCGGCCAGGGCAACGAGGGCCTGTGCGTGCCGCTCGCGCTCCTCGCCGACAAGGCCGTCGACGTCATCTCCATCACCCACCGCGGCCTCGGCGCGCACCTGATCTGGAGCGGCCACCTCGTCGACCACCTCAACCAATATTTCGCCAACGCCGCCAGCCCGACCAAGGCCCGCGAGGGCAACGTGCACCACGGCGACCCGGCGCACCGGTCGCTGCCGATGATCAGCCACCTCGGCATCATGGTCTCGAACGTCGTCGGCGCGACCGATTCGCAGCGCCGCCTCGGCCGCCCGGCGATGGGCTTCGCCTTCATGGGTGACGGCTCGAGCAGCACGGGCGACGTCCACGAATCGCTCAACCTCGCCACCCTCCTCGGCCTGCCGGTCCTGTTCGTGATCGAGAACAACCGCTACGCCTACTCGACCCCGGTGAGCGAGCAGTACGCCGGCAACGTCGAGCTCTGGCGCCGCGCCGCCGGCTACGGCATCGAGGGCCGCCAGCTCGACTGCACCGCCGACGTCGCCGCGACGCTGCGCGTCTTCGCGCAGGCGATCGCCGACGTCCGCCGCACCCAGCGGCCGCTGCTGCTCGAGTGCCACACCCTGCGCCTGCGCGGCCACGCGGCCTACGACACCTGCGACTACCTGCGGCCCGGCGAGGCCGACGCCATGGCCGCGGCCGATCCGCTGCCCAAGCTGCGCGCCCGGCTCGCCGCCGACGGCCACGCGAAGAAGCTCGACGCCCTCGACGCGGAAATCGCCGCGTGGGTCGAGGCCTGCATCCAGGTGGCGCTGGCGGTGCCGCGCCCCGACCCGGCGGGCATGGAGGCCGACCTCTTCGCCCCGCCGACGGCGCCGATCCCGTGGATTCCGTCGATCGACTCCGAACCCCCAACCCAGAACTCAAAACCCAAAACCGAGTCCCTCACGATGGCGCAGGCGCTCAACCATGCCCTGCGCAAGATCCTCGCCGAGCGGCCTGAGTCCCTGGTGCTCGGCCAGGACATCGCCACCTACGGCGGGGCGTTCAAGGTCACGGAGGACCTGCTCAAGGAATTTGGGCGGCCGCGGGTCATGAACCTCCCGCTGGCCGAGAGCGGGAGCACCGGCTACGCCATCGGCCTGGCGCTCAACGGCCACCGGCCGATCGAGGAGTTCCAGTTCGCCGACTTCTCGACCGAGGCAACGACCCAGATCGTGCTCAACGCCGGCACGATGCATTTCCGCTCCGGCGCGAAGGTGCCGCTGGTCCTGCGCCTGCCCTGCGGCGGCGGGCTCACCTTCGGGTCGTTCCACTCGCAGGAGCTGGAATCGTTCTACCTCAGCATCCCCGGCCTGAAGGCGCTCTACCCGAGCAACCCGCAGGAGGCCTTCAACGCCCTGCTCGCGGCCTACGAGGACGACAACCCCGTGCTCCTCTTCGAGCACAAGGGCCTCTACCGCCGCGGCAAGCACCCGGTGACCTGGGACCCGCATTACCGCGACGTCTGGCACCCCCGGTGCGTCCGGCCGGGCGACTACGCCACGTTCGTGACCTACGGCGAGATGGTGCTGCTCGCCGGCGAGGTCTGCGACTACTTCGCGGCCGAGTACGAGCACAACTTCGAGCTCTGGGACCTGCGCTGCCTCTCGCCCCTCGACCTCGGCCCCATCCGCGAGTCGCTCGCGCGCACCCACCGGCTGGTCGTGCTGCACGAGGGGCGGCGCACCCACGGGTTCGGCGCCGAGCTGGTGGCGCGGCTGACCGAGGAGTACTTCTTCTCGCTCGAGGCGCCGCCCCTGCGCCTCGGCGCGCTCGACCTGCCCGTGCCCTTCGCCCCCGAGCTCGAGGCCGTCTACCGGCCGACCAAGGACAAGGTGATCAACGCCATCGCCAACTGGCTCGGGTGAGTTCATCGCGGATTTCTGGTTGGCGATTGCGGATTATTGGCTGTTTGCTCGACGCCACGTGAAGCCCAAGCGCCCCCGTTCCCGTGCCGCGCCATCCGCGATCCGCCATCCCCGATCGCCAATCCCAAAGACCCGCTGGGCCCGCGTCCGGCTGTTCGCGATGGACGTCGACGGCATCCTCACCGACGGCACGGTGACGCTCGCCGCCGACGGCACGGAGACGAAGAAGTTCTCGATCATCGACGGCCGCGGGCTGGTGCGCTGCCACGACGCCGGCGTCGTTCTGGCGTGGATCTCCGGCCGGGCCTCGGCGGCCACCACGCGCCGCGCCCGGGAGCTGCGCATTCCCCACGTCGTCCAGGGGCGCAACGACAAGCTCGCCGCGTTGCAGGCGCTGGCCCGGCGGCTGCGTCTGGCCGCCGCCGACGTGTGCTACATGGGCGACGACGACGTCGACGCCCCCGCGCTCGCCTGGGCCGGCATTGGCGCCACCGTCCCGGAGGCCCAGCCCGCGGCGCTGGCCGCCGCCGGCATCGTCACCGCCCGCCCGGGCGGCCACGGCGCCGTGCGCGAGGTGTGTGAACTCATTCTGCGCGGCCGGGTCCCATGATTACGGACGTCAAAATGGAAGTCACGGATTACACGGATCTTCACGGAGATTTGTTCCTGCAGGAATCGAAAGAATATGAGGCCGGAGTGCCGCGATCTCCGTTGTCTCCGGCGAGCAAACCCATCCGTGCCCATCCGTGTAATCCGTGGTAAAAGGCATCCGAATTCAATGATCCTGCGCCGTTCCGCGCTCCTGCTCGCCTGCGCCGGCCTCCTCGCGGCCGCGGGTCGCGGCGCGGGCGCGGACGACCGCGCCACCGCGATCGCGCCCGACGCTCCCGTCACCGATCCGGTCATCAGCACGTTCACCCCGGACGGCAACCGCTCGTGGCTGCTGCGCGGCTCGCAATGCCGGGTCGTCAGCCAGAACCAGCTCGACTTCACCAACCTCAACCTGACCGTGTTCCTGGGCGATGCCGCCAACCACATCGATTCCATCTTCCTGAGCCCGGAGGCCACCGCCTGGGTCGACCAAGCCCGGGTCAGCGGCCCCGGCACCGTCCGGGTGATCACCAACGACTTCGAGGCCGCGGGCGCGGACTGGAGCTACGATCACCGGCAGAAAAAGGTTTCCCTCCGGAAAAACGTGCGGGTAGTTTTCCACGCCCAGTTGCTGAGCATCCTCCGATGACCGGTCTTCTCCGTACGCTTCTGCCGGGTTTCCTGCTTTGCGCCCCCGTCGCCGCGCTGCGCGCGGCGGACGCCCCCGCCCCCGCCACCGACACCGTCGTCGAGGCCCAGTCGTTCGACAGCCAGAGCACCGATACCCAGACCGTCTCGGTCTTCGCCGGCAACGTCACGGCGACCAGCAGCGGCATGAAGATCACCTGCGACCGGCTGGAGATCATCTCCCGGCGCGGCGGCAGCAAGGAGGACCTCATCGGCAAGCCGGAGCAGTTCCAGTCGCTCGTCGCCACCGGGCGGGTGCACATCGTGCAGGGCGACCGCGAGGCCACCTGCCAGCGCGCCGAGGTGCTGCCCGGCGAAGACCGCATCACGCTCACCGGCAACCCGATGGTCGTCGACCACGGCAACAACTCCACCGCCACCGGCGAGCCGCTCATCCTTTTCCGCGGCGACCGGCGGGTGCACGGCACCAACGTGCGCATCGTGCTGCCGCCGTTGAAGAACCTCGGGTTCGACAAGAACCAGCCGCCGCCCACCGCGCCGGCCGGGGGTTCCGCGCCGCCCCGACCATGACGCCCGCCTCCAGCGCCGGCCCCGCCGGCGGCAACGGCACCGCGATCCGCACCGAGGACCTGGTCAAGGTCTTCGGCCAGCGGGCGGTGGTGAACGGCGTCGACCTGCGCGTGGACGCCGGCGAGATCGTCGGCCTGCTCGGCCGCAACGGCGCCGGCAAGACCACCACCTTCTACATGATCGTCGGCCTGGTGCCGGTCACCCGCGGCCGGGTGTTCATCGGCGACACCGATGCCACCGGCCTGCGCATGCACCGGCGGGCGCGCCTGGGGATCGCCTACCTGCCGCAGGAGGCCTCCGTCTTCCGCCAGCTCACGGTGGAGGAGAACATCCTCGCGATCGTCGAGACCCTGCCCGTGCCGCGGCGCGAGCGCCCCGCCCGGGTGCGCCGGCACCTCGACGACCTCGGCCTGGCGCCGCTGGCCAAGCAGAAGGCCTACACCCTCTCCGGCGGCGAGCGCCGGCGCCTCGAGATCGCCCGCGCGCTCGTCACCACCCCGAAGTTCATGCTCATGGACGAGCCCTTCAGCGGCGTCGACCCCATCTCCGTGGCGGACGTGCAGAAGATCGTCCTCCAGCTCAAGGAGCGAGGCATCGGCGTGCTCATCACCGACCACAACGTGCGCGAGACCCTCAACATCGTGGACCGCGGCTACATCATCCACGAGGGTCGCGTCATCGCCGAGGGCCCGCGCGACTTTCTGATCAACGACGCCAAGGCCCGGGAGTACTACCTCGGCAAGGACTTCAACCTCTAGGCTGGCGCTCCGCCGGCCGCCCCGCCAATACTGGTTCCGCCTCCGCCGCCGGACCGCCCCGCCCATGTCCAAAGTCATCCACGGCATTACCGTCGCCCATTTCTTCGAGACCTACGGCGCCAAGCTCAGGCTCGAGCTGATCACCGGCCGCGACGGCCTGCACCGCCTGATCCGCGAGCCGGCGATCAACCGGCCGGCGCTCGCCCTCACCGGGTTCTTCAAGTATTTCGCGAACAAGCGCATCCAGGTGCTCGGCGCCGCGGAGATGACCTTCCTGCGCACCCTTTCGGCCGACGCCCAGCGCAAGGTCATCAGCGGCATGAGCGACCGGCACATTCCCTGCCTGGTCCTCACCCGCAATTACAACGTGCCCAAGCCGATGCTCGCGGTGGCCCAGGAGCGCCGGCTGCCCGTCTTCCGCACGCCGATGATCACGATGAACTTCGTGAACACGGCCACGCTGTACGTCGACAACGAGTTCGCCCCCTCCGCCACCGAGCAGGGCACCACGGTCGACATCAAGGGCGTGGGCGTGATCATCCGGGGGGACAGCGGCGTGGGCAAATCCGAGTGCGCCCTCGCCCTGGTCGAGCGCGGCCACAGCCTCGTGTCCGACGACATCACCATCATCAAGCTGCTCGACGAGCGCGAGCTCATGGCCAGCAGCCGGCCGCTCAACCGCGGCTACATGGAGTGCCGCGGCATCGGCATCATCAACATCGCCGAGATGTTCGGGATCAAGAGCGTCCGCCTCGAGAAGCGCATCGACATGGTCGTCTCGCTGCGCGAATGGACGCCCGACGCCGTCGAGGAGCGCACCGGGCTGGAGGAGAACTACTACGAGATCCTCGGCCTCAAGCTGCCGCACATCGAGATCTTCGTGCGGCCCGGGCGCGACATCGCCCGCCTCGTGGAGGTGGCCGCGATGGTCCAGGCGCTCAAGCGCATGGGCCACGACCCGGCGAAGGACTTCAACAACCGGCTGATCGCCGCCATGGCCGAGGCGCCGGGCGCCGAGCCCCGCAAGCCCTTCCGCGTGAGCGCGCAGCCCTTCCCCCGCGAGGAGCCCAGCCGCGGGACGATGCCCTGAGCCGCCCGGAAGCCCGCCGCCATGCCGCTTTCCCGCCCCGACGGCCGCCGCCCCGACCAGCTCCGGCCCGTGAGCTTCGAGGCCGGCCCCGCGCCCTACGCCGCCGGGTCGGTCCTGGTACGGTTCGGCGCCACCCAGGTCATCTGCGCGGTCACCCTCGAGCCGAAGGTCCCGGTCTGGATGAAACAACAGGGCGTGCCCGGCGGCTGGCTCACGGCCGAATACTCCATGCTGCCCTACAGCACGCTGGAGCGGAAGCCGCGCGACATCAGCCGCGGCCGCCTCGACGGCCGGACGGTCGAGATCCAGCGCCTGATCGGCCGCTCGCTCCGCGCCGTCCTCGACTTGCGCCGGATCGGCGACAACACCCTCTGGATCGATTGCGACGTCCTGCAGGCCGACGGCGGCACCCGCACCGCCTCGATCACCGGCGCCTACGTCGCGACCCGCCTCGCCCTGCAGCAGTTGGTGGCGACCGGCCGGCTCCCCGAGAACCCGCTGGTCGACTCGGTCGCCGCCGTCAGCGTCGGCCGGTGGCAGGAGCAGGAGGTGCTCGACCTCAGCTACGTCGAGGACCGGGAGGCCGCGGTGGATTTCAACGTGGTCATGACCGGCGGCGGCAACTTCGTCGAGGTGCAGGGCGCGGGCGAGGAGGCCACCTTTTCGCAGGACGAGCTCGACCGCCTGCTGGCCCTCGCCCGGCACGGGTTGCAGGAACTCGCGGCGCAGCAGACCGCCTTTCTCGCCCGGCAACTGCCGGCGGCGTGACGCCGGGCGCCCGCCGCGGACCGGTCGCCACCTCCCCGCTTCCGATGCCCTCCGCCCCCGAGCGACATTACCGCTGGCAGTGGGACCTCCGCGCCGCGCCCGCCGCCCTCTGGCCGCTCGTGTCCAACACCGACCGCTTCAACCGTGACTGCGGCCTGCCGCCGGTGGAGCCGGCGCCGGCCGCCGCCGGGCCGCCGGTGCCGCCGGACTCGCGCCGGCTGCGGACCCGGGTCATGGGCGTCCTGATCGAGTGGGACGAGCGGCCCTTCGAGTGGATCGCCCCGCACCGCTTCGGCGTGGAGCGCGTCTACCGCCACGGGCCGGTGGCGGCGATGCGGATCCAGTGCGACCTGGCGCCGCGGGCCGGGGGCGGCACGAGCCTGACCTACGAGACCTGGATCACGCCCGCCGGCCTGCTCGGCCGGCTCGCCGTGCCGGTGCGCATCGGCTGGCAGACCCGCGAGCAGTTTGGCCGCGTCTTCCGGCGCTACGACGAACTCGCCTGCGCGGGCGAGGCCGTGTCGGTGCTGCAGCCGCCGGTCGATCTCG
>Ga0335081_10006071_pt1 | contig 19173 bp, 17 predicted proteins | sample Lox_Sample_35_FD_206713 | JGI IMG/M metagenome (GOLD analysis project Ga0335081, IMG submission 206713) | Soil microbial communities from Loxahatchee National Wildlife Refuge, Florida, United States - Lox_Sample_3.5 | ecosystem: Environmental > Terrestrial > Soil > Wetlands | place: USA...
CCGCCTGGCTCGCGACTACGCCAACTAAAGTAACGTGACCATTATCCACGATAATGTGAATCGAGGGCAGCGCCCGGTAGCCATAGCGCGTCGATAGCGCCGGATCGCCGTAGATCGCGCGGTACTCTGCGAAGCGAATGCGGTTGTCCATGGGCGAAGGCGGCAGCACTTTGATTTCGTTCACCACCTGCGTGACGCCCTCGATCCGTTTCACCACATTCGCCGCGTCAGACTTCAGAACAGGCCGCACCACCCCCCCCATCAGGGTCACCGTGCCACCGTCGACGCGAAACGCCAGGTCGTCGAACACGCCGTAGTACGGCAACATCAAAAGCTGATGCCGCACGTCCTTCGCGATGCGGCTTTCGCTGACCTCACCGGGCATGAATACCTCGCTGCGCTGTCTCCGCGCGGCAAATCCCGTGGAGACCAGGAGCGTGCACAGGAACGCGAGTCCCCTCGCTCGAATCCACATATAGGACCTCCTGTGAACGAGTGTAGTGCACCAACTCATCCGCGGCGCCACGCAGTACGGCCAGAATGGTGCTGTGCAACACCATCTCGCTTTTACAAAACCTTCACAGCGGAGAGACACCTCCCGGACGCGCCTCGGCGATCCTGAGAGAGTTCCCGGTACAGAACCTCCGGCACAAAGCGGAGATGACTGTACGGGCATGTCGAAATCGAGGAGAGCGAGGAGAGTATGGTGAAAAGCATCGGTGTCACAAACGGGACACAGTGGAGCACCGCGCGCAGGGCTTGCGCAATCGCCGCAGTCATCTTACCGTTGGCTGCTAACTCGTGGGCGGGCACCAAAACGGTGTTGCACACCTGGGACGTGACAATGACCAACGAAAACGGCGGCTCCCTGGGGGGCCTGGCGATGGATGCCAGGGGCAATCTGTATGGTGTAACCAGCGGCAGCGGCGCTTGCAGCGTGGGCTGCGGATCGGTTTTCAAACTGATTAGGCATAGCGATGGCACGTTTACTTATCGAAATCTGTACAACGTTCAAGGGCGCGTTGGGCGGACGGCGGTGATCCCTTGGACGACCGCGTGGCAGTGGATGCCGCCGGCAATGTCTTCGGCACAACTCTCAACGGAGGCAGCTTCGGTATCTGCACCCTGGGGTGCGGCGTGGTCTTCGAGGTAACGCCGTAGGTGTGTCGTTCGTGAATTCGTAGTCACGCAAGTCTTTATTCAAAAAGACCAATTCATGACGATGCGTAGGCTACGCCTAGACTGTGTTTTATAGGATGCTGCGGCCTTGCCGCGGCGCTGGTGGTCGAACCATACGGCGTGAAAACCTGCCGCAAGCGCTATCTTAGTTAATCGTCGCGAGCCACTCCCGCGCCACTTCGCCTACAGGCCGGTGCCGGCCATCCACCTCGTAGTTCAGGCGCCGCATGGTGGCGTCGTCGAGCCGCCCGGACAATTGCTCGAGCGCCGTTTGCATCCCCGGATGCGCGGCCAGGCTTTGCGCGCGGGCCACCAGGGCCGCCTGGTAGGGCGGGAAGTAATGCCGGTCATCGCGCAGCACGGTCACGTCCAGCACCGAGAGCATCCCGTCGGTGGCGTTGGCCGCCACCATGTCCACCTGTTTCTGTTCGAGCGCCCGGTACAGCAGGCCCAGGTCCATCGTCTGAGGGTCGCCCGCGAGCCGCAGATGGTACGTGTGGAGCAACCCGCGCAGGCCGTCCGGACGCTCGGAGAACTCGTAGCCGATGCCGAGCTTCCAACCTTGCGGGCGGCGGGCCGCATCGCTCAGCGTAGCGATCCCTTCGGCGCGCGCTTCCGGGCCGCGAATCACCATGGCGAACGTGTTGTCGAATCCCAGCGGCGCGAGCCATTCCAGGTTCCATCGCCGCCGGTACTCGCCGCGCACGCGCTCGAATACCGCCGCCGCATTGGATGAAGGCGGAAGCTTCAGCACCGCCGTCAGCGCCGTTCCGGTGTATTCCGGATACACGTCGATCTGGCCGCTACGAAGTGCCCGCTGCGCCAGCAGCGTGCCACCCAGGTCGAGTTTGCGCTCCACGTGCACGTGCAGGCGGCGCTCGAGCTGCTGCGCCACGATCTCGCCCAGCACGATCTGCTCGGTGAAGTTCTTCGAACCGACCGTCAGCGCCCGCGGCCGCGAGCAGCCGGCCGCCGCCAGCAGCGCCACAATGCACGTCAGCTTTTTCATCGCGTCAAAAGCGCAAAGGGGCGCGCATTCCCGCGCCGCCATCCAAGAAGGAACTTCGCTAAATCATGCGGCGCGGATCGCCCCGTTTTGCGCGTGTCCGTCAAGAGGAGGCCCGCCCTCCAATATAATTAGAGAGACATGTCCACGGCGTTCGCGGATCTTGCGGGTCCGGAGCTGATCGCCAGGTACGAGCCGGTCATCGGCCTGGAAGTGCACGTCCAACTGGCCACCGCCACCAAGATCTTCTGCTGCTGTCCCACCAGTTTCGGCGCGCAGCCCAACAGCAACGTCTGCCCGGTGTGCCTGGGCCTGCCCGGCGCGCTCCCGGTGTTGAACGCCGCAGCCGTGGAGCTTGCCGTCAAGGCCGCCCTGGCGCTCAACTGCCGCGTGAACCCGGTTTCGCGTTTCGCCCGCAAGAACTACTTCTATCCGGACCTGCCCAAGGGTTACCAGATCTCGCAGTACGAGGCTCCGATCGCCGAGCACGGCTGGGTCGAGATCCGCGCCGATGGCGTGCCCAAGCGTATCGGAATCACCCGCCTGCATCTGGAGGACGACGCCGGCAAGAGCATCCACGACGGCTTCCGCGATTCCGACCGCTACACCTACGTGGACTTGAACCGCTGCGGCACGCCGCTCGCCGAGATCGTCACCGAGCCGGACCTGCGCAGCTCGCAGGAAGCCTACGATTTCCTCAGCGAGCTCAAGCAGACCATGGAGTTCCTGAACGTCTCCACCTGCGACATGGAGAAGGGCCACCTGCGGTGCGACGCCAACGTGTCCGTGCGGCTGAAGGGCGCCGCGCAATTCGGCACCAAAGCCGAAGTCAAGAACCTGAATTCCTTCCGCTTCCTGAAGCTGGCGCTCGACCACGAGATCGCCCGCCAGGTGGCCATCCTGGAAAGCGGCGGCACGGTTATGCAGGAAACCCGCCTGTTCAACCCCGATACCGGCGAGACGGCCGGCATGCGCAGCAAGGAGCAGGCGCACGATTACCGTTACTTCCCCGAGCCGGACCTGGCGCCGTTGCGCGTCGCCGGGGCCTGGCTGGAAGAGATCCGTGCGGGCATGCCCGAGTTGCCCGCGCGCAAACGCGCACGCTTCATGGAAAGCTACGGGCTCAGCGAATACGATGCCGGCGTGCTCACCGCCAGCCGCGCCCTGGCCGAGTATTACGAGCGTGTCGCGGCCGCGTGCGGCGAGCCCAAGACCGCGGCCAATTGGGTGATGGGCGACCTCGCGGGCGCGCTCAACGCGGAGGGCCGCGCAATCGCGGAATCGCCGGTCACACCCGAACGGCTGGGCGAGTTGCTGGCTCTCATCGGCAAGGGTGAGATCTCCGGTAAGATCGCCAAGGAAGTGTTCGCTAAAATGTTCGCTACGGGCGAAGCGGCGCAGGTTATCATCGAGCGCGAGGGGCTCCAGCAGATCAGCGACACAGCCGCGCTCGAAAAGCTGATCGACGCGGTGCTCGAACAGAACACGCGTCAGGTGGAGCAGTACAAGGGCGGCAAGACCACGGTGCTGGGTTTCCTGGTCGGCCAGGTGATGAAGGCGTCCCGCGGGCAAGCCAATCCCGCGGCGGTGAATGAACTGTTGAAGAAAAGACTATGTTGAAAGAAGGCGATCCCGCTCCCCAGATCAAGCTGCAGACAGATTCCGGCGAATCCTTCGACTTACACGCGCAGCGCGGCAAAAAGGTGGTGCTGTTCTTTTATCCCAAAGCGAGCACGCCGGGCTGCACCGTGGAGGCCTGCGAGTTTCGCGATGCCTTCCGCCAGTTTGAGAAGAAGGGCGTGGTGGTGCTCGGCATTTCCAAAGACTCGCCCAAAGCCAACGCCTGCTTCAAGCAGAAGCAGGCGCTGCCGTACACGCTGTTGTGCGACGTGGACCGCAAGGCCATCCAGGATTACGGCGTGTGGAAAGAGAAGAACATGTACGGCAAGAAGGTGATGGGCGTGGAGCGCACCACCTTCTTGATTGACGAGCGCGGAAAAATAAAGAAGATCTTCGCCAAGGTCAAGCCCGCCGGGCACGCCGAAGAAGTGCTGGCCGCGCTGGCCGCGAGCTAATTCTTGACAACCGCTCCCTGACGGTCGCGGCTCAGAGCCGCGCGTGTTAGCAAGCGGTATGTGGGACACCAAACTAACGCGGATAGCCGTATCCCACGGCGACATTCAGCGTCATTTGCTTTTTGTCGCGCACGATCACCACGGGGACTGTGTCTTTGCGGCGCGCGCCGCGCATCAGAGATCGTATTTCGCGCGTGTTAGATACCGTTTCGCCGTCTATCTTGACGATCACGTCGCCCGCCTTCATGCCGGCTTTTTCCGCAGGGGAACCCTGCACCACGGCACGCACCAGCACGCCTTCCTGCACGCCGAAAAACGTGGCCAGTTGCGAACCGAGCGACTCACCCTCGATGCCCAGCAGGCCGTTGCGCAGGTAGCCCATCTCCGGCATCGCCGGAATCTCAGGGATCTCCGGCATCTTGGGAATCTCCGGCATGTTCGGCATGTTCGGCATGTTCGGCATGGGAGGAACCGGCGGAATCTCGATCGTGAAATCGCCGCCGTCATCCCCGCGCAGCGTGAAGTGCTCTAAGCGGTGGCCGATAGTGGCGGTCAGCGTTTTGTTCGCACCGTTGCGCCAGACCACCAGTTTGACCTGCCGGTCGGCAGGCGTCTCGTGCACCAGACGCACGAACTGCTCGGTGCCTTCGATGCGCTCGCCGTTGTACTCCAGCACCACGTCGGACACCTGCAGGCCCGCTTTGGCCGCGGGGCTGTCGGGATCCACGCTCTTCACTTCGACGCCGCGTACCTCTTTAAGGTGCAGCGCCTTGGCCCGCTCGGCGTCAATCTCCGCCACGCCGATGCCCAGGTAGCTGGTGGTCGACTTGCGGAGAATCAGCATCCGCCCGCCGGCCGCGCGCGCGGGGGGGGCGGGCGCCGGCGCCGGTTGAGGGGCAGGCGCCGCGGGGGGCGCGGGGGGGGCATCCTGCGCCCGTGAGGGAAACGCCGCCGCCGCACCCAGCACCGCCAGGCACACCGATGTGCTCATAACCCGAGTCATAAGTCCTCTCATGGTTGCCGCCTGATAAATATGGTGCCGCCGCTGCCGGAGATCCGCAGGATCGGGCCGCCGCCGTTCACCGGTCCATCCGCCACCACCGCGCCACCTTCCAGCCGCACCCGAATTCCGGGAAAATCGGATATGATTCTACGAAGGCTGCCGGCCAATTCGTTCTGCGCCCGGATGGTCACCCCCAGGTTAGACGGGATGAACACGGTAATGTCACCGTTACCGGTGGAGAGGAACGAATCCGCCATGGGCTTGCCCGCCAGCAGGCTGGCCACGATGCTGCCGATGGCCGTGGAGACGCGCACGCTGCCGGAGACATGGTCCAGCCGCACGCCGCCGGCCGCGTTTTCACAGCGCACGCCCGCCGCCGAGCCGACCTGGATGGAGCCGCCCGAGTTCCGCGCCGTCACCGGCCCGCCGGCTTGTCCCACGTCGATGGGACCGCCGCCCGTGCTGGCGATCACCGCCGATCCGGCCTTGTGGATGCGAATGCTGCCGCCCATGGTGGAAGCCCGCACCAGCCCTTCCACCTGCTGCGCCGCAATGTCGCCGCCGCCGGTCTGGAAGATGGCCGCGCCGCGCACCAGCTTGGCCGTGATCCGGCCGCCGGCCGTAGTGCAGTTGGCGTCCCCCCCCACCGTGCCCAGGTTGATCTCGCCGCCCGCCGTGCGCACCACCACGCCGCCGGCGATGCGGTCCGCGGTGACCGCTCCCCCCCCGGTATCCGCGCGCACCGAGCCGTCCAGGCCGAAGAAGGCCAGCGCGCCTTCCGAGGTGGCGATGGCGGTTTCCGGAGTCGTGCGCGGCGCCTTCACCTGCAGGTCCGCCGTGCCCTCGCCCCGCCGCACCACCAGATACGCATAGTTGCCGCCCGGCCGCACCACGCGCACCTCAAACTGCTGCGCCATGCGGCGCGCCTCGGCCTCCGAACCGGCCTTCACGCGGATCTTCAACGCGTACCGGAGTTCGTCACCGGGCACGCCGTTCAGGGTAACCGCCCCGCGCGCCGTGATCCGCAGACGGCAGCCGGAGGGCAGCGTCTCCCCCCCCGAGCGCACCTCCACCCAATACTTGCCTTCCCGGGTCAGGGCCGGTTCGGCGGCCAGCGCCACGCTCAGCAGCGCCGGTACGAAAATGGCAAACCGCAGGTTCATCGCTTAAAAAGTCCCCACGGAAGCATTCAGGTCCTTCAAAGCTCTTTCGCAGCGCTGCCGCACGTAGCCGTTGTTCACCTGCTGCACTACGGTTTGCAGCACGCCCACCATGTTGTCGTCGGCGTGTGCCGTCAGCGCGTCCACCGCCTCGATGCGCACCCCCGGATTGTCGTCGTGCAGCAGCACCTGCGCCAGAACCTTGCGCACCTCCGGATCGTCCGCGTAAGGCTTCAGGCCGTCCAGCGCCTTCAAACGGACACCGGCGTTGGGGTCCTCCACCACGCGGTTCAGCAGCAGCTCGCGCACCGGCGACGACTCCGACCGGCTCTTCAACAGATTCACCGACTCCCAGCGCACCCCGGGATTGTTCGCGTCGTGCGCGGCCGCCAGCATCAGCCGCTGGATGGGGCTGTCGCTCAGGCTGCCCGTAATCACCCGGCGGCGTGTTTCATCCACCACGATCTGGACTTCGCCGGCCGGCGCGCCTTCCGCCGCCGGCTGCACCGAGCGCACCGTGGAAATCGCGTTCTCCGGAGTCAGCGATGCCAAGCTCAGCGGACCGGCGGGTCCGGAGAGGGTCAGCCGCCCGGTCAGGAAGCCCAGCGCCAGCAGCGCGGTCGCTCCCATCGGCATGCGCCAGGTTCCGAACGATGGCAACCAGGCCGCCCAACGCTCCCGCGCCGAGCCCCAGTGCGAAGCGTGCGCCGGCCGCAACACCGGAGTCTCATCGCGATAGATGGTCCGCATCAGATCCTGCCGGCACTTCGCCAGCAGCGCCGCCGAGGGCTGTATCTGGCGCTGCTCGAGCGCCGCCGACATCTTGCGCTGCCACTCCGCCTGCCGCGCGCAGGCCGCGCAGGCGTCCAGATGCTGTTCCAGAAGGTCTTCTTCCCCGGCCGGCAGTTCGCCGTAAAAATACAGCGGAATAAGCTTGCTGGCGGATTCGCAGTTCATTGAAAGTCTCCCAATTCCGCGCGCATCTTTTGCGTGGCGCGGAACAGACAATTCTTGGCGGCCTCTTCGCTGGTCCCTAGGATCTCCCCGATGCGCCGCAGCCGCAGGCCCTGATAGTGGCGCAACTCAAAAACCATGCGTTCGCGCGGCGTCAGCCCGTCCAGCGCCCCTTCGATCCGCAAGCCGAGCTGGCGGTTCCGGAAGTGGCGCTCCGGATCGGCCTGCGTAGCGCCGTCTTCAAAATCGCTCATGCGGTCCAAAGGACCGTCCGGCGTCTCCACCACGGCCGGCTCTTCCTTGCGCACCTTGCGCTTCCGCAGGTAATCCAGGCAGATGTTAGTCACGATCCTGTAAAGCCACGTATGGAAGCTGCAGTCGAACCGGAACGCGTCGATGCTGCGGTATACCCGCATAAATGCCTCTTGGAAGACATCATGCGCGTCTTCCTGGGAACGCAACAGGTTCGCGGCAAGCCGAAGCACACTCTGGTCGTAGGCGCGGACAAGCTGCTCGAACGCGTCCTGGTCGCCGCGCTGCACTGCCCGGATCAACCCGGCTTCGTCGATTTTAGGACTCCACCGGGTCCCGACTTCGGGCGCGTCCTGGCCCATAACCTCCGGCCTTGCTGTCGCTTCCACTCATCCCTTCGAATGGTATAGACGCGCCAGTGGCGTATTCGTCACGCTGTGGCTGTCCAGATACGGACACTGTCCGGCTTTGGGACCCGCCGCGAGACACTCTAACTCCGGCCGGCATCCATCTTTTTTGAGATGAACAGGGCTATTTCGAGGGCCTGCTCGTAGTTCAGGCGCGGGTCCAACCCGGACAGGTAGGCCAGCTTCAGGTCCGCCTCGCTTAGCCCCCGCGCCCCGCCCACGCACTCGGTCACGTTCTCGCCCGTGACCTCGATGTGAATGCCCGCCAGCCGGTTCCCGCAAGCCTCGTGAATGTCGAAGGCCTGATCCAATTCCCCCAGAATCTCCTCGAAGTTCCGGGTCTTGATGCCGTCGGCCGTCGTGCGCGTGTTGCCGTGCATCGGATCGCAGCACCACAGCACAGCCCTGCCGGTGGAATGCGCGGCCTCGATCAGCGGCGGCAGAAAGCGCGCGATGCAGTCCACGCCGAAGCGGTGAATCAGCGTGAGCCGCCCGGGCTCGTTGTCCGGGTCGAGGACCTCGATCATCTCCTTAAGCGCGGCCGGCTGCATCTGCGGCCCGATCTTGACGCCGATCGGATTCCGGATGCCCCGGAAAAACTCCACGTGCGCGCCCCGCGGATGCGCCGTGCGCATCCCGATCCAGGGGAAATGCGTGGACAGGTTGTACCAGCCCTCCTGCCGCGGCACCCGGCGGGTCTGGGCCTGCTCGTAGGGCAGATGCAGCCCTTCGTGGCTGGTGAAAAACTCGATCCACTGCAATTCGCCTGGATGCATCCCCATCAGGCTTTCCATATAGCGGATCGATTCGCCGATCTGCCGCGCGATGCGCCTGTACTCCTCGGCCATCGGGGAGTCCGTCACCCAATCCAGGTTCCAGTAGTCCAGGCGCGCCGGGTCCACGAAGCCGCGGCTCACCAGCGCGCGAATGAAGTTCAGGGTCAGGGCCGCCCGCTCGTATCCGCGCAGCATCAGTTGCGGGTCCGGCGTGCGCGCCGCCGCGCTGAACTCGGGACTGTTGATCAGGTCGCCGCGATAGCTGGGCAGCGTGACGCCCTCGCGCGTCTCGAATTCGTCCGAGCGCGGCTTGGCGTACTGCCCCGCGAAGCGCCCCACCCGGATCACCCGCCGCCGCCCGCCCAGCGCCAGCACCAGGCTCATCTGCAGCAGGATCTTCAGCTTGTTGGCGATGGTGCCCGAGTCGCAATGGTCGTAACGCTCCGCGCAGTCGCCGCCCTGCAGCAGGAACCGCTCTCCGCGCGCGGCTTCGGCCAACTGCTTCCGCAGCGCGTTGATCTCCCAGCTCGTCACCAGCGGCGGCAGTTTGGAGATCTGCTCCACCACGCGCGCCGCTTCGGCTTCGTCGGGATACAGCGGCTGCTGCCCTGCCGGCTTGCTCCTCCACGAGGTTGGCGACCACTCGACCATTCAGCAACAGCTTATCAACATTGGCCGGCGGGTGATTTCCCGCACTTTGGCCGTGGCAGTGCGTCAGTCCGGCAATCTCTCGATGCCAACCCAACGAAGTCCCATCCACACCGCGGGCCCCGTCATTTCATGAGTTGCCGAATGTATCGGCACACCGCCAGAAGTTGAGCTTGATCCATGCGGCCTATGATCGTGCGGATTGCGGATGCCATGACCCCGGTTGCGGCTGCCATGCCCAGGCGGGCCGATTGCTCAACCAAGAAGCCCACCTTTGCCAGCCTTAGCGGCCGCAGAAAAAAGTAATCCATGCCGCTGTCGGTCAGTTCTACCACCACACCAGCCAAGGCATCGCGGTGTTGCTTGCTGTCTTTCGCCTTCTCGACGGCGGTCAGGACGGCGAGAGTCTTGGCACGGAGGTTCTCGGAGTGGTAGAAGCGAAGGAAGGGTTTGCGAGCTGATGAAGCAGCAGATGGTGAAGCAGCCTTATCCGCCGGCTTGACACGGCGTGCGGCTGTCGGCTTAGGAGATCGCTTGGAGGACGGAGGCATTAATGATCTCCTTTCGACTTATAGCGCCGCTGGACCTTGTGCGGATTCAGTTGATCGAGCATTGATATCCTAGCATACTAGCCCGCAAAGGCGCGTGGGCGCCTCAAATCCTTGAAATAACTGCCCACGCGCCGTTTTGCGGCCTGTTACTCAAAATCGGCAACAGGAGGGTCAAGCATATGGAGCAGCGCATCAGCCTGGTAACGCTGGGCGTCCGGGACCTCGAACGCTCGAAGCGTTTCTACGCCACCGGACTTGGCTGGAAACCCGTCCATGCGGATCAGGAGATTGTCTTCTTTCAGACCGGCGGAATCATATTCGCCCTGTACCCGCGCCACCTGCTGGCCGCGGATTTCCAGGCCGATCCGCATACCTTCGGCCGGCCCGCCCTGGCCCTGGCCTACAATGTGCGCGCGAAAAGCGAGGTGGACCCGATCCTCGAAGCCGCCCAGGCCGCCGGCGCCACCATTCTGAAGAAGGCCAGCGACGCTTCCTGGGGAGGTTACTCCGGCTACTTCGCCGACCCGGATGGATTCGCCTGGGAGGTAGCCTGGAATCCCGCCTGGCCCGTGGCGCCGGACGGCAGTGTGACATTCCGGTAAGTCGCCGTAGGCGGACCCACTGCACGGCGTCCGTCTCCTGCCAAAACACTACGGGAAAGGCCTCGCATCTCGCTGAAGCAGTTGAACGTAATACTGGCAACGGCGCCACCGGGGAATTCTCCTCGATTCCGAACTGCCCGGCACCTCGTCCGCCGATATTTCCGCGACGAAATCAAACTCCGGAAAATAGAACCTCTTCCGTCCACCAGCCGCAACCCACTCGCTCTCCCTACTGCGCTGATTGAGTTTCGCGATCTTAAGCACGGTTCCGGGATGTATCATATGTTCAGCGCCTCCGCCCAAAACAATTAGTTCGGGCTCACTCGCTCATACCTCCAAATTGCAGCATCCACCCTGAACCAACTCTTCTAAACCCTTCTAAACCACCCCCGGCACCTCTATCTCCACGAGCAACCCCGGCCCCGCGTTCCGCGCGCGAATCTTCCCCTGGTGCAGCTCCACGGCCCGCCGCGCGATCGACAATCCCAGCCCCGCTCCGCCGCTCGCCCGGCCGCGGTCCGATTCCACCCGGTAGAACGCGTCGAAGATCCGTGGCAGCGCCTCTTCCGGCACGCCCGGCCCGTAGTCCCGCACGCGCACCACCGCCCGCCCATGCGCCGTTTCCAGGCTCGCCTCCACCACCGTTTCCGCGGGCGCATAGCGCATGGCGTTGCGCATCACGTTCTCGATCGCCCGCCGCAACAATTCGGCGTCCGCCCGCACCGTCACCGGCTGCGCGCGCACCAGCCGCACGTCGTTGCCACGCGCCTGCGCTTCCACCGCCGCATCGGCCACCAGCTCTTCCAGCAACTGGTCCAGGCGCACCGGCTCCCGCCGCAGCGACTCCGGATCGCCCTCCGCGCGCGTCACCTGCAGCAGCCCGCTCACCAGCGTATTCAGCCGCTCGCCCTCCTTCTGGATGCGGTTGAGCGCCGTCTCCCGATTCGGTCCCGAGCGCGCCAGCTCTACGGCCACCTGTAGCCGCGCCAGCGGCGAGCGCAGCTCGTGCGAAATGTCGAGCAATAGCCGCCGCTCCGCGGCTACCAGCGTCTGGATGCGGTCCGCCATGCGGTCGAACGTGCGCCCCAGGTCGCCCAGCTCGTCCTTCCTGCGGGTGGCCGCGCGCGCCGAGAGATCGCCGTGCCCGAAACGCTCCACCGCGCGTTGCAGCTTCCGCACCGGATAGGTCAGGTAATACGCCAGCAGGTAACAGAACAACACCCCCGCGGCGATGATCCACAGGTGCTGCGGCAGCAGAAACCAGCGCCCCAGCCGCCGTTGCGGGATTTCAAAAATGAAGCAGTATTTTCCGTCCTCCGAGCGGCGCGAGATCGCCACCCCTCCACGGCGGAATAGCGCCAGGCGCGGCGGTCCCGGCCGCTGGCCGATCAGCGTGGAGTCGTCTGCGCCCGTCAGCAGGTCCCTTCCGTTCGGCCCCGTCAGGATGCCCTGCCCGGCAAACACGGTGTGGAACCGCTGCATGAACTGCTCCAGGCCGCGCCTTCCGCCCGTTTCGTAGGCCGCCCGTGCTTCCTCCAGTTGGAACGCCACCAGCCGTTCCGCCGCGTACGAGTGCGGCTCGCGCAGCCCCGAAATCAGCGCCGAACCGATCGTATTGATGATCAGCGTGGCCCAGAACCACAGCAGGATTTTGGCGAACAGCGAGTTCATTCCTCCACCCCATCGGCCGGTTCCCGCAGGAACTGGTAGCCCACTCCGCGAATAGTCTTGATGAACGGACCGCGCGTTTCCAGCTTGCGCCGGATGTGGCTGATGTGCATGTCGACCGAGCGGTCGTACGGCGTCGATTTGCGGCCGTAGAGGTTCTCCATCAGGTCGTCGCGCGACAGCACCCGCCCGGCGGCGCGCATCAGTTGCTCCAGGATGTCGAATTCGAAAGTGGTCAGCTCCACCGCCTTCCCTTCCACCGTCACCTGGCGCGTGGCGGGGTCCAGCGCTACGCTGTTCACTTCCATGCGCGTGCCCGTGGATGTGCGCGGCTCGTATCGCCGCAGGATGGCGCGCACGCGAGCCACCAGTTCCCGCGGGTTGAACGGCTTCGGCAGGTAATCGTCGGCGCCCAGTTCGAGCCCGATGATGCGGTCCACGTCTTCGGCTCGCGCCGTCAGCATCAGCACCGGAATCCGGCTCTCCTTGCGCAGCCGCCGCAGAATCTCAAAACCGTCCAGGCCCGGCAGCATCACGTCCAGAATCACCAGGGCGAAGCTTCCGTGCAATGCCAGGTCGAGACCGCGAAGGCCGTCGTGCGCGGCTTCCACCGTGAAACCTTCGCCCTTCAGGAATTCCGCCAGCAGTGAACACAGCTCCGTGTCATCGTCTATTAACAGTAATCGCATCGGCTCCGAATTTACCACGGGAGCGCAAAGGGGAGTGCTTTCCCGCTTGCTAACGCCCGCGGCTCTGAAGCACCGGTTCTGAGCCACGAAAGACGGCGCGCATCGGCGCGCCAACCATTCCCCAGCCCCCAGCCATAGTCCCTCAGTCCCTGTCTTCAGAGGAGCGCCCCATGGCGCGAGTCTGAAGACCTTGTGGAGAGGTGTGTACAGGTGTTAAAACAAACATAGGTCGTCCTGGAGTGGGTGAGGCGCATTCATGAAGATCTTTGCCTGGCTGATGGCTCTCGCACTGTGGGGCACCACCGCCCAGACTGTAAACTTCGATTCGGTTAAGCCCGGCTCGGTTCCCCCAGGATGGTTCACCGTCGAGCCGGATGCCCATCACCCGGCGCGCTGGGTGGTGGTGAAGGATCCCTCCGCCGCCAGCCCCCCGCACGTCTTCGCGCAACTCGACGTCGATGGTGTGGCCAGCCGCGGCCCGCTCGCCATCCTGAAAAAGACGGAAGTGAAAGACGGAGATTTGAGCGTCAGGGTGAAGCCCATGGCGGGCAAAGCAGACGCCGCCGGGGGCCTGGTGTGGCGCTACCGCGACCCTGAGAACTACTACTTAGTGCGCGCCAATGCGGTGGAGAATACGGTCGCTTTATACAAAGTGGATGGCGGAAAGATCACTCCCCTCACGCCCGTCGGCGCCCGGCCCGACAACTACGCCGTCAAACATCCCGTGCCGCCCAACCAGTGGAGCATGCTGAAAGTTGAATTCCGCGGCCCGCTCTTCAGCGTGTATTTCAATCACAAGCGCCTGTTCGAGGTGCGCGATTCTACCTTCACCTCCCCCGGCAAAGTGGGCCTGTGGAGCGGCGCCCGGGCAGTCACCTACTTCGACGACTTCCGCATAGCTACCCGCTGAGCTACTTCCCTGCGCTCGCCAGCACCTTCTCCGCCAGGTAGTTCACCACCTTCGCCTCGTTGCGCGCCACTTCGTAATACGCGTTCTTCAGCAATTGGTCCTTGCGATTCAGCAGCGTCTCCCGGATGCTCTGCTGCACCCGCGGATCGTTCAACTCCCGCTGGCCGGCCGACTCTTTGGAAATGATCTTGAAAATCCGGTAGCCTTCCTGCGTGTGGATGATGGGACTGATCGCGCCCGGCGGCAGCGCCATCACCATCTTGCGCAGCTCCACGTTGGCCTTGTCCAGCGCGGATTCCGGAATGAATCCTAAATCGCCGCCGTTGGGCGCCGAATTCGAGTCCTCCGAGTAATTGTGCGCCACCAGCGCGAAGTCCTCCCCGCGCTGCAAACGCTCCTGGATCTCGCGGATCTTCCGTACCGCCTCGGCATCGTTCTGCGCCTTGTTGTTTTTCAGGTTGCCCGCGTTCGGTTGCGGATTGGGCGTCACCAGGATCTGCGCCAGGTGGACGCGCGGCTCGGCCAGGTTGAAGCTCGCTTTGTTGGCGTTGTAGAAGTTAGTGACATCAGCGTCCGTGATCACGATGTGCGAAGTGATCTCCTTGTTGATTAGCTTCTGGATGCTCAACTCGCGCCGGATCTTGGTCTTCAGATCGTCCAGAGTCATCTTGCTGTCCTGCAACTGCTTCTCAAACTGCTCCTTGGTCCAGGGGGCCCGCAGTTCCGTCAGCTTGGCTTCCACATCCGCATCGCTCGCCAACAGGCCTTCCTTTTCGGCCCGCTGCAGCATGATTTCGCTGTCGATCAGCTCGCGCAGCACCTCCAGTCTCTGTGCCATGGTTTGTTCCTCGGATTGCCCGGGCGCTGCGAGCTGCTCCTGCTCGTAGGTCTTCTCCAGCTCCGTGTAGGTGATGGGCCGGTTGTTAACCGTGGCGGCCACATTGGCCGGAGGGGATCTCCTGCAACCCGCCGCCAGCCACAACGCCAGCACGGCGGACGCGGCCGCTGGCACTCGCGCCGCGCGCACCGGCCAGCGGCTTCCGCAAAAACCCAGCATGACGAAACCCCATTGTATCCGGCTACAATGGCCTGCGGGAGCGAACCGCATGAGAGTCGGTATGATCGGCACGGGCGCCATCTCGCACAAGCACGCCCAGGCCTACCGCAACATCGGCTACGAACTGGTCATCTGCACCGATATCAACGCCGAGGCCGGCCGCCGCTTCGCCAGCCAGTATGGCGCCGCGTTTGCCGGCTCCTACGAAGACGTGTGCCGCCACCCGCGCGTGGACTACGTGGATGTCTGCACCTTCCCCGATTTCCGTCTCGAGCCCCTGGCCGCCTGCGCGCGCGAAGGCAAGCACGCCCAGGTGCAAAAGCCCATCTCCACCAGCCTCGATACCGCGCGCCAGATGCTCGAAACCGCCCGCCGCGCCGGAATTCTGTTGAGCGTCGTCAGTCAGCACCGTTTCGACGATGCCAGCCAGTTCCTCGCGCGCGCCATCGCCGCCGGTCGCCTCGGCAAGCTGTTGCAGTGCGATTGCTACGTGAAGTGGTACCGCCCCCCCGAATACTACGCGCGCCCTGTCAAAGGAAGCTGGCGCACCGAGGGAGGCGGCGCACTCATCAATCAGGGCATCCACCAGGTCGATCTCCTGCGCTGGCTCGCCGGACCGGTCGCCGAAGTGTCCGCCGTCTGGCAGCTTGGCGCGCTGCACCATATCGAATCCGAGGATGTGGTCAACGCGGTGCTGCGCTATGCTTCCGGCGCCACCGGCGTCATCCAGGCCGCCACTGCTTTTTGGCCCGGATACACCGAGCGCACCGAATTTCATGGCGTCAAAGGCACCGCTATTATTTCCGGCGATCAGCTCACTGCCTGGGATGTGCGGGATGATGAAGGCGAGCCCCCCCCCCTCGCCCAAAATGTAGCATCGGGATCATCCGATCCTATGGCCATCTCGCTGGCGCCCTTCGAACGGCAGTTCCGCGATTTCGGCGAGGCCATCCGCAAAGGCCGCCCGCCTCTGGTGTCCGGCAAGGAGGGCTACCAGGCCCTGGAAATCGTCGACGCGGTCTACCGCTCCTGCCGCACCGGAGAAAAAGTTATTATTTCGTGAATTTTTCCGCAACTCGCGCGGTTTTCCCGTGTTATTACACGAAACGCCAGAGGGTAACGCGCGCCCTACCAACCTTCAGAGTCCCTACCGCGTTACCCTCACTTCCCTATTCCTCCTCCGGAATTTCCCTATGCCGTCATCATAAAAATCAAGAGACAGCGCCCAGCTTTTTACAAAGCTTTCACAGCCCGTTTACTATCTCCGCCGCCTGCGCGTGTTAGCCTTGGACCCGTATCAGTTAGTGCGCTTCGCGTTTGCGTCTCGTTGTAATCTGCCGTCAGGAAAGGACATACGAATCGATCATGCGAAGTATCTTTCATTACTTGCCTGTTGGGGCCGCGATGTTGTGTGCGCCGCTGGCCTTGCACGCCCAACCCGATGCAAGTACCGGTTGTACTGGAACCAGCGGCAGCCGGTTCAACTTAGAACCGCGCGTAAATGCCGTGGTACAGTCAGCCCGCTCCGTCGCATTCCTGCCCAACCGTGTGGCTCCCGGCGTCGATTTGGTCTTCGCCTCGGGGACGGATGCCCGCTCGCTCGCCGGCAGCCCCGATGCCTTCTACGCCGAACGCTCCAACTCGAGTTGCGCCCCGGACTTCGAAGGCGGACCGCCCTCCATCAGCAACATCATCGACCTCTTCGTGCCTTTTGGATCGAGCACCGTAATCGCGGACCCCGCCCGCGACCAGTTCTTCATGGTCGATCTCCGGTTCGGCCTCACCACAGATGACAACGGCGTCGGCATCTTGCGCGCCACCGCTACCAGACTGCTGAATACCGCCGCCTGCCCCAGCGGTACCCAACAAGCCAGCGCCTCCTGCTTCAGTGTGGGTGCGGTCTACAACATCACCGATCTCAATTCCTTCCTCGACAATCCGCACATCGCCGTGGACCCCAGAACCAGCGGAACCGGCGCGGGGGATGTCTACACGGTGGTCGCGCAACGAGCCTCGGGCCAACCCGCCACCCACATCTCGCTCACTGCGTGCACCAATGCGGCGCTCAACTGCTCCACCTCGATCTCCATCAGTGGCGCCGACACCAACGCGGATTTCCCCTATGTCCAGGTGCGGCCGGACGGTGCCGTCACGGTTTCTTACGTCGACGCTACTTTCTCCACCCAGCCGGATGACATCAAGTTCGTCACTTGCACGCCCAACGGTGCGCCGCAACCGCCCACCTGCGCCGCGCCGGTGCTGCTCACGTCCGAGATGCAGCCGGTGCTCGGCGACATCGGAGACCTGCCCATCTTGGATGTCGTGTACCCCCGGCACGTGAACCGGCTCGAAAGCGACGGACAGACCATCACGACGTTTCTGGTTTACGACCGCTGCGACGTCCCGCCGGTCGCACAGTTTGGCGCCGGAGCGGCCTATTGCCCCAAGAACGATGTGGCCATCACGTATTCGAGCGACGGCGGCCAGACTTGGTCTCCGGTCACCAGCGTGACTTCCAGTGCAGGCCAACAGTTCTTTCCCGCAATCGCGCTGGATGCCTCCACATCCACCGTCAACATCGCGTATTACTCCACCGAAAATGACTTCTTCAAGCTGAAGCTGCAAGTCTTCCTGGCCCAGATTCCGCCCGGCTCCACCACGGTGACGCCGCCGCAATTGCTCACCACCGGCGCCGCCGACGTGGGCGCCGGACCGCCCGCAAGCTCCAGTCTGAGCCTTTCGGAGAACAACAACTTCGGTGACCGTCTCGGGTTGGCCGCTGCCGGCTCGGGAGCTTCCGGCGGCAGCCGCGCCTACGTGGGTTTCACCTGGAATTCCGTGCCGGCCGTGTACGCCGGCGCGATCAGCGCGGATGTCAACAACCATTTGACGTTGTTCTCATATTGAGGTTCAAAACATGAAATCCTTGATTCGTTTTGCAACCGCGCTTGTGACTTTCGCTGCCGCAATGGCTGTCGCACAAAGCACGCGCACGCGCCCCAGCGCTTCCGTCTCGCAACCGCGGGCCATCCCCCAGGCATTTCGTGGTTTCCGCATCCTGCCTTCGGCTCCGATGCGATTTCTGGCTTCCGAGGAGGGCAGGGCCTACCTGAAGGCGATCGGGCGTCCGCTGGCCAACGCGGCCATCCGTGCTTTTGGCGAACCGTCCAAAGACACCGTCGTGCCCGAAAGCTGGTTTGAACCTGCGGTCACGCAAGACCAAAGCACAGCCGCGGCGTCAGGCTGCAACTCCGTTGCCGGCGCCCGGTTCAACCTGGAGCCGCGACCCAATGCCGTTCCGCAAAACCAACCGTCGGTGGATTTCCTGCCCAATCGCTTGGGCGCCGGCCTCGACCTCGTCGTGGGAGCTGCCAACGATTGGCGCGGCAATCTCTCGCGGTCGCCGAACTGGGACGGGAGCGTCAGCGGCTACTACGTCCATCGGGCCGCCGCTACGGATTGCGGCGTGCAATTCGAAGGCGGACTGCCTAGCTTTACTTACCAGAGCGACACCGAATTCGGCATCGGCGACCCGGTTGTGGCCGCCGACCCGGCGCGTGATGCGTTCTTCCTGGCGGATGTGAGATTCCCTTCGTCGACCAACGGTGGAATAGGCGTGTTTCGCGCTTCGGCCTCCACGCTGCTGAACCCTTCCGCCTGCCCCAATGGCACCCACACCGCAGCCCAGGCCGCCTCCTGCTGGACGGTCACCCCGCCCGTGCTGCTGTTTCCCACGGCCACCTACAATTCAGTCGGCGACCTGCCGCGCATCGCGGTGGATGAGCGGCCCGCCGCGGCCGGTACCGGCGCCGGCGATGTCTATGTCGTCAACGGGCAGTTCGATTACAGCACTCAGAGCAGCTCCATCTTACTCGCCGCCTGCACTAATTCTCTTGTTTGCGGCCAGGGCGCTTCCGTAAGCGGATCGTTCACTGCGGCCGGATATCCTTATGTCCAGGTGCGTGCGGACGGCGTGCTCACCATCTCTTTCCTGAGCATGAACACCGATGGCAGCGCCGACGTGGAATTCACCACGTGCACACCGGCCGGCGCGCCGAATCAGCCGGCATGCCAGGCGCCCGCGCCGGTAATCCACATTGCACACCCGCTCGCGCCTAATTTCAATCTGCAAGATATGGAGAACATAAACCTGTTGGCTTTCACTTACCCCAAACATATCGACCGTGGCGAGAGCGGCGGTAACTTCACTACTTTCCTGGCGTACGATGACTGTAA
>Ga0335081_10006072_pt1 | contig 19172 bp, 17 predicted proteins | sample Lox_Sample_35_FD_206713 | JGI IMG/M metagenome (GOLD analysis project Ga0335081, IMG submission 206713) | Soil microbial communities from Loxahatchee National Wildlife Refuge, Florida, United States - Lox_Sample_3.5 | ecosystem: Environmental > Terrestrial > Soil > Wetlands | place: USA...
CACAGCCGGTCGGCCTCAGCGTCCAGCAGCGCGTTCAACGTCTCCTCCACGCTGCCTCGAACCACCCGGTCGAGGTGGCTCTTGATCCGTTCATCATCAATCGTGATGACATTGCCCAATGGACTCGATGTAGTCTCGGTCATGGCGGCTTCCTTCTCTGCTGACCTGGTTGCGTTAGCCACCTCCAGTTCAGCCAGATTCGGGGGCCGCCAGCCCACCTCAATTGTGCGAAAGATTCCCTACGTCATCGGAACCTGCCCGTTTCTCACGACGCGTTCCAGATCGATTTGCCTCGTCATTCTAAAGAGATAGTCAATAGACTCCCATTGTGAAGGCTCCTTTTCACGTGCGGCCTTCAGATACTTACGAGACGCGTAATAGTATCCGTATATCCAATAAAAAAACGCATTATGTGCCACTTCTGGTGTGATCTCATCTCCCTGCATGAAATAACCGATCCCCTCAAAGAAATCGAGGACATCATCCGTTTCTGGAGATTTGAAATCCTGCCAGCTCCTAATCCCTTGATTCTCCTTCAACGCTCTTGCGGCTCTTGATCTTTTTGATCGCATCGTCTGACTATCAAAACTGCGGTCGAATTCAAGCATAAGCTTGGGATCGAAGGTGCGGCGCCTATACTCGGCATTCATTTGGAATATTAAAAGCACAATCAATATTGCCAGTAGGGTCCACACGATCGTGCGATTTAGGCTGGTCAGAGTTTGAAAATTGGACAAACCCAAACCGGCAAGAGCTACAACACCGGCAAAAAGCACTGGTGATCCGGAAGTAAGGAGTCGGCGCAATCGGTGTAGTGATTTCTCCAAATGACAATATCGCACCCTTAAGTACTTCAGCGTTATCGCGAATGATGGAAGCGTACGCTTCATTTGAGGCGGACCCGTCAAATCCGATAGCCGAAAATATCGGCGCCGGTGACGCTTTCGATATGCCGGCCGAAGCGGAATTTCAGCTCTGGGCCGTCGAACGGGGGCTGTTCGAGCTTCTGCTCGGCGTCGGAGAACGGCTCGGCCTCCAGCACCACGAAAGTGTGGCCCGGCGCGTTCGCGGCTTTCAGCTTCGGCAGCTCGTGCTCAATCGCCGCGGTGCTCTTGAACTCGTAGACGCGCTCGAGGCCGAAGGCGCGGGCGATCGCCGCATAATCGTTGTGATCGGAATTAGGCAGGCCGGCATTCGACGTTGCGCCATAGGCGCGGTTGGAAACGAGAAAATGCGTCAGGTTCGGCAGGTTCATCTGCCGCTCGACCATCAGCATGCCGGGATTCATCGCAAAGGCGCCGTCGCCCATGAACGCCCAGACTATTAAGTTCGGCTGCGCCAGCGCCAGCCCCGACGCAAACATAGTGGAGAGACTCATCGAGGCGTCGAGATAAAAGCTCGCGACCGAATCGCGGGTCGCCGCCCACCAGGCCTGGCCGGAATTGCCCGCCGAGGTGATGACGATCTCGTCGGTGCGATGCCGCGCGATGGCGCGGAAGCATTCGACGTAATTCATCAATGGCCTCCGCCCCCGCCGCGCAGCAGATCGCGCGTGAACAGCACCACCATGGGCCGCGAGAACGTGCGGGTGTGGTGGTAGCAGCGCGAGATCAAGCCGACATCGTCGGGCCGTTCGATGATCTGGTACGGCATGCTGATCGCATCCAGCACGGGCTTCAGATAAAGCCCGTTGGAAATGTGATGCTTGTGATGATCGCCGACCGCGCCGCGCAGGGTCGCCATCAGGAACAGCGGAATCTCGTAGGTGTAGTTGATCTTGGTCAGCGCATAGATGACGGTCATGAAGCCGGATGCGCCCATCAGCGCCGCCGATCCCATGGCGCCCATATAGGCGCCCGAGCACAAGCCGATGGCGGACTCTTCGCGGTTGACCGGCACGTGATGGAAGCGCGTGTCGCCCTCGATGGTCTTGATGACGTCCATCAGCCAGTTGTCGGGCAGGCTCGCGACCAGCTTGACGCCGCACGCGGCGAGCTCGTCGGCGATGCGCGGCGATCTTCGGCTCTTTATCGCTCACGCGCGGCCCTCGCGCGCATCTTTGATGGCGCGCCACACGGTCTCCGGCTTGATCGGCAGCGCGATATCGCGCACGCCGAGGTGCCATAGCGCGTCGATCACGGCGTTGCCGATGGCCGCCGGCGCGCCGATGGCGCCGCTTTCGCTGCCGCCCTTGACGCCGAGCGGATTGCTCGGCGCCGGCGTCTCGATGAAGCCGGTACGGAACGCCGGCAAATCGGCGGCGCGCGGCATGGCGTAATCCATGAAGCTTGCGGTCAAGAGCTGGCCGTCGCCATCGTAGACGATCTGTTCCATCAGAGCCTGGCCGACACCTTGCGCCAGGCCACCGTGCACCTGGCCTTCGACGATCATCGGATTGACGATGATGCCACAATCGTCGGCAGCGTAAAGCGCGCGCAAGGCGACGGCGCCGGTGTCGGCATCGACGATGACCACGGCAAGATGCATGGCCTGCGGATCGTTGGTGTCGGGCGGATCGTAGAATTCGGTGACTTCGAGGCCGGGCTCGCCGCCGCCAAGCCTGGCGCCGTGATAGGCGAGGTCGGCGATGGCGGCGAAAGCGATGGCCCGGTCGGTGCCTTGGACGCGGAAGCGCCCGCGCTCGTGGACGATGTCCTGCGCCGCGCATTCCAGCGCCTCGGCGGCGATGGCGCGGGCCTTGGCGACGATGCGGTCGGCGGCGCGGTAGATCGCCGTGCCGGCGACCGAGGTGGAGCGGGCGCCCCAGGTGCCGTTGCCGAAGGGGATGCGGTCGGTATCGCCCTCGACCAGGCGGATGTCGTCGATGTCGAGCTTGAGCCGATCGGCGGCGATCTGCGCAAACGTGATGTCGTGGCCCTGGCCGTGGGCGTGGCTGCCGGCCAGCACCGTGACTTTGCCGTCGGAATGCACGCGCACAATGGCGCTCTCCCAGCCGCCATGCAGGCCGCCGCGCAGCGCGAGATTGGCGCTCGGCCCGGTCCCGGCTTTGTCGATGAAGCAGGCGAGGCCGATGCCCATCAGCACGCCTTGCCGGCGCAGCGCTGCCTGCTCGCGGCGCAAGCCCGGATAATCGGCAAGCGCGAGAACTTTCTCCAGCAGCGCCGGCGGATCGCCGGAATCGTAAGTCCGCCCGCCGGGCGCCGCATAGGGGAAGTCGGTGGGGTCGATGAGATTTCGCCGGCGGATTTCCACCGTGTCGATGCCGAGCTCGTGGGCGGCACGCTCGACCAGCCGCTCGTTGACCCAGGTCGCCTCCGGCCGGCCGGAGCCGCGATAGGCGTCGACCGGAACGGTATTGGTGTAGACGCCGCGCACGCGCAGATGCAGGTGCGGCGTGCGGTAAAGCCCGGTCAGCGTCTGCGGATAGGAGTTGCCGGGAATGCTCGGCGCAAAATTGCTCAAATAGCCGCCGAGCGCCGCCAGCGTATCGACCTGCATGGCGACGATGCGGCCGTCGCGGTCGAAGCCCATGCGGGCAATCGTGTCGTGATCGCGGGCCTGGGCGTCGGAGAGAAACGTATCTGTGCGCGTCGCGGTCCAGCGCACCGGCCGACGCAGCCGTTGCGCCGCCCAGACCACGGTCGAGACTTCGACGGCGAAATTGCCTTTCACGCCGAAGCCGCCGCCGACGTCGGGCGAGATGACACGGATTTTGTGCTCGGGGATGTGCAGCGTGTAGACCGCGAGCCAGCGGCGCAGATAGTGCGGCTGCTGGCTGGTAGCATGGAGCGTGTAGCGGTCCGCCGCGGCGTCGTAGTCGCAGAGGTAAGCGCGCGGCTCCAGCGGATTGGCCGACAGCCGGCTGTTGCGCAATGAAAGCTCGACGACCTTGGCGGCGGCCGCCATCGCGGCTTCGGTCTTGTCGCGACTGCCGCGCTCGATGTCGAATACGAGGTTGTCGCCGAAACGTTCGTGCACCAGCGGCGCATCGGCTTTGATCGCCGCGCGCGGCTCGCACACGCTCGGCAGCGGCTCGTAGTCCACCACGATGGCTTCGACGGCTTCTTCGGCGGCGTATCGCGTCTCCGCCACCACTGCCGCGACGATGTCGCCGACGTGACGCACCTTATCGCCGGCGAAAGCGGGCCGCGGCGCATTGTGCATCGGCCGGCCGTCGGAAAACGGCATCGGATGCACGACCGTGAGCTCGCCATGGCCGGCGCGCTTCCAATCCTCGGCCGTCAGTGTCAGGAGCACGCCCGGGATTCGTCCAGCGTCGGTCGTCGCGATCTTGACGATCCGCGCATGGGCGTACGGGCTGCGCACGAAGGCGCACCATGCCGTTCCGGGCGGCGCGACATCGTCGACAAACTGGCAGCGGCCGCGCAGGAAGCGCGCGTCCTCGCGGCGGCGCAGCGGCTTGCCGACGTAGGTTGTCGCAATCTCGGTCGCGTCGACGTTCATGCCGGCACGACGGCGGTGGCTTCGATTTCGACCTTGGCTAAATCCTCGACCAGCGCCACGACCTGGACCAGCGTCATGGTCGGGAAATGCTTGCCCATGACGCTGCGGTAAGCCTCGCCGAGCTCGCTTAAGTGCGCCAGATATTCCTTCTTGTCGGTGACGAACCAGGTGAGCCGCGTGATGTGCTCCGGCTTGCCGCCGGCCTCGGCAACCAGCGCCGCGATATTGGCCAGCGCCTGGCGCGCCTGGGCGACAAAATCCACGCTCTCGAACTTCTGTTCGGCGTTCCAGCCGATCTGGCCGGCGAGGAAGACGAGGCGGCCCTCGGCGGCGATGCCGTTGGCGAAGCCTTTCGGCTTTTTCCAGCTTTGCGGATGCAGGATTTCGTGCGGTTTGGTCATGGTGCGGGCCTCACTCACGACGCGCCTTGCGTCGGCTGGCGCAGGCGGAAGCGCTGGATCTTTCCGGTCTGGGTCTTCGGCAATGCGTCGGTGAACTTCACCGAGCGCGGATATTTGAACGGCGCGATGGTCGCCTTGACGTGGTCCTGCAGCCGCTTGACCGTGTCGACGCCGGCGATGACGCCTTCGGCCAGCACCACGTGGGCCTCGACGATCTGGCCGCGGCCCTCGTCGGGTGCGCCGATCACCGCGCATTCCTTGACGTCGGGGTGCGACAGCAGCGCCGCTTCGACTTCCGGCCCGGCGATGTTGTAGCCGGCGGAGATGATCATGTCGTCGTTGCGCGCGGCGAAGTGGAAATAGCCGTCGGGACTTTGCGTGAACGCATCGCCGGTCAGATTCCAGCCGTCGCGCACATAGGCCTGCTGCCGCTTGTCGGCGAGATAGCGGCAGCCGGTCGGGCCGCGGACCGCGAGCTTGCCGACCTCACCGCGCGGCTTCTCCTTCATGTCGTCGTCGACGATCCTGGCCTCGTAACCGACCACCGGCTTGCCGGTGGTCGCGGGCGCCGCATCGCCGAAGCGGTTGGTGATGAAGATGTGCAGCATCTCGGTCGAGCCGATGCCGTCGAGGATGGGCTTGCCGGTTTTCTTGACCCAATCGTCGAACACGGGCGCCGGCAGGGTCTCGCCGGCCGACACCGCGGCGCGCAGCGAGGAGAGGTTGGCGCCTTGATTCATCGCCGCCAGCATGGCGCGATAGGCGGTCGGCGCCGTGAACGAGATCGTGGCTTTGTAGGTTTCGATGATCTCGATCATGTTGGCGGGCGAGGCGTTCTCCAGCAGCGTCGCTGTGGCGCCGAAGCGCAGCGGAAAGATCGCAAGGCCGCCAAGGCCGAACGTGAAGGCAAACGGCGGCGAGCCGACGAAAACGTCGTCGGGCGTCACGCCGAGCACCTCCCTGGCGTAGCCGTCGGCGATGACGAGCAGATCGCGATGGAAATGCATGGTCGCCTTCGGCTCGCCGGTGGTGCCAGAAGTGAAGCCGAGCAGCGCGACATCGTCGCGGCCGGTCTTTACCGCGTCGAAGGTGACGGGCTTGCTCAGCGCGATGCGATCGAGCTCGGCGTCGTGATTGGCGGTGCCGTCGAAGCCGACCACCTGCTTGAGGAATTTCGAGCCTTTGGCGCAGGTAACGAGCTCGTCCATCAGCCGCGTGTCGCACAGCGCCAGCGCCACCTCGGCCTTGTCGATGATCTTCGAAAGTTCACCGGCGCGCAGCAACGGCATGGTGTTGACCACGACCGCCCCGGCCTTGGTCGCCGCCAGCCAGCACGCCACCAGCGCCGGATTGTTGGCGGCGCGAATAAGAATGCGGTTGCCGGGCTTGATGCCGAAGTCCTCGACCAGCGCGTGGGCAATGCGGTTGGTCCAGTCGGAGAGCTCCTTGTAGGTGCGGCGGCGGCCGTTGCCGATCAGTGCCACGTGGTCGCCGAAGCCGCCCGCCACCATGCGGTCGGTCAGTTCGACCGCGGCGTTCAGCGTCTCCGGATAGTCGAAGCCTGCGAGAGAAATCTGCGGCCATTGCGCGGCCGGCGGAAGATTGTCGCGGGTGAAGGTGTCGGTGTGGGCCGAACGGCCAAGCGGGGGCAAAGCCATCTCAGACTCCTTTGGTGCATGATCCCGAAAAGTGGAAACCGGTTTTCGGATAAGATCATGCACAAACAAGACCTCAACTCAGCACTTGCCGGGCGATGACGACTTTCTGCACTTCGGAGGCGCCCTCGTAAATACGCAGCGCGCGGATTTCGCGATAGAGCCGCTCGACGATGTGGCCGTGGCGGACGCCGTCGCCGCCGTGCAGCTGCACCGCCTTGTCGATGACGCTTTGCGCGCGCTCGGTGGCGTAAAGCTTCGCCATCGCGGCTTCGCGAGTGACGCGGGCGGCGCCGTTATCCTTGGCCCAGGCGGCGCGATAGACCAGCAGCGCCGCCGCATCGACGTCGAGCGCCATCTCGGCGATCGAGGCCTGCACCAGCTGCAGGTCGGCGAGCGGGCCGCCGAACAGCTCTCGGGTCTTTACCCTCGCGACCGTTTCATCGAGCGCGCGGCGGGCAAAGCCGAGCGCCGCGGCGCCGACGGTGGCGCGGAAAATATCGAGCGTCGCCATGGCGACCTTGAAGCCATCGCCTGGCGCGCCGATCATCGCCGAGGCCGGCACGGTGACGCGCTCGAATTTCAGCCGCGCCAGCGGATGCGGCGCGATCGTCTCGAGGCGCTCGGCGATGGAAAAGCCCGCGAGCTTCTTGCCGGGCAGCAGAAAGGCCGAGAGGCCCTTGGCGCCGGGCGCTTCGCCGGTGCGGGCGAACACCACATACATATCGGCGATGCCGCCGTTCGAGATCCAGGTCTTTTCGCCGTCGAGCACGAAACCGTCGCCGTAGCGCTGCGCGGTGAGCGCGATATTGGCGACGTCGGAGCCGGATTGCGGCTCGGTCAGCGCGAAGGCCGCGATCGCGTCGCCGGCGCGCGTGCGCTTGAGCCAGTCGCGCTGCTTGGCATTGCCGAACAGGCTGATCGGCCCGGCGCCGAGGCCCTGCATGGCGAAAGCAAAATCGGCGAGGCCGTCGTGGCGCGCCAGCGTCTCGCGAATGAGGCAGAGCGTGCGGACATCGAGCGGCGCCGGCGCACCCGGCTCGGGCGCGGAGTGCGCGAGCCAGCCGTCGCGGCCGAGCCGTTGCACCAGATCGCGGCAGGCGGCGTCGACGTCGCCATGATCCGCCGGCAGGTTGTTCTCGCACCAGCGCTCGAGCGCCTCGGCCAGCGCGCGATGGCGGTCGGCGAAGAACGGCCAGCTCAGAAAACTCTTGTCGGCCACTAGTTGCCCTCGAACACCGGTTTACTCTTGGCGACGAACGCCCGATAGGCGCGCTCGAAATCCTTTGTCTGTATGCAGATTGCTTGCGCTTGCGCTTCTGCCTCGATGGCCTGATCGAGACTCATCGACCATTCCTGGACGAGCTGCGTCTTGGTGATGCCGTTGGCGAAGGTGGGACCCGAAGCGATTTTTTGCGCCAGCGCCAGCGCCTCGCCTTCCAACTTTTCGGCCGTGACCAACTTGTTGAAGAAGCCCCAGGCCTCGCCTTCCTGCGCCGTCATGGCGCGGCCGGTATAGAGCAGCTCCGCGGCGCGGCCCTGGCCGATGATGCGCGGCAGGATCGCGCACGCGCCCATGTCGCAACCGGCGAGGCCGACGCGGTTGAACAGAAACGCCGTCTGCGCATTCGGCGTGGCGAGGCGCAGGTCCGACGCCATGGCGATGATGGCGCCGGCGCCGGCGCAGACGCCGTCGACCGCGGCGATGATCGGCTTGCCGCAATGGAGCATGGCCTTGACCAGGTCGCCGGTCATGCGCGTGAACGCGAGCAACTCCCGCATATCCATCGCGACGAGCGGCCCGATGATCTCGTGCACGTCGCCGCCGGAGCAGAAATTGCCGCTGTTCGGCAGCAACGCCACCGCATGCACGTCGTCGGCGGAGGCGAGCGCGCGAAACGTGTCGCGGAGCTCGGCGTAGGACTCGAACGTCAGCGGGTTCTTGCGCTCCGGCCGGTTGAGCTGAATGGCGGCGACGGCGCCGTCCATGCGCCACAGAAAGTGCTTGGGCTTGAGCGCCGCCATCTGCGTCATGTTTCGCCCTCCCAATCGCTGCGGAACGCCTTCAGCTTGGCGGAAAGCTGCTCGGCGTCGCGCATGGAGACGCCGCCAAGCAGCTCGTCGACCCAGCGCTCATGGGCGGCGGCCATGTCGGCAAACGCGGCGCGGCCCTTGCGGGTCAGGCTGATGAACGAGGTGCGGCGGTCGCCTTTGCGCTGGGCGCGCACCACGAAGCCGTCGGACACCAGCCGATCGACGATGCCGGTGACGTTGCCGTTCGACACCATCAGGAAGCGCGAGATTTCGCTCATCAGCATGCCGTCGGGCTTGCGGTAGAGCGCCGCCATGACGTCGAAACGCGGCAGCGTGGCGTTGAACTGCGCTTTCAGCCGCTCGCGCGCCACGCTTTCGATCAGCCGGCTGGCGCGCAGCAGCCTGATCCACAGGCGCAGCCGCGCCTTGCTGTCGCTCTCCTTCAGCGCCGTGGCCGGCAGCGGCGCGCTCACCATGTCTCGCCTCCCGACACCGAGATGGCCTGGCCGGTGATGCCGGCCGAGCCTTCGGCGCACAGCCACAGCACCGCGTCGGCGACTTCCTGCGGCTGGATGAAGCGGCCTTGCGGATTGTTGGCGGCGAGCTTGTCGCGCGCCTCGGCGTCGCCGATCCTGGTTGCCGCCGCGACGCGGTCGACGGCGCGGTCGAGCAGCGAGGTCTCGGTGAAGCCCGGGCACACCGCATTGACGGTGATGCCGGCTTTGGCGGTTTCGACCGCCAGCGCGCGGGTCAAGCCGATGACGCCGTGCTTGGCGGCCACATAGGGCGCCACATAGGGGTAGCCCTTCAGGCCCGCGGTCGAGGCGGTGAAGACGATGCGGCCCCATTTGTGCTCGCGCATGGCGGCGAGCGCCGGCTGCACGGACAGGAACGCGCCGGTGAGATTGACCGCGAGCGTCTTATTCCAAAGTTCGAGCGAGGTCTTCTCGGCCGGCGCGCTTTCCGCCATGCCGGCATTGGCGACGACGATGTCGAACTTGCCGCGCGCCTTGTGCGCCCGCTTGTAGAGCCGATCGACTGCCTTCTCGTCGGTCACGTCGGCGGCCTCGACATGCAGGTTGGGATGCCGCTCGGCGGTGAATTCGAGCTCTTCCAGGCGGCGCCCGCAAATCGTGACTTTGGCGCCGGCGGAGGCGAGCGCGAATGCGATCGCGGCGCCGATGCCGCTGCCGCCGCCGGTCACCAGGGCATGTTTATTGTCGAGGTTCGTCATTCTATACCGCCGTTGTGGTGGGCTCGCCGCCGCCGGTAAGCCGATAGAGTTGATCGCGGCCGGCGTAATATGGCGGCGGCCAGGTTTCGCCGCGGTCGCCGAGCTTGGCGGCGGCGTGCAGCGTCCAGTACGGATCGGCGAGATGCGGCCGCGCGAGACAGACGAGATCGGCTCGCCCAGCCATCAGGATCGAGTTGACATGATCCGGTTCGAAGATGTTGCCGACCGCCATGGTCGCCATGCCGGTCTCGTTGCGGATGCGGTCGGAGAACGGCGTCTGGAACATGCGGCCATAGACCGGCTTGGCGGCGATCGAAGTCTGGCCGGCGGACACGTCGCAGATGTCGACGCCGGCGTCCTGCAGGAGCCGGCTGATGCCGACCGCGTCGCGCGGCTCGATGCCGTCGGCGCCGACCCAGTCGTTGGCGGAAATGCGCACCGAGATCGGCTTCTCCACCGGCCACACCGCGCGCACGGCGCGGAAAATTTCCAGCGGATAGCGCATGCGGTTTTCCAGCGAGCCGCCATACGCGTCGGTGCGCTTGTTGGTCAGCGGCGTGATGAAGGAGGAGAGGAGATAGCCGTGGGCGCAGTGCAGCTCGAGCATGTCGAAGCCGCAGCGCGCCGCCATCGCGACCGCGGCGACGAACTGGTCGCGGACCGTGTCCATGTCGGCGCGCGTCATGGCGCGGGCGACCTGGTTGCGCGGCGACCAGGCCACCGTAGACGCCGCCATCACCGGCCAGTTGCCCGAAGACAGCGGCGCGTCCATTTCCTCCCAGCCGAGCTGGGTCGAGCCCTTGGCGCCGGAATGGCCGAGCTGGCAGCAAATCTTGGCGTCGGTCTCGGCGTGGACGAAATCGACGATGCGCTTCCATGCCGTCTCGTGCGCGGGCGCATACATTCCGGTGCAGCCGGGCGTGATGCGGCCTTCCGGGCTGACGCAGGTCATCTCGATGCAGACCAGGCCGGCGCCGCCCTTGGCGCGCTCGGCGTAGTGCACCAGATGCCAGTCGGTCGGGCAGCCCTCGGCGGCTTTGTATTGCGCCATCGGCGAGACGACGATGCGGTTCTTCAGCCCCATGTCGCGCAGCCGGAACGGCGCGAACATCGGCCGGCGCACCTTGTTGTCGCCGGCGCCGGCGAGGCGCTGGAACCAGGCCTCGGCGCCTTCCAGCCACTTGCGGTCGCGCAGCCGCAAATTCTCGTGGCTGATGCGCTGCGAGCGCGTCAGCAGCGAATAGTTGAACTGCACCGGATCGAGATGCAGATAGCGCTCGACATCCTCGAACCATTCCAGCGAATTGCGCGCCGCGGACTGCAGGCGCAGCACCTCGGTGCGCCGCGCATCCTCGTATTTGGCGAACGCCGCCGACAGCGACGGCTCGGCGCGCAGGCAATTGGCGAGGAAGATCGCGCTCTCCATGGCGAGCTTGGTGCCGGAGCCGACCGAGAAATGCGCGGTGGCGGCGGCGTCGCCCATCAGCACGATATTCTCATGGGACCATGTCTCGCACAGCACGCGCGGGAAATTCAGCCACGCCGAGCCGCGCAGATGCGCCGCGTTCGACATCAGCTTATGACCGTCGAGATATTTGGCGAAGATCTGCTCGCAGGCGCGGCAGTTCTCCTCCTGGCTCATCGTTCCGAAGCCGAACTTCTGCCAGGTCTCGTCGGAGCATTCGACGATGAAGGTCGCGGTGTCGGCGTCGAACTGATAGGCGTGCGCCCAGATCCAGCCGTGCGCGGTCTCCTCGAAGATGAAGGTGAAGGCGTCGTCGAATTTCTGATGGGTGCCGAGCCAGACGAATTTGTTCTTCCGCGTCTCGATTGCCGGCTTGAAGAACGCGGCGAATTCGTTGCGGGTCTTCGAGTTCAAGCCGTCGCAGGCGACGACGAGATCGTAGGTTTTCGCGAGCTCCGCGGCGCTCGCGATGTCGGTCTCGAAGCGCAACTCGATGCCGAGGCCCCGGGCGCGCTGCTGCAGGAGCTGCAGCAGTTTCTTGCGCGCGATGCCGGAGAAGCCGTGGCCGGTGGAGACGATCTTCTCGCCGCGGTAATGCACCGCGATGTCGTCCCAATAGGCGAAGTGGCGGCGGATCTCGCCGGCGCTGAGCGGGTCGTTCTTGGCGAGGTTCTCGAAGGTCTCGTTCGACAGCACCACGCCCCAGCCGAAGGTGTCGTCGGCGCGGTTCCTTTCGAACACGACGACGTCGTGCCGCGTGTCCCGCAGTTTCATGCTGATCGCGAAATAAAGGCCGGCCGGGCCGCCGCCGAGGCAAGCGATCTTCATGGCGTGCCGCCTCTCTGCTCGAAGCGGGCGCTATGATGGCACCGTCCGCGAGATATTTCAAGCTTAAAGATTTAAGTTTGAAATATTATCCTAGGCGTAGAGAAGAGCCATTTTCCGGAGGGGAAATAGTCCTCCCCTGCAGGGAGAGGACTATTTGGCTTTCACAGATTCCCACCCACCGCGCGCGCCGGCAGATAATGCAGCACGCGGCGCTCGATCAGAATGACGCCGAGATAAGCGATGCCGCCGACCAGCGTCAGCATCACGATGGCGACGAACACCAGCGGCGTATTGGCTTGGCCTTCGCCGAAGGTCAGCAGATAGCCGAGACCCATATTGCCGCCGACCAGCTCGCCGACCACGACGCCGACCACGGCGAGCGTGGCGCCGATGCGCAAGCCGGCGAACATCGGCGGCATCGAGGTCGGAAACTCGATTTTCCAGAAAATCTGCGGCCGCGTCGCCTTGAAGGCGCGGGCCAGATTGATCAGGTCGGGATCGACGGTGCGCACCGCGGTCAGCACGTTGACCATCACCGGGAAGAACACGATCAGGATGGCGACCAGGATTTTCGGATAGACCGTGAAACCCATCCACAGAATGAACAGCGGCGCGAACGCCACCTTCGGCGCGATCTGCAGCGCCAGAATATAGGGCGAGAGCGCGAGCTCGGCGGCCGGCGACATGCCGAGCAGATAGCCGACCACGGCGCCAAGGAGGCTGCCGAGAATAAAGCCGGCCAGCACTTCGGCGACGGTGACGCCGGTGTGCAGCAGCAGATGGTCGAACCGCCAGGCATGGACGAACTCGTGGGCGACGTCGGACAGCGGCGGCACGATGAAGGGTGGGATGTGGAACAGGCCCGGTCCCCACTGCCAGGCCGCGAGAAACGCCGCGAGCAGCACGATGCTGGCGCCGGTCGCCGATTGCGCGTTGCCGTTCACGCTGCGCCTCCGGCTGGCTCGAGGCCGGCATGGTCGATGCCCAGCCGATCCATCAGGCGCGCCACGTAGTCGTTGACCTTGGGATCGTGGCGCCGCGCGATCGGGTCGTCGCGCTGCGGCATGTCGATCGCGATCTCGTCGATGATGGTGCCGGGCCGGCGGCTCATCACCAGGACGCGGTCGGACAGCGTCACCGCTTCGGCGAGGTCGTGGGTGATCAGCAGCGCGGTCTTGCGCGCTTGCTGCAAGATTTGCGCGAGGTCGCGCTGCAGCACCATGCGGGTCTGCGCGTCGACCGCCGAGAACGGCTCGTCGAGCAGCAGCACGTGCGGATCGACCGCGAGCGTGCGCGCCAGCGCCACGCGCTGGCGCATGCCCCCCGACAATTGGTGCGGATAGTGATTGGAAAATTCCGCGAGGTTGAAATTCGCCAGCAGCGCCTGGGCGCGCTGGCGGCGCTCCGCCGCCGGCACGCCCTGGATCTCGACGCCGAACATGACGTTCTCGGCCACCGTGCGCCACGGCAACAGCAGATCCTTCTGCAGCATGAAGGCGACATGAGCGTTCGGCCCGGCGACACGTTCGCCGTCGACGAAGGCGACGCCTTCGCTCGGCGCGGTCAGGCCGGAGCCGATATTGAGCAAGGTCGACTTGCCGCAGCCGGACGGCCCGATCAGCGACACCACTTCGCCGTCGCGCACCGCGAAGCTTACGCCTTGCACCGCGGTGAGCACGCCGCGATTGCGGTTTTGCGCAAAGCGCATCGTCACGTTGCGGTATTCGAGACGGACGACGTCGGACATCAGGAAGATCGCAGCCTGTTTCACGCCGATTGCGCGCGTATCGCCGCCGAGAAAGCCTGAGTATAGTAGCTCAAGTCCAGGGACAAAACGCCGGACCGCCGAAAGGAGCTCGTATATGTTCGACCGCAGATATTCCCGCCGTGGCCTCATGCAAAGCGCGGGCGGCATCGCGCTGGGCGTCGGCGCCTTGGCTACGCGGGCGCGCGCCGACGAGGAGATCACCTATCTGTTTCCGGCGCCGCCGATCCTGCCGGCGTTCGGGCCGATTCGCCTCGCCCAGGGCAAGGGCTACTTCAAGCAAGCCGGACTGACCATCAATTTCGCCACCGGTCGCGGCGGCGTCGACGTCGCCAAGCAGGTCGGCGCCGGCAATGCGCCGATCGGCGGCATTGTCGCCGACGCGCCGATCGTGGTGCGGCAGAACGGCGTCCCCGTGAAGATCGTCTGCCTGTTCGGCGGCAAGGGCTTCATGCAGCTCGTGGTGCGCGCCGATTCCGGCATCGCGAAGCCGGCGGACCTCAAAGGCAAGACGATCACGGTGATGTCCTATCAGGACACCACGTTCTATGCGCTGCTCGGCCTGCTCGCCAGCGTCGGCCTGAGCAAGGACGACGTCGACATCCAGTCCGCCGGCCCGGTCGGCGTCTGGCAGATGGTCGCGACCGGCAAGTCGGTCGGCATGGCCGGCGTGCCCGACTGGATTCCGCCGGTCGAGGCCGCCGGCGTCAAAGTCAACGTACTGCCGACCGACGAGTTCTTCCCGCACATGGCGCAAGCCGTCGCCGCGTCCGATCAGATCATCAAGGACAAGCCCGACATGGTGCGCGCCTTCGTCAAGGCGGCGCTGCACGGCATGAAGGATATCATGGACGATCCGAACGCTGCCGCCGCCGATTTCGTGAAGTTCGTGCCGGAATGGAACGGCAAGGAAGATCAGGTCAAGGAGGCGTTCGCCTATTACGACAAGCTGATCTATCCGGGCCAGAAGCAGCTCGGTGAAGTCGATCCCGCGCGGGTCGCCAAGCTGCAGGACTTCTATCTCGCCAAGGGCATCATCGAAAAGAAGTCCCCGGTCGAGGACCTTTATACGAACCAATTTATAAAGTAGGCGACGCTCTTCCAAATCGTCATGGCCGGGCTTGTCCCGGCCACGCCATCCACGTCTTTCGGCTCGCCCAAGACGTGGATGCCCGGCACAAGGCCGGGCATGACGCGCAGAGAACATGACTTCGACATGACCAAGCGACACGCCGAGATCGCCGGCGCCGGATTTGCCGGCCTCACCGCCGCCTGCGCGCTGGCGCAGCGCGGCTGGAGCGTGCGCGTGCACGAGCGCGGCGAGGAGCTGCGCACCGCCGGTGCCGGCATCTACATCTATGAAAACGGCTTGCGCGTGCTCGAAGCGGTGGGTGCCTATGACGCCGCGATCAAGGGCGCCCCGTTTGCCCATACCCGCGAGGTGCGCGACGGCGACGACCGGCTGATCTCCGTGCACCGCTGGCAGGGCAGCCGCGTGTTCTCGATCGTGCGCCAGAACGTCATCAACGCGCTCGCCGCCGTCGCGGCGCGCGTCGGCGTCGAGATCGTCACCAACTCGGTGGCCGCGGCTGCGACGGCCGACGGCGAACTGATCCTCGCCGACGGGCGGCGGCTCAAGGCGGATCTCGTCGTCGGCGCCGACGGCAGCAATTCGCGGCTGCGCGATTCGCTCGGTCTCCTCGCCAAGCGCAAATATCTGGTCGACGGCTGCACCCGGCTCCTGATGGACAAAACCGCGGCGGAGCGCGCGATCACGGACGGCGCCAAGACCATCGAATACTGGTCAGGCACACGGCGCGTGCTCTATACGCCGTGCAGCGAGACCGACATCTATATCGCGCTCACCATGCTCGACACCGACCTAGCGGCCAAAGCCGTGCCGGTGCGCAAGGACGAGTGGACGCGCGCCTTCCCGCATCTCGAGACGCTGCTGGGTCGCATCGGCGACCAGGGCCGCTACGACCGCTTCGATCTGATCGAGCTCAAGCGCTGGTCGTCCGGCAAGGTCGCCATGATCGGCGACGCCGCGCACGCGCTGCCGCCGAACATCGGCCAGGGCGGCGGCTGCGCCATGATGAATGCGCTGTCGCTTGCGGTTTATCTGCAGCGCGAGGACGACGTCGCCGCGGCGCTCGAAACCTGGGAGCGCAACGAGCGGCCGATGACCGAGCACACCCAGCGCATCTCGTATTTTCTCGGGCTGCCGACCACCTGGCCGCCGAAGCTGCGCACTTTTGCGCTCGGCCTGCTGGGACGTTCGAAGTGGCTCACCGCGCAACGCACCCGCACCGCGCTGCACCGGCCGACGGGTACGTAACAAAGGCGCTGCTCGAAAGGTGCCACAAAACTAGCGTTTGCTCGGCAGCGAACCGACCAAGCCATTAGGGTGCGCGGAGGAAAGAAGGTCGTTGTTGGGTAAAGCCGACATTGGCCGGAGAGCCTGAAATAGGCCGCTCGAACGGTTAGAGCGGGCGAGCGTTAGCTCGGCGAGCATCCCTGCCTCGATCGCATACGCAATTAGCGAAGGACCCGCGCGTAGCACGTGACTCCTCCGTAAAAGACTTCCGGTTGTCCTCCGTGCAGCACACATAGGCACGCTAGCTGCTGCGTCATACTACCGAGGCCGGTACAGGCGGGCTTAGGACTAACTCGGTGACCACTCGCCGCGACTGCCGATAGCGGAAACGCTAAGGAGAAAGCTACGACGACAGCTAACATGCGACGCATGATGTTGCCTCCTACATTCCAGATGTATCCTGGTGCAATCAATAATAACACAACTACTATATGCATAGCAATCTACTGCAGTCCCCATGGGAACTTCGAGACAAGCCCAAGCTTTTGGCAAATCGATCACAATCGTCGTTCACAAAGGAGATTTAGTTTTCGCGACGTTATGAGGACTCATAAGATCTCGGCCGCTCTCCTTCCTCTCCGGATGAAGAGCACAGCCCCGACCATTCTCTCTGTCTCTTGACGAGAGGTCCCGGTGGTCGGGGCCGCCCCACTATCAAATCGAGGCCACAGCCTCGCTGAGCGCCGTCGCGATAATGAGCCTCGAAATCGTCGAATGACTGACGTTATAGCTCAGCCCAACATCAACCAGCGGCGCGCCGGCAGCCCTCGGCAGCACCGGCATGTCGCGTTCTTGCCGCTATCTGACGCGGTTGATCCGAGGTATCTAGAGCCAGTTGACTGGGCCGATGAAGTCTCGCTTTCCGAGCGGCACGCCACGATGACGTAAGATGTCATACGCCGTCGTTACGAAGAAGAAAAAATTGGGCAAAGCGAATTGCTGGAGGTAGTCGTTGCCATTAATTTTTCGATTGTTGCTGCCGGCGGTCCAGGCGATGACTTTGCTTTCCGCGCCGTCGACCTGTGCGCGGGTCAGTGACTTCACGAAGCCCAGGGCCGTCTCGACGCGGCTTTTGGCGGCGGCAAAGCTGGTGTCGTCCACAGCCGGCAAGGCGGGAGGAGTAACGCCAGCCAGGCGTCCGCCGGTATTCATGGCGAAATCTGCAGACTGACGGATCTGGCGGGCGAGGCAGAACATGTCGGGATAAAGCCGGTCCTGCAGCAGAGCCGATTCCTCAATCTTGTTGGCGGCACAATGCGCGGCGGCCTTGTCGATGATGTTGGCCAGCGCACCAAGCTGCTGGACGCAGGGAGTTACGGCCGCGTCGTACAAGGAATATGCCATTTCGGTTTCTCCTTCGGATGGGATTTTGCGGGAGGGACCATAGGAAAGCCCGGTCCTTCTGCCAACGGGCCTGTCTTAGCGAGCCGCCGGCTTGGACGCTTTCGGGCTGATTGTGTTGCAAAACTCGAAAGTTGCAGGGCCGCGATTTTTCGCGAAAATTCGAATAACCTCATTCGCGTTACCGAAGCCGCCTGTGAGTTTAACGTGCGACGATGAGGCCCCTCACATCTTTACATCAAATCCGCGCCTGTAGCCCTTAGAATTTTTGTAGACTTGTGCAAAACGAGTTTTGCAACATAATCGGGCTAATAACGGACATCAGGCCGAAGCGCCAAAACTACGCGAATGACCCAAAGCGGACATCAGCTGCTCAAGAATGCTGCTCCGCAAAATGATGCCTGAGCCCCATTCCGCCTGTCGCAAATCCCTGCTGTAATCGCGGGATGGCGTCGGTCCTAAGCCTTGGGGCAGGCAATGCAACGACGTAACTTCATCAAAGTAATTGTTGGTTCAACGGCGGCGTGGCCGCTTGCGGCGCGCGCGCAGCAGCCCAAAAAGATCTCGCGACTTTGCTTCTTGTCGTTTGATCTCGATCCCGCTGCGTTGCAGTCGCGATTTGAAGGATTCTTCCGGGGCCTACACGACCTTGGTTATGTAGATGGACAAACCATTACCATCGACTACCTTTCCGCAGATGGCCACGGAGAACGATATCCAGCCCTCGTTGAAGAATGTCTGCGCCTCAAGACCGACATCATTGCCGTAAGCACCACCCCGGCCGCTCAGGTCGCCAAAGACACAACCCGCACCATCCCGATCGTCATGATCGCACTCGGCGACCCTGTGGGGACTGGGCTTGTAGACAGCCTCGCGCGACCAGGGAGCAACGTCACCGGAATGTCGATGATGGTGACCGATCTTGCGGCCAAGCGCCTTGAACTGCTGAAGGAGGCTGTGCCCGGAATTTCTCGGGTACTGGTCCTGACGTACCTCGTCGATCCAATTGCGCCGCTACAGGTGAAAGCACTGAACAAGGCGGCCTCTTCACTGGGCGTGACGCTTCAAATCAGGGATATCAAGTCAGCAGAAGACCTTTCGGCGGCGTTCGACGCTGGCGTCAGGGAGGGAGTTGAAGGGCTCATCACGACGGCAGAGAGCATATTCATTGTTCAACGCGCACGAATCAGTGAACTCGCGGCCCGCCACAGATTACCGTCGATGTTCCCTTATTCGATTCAGGTCACCGATGCTGGTGGCCTGATGGCTTATGACGCCGATTATCGCGAACTTCAAAGGCGCGCCGCCACCTACGTCGACAGCATCTTAAAGGGTGCCAAGCCTTCCGATCTTGCAGTTCAGCAGCCGACCAAATTCACGCTTGTGATCAATCTCAAAACGGCTAAGGCAATCGGCCTGACGATCTCAGAGTCTTTTCTACAGCGAGCTGATCGACTGATCGAATGACGATCCAGTTTGCCCGGCAGCCGGTTCGGTCGGGTCGGAATGGTCGCTAATGACCGATTGTGTTGCAAAACTCGTTTTGCACAAGTCCTCAAAAATTCTAAGGGCTACAGGCGCGGATTTGATGTAAAGATGTGAGGGGCCTCATCGTCGCACGTTAAACTCACAGGCGGCTTCGGTAAC
>Ga0335081_10006073_pt1 | contig 19172 bp, 14 predicted proteins | sample Lox_Sample_35_FD_206713 | JGI IMG/M metagenome (GOLD analysis project Ga0335081, IMG submission 206713) | Soil microbial communities from Loxahatchee National Wildlife Refuge, Florida, United States - Lox_Sample_3.5 | ecosystem: Environmental > Terrestrial > Soil > Wetlands | place: USA...
GCGGGACTCTCGACAAGCTACTCGCGCGTGAAGAACAGGAGCGTGGTCCAGGAAGAGCTGACGGGGGACTTCTACGAGCGGCACTTCGATGTGAACGGGACGCTCGGGAAGCGGTACTCCCTGTACTCGAGCGCGGGCATCAATGTCGGGTTCCACGAGGCCAACGTGACGTCGTATCTGCCCGGCCGTACCGTCTCCCCGGGGGGAACGGACAGGTATCTCTACGCGACGGCCAGCTACCTGTACGATTCGCGGAACCTCAAGGAGTACGCCACGAGCGGCTCGATGCTCTCGCTCTACGTCTCACGGAGCGGGTTCGGGGAGTCCGCGGTCGGCTACACCCGGTTCGGGGCCGACGCGCGGGAGTACCTCCCCTTCGCTCCGAGCTTCTCTCTCGCCACACGGTTGTTCGGCTCCGTCGTGTCGGGAGGCCTGGTCCCGACGTACGCTCACACATACTTCGGCACCGGTGAGCGGATCAGGGGCTACTACCACGTGGTGATGGAGGGGGAAGACATCGCCGGCGGCACTGCCGAAATCCGCTTCTCGCTGCTTGACCCCAGGACGTTCTTCTTCTCCGCGGTGCAGATCCCGTCGGAATTCTCCGTGTGGCGGTTCGGCGTCACGCTTGTCCTCTTCACGGACACGGGTACCACCTGGTACCGGGGGGACCGCCTGCAGTTCACGTCCCTGGCAACGGGATACGGCACCGGCATCCACTTCCTCCTTCCCTACAGCGTGATCCTCCGGACGGAGTACGCCTGGAACCTGGACGGCGTCGGCCAGTTCATCATCGACATCCGCGGGAACATCTGAGGATGGAATATTTCTACGCCCCGCCGCCGGCGATCACTCCCCCCACGCTCACGATCGACGGTGAGGAGTTCTCCCATCTCACGCACGTGATGCGCCTGCGCGAGGGAGACGCGCTCCGGGTCGTCGACGGCGAGGGGCACGCCTACGACGCCGTCCTGGAGACGATCGGGAGGCGCGAGGCACGTTGCCGGATCAGCGCGGCGCACGACCGGTTGCACGAGCCTTCACTGGACCTGACGCTCGCCGCTGGAATGCTGAAGAACCCTTCGCGTTTCGACTACCTCGTGGAGAAGTCGGTGGAACTCGGCGTCTCGCGAATCATCCCCCTCCTCACGGAGCGGACGATCCCGCGGCAGGGGAAAACAGAGCGGTGGCAAAAGCTGTGCGTTGCCGCGATGAAACAGTCCGGGCGGTGCGTCCTCCCCCGGGTCGAACGCCCCCACCTCTTTGGGGACTTCCTCACGGCGTGCAGTGCAGCCCTGAAGTTGATCCCCCACCAGGAGGCCGCACGGCCGTTCGACGCGGCACTCATCGGCGACTCCGGCGGGGTCGCGCTCTGTATCGGGCCGGAAGGCGGGTTCAGCAATGCCGAGATCGATGCCGCCCGGGGGGCCGGGTTCCGACCTGTGTCGCTCGGGACCCGGCGCCTGCGCGCCGAGACTGCGGCGGTCGCCGCCTGCGCGCTGGTCATGGCGCGGGAGCCCGGCAGATGAACGAAGCGCGGGTGCTCCGCACGGCGGTCGCCGTCCTCCCCGCGGCGCTGATCGCGCTCAACCTCCTGGTGATCCCCGGCTATACCGGCGACGATGCGTTCATCCATTTCACGTTCGCGCGAAACCTGGCAACGCACGGGGTCTTCGGCTACAACACGCCGTACCCCTCGTACGGCTCGACGAGCATACTCTGGGTCATTGTCTGCGCCGGTTTTTCCCTCCTCACGGGGAACGTCGTCCTTACCGGGAGAGTCCTCTCAGCGCTCCTCACCGTCGGATCCGCCGCGCTCTTCGCCGGATATCTCTCCACCAAGCTCCGGCTTCCCCTCCGGGGCGTCCTCGCCGGACTGGCCATATATCTCGTGAACGCTGTCATGTTCCGGTGGATGATGACCGGCATGGAGACCGGACTCACGCTCTTCGTGGCGGTGCTCATACTCCGCTCATGGTCAACCGCACATTCGCTCCGCAATGCGCTCCTCTCGCTCACGGCGTTTCTCGACAGGCCGGAGTTCATCCTTATTCCCCTAGCCTGCGCCATTGCACTTTCTTTCCGGCGGGGCGGGAAATCATACCAGGACCCGGGGGCAAGGCAGACCCCGGGAACCGGGTGGAACGCCGCGGCATATTTTGCGGTGACCGCCATCCTCTTTGCGTGCTGGTTCATGGCAGCTTCGCTCTACTTCCACGCGTTCCTCCCCATGACCTCGTTCAAGACGGGATCACTGTTCGACGCCGAATCCCTCTATCGCTTCACGGCGGTGGTCGGAGGCACGTACCCCGATCTTCTGCTGCTGGCGGGCTTCCTCGTGATTACCGGGCATTTTTCGCGCCAGGTGTTCCGCGGGATCCCCCCGGGAGAGGCGCTTTTCTTCGTGTTCAGCGTGCTCCTCCTCGGCATGTATGCGCTGAAGGGAACGAACATGATCTCGCGCTACCTGCTCATCATCCACCCCGCGGCGGCATTGCTGATGGTTCGCCTTCTCGCATCCGCCGGCGCGAGACGCTGGCTCCCCCGCGCAGCGATCGGCATCGGCGTGGTACAGGCAGCCCTCTTCCTCACGCTCCACCTGGAGCCGATCCGGGCATTCGTCAGCGGATTCCAATCCGTGTACGCATCGATGGGAAGAGAGCTTGGAGCTGCCCCGGATACGGGGTCGGTCATGGTGGCGGATGTGGGAATCGTGGGATACTACTCGGGGAGGCCGATCATTGACACGGGAGGACTTGTCTCGATTCACACGCGCGAAGCGGGGACCGCGGCGGACACAGCACTCATCGCCCGCTACCGTCCCCGCTTCGTGATCGCCCGGCGTGCGACGCCGGGGATCGATTCATGCGCCGCATCCTGGAAAGCTTCGGCACCCGCACTCGCCGCCGTCGCGCCGCTCCGGCATGAGCGGATCGGGCGACTCGGGACAATGGGCCGGGAGGGGGACGCGTACGACGTCTACCTCCTGCGGCTATCGTGGGGCGAGTGAACCGCGCACCTGAACTCTAGTATGCCACCGCAAAGAGAGGCGACATCGTCGCCGGCGCGCCGCACGCAACGCAATTCCCGGGATGCGATGATGCGTCTGCGGGGATAACCCTGATCGTCCCTTTCGTCTCCTCCTTGATCCTCGCCTCGCACGCTGCCGCACCACACCAGGGCGCCCGCACAAATCCTCCCTTTCCGCCGAGGATATCCGCGAGTTCCTTCCAGCCCGAAACCGTGAACGTGTTGTCGTCGCGGAACTTCCGTGCGCGCTCGAACATGCCGGCCTGTATCTCTCCGAGCACGCGCCCCACCGTGCCGGCGATGCCGGCCTGCGGTGCCGCAATCTTCCCTTCGGCGTCGCGCCGGACCATCGTCACCTGCGACTGTTCCATGTCGCGCGGGCCGATTTCGATCCTCAGGGGGACGCCCTTCCGTTCCCATTCGTAGTACCGCCATGCGGGGCGAAGATCCCGGTCATCAACACGGCAGGAGATTCCCGCCTTGCGTAGATCCTCCGCCATTCGCGTTGCCGCGGTCGTCAGTTCCGTCCGCTGCGCGTCGTTTTTCCAGATCGGGACGAACACCGCCTTGAGCGGGGCGACGTTCGGCGGGAGGACGATCCCCCTGTCGTCGCCGTGCACCATGATCAGCGCCCCGATCAGGCGCGTGCTTACCCCCCAGCTCGTCTGCCAGGCGTACTCCTCCTTCCCCTCCGCGTCGAGAAACTTCACGCCGAACGCGCGTGAGAAATTCTGGCCGAGATCGTGCGACGTCCCGCACTGGAGGGCCTTCCCGTCCTGCATCAGGGCCTCGATGGCGTGCGTGCGGCGGGCACCCGCGAACTTCTCGCTGTCCGACTTTACACCGGGGATCACGGGGATTGCCATCGTCTCTTCTGCAAGCCGCCGGTATTTGTCGAGAATCGAAAGCACCTCCTGTTCCGCTTCATCATGAGTGGCGTGTGCCGTGTGTCCCTCCTGCCAGAGGAACTCCGTCGTCCTGAGGAAGAGGCGCGTCCGCATTTCCCATCGGACGACATTGCTCCACTGGTTGATGAGGAGCGGGAGATCGCGCCAGGAATGCACCCACTGTGAGAAGCTGTCGTAAATGATCGTCTCCGACGTCGGCCTGACGACAAGCGGCTCTTCGAGCTTTTTCCCTCCGGCATGCGTCACGACGGCCAGCTCGGGGGAAAACCCCTCCACGTGTTCCGCCTCCCGCTTGAGGAAGCTCTCGGGGATGAAGAGGGGAAAATAGGCATTCTGGTGCCCCGACGCCTTCAGCATGCCGTCGAGCGTCGACTGCAGCGTTTCCCAGATCGCGTACCCCCAGGGACGAATGACCATGCATCCCTTCACGGGGGAATAGTCCGCCATCTCCGCCGCCGCGATGACGTCTGTGTACCAGCGGGGAAAATCCTCCCCGCGGGGCGTGATTTTGACCTTGGTTTCCCTGGTGTCGCTGTCACTCATTATGAACTTCTCCGTGCAGTCGGAATTGAGCGCGAAATGCGCAGGCTGGTTGAATAAACACAATACGGAATTAGGCGGGCAAAATGCAAGTCGGAGATTGCTTCGGGGCGCAGGCGCCTGTGGCGCCACCTTCGGCTTCGGCGCCCCTCGCAATGACATTCCCCCGTCATTGCGAGCGCTCTTTGCGAAGCAACCTCCCGCAGCGGGCGCTACCTGATGAGAACGAAGCGCTTCGTCATGGAGAAGCTTCCGGCCTGTATCCTGTAGAAGTAGACCCCCGATGCCAGCGCAGTCCCGTCGAACTGCACTTCGTGGTAGCCGGCGTCCTGATCCCCGTTCACGAGCCTGCGGACTTCCTGGCCCAGGGCGTTGTACACGGTGATCTGCACTGATCCCTTTTGCGGGAGCCCGTAGCGAATCGTCGTCGTGGGATTAAAAGGGTTCGGGTAGTTCTGGGAGAGCACGTACGACTGCGGCACGAGTGCGGCGACCTTTTCAGCAACGGCAGCCGGATCGCCGATAAGAACGACGACGGTCATGCCGCGCGCCGGCGAATGGAGCGGGTAGGAGCTCCTCGTCCTCAGGTCAACGGGGAGGCCGTCATCCGGGCTCACGAGGACCACAGAGAAGCGCGCCGGGATCAGCTCCATGCCGCTGAACCGGAGCGTGCCGATGCATCCCCCCTGGCGGTTGACCTGTACGTCCCACTCCTCCACCGGGAGCGTCAACGTCCTGTAATCAGTGCTGAATTTCCCTTGCGTGCCATCCGCCGCGCGGCGTGCGAAGAAGATCTCACCGCCTGCGAATGCGAGCGGCGGCTTCCGTATTTCGAGCGCGCCGGGCGCACCTGCACGGGAAACTCCCAGCCGGCAATCCGCGTCCGTGTTGTCTGCCGATTCAAACCCGACATTGAGCGTCCAGTCGATCACGGGAGCCGGCGGCGGGACGCGCTGGAGAGTCGAGGGAAGCGGATACGGAATGTTGAGCGTCGTTGCGGTGGTGTCTGCGTTGTAGAAATAATACCCCCTGAACGGGACCATCACGGTATCCACTCCGTACGAGCCGGACCATCCCTGTATGACATCGGAAGTGAGAAGATCGTTGGAGGCACTGATTTCAGACCAGAGCACAGGCACCTCGAACGGGTCGCCGATGATGTTCCAACCTGCATGCAACGGCACCGGATATACCCCCCCGGACTGCAACGGGGGGAGCGTGTCCGATTTCATGACGAGAAGCGCATTCTTCCGGATGAGCCACACGCCTTCTCCGGGGTGGACCTGGTCCGCAAGACTCAGCTCGGCAGGAACGCCGGAGGCCGGCACGCGAAACGCGCGCCAGTCAGACCCCTGGTTCCCCCCCGAGCCGGCAACGAGGTCTGCGACACTTCCCCCGGTCGCACCGGGAATACTCACCATCCGGTAGTCGCTCTGCTGCGGGTTCGAAGGATATGCGACAGTCCCAGAAAGCGCGGTGCTCGCTGCCGTCGAAAACGCAAAGACGGGGGAGGACCAGGCGCCCGTGCCGTACTGGTTCTTAGCAGCAACCCTCCAGTAGTATGTCGTGTTGAGCGCCAGTGAGGCAAGTGCCTTCGTCAGGCCCGTCACCGCGGTGTCATTGATGAAGGGGGAGGCAAACGATGGGTCGAGGGAGACCTGGGTGGCGTATCCCGCCGCCCCCGCGGACGGATTCCAGGCGAGCGTGAGCGTCGCGGGCACTCCGGCCGCACCGTTCGCGGGCGCACTCAGCACCGGCGCAGGTGGCGGGACACCCGGCGTCGTCGCCGAAACGATATTCGAACTCCCGCTTGTCCCTCCTGCATTCCCCGCGCGCACACGGTAAAAGTACTTTGACGCCGGTGTGAGCCCGGTGACGCTCCTTGAGAGCGCATTGCCGACATTCAGGTTGCCGTACGACGAGAGTATGAGCGTAAACCCGGTATCTGTAGCCACGTCGAGGAAATACGCGGTCGCGCCGGAGGAGGGGTTCCAGTTCGCCGTGAACGACGCCGCGGAGATCCCCGTTGCCGCGGTCGCAACGGGGGGAGCCGGCGTCGCCACGACGGTGGTCACAGAGACGACGTTGGAGCTTGCGCTCGTCCCGCCGACGTTGCTCGCCCTGACCCTGTAGAAGTACTTCGTGCCCGGCGAGAGCCCCGGGACACTCTGCGAAAGGACGTTGCCGACACCGAGATTATTGTACCCCGGAAGCATCGATGTGAAATTCGTGTCGGCGGCGACATCGATCTGGTACGCGGTCGCGCCGGCCGATGCGGTCCACGTGGCGGCAAACGACGTCTGCGTGACGTTTGCCGCCGCGGTCCCCACGGGGGGAGCCGGCGTGGCGACGACCGTCGTCAGTGAGATGATATTCGAACTCCCGCTCGTCCCCCCGCCGTTGTTCGCACGCACGCGATAAAAGTACTTCGTCCCGCCCGAGAGGCCCGTAACGCTCCGGGTAGTGACGTTGCCGACGCTCAGGTTGTCGTAGCCGGGGAGTATCGACGTGAACGTCGTATCGGTCGCGACGTCAAGGAAGTACCCGGTGGCGCCCGTCGAAGGGTTCCAGTTCGCCGTGAACGACGCCTGGAGAATGTTCGTCGCCGCGGCGGCAAGCGGCGCCGGGGGGATCGGCACGAGCGTCGTCAGCCTGATCGTGTTGGACGGCCCGCTGAAGCCGCTCGTGTTGCCCGCCCAGACGTGGTAGTAGTACGTCGTCGAGGGACTCAAACCCGTAACGGAACGCGTCAGGACGTTGCCGACGCTGAGACCGGCGTACCCCGTCACCGGGATCTGGAAGATGGAGTCCGTCGCCACCTCGAGCGTGTACGTCGTCGCACCGGGTGACGCGTTCCAGTTCGCCGAAAACGATGTCTGGACGATGGCGGTCGCCGCCGTCGCCACGGGGGAGGAGGGTACGGTGAGGAGCGCAATGATGTTCGAGTTGTCGCTCGTTCCGGTCGCGTTGGTCGCCCGCACGCGGTAGAAGTACTTCGTCGCACCGGTGAGCCCCGCGACGTTCCATGTGATGACATTCCCGACATTTAGACCAGCGTACCCTGCGACGAACGAGGTGAACGTCGTATCCGTGGCAACGTCAAGCAGGTACGCGGAGGCGGTCGCGGCGGTGTCCCAGTTCGCCGTGAACGAGGTCTGTGACACGTTCGTTGCGGGAAGCGCCGACGGCACCGGGACGAGCGTGGCCAGCGTGATGAAGTTGGATACAGCACTCGCGCCCCCCGCGTTGTTTGCGCGGACACGGTAATAGTAGTACGTCGAGGGGTTCAGCCCCGTGACGGAATACGTCAGGACATTGCCGACATTGATATTGTTGTAGTTCGGGACGAAGATGCGGAAGATCGAATCGGTCGCCACCTGGAGGATGTACGACGTGGCGGTCGCGGAGGAATTCCAGTTCGCCGAGAACGACGTCACGGTGATATTCGACGCCGCGTTCGCCACGGGGGGATTGGGGGGGAGGATCTGCGAACGCGCAACGGCCCCCAGCAGGCAGAGTGCCGGCAGGAGTCTCCAGGTCCAGCGTTTCATGCATCGCTCCGGGCGGTGATTCAAAGGACAGTGCGTCTAAGGTACGGAGCGCGGAGCGACGGAACAAGGAGAATTTCTCTACCGGCAGGGGCTGCTCCCGCCGTGGTCAGTCGACCCTGCGGGCGCTGACGCCGTAATCGACGTTGTCCTTCACCCAGGCAATGAACGCCGGCTGCTGCTCGACCGGCTCGTCGGGCTTGCAGATCCTCGGGTCCTTCCAGGACACCATCACCGCCGCGTCCTGCGTCCAGACTTTGACGCGGCTCCTGGGGACTTCAGTCTGCCACTCCTTTCCGACTTCGGGGCTGGTGTACAGGAGACGCACGGTGATGTTCCGTGAGAGTGTCTCCAGGGGCTTCAGGTGTATGCCCTTGTAATTGGTTCCCCCCTCCCCCGGGACGTCCGGGACGCCGTCGCTCAGGAGCACGATCGAGATCGGGCGGAGAACCAGCCGCCTGTTCTTCACGGTCAGGGCCACCTGGTCGACGAAGGCGTTGAAATCCGTGATCGGCGTCTCCCGCCCCTTCGGGAAGAGCTCGCGCAGCTTCGCGTCGATCTCCTCCACGGTCCGGTGCTGGAACGTCTCAATCGGGTAAAGCGTCCGCGCCTGGTCCGGCGTCACTCCGCCGATCGAGCCGACGAACAGGACGTTCGGAATTTCGAGCCCGCCCACCCCGTTGAGGTGGGCATAGAGGTACCGCGCCAGGAAGTTGATCGCGTCGTCGTAGTACCCGCTCTTCATGAACGACCCGCTCACGTCCACGCCGACAAAGAGGGAGAGCCGCGGCGCCTCCTGCGCGCGCGCCGCGCAAATCGCCGGCACGAGGAGCGCCAGCGCGCAGAGGAGCCGGACCGCCGGGGCAGCCCGTCGATTCCTTTCCGCCGGATGCTCGGTTCGTCTCACGATGCCACCTCCCCCGCCTCGCGCTTTGCGGCAATGGAGGCGAGCATTTCCTTCGTGCTCAGGATCTCGTAGATGCTCGAGAACGGCAGCTCGAAGAGGTGGCGCCCGCTGACCAGGAGCGTGGCAAAGTTCACCGTGGCCGCCACGACCTGGAGCGGCGGGAGTATGAACGCCCCCAGGATGTCGTCCCCTTTCGTGCGGACCCAGAGCGCCTCTTCCTTGATCGTCGTGACGAACTGGCGCGACAGGAAAGAAGTTGCAGCGGACTTATCGGTTCCCCTGTCCGTGCCCTTCTCCGCTCCCTTTTCCTTCACGGGAGGCGCGCCCGCGCCCTTCCCCTGGATGATGGAGAGGAGCGTCGGGGTCCCCGCCCCGGCAAAGAGGAACCAGGAGATGCTTCTTACACCGAACCAGGCGATGCATGCGACGGCGATCGTCCAGAACATGCCGAGCTCAAAGCCCTGGGAGTACTGTGCAAACCAGGGGACGAGCGAGTCGACGAACTCCCTGTACAGGAACATCACTTCGACGGACATGACCACCAGCTCGATGGCGCTGATCGTGATGATCCCCATGATCTTTTTCGACTGTACGGCGTTCACGAAGTTCGACAGGACGGCGTAGCTCCCGAGCACAACGAAGAGGAGAAAGAGATAGAGCGGGATGCGGACGGTTGCGGCGGCGAGCTGTTCGCCGGAGATGTTGGAGAGCGTGTCGATCACCAGCGGGGTCGTGACGTACGTGAAGACCAGCGCCTCGATCAGGCACCAGACGACCGTGAGCACGACCGCGATCCAGGGGACCGTGGAGCTCGTGACGCTCTCCCCGGCCTTCCGGACCAGCCGGAAGGGAAGCGTGACGATTTCCAGCACCACCGACCATATGCTCACCACGATGACCTTCAGGAGTCCCACGACCGAACCGATGCACACCAGGACGAACCTGAAGATCCCTCCCCAGAACGAGAGGATCGCCTTGCCGAGGTCCCACCAGGTGACGAACAGCGACGTGATGAAGTCCTTCCTGTTGGAGCGCACGACCACGGTCAGCATCGCCGGGACGGTCAGCCAGCAGGAGGCGATGAACGCAAGCGCGGGCAGAAGAAGGAAGAGCCGCTTGGCCGCCATGACCCACGGCGGATCGGCGGCACCCCAGGCAAAGACGAGCAGCTCCCACTGGAAGAACGTGGGGAACAGGAGCAGAGACACGATGTACCGGACGACGGCATTGATGTCGATGACCATGGCGGAACCCTCCCCTGGATGTCCGTAGCCGGATCCGTCCATGCGCATCCCCCGGTTGGATCCGTGGAACCACAACTGCGAACATGGGGAGGGGTGTGGAGGTTCCTCGGCCCCCGCGGGGGCGCGCGAATCGCGGAGATTTATTTTCGGAGGGGAGAACCCGGCGGGAAGGGAAAAATCGTACAGAAGATTGGACAGGGCACTTACCCTAGCACACGCGCGCTAGGGCAAGCGCCCGATACTGCGGCGCGTCAGTCGTTCTTCATTCTCTCGGCGACGACGCCCTGCACCTCTTCGAGCATCATGCGGCTCGTGTTGCGGAGCGAGTCCATTTCCTCCGTCTTCCACCCCACGAACTCCGAGTCGTTCATGGTGTTCAGGTTGATGCGCACGTTGAGCGCCGCGCTTTCCACGGCCGCGTGGAGCATGAGCGCGCTCACGCCCGCGTCGCTGACCGAATTCACGTTCCCCGAGGCCGCCACCTGGGAGGCAAGCGCGAGTGCGTCAATGCAGTGCTTCATGACCTCCAGCGGCACGTTCGTCGCCTCTTTCGTCGCTTCCCGGATCGCCGCGGCCCGGAGCGCCTTCTGGGGCTCGGTGTCTTTCGGCAGCGCGTAGGCCTCCATCACCTTGTTGAATGCCCCGGTGTCCTTCTCGATCAGCGCGCTGAAGACCGCACGCATCTCTTCCGCCTGCGCCAGGATCTTCCTCATCTCCGCATCGACCTCCGCGTACTTCTTCTTGCCGATCGTCAGGTTGCACACCATCGAGGTGAGCGCCGAGCCGAGCGCCCCGGCGAGCGCGGCGACGCTGCCGCCGCCGGGAGCCGGCGACGAGGAAGCGAGTTCGTCCAGGAAGGCGGAGAGCGTTTTCTTGTTCGCCATGGCTGTCCCCCGTGCTGTTACAGTTGGGCTTCGATGACTTTCTTCTGGATGTCAAACGGCTCGAGCTGGCTCAGGCCGAGCGCGCGCACCGCCGCGTCGACGAGCGCGTCGTCCCCCCGCGCCTCCGGCGCGTAAAAGCGGCCCGCCATGAGGAGCGCTTCCTTCGGCGTCAGACCGACGATCTCGCTTCCCGTGACCTGTGCGCCCAGCGTCGCCGCCTCCTGTTTGACCGCCTCGAAGGCGACGTGCGGGGGCGTGACGTGGTAGTTCACCAGGTTGATGGAGACCTGCGCAATATTGTGCGCTTCCAGGAGGACGCCCATGGCCTTGACCGCGCGGAGCGACCCGGGAACGGTGATCTTCTTCCCCTGCGCATCGAGCACCGGGTTTCCCCCGGCGTCCTTCTTCACGCGCCCGCTTTCCCGGATGCGGAGCGCGATCTCGCTTGCGATCCTGACGTCCCCGGTATCCAGGTTTACGTTGTAGGCGATCAGGAACATCCTCGCCCCCGCCACGGTGGCGCCGGACGCCGCGTTGAAGACGCTGGGGCCGAAATCGGGAGCCCATTCAGGGTCCGCCAGCTTCGCCGCCAGCCCCTCGTACTCCCCCTTCCGGATCGTGGCGAGGTTTCTCCGCTCGGGCTTCGTCGCCGCCTCCTCGTAGAGGTAGACGGGAATCTGCAGCTCGGACGCCACCCGGGCGCCGAATTCCTTCGCGAGCCCGACGCACTCCGCCATCGTGACGCCGGCGACGGGGACGAACGGCACGACATCGGTGGCCCCGATCCGCGGGTGCTCGCCCTGGTGCGTCCGCATGTCGATCAGCTCGGCCGCCTTCCGCGTCCCCTGGAACGCTCCCTCGAGCACGGCCCCCGGCTCGCCGACGAACGTCACCACTGTCCTGTTGTAGTCCTTGTCCGGCTCGGCGCTGATGAACTTCACGCCCGACACGGCGCTGATGGCGCCGGCGATCGCGTTGATGGTCCGGATCTTCCGGCCTTCGCTGAAATTGGGAACGCACTCGACGATTCGTGGCATGCGATGATTCCCGTCAGAATTCCAGGATCGTGCCGTTCTTCACGGTCGTGCGGATATGGTTCGCGCCGAAATGATAGGCCAGGAACCGGTAGTCGGGCACGTTCGCCACGAGCAGGTCGGCGCGTTTCCCGGTTTCGATGCTCCCGATATCCCGGGCGAGTCCCAGTGCGGCTGCCCCGTGCAGCGTGGCGGCAGTGAGGGCCTCCTCGGGCGTCATGTGCATCTGCGTGCAGGCAATCGTCATCATCATCGGCATCGAGTACGACATGCAGGATCCCGGGTTGAAGTCGCTGGCGATTGCGACCGTGACCCCGGCGTCGATCAGCGCCCGCGCAGGCGCGTAGCCGTGGTTCAGGAAAAACGACACGCCGGGGAGGAGTCCCGCCACGACGCCCGCCCCCCGCATCGCCGCGATCCCGCCCGCGCTCACGCGTTCCAGGTGATCGGCGGAGGTGGCGCCGAGCCGCGCCGCCAGCTCCGCCCCGCCCAGCGGGGAGAGCTCATCGGCGTGCAGCTTCAGGTCCATGCCCAGCGAGCGCGCCGCGCTCAGGATGCGCTCGGCATCCGAAATCTCAAAGTAGCCTTTCTCGCAAAAGACGTCGCAGAAGCGTGCGAGCTTCTTGCGGCCGACGTACGGGAGCACCGTTTCAAGCAGCAGCCTCACGTAGTCCCCGGTCCTGCCGGCGAACTCCGGGGGCACCGCGTGGGCTCCCAGGAACGTGGGCATGACCGTCATCAGCTCCTCGGTCGCCAGCTCGTTAATCGCCTCGAGCATCCTGACCTCGGTGTCCATGTCGAGACCGTAACCGGACTTGATCTCGACGGTCGTCGTGCCGGCGCGGAGCATCTCGTTCATGTACGCCGCGGTCTGCCGCTTGAGCGCCTTTTTCTGCGCGGCGCGCACGTGGCCGATCGTGCTGAGGATGCCTCCCCCCTGCTCGGCGATCTGCTGGTACGTCGCCCCCTCGGCGCGGAGAGCGAATTCCTTCTCCCGGCTCCCCGCGAACATCATGTGGGTATGCGAATCGACGAACCCGGGGAGCACCACCATGCCCGAAGCGTCCAGCTCCCCGTCGTCCGGACCGAGCGTTGCTCTCCACTCCCGCATCGGTCCCACCCAGGCGATTCTTCCCTCGCGGCACAGGACGCCGGCATCGGTGATGATGCCGAGGTCCCTCATCTCCGTCCCCGTTTTCGCGGTTTTCCCCCGTGCAGCGACGGTAACGAGCTGGGAGATATTCTTGAGAAACAGATTCAAAACGGATGGAGAAAAATGCGAGTGCGGGAAAAGATACGAATTCGAGGGAGAAGCTGCAAGCAGGCTCCTGGCGGCCTGGCGGCGCCCCAACCCCCCGTAACGCACTTCTACCTTGCGGCGGCCTGGATCACGAGCGGGGAGAGAGCCGGGATGCCGCCGTCGCGGGACATCAGCGTGGCGTACTTGCCGAAGAAATCGGAGGGACCGTTGGCGATCGTCTCCATGAGCGCCTCGCGGCCGAGCGCCTGGTCGATCTGCCGCGCGATGATCATGCCGGTGATCGCGCCGTAGCTTTCCCAGTAGCCCGACGTGTTCGAGAGCCGGATGATGTCTTCTGAGCGGCGGAAGGATGTCCCGGGTGCCTCCAGCTCGGCGGCGTTCCTGTTGAATTCAGCGAACGAGCGGCTCGCCCGCTCGAGGCCGTCGGCCGGGAGCCTGCCGCGGGAGGACTGGATGAGCGTCAGGTAGTAGGCGATCCCTTCGTTCTGCGCCAGGTCAAGGAGCTGATCGAGCGGCCGCCTGTGGCCGGCGTAGTATGCCCGCCACGCGGGGGAGCCGTCCTTGTACACGCCGAATGCGGCGTGGAATACCTCGTGGGCGACGACGCTCAGCATCCCGATGAACCGCTCGTCCACGGTGCGCCCGTAGTTGACGCACTTGGCGAGGTTCACGACGATCGTCAGCTCCCCCTCTCCTTCGCCGGTGAACGCCGGCGTGTCCCCCCGCCAGATCACGCGGCGGACGAACGCGTCGATATTCTGGGAGCCGAAGGCGACAAAGTAGACGGGAATGACGGTGCTGACGCGCGCCGAGGGGGGAAAGAGCTGCGCCACGGTGCTCACGACTTTCTGGCCGAAGTTCCGGCGCTGCGCCTCCTGCAACAGCTCAGCGATCGCCGACACGTTTGCCCGCGCGTCCTTCATCCGGAAGACATCGTCCCCCAGATCCTGGTTGAACTTGACCGCCTCCAACGCCCGCTCAAGGGCCGGCGTGTCGAGCTGCCGCTGCGCCAGGAGCGCGGTCGTGGAGAGCGCGATCTGGCTCCCCCGGAGCGCGGCGATCTCGGCGGGGCGGCCTGTGAGCCCGCTGTAGAGCCCGAGCGTCTCTTCCGCCGACGCGTAATCGATCCGGAGATAGACGTTGAAGTAGTCCGATTGCGCGGGGGCGGTCGCGGCCGCTGCAAGCGCGCACGCCGTCAGGAAGAGTCGTCTCACTGGACTTTCACCACGACCATGGTCATGTCGTCGTGCTGCGGCGCGCCCGCGCTGAAGGACCGGACCGCGGCGGTCAGCCGCTCGATGATCGCCGGTGCGCGGAGCGTGCAGATCGCGGGGTCGCGCGCGAACTCCTCGACGCGCTCGGCGCCGAACATCTCTTCCCGGGCGTTCATCGCCTCGGTGAAACCGTCGGTGATCATCAGGAGGACGTCCCCCGGGGAAAGCTGCACCGTCCGTTCTTCGTACGCGCTGTCCTGCTGCATGCCGAGCGGGAACCGCACCCCGGGAGGCTCAAGCCACGAGAGTCCCTCCCTGCTCCGCAAGAGCGGCCGGGTCTGCCCGGCGTTGGCAAACGTCACGGTCTTCTTCCCGGGGTCGATCGCCGCGAGAAGGAATGCGACAAAGTGCCCGCGCCTGGAGTGTGCAAAGACCGACCTGTTGACGACCGTCAGGATTTCTCCGGGAGAGGTCGAGCGTCCCGTCTCGCCGGCGATCGCGCCGATCGTGAAGACCGCGGACATGGCCGCCTGCATTCCTTTCCCCGATACGTCAAACACCGAAATCCCGAATGCGTTCCCGTTCGAACCGAGGGGCGCATAGTCGAACAGATCGCCGCCGACGTTGGCCGCGGGGATGGAGACCCCGGCGATGTCGAACCCCTCAAGCGATGGGTTGGATTTCGGCATCAGCGACACCTGGACGTCGTGCGCGAGCTTGAGCTCCGTCTGCAGGTCCTCCTTCTCCCCCCGCTCGAGCGAGATGAGCCACGTGACCAGGTTGACCGCGCCCAGCACGAGCGCGCCGGAGATCACCAGGGGCATCAGGCCCGAGCCGATCTTGAGGTACGCGGCCACGAGCCCCAGCGCGATCAGCGTGTACGAAATCACGATCAGCCGGAGACGGTCGGCGGGGACGTTTTTGTAGATCTGGTCGGTCCAGAGGAGTGAAAAGACGAGCGCGTTGAAGAGACCGGCCTCCGACGGGGAGGTCGCCATGGCCTTCCACGATTCTTCCTTTTTCTGCGCCACGATCGCGCCGAGGCGTTCCCACGTGAGGTAGAGTATCCCCGCGATCACGAGGTCCACGCCGAACCTCGACCAGCCATGTCCCCCCAGCCCCTGCGACATCGCGCTGATGAGTTCGATGACGACGAGGACCTTGAGGAGGTTGACAAGAATCTTCTTGAACTTGACCGGATCGATCATGTGCGTGCCGTAATCAATATGTATGCCCCGGAGTGAGGGCGCACCAGAGTCATCGCCGCGTCCATCGCCCTGAGTGTGCGTGCAACAGGCATGCGCAACGGCGCGGGGAGCGAGAGCTTCGGGGCGAGATAGTACCAGAACGGACAGAACGTGGCGTACTCCTCGACCGTGAACCGGGAAGCGATCTCGCGGTGAATCGAGGGACCGGAAATCTCCTCGAAGGGTGAGGAGTCGTGGAGCCCTTCTGCCGTCCCCCGCGCCAGCGATTCCCTCTTCCGCGCTTCGGGAGCAAGGAACGACGCGAGCCGGCGGCGGAGCATCCACTTCTCGCGGTAGGGCCGGTGGGTCGGGAGGACCGCAAAGAGACCCGCCGCTGCCAGCTTCCGGATCCGTCCCATCCCCGCGAAGTCCATGACCACCAGTCGTCCGCCGGGAACGAGCGCCTCCCGCACGCGGTCAAGCAGCCCCCCCAGCTCGAGGATATGGTGGAGCGCATCGTGGGCGACGACGGCGTCGTACGGTTTGCCCGGAAGGGGCATCCGGTTCAGGTCGCCGACGACGAACTCCGCCCCGAGTCCGCGCCTTGTCGCCTCCGCGACCGCCCCTTCGATACGCGCCGCAGAAAGATCGATCCCCGTGACCCGGGCGCCGCGGGCCGCGAGCGCGAGGGCCGTTCCCCCGCCGCCGCAGCCGAGTTCGAGTATCCGGGGGCCGGCCGAGAGTGCCGTGCGAAGAAACTGCTCGTACCGGTCGCCGAAGAAGAGAGCGAACATCCGCTCGTCGTCCCAGATCTGGGGATCCCTCTCCCCGGCACCCACCGCTCCCCAGTGCGCCGCTTCCCGGGCGATCAGCTCGTCATACGATTCTTCATTCATCGCAGGCTGAGGTCAGCTCGCGCGGCCAGGCGCGCCCGGCCGGGGGGCGAACCCGGCGCAGGCATGCACCGGGAGAGGGGGATACTTCGGGAAGCGCGGGTCGGTCTCGGCCAGCGCGCACCGGATGAACGTACTTCCCCGCGTGCTCGTGACGGCGCGGGCATGCAGGCAGCGGGAACAGAGCCCGGCGCCCGGGTGCTCCAGGGGAGTGTCCCCCGGGGTCTTCACTCGCCGGGCACGGGCTCGTCGAGGTCCGCCGGCGGCGGCACGATGCGCTTTGGCGGAGCGGATTTCGGCTTCGGGGCGGTGCGGGACGGGGAGGACCGGGCCGGGACTTTCGACTTTGGCTTCGACTCTTTCGGCGCCGTCTGCCAGAGGCAGAGAACGCAGCCGTCCGGCGTCGCAAACTGCGCCCAGGATCCCATCGCGCCCATGTCCGTCTTCCTGACGAGGACCTTTCCCTTCGCCTTCTTGATCGCCTTCAAGGATCCGGCGATGTCGGCCACTTCGATATAGACGTTGACCTGTCCCTTCTTCGGCATCTTCTTCCGCTCGTAGAACCCGCCGTTGGGCCTGGTGCCGGCCCTGAAGAGCACGTAGTCCATGTCAGGGACGTCCTGGAACGTCCAGCCGAACACGGCGCCGAAGAACTTCTTTGCCTTCTTGAAGCTCGTCGTGGGAATCTCGATGTGGCCGAAGCCGTGCATGTGAGCCTCCTCGCGGTTATGGTTGGTCGCCGGGAAGCATCGGAACGCGCACGTTCCACCGGCGGGCGTTGTCGATCGCGCGCTCGTAGCCCGCGTCGGCATGCCGCATGATGCCGAGCCCGGGGTCGTACGTGAGCACTCTCTCCAGTTTCGCGGCTGCTTCCGGCGTCCCGTCGGCCACCACCACCATGCCGGCATGGATGGCCAGGCCGATGCCGACGCCCCCGCCGTGGTGCACGCTGACCCAGCTTGCGCCCCCGCTCGCGTTCAGGAGCGCGTTCAGTATCGGCCAGTCGGCGATGGCATCGCTGCCGTCGCGCATCTTCTCGGTCTCCCGGTTGGGAGAGGCGACGGACCCGCAGTCGAGGTGATCGCGGCCGATGACGATCGGGGCGCGGACCTCGCCGCGCGCCACGAGATCGTTGAAGATCTTCCCCATGCGCGCCCGCTCGCCGTACCCGAGCCAGCAGATGCGGGAGGGAAGTCCCTGGAAGCGTACCTGCGCCTCGGCCTTCTCGATCCACCGGCGGAGCGAGGCGTTCTCCGGGAATGTCTCCAGCACCGCGCGGTCGGTCCTCAGGATATCCTCCGGCTCCCCCGAGAGGGCGGCCCATCGGAACGGTCCCTTCCCGTCGCAGAAGAGGGGACGGATGTACTCAGGCACGAAGCCGGGGATGTCGAACGCATCGGCGACGCCGGAGCCGAGCGCCTCGCCGCGGATATTGTTCCCATAGTCAAACGTGACCGCCCCCTTCCGCTTCAAGGCGAGCATCGCGCGCACGTGCTCCGCGATGGAGGCACGCGCATGGGCGACGTATTTCACCGGGTCTCCGCGGCGGAGGGCAATCGCCTCGTCGTACGGTATATGCGCGGGGACGTACCCGTTGAGCGTGTCGTGGGCGGAGGTCTGGTCCGTCAGCACGTCGATCCTGATGTTCCTGGCCAGGAGCTCCGGCAGCACCTCCGCAGCATTGCCCAGGAGCGCAACGGAGCGCGCTTCCTTCAGCTCCCTCGCCGTCTGGAGCGTGCGCAGCGCCTCGTCGAGCGTCGTCGCCATCTCGTCCACGTACCCGGTGGCCAGGCGCCGTTCGATCCGTGCGCGGTCCACTTCGACCACGAGACAGGCCGCGCCGTTCATCGTCGCCGCGAGCGGCTGCGCCCCTCCCATCCCGCCGAGGCCCGCCGACACCAGGAGCCGCCCGGCAAGCGAACCTCCGAAGTACCTCTCGGCGCACGCTGCGAACGTCTCGTAGGTCCCCTGCAGGATTCCCTGCGAGCCGATGTAGATCCAGCTCCCCGCGGTCATCTGCCCGTACATCGTCAGGCCCAGCCCTTCGAGGCGCCGGAATTCGTCCCAGGTCGCCCAGCGGGGAACGAGCATCGCATTGGCAATCAGGACTCGCGGGGCACCCGGGTGGGTCCGGAACACGCCGACGGGCTTTCCCGACTGCACGAGGAGCGTCTCATCCCCTTCCAGGTTCTTCAGGCATGCGATAATCGCGTCGTAGCACTCCCAGTTGCGCGCAGCCTTCCCGGCTCCCCCGTAGACGATCAGCTCGTCGGGCTTCTCCGCGACCTCCGGGTCGAGGTTGTTCATGAGCATCCGCAGGGCCGCCTCCTGCGTCCAGCCCTTGCACGTGAGGCGCGTCCCCCGGGGCGCACGGACGGTGCGCGGGCCCGCGATCGTTCCAGCCATGGCTCCTCAGTGGTCCTTGAAGGCGATCACCGCGATCTCGACGTTGGCCCCCTTCGGGAGCGCGCTCACCTCCACCGCGACCCGCGCGGGGTAGTTCTTCTCCTGGAAGCGGGTCG
>Ga0335081_10006074_pt1 | contig 19170 bp, 20 predicted proteins | sample Lox_Sample_35_FD_206713 | JGI IMG/M metagenome (GOLD analysis project Ga0335081, IMG submission 206713) | Soil microbial communities from Loxahatchee National Wildlife Refuge, Florida, United States - Lox_Sample_3.5 | ecosystem: Environmental > Terrestrial > Soil > Wetlands | place: USA...
TGCCGACGTGCGGCGGGGCATCTGGAGTGCACCGAAACCGGAGCCGGCGCCCGTACCGACCCCGGACCCCAGCTTTCACGAGTTCGCCTCGGCGTGGCTTAACGAGCTCGCGCCTAGCCTGCGTGAGGGCACTGTCCACGACTACCAGTGGGCGCTCACGTATCACCTGCTGCGCTTCTTCGAGCAGCACCGCCTCAGCCAGATCACGATCGCCGAGATCGACCGATACCGCGCCCACAAGCTGCGCGAGGGTCGACTGAATGCCACCTCGATCAATAAGACGCTGACGCGCCTCGGGCAGATCCTCGACGTCGCTGAGGAGCGCGAGCTGATCGCGCGCAACCCCATGCGCATCAACCGCCACCGGCGCAAACTGCGCGCGCCGGGGCCACGTCGTTCCTACATCGACCAGGCCGCGCACATCGACGCCTTGCTGCGAGCAGCGGCAGAGCTCGACAGGGCAGCGCGAAGCGGGCCTTCGATGCCCCGACACGCGATCCTCACCACTTTGACTTTCGCCGGCCTGCGGATCAGCGAGCTGCTTGCGCTGTGCTGGTCAGATGTCGACCTCACCGCTAAGCGCCTGCGCGTCACCAGCTCGAAGACGGGCGCAGGGATCCGAGAGATCACTCTCCTCCCGGTACTTCGCGAGGAGCTCGCGAAACTGAAGGCCTCCACGAAGCCGGAGAGAGATTCGCTGGTCTTTGGAACCAACCGCGGTGGAGTCCAAAGCAGAACCAACGTGCGCCAGCGGGTGCTCCACCAAGCGATCGAGCGCGCCAACGTGGGGCTCGCGGCGTCCAACCGCTCGACGCTCCCGGATGGTTTGACGCTTCACTCGCTCCGCCGCACCTATTCCTCGATCCTGTTCGCGATCGGGCGAACTGCACCCGAGGTCATGGAGCAGCTCGGGCACACCGACGCGCGCCTGACGTTACGCGTCTACGCGCGGGCGATAGCTACCGAGCCCGGCGAGCGCGCACGCCTGATGGCGCTAGTGGAGGCCCGGCCATTGGGCACTATTGGGCACCAGGACGACCGATTTCCAAAAGGACCATCCGCCCACGCTTTCTCGGAGCCGACGAAAAGCGCCCATTTGCAGGGACGAACTTCTAAGCGGCGAACGGGTCTCGAACCCGCGACCTCAAGCTTGGGAAGCTTGCGCTCTACCAACTGAGCTATCGCCGCAGCAGCCCGAGTTTATGGCCTTTCATGGCGGTTCGGGCGGGACCCGGGTCGCGGGCGAGTCATCCGCGGGCCCATGCTTCGAAATGCCCCCGAAGCGGGTAACAATCGCCACGTGGAAGGCGTGTTCGAGATCGACTTCGACGGACCCTCCCGGCACCGCCGGCTCCACGTCCGCGGCGAGCTCGACCTGGCCAGCTCGCAGGATCTGATCCGAGCCCTCCGTCGGGCCTGCGACGAAGGGGCCCGCAGCGTGATGCTCGACCTGCACGAGCTCGGCCACATGGACTCGGCGGGCATCTATGCGCTGCTCAGCGGGCGCAAGATCTGCGAGGAGTGCGGCTGCGGCTACGTGATCGAACGGGGCATGTCCGGGCCCGCCGAAAAGACGCTCGAGGTCACGGGGCTGCTCGACCAGCTGCCGTTCTGCTAGGCGCAGCGCGGGCGACGGGTGCCGCGCGCCGCGCGCCGGGTCCGCCCGAGGGCCCGGGGCACGCAACGCGGTCCGCCGCCAACGCTGGTTACGATCCTGCACCCCGGGTTTAGTTCCCGCACACACCGGGCAATCGCATCGGGACCGACGCAAACCACAAGGGAAGGATGGGGAGATGGCCCGCGTTGTAGTCACCGACGATTCCGGCGACAGGATTCTCATGGACGAGCAGGTGCTGAAGGTCCATCTGGCGGACCGGCACTCCAGCATGCAGATGATCGAGCGGCTCGTGTGGGCCGTGGAGGATGCCGACGGCGGCCGGGAGCCCGGCGCGGCTTCCTCCGGTCCACGCCGGCCGCAGCTCCAGGCCGCTTAGGCGACCACCGGCGTACAGCCCTCGCCCGGCCGCGTCCCGCCAGCGCGCCGGAGCCCGAGGCCCCCGTGTCGCCGCGGCGCCAAGCGCGCCTGCGGCGTGCGGGGGACCCTGCGGCACTACCCTTGTGCCGGAGTGAAACGCCGCGTCCTGCCCGTGATCGCGGCCCTCGCGGGGGCCGGCCTGATTGCGCTCCTCGTCTACGGCGTCTCCCACCAGGCCGCCAGCCGCACGCTCGACGAGCTGGTCGCCTCGGGCCGCTACCCGGTGGCGCCCAACGCGTCGACCGAGCTGCCCGTCCTCGGCGGCGACGGGAAGAGCTCGCTGCGCTCACTTCGGGGGAAGGTCGTGGTCCTCAACTTCTGGGCCTCGTGGTGCCAGCCGTGCGAGCAGGAGGCGCCCCTGCTCGAGCGCACCCAGACCCGGCTGGGCCACCTCGACGGGACGGTCCTGGGGGTCACCTACCTCGATGCCACCCCCGACTCGCGGGGCTTCGTGCGCCGCTACCACCTCAGCTACCCCAACCTGCGCGACAACACCGGCTCGTTCGCCCACTCATACGGCACCGACCAGCTGCCCGAGAGCTTCGTGATCGACCGCCACGGCCGGATCGTGGCCATCTCCCGGGGCGAGATCGACCGGCGCTTCCTCAACCACGCGCTGGCGCTCGCGCAGACCGCGTGATGCGCCGCCGCGCCCTCGCCGCGCTGTGCCTGGCGGTGGCCGCGCCGTCCCTGGCGCTCGCCTGCGCCGGCGACGCGGCGGCGGCCGAGCCCCCGCGGGCGTCGCTGACGAGCATCGAACGCCAGGTGATGTGCGTCACGTGCAAGATCCCGCTCAACGTCGCCGAGTCCCCGCAGGCCGACCGCGAGCGCGCCTTCATCCGGGAACTGATCGACGAAGGCCGCGACGAAGCCCAGATCAAGCGCGCGCTGGTGGGCCAGTACGGGTCCACCGTGCTCGCGCTGCCGCCCGCCAGCGGCTTCGACCTGACCGTGTATCTGATCCCCGCCGCCGTTGTGACGGCGCTGGCTGCCCTGCTCGCGATGCTTCTGCTGCGTTGGCGCCGCCGGGGCGAGGGGCCGGCCGTCGCGGCCGAGGAGGCCTCGCCGCTCAGCGCCGACGACGCCTCCCGCCTGGAGGCCGACCTGTCGCGCTTCGATTAGCGGCATCCGCCGGCCGGCGGCGAGCCCGGCCGGGGGGCGGGGAGCCCCCGCCCGGGGACGGGGCGCGCGGCCTACATCTGCTCCGGGGCGCTCACGCCCAGCAGGCCGAGGCAGCGTGCGATCGTCGTGCGTGTGGCCTCCGAGAGGGCGATCCGCAGCGACTCGAGCTCGTGCGGCTCGGCGCCGAGCACGCGGCAGTCGCGGTAGAAGGCCGTGAAGGTCTGCGCGAGCTCGAGCACGTACGCCGCCAGGCGGTGGGGAGCGCGCCGCTCGCTTGCCTCGGCCAGCTCGCCCGGGAACGCGAGCAGCTGCTCGATCAGGGCCCGCTCGGCCGGGTGCAACGGCATCCGGGTCGGCGTGGCGGCGGCCGCCAGCGCCTCCTGCACCCGTGCCGCCCCCGCCTTGGCGGCGATCGAGGCGATCCGGGCGTGGGCGTACTGGACGTAGTACACGGGGTTCTCGGCCGACTGCTCGCGCGCCAGGTCGAGGTCGAGGTCGACGGTGGTGTCGTGGGAGCGGGCCAGCAGGTACCAGCGCGCGGCGTCCACCCCGATCTCCCCCACGAGGTCCTCGAGCGTCACGAACTCGCCCGCCCGCTTGGACATCTGCGCGCGCTCGCCCCCCCGCACCAGGTGAACGAGCTGCATGATGAGCAGCTCGAGCTCGTCCGGATCGCTCCCGAGGGCCGCGTAGGCGGCCTTCGTGCGCAGCAGGTACCCGTGATGGTCGGCTCCCCAGATGTCGATCTGGCGCTCGTAGCCCCGTTCGCGGCGGCTCTGGTGGTAGGCGATGTCGGAGGCGAAGTAGGTGTGCTCGCCGGTCGAGCGGACCAGCACGCGGTCCTTGTCGTCGCCGAACTCCGTGGTCCGCAACCACAGCGCCCCCTCGCTGGTGTACGTGTGGCCGCCGTCCGTCAACGCCGCGATCGTGCGCTCCGCCGCGCTCGGCTGACCCTCGTACAGCTCGCTCTCATACGTCCAGCGGTGGAAGGTCTCCACGCGGAACGTCGCCAGCGCGGATTCCATGTTCCGCACCATCAGGGCGACGGCGTCGCGGCCGACGTCGGCGGGGTCGCGATCCCGGGAGCCGGGGATCTCCTGCGCCAGCTCTCCCACGTAGTCTCCGAGGTAGCCGTCCTGCGGGGGCTGCCCGCCCCGCGCCAGGGCGCTCACCGATTCTCCGAGCTTGCGAATCTGGGCACCGGCGTCGTTGACGTAGAACTCGCGTTCCACGCTGTGGCCATGGGCCGCCAGCATGCGGGCCAGCGCGTCCCCGTAGGCGGCGTTGCGGGCGTGGCCGACGTGCATCGGCCCGGTGGGGTTGGCCGACACGAACTCCACAAGGATCCGCTGGGGGTCAACGACCCCCCCGGAGCCGTACCGGGGACCGGCGGCGAGCACCTCGGCCAGCGCGCCCGCCAGCCACGAGTCCGACAGGAACAGGTTCAGGAACCCGGGGCCCGCCACCTCGAACCGCTCCAGCACCCCCGACATCCGTTCGCGCAGGGTGACACCGAGCGACTCGGCGAGCTCCCTCGGCTTCGCACCCAGCGCGGGCGCGAGCACCAGCGCGGCGTTCGTCGAGTAGTCCCCGAACTCCGCCCGCCGCGGGCGCTCGAGCGCGACCGGGCCGCCGGCGGCCAGCAGCGACTGCAGCGGCGAGCCTCCTTCCGGCCCGCCGTTCCCGCCATCCGAGCCGGGCGCGCCGGTCGCCACCTCGCGCGCGGCCGCCAGCAGCTCCGCGCGCAGGGCACCAAGCGGCTCCGCCGCCCCGGGCCGCTGGTCGGAGCTGTCGTCGGGTGTCATTGGGTGGGAGTGCGCCGGTTGCGATACTAGCCGTGTGACCGATCAAGAATCAGGCGCGGAGCGCCACATCAACATCCACCTCTCCCCCGAGATCATGGGCGGCGTGTACGCGAACTTCGCGAACGTCAGCCACTCCGACTACGAGTTCACCGTGACCTTCGCGCGGGTCGACCACGAGGTGGAGTCCGAGGAGGTCCCGGGCGTGGTGGTGTCCCGTATCAATCTGTCGCCACGGTTCATGCGCGAGCTGATCGACGCGATGGAGGACAACTACTCGAAGTGGCGCACGCGGGAGGGCATCAAGAACCTCCCCGAGTACGGGGGCGGCGAGTCGGCCTCCGAGCCCGAGCAGTAGCCGCGGTCACGCGGCCCGTGCGCACACTTCAGCTGCGGCGGATCCGCCGCCCGGGCGTGGCGCCCGAACCCACTCCTACCCTGCAACCGTGAAGGTCGCCGTCATCTCCGACATCCACGCCAACCGGCAGGCGCTCGAGGCGACGCTCGAGGCCGTCGCCGACTCCGAGGCGTCCGAGCTGTGGTGCCTCGGGGACCTCGTCGGCTACGGGGCCGATCCCGACGCGTGCGTCGAGCTCGCCCGCGAGCATGCGGCGGTCTGCCTGGCGGGCAACCACGACCTGGCCGTCACCGGCGAGATCCCCCTCGATGAGTTCTCGCGGGGCGCCATGCTCGCGGCCCAGTGGACCCGCGAGGTGATCGCGCCGGAGAACCTCGCCTTCCTCGAAGGCCTCGAGCCGCAGGCACGCGAGGGCTCGGTGGGCCTGTACCACGCCAGCCCGCGGGACCCGGTGTGGGAGTACGTCCTCTCCACGCTGCTGGCCGATCTGTGCCTCGACGCCCAGGAGCACCGCGTATGCCTGATCGGCCACTCCCACGTGGCGCTCTCGTTCGAGCGCCGCGACGGCGAGCTGGCCGAGGGCGAGCCGCGACCGGACGGGACCGTGCTGGATGTCGGCGAGGGCGAATGGCTGCTGAACCCCGGCAGTGTCGGGCAGCCGCGTGACGGCGATCCGCGCGCGGCCTGGATGGCGCTCGACCTCGACAGCCTCGCCGTCCACTACCACCGCGTGCCCTACGACGTCGCCGGCGCGGCCGCCGCGATCCGTGCGGCCCGCCTGCCCGACTCGCTCGCCGAGCGCCTGGAGTACGGTCAGTGACATGAGCCGCGTAGGCGTTCACGCCACGGGCCCACGCCGACGCGCGCGGGCGCTGGGGGCAGCGCTGCTCGCGCTCGCCGCCGCGGCCGCCCTGGCGGCGTGCGGCAGCTCCGGCAAGGGCCTGATCCCCTCGGCCCACGCCGGACCCCTGCTGGGCGACTTCGAAACCGTCCAGGAGGCCGCCGAAAGCGGCGGCGGGAACTGCTCCGACACCGAAGCCGCGCTGGCCAAGACGGAAGAGGACTTCCGCTCGCTTCCCGCGACCGTCGATGCCGGGCTGCGGGCGAACCTCCGCCAGGGCATCGCCAACCTGCGCGTGCGCGCCCGCGAACTGTGCGCCCAGCCGCTCGCCGGACAGACCCACACGACCACGACCAGGACCACGACCGAACCGAAGACGACGACCACGACCACCACACCGGCCGCGCCGAAGACCACCACGACGCCCCCCGCCACGAGCACCACGCCGCCGAGCAGCGGCGGCGGGACGCCGGCACCCGGGGAATCCCAGGGCGGCAGCGGCGGCAGCCAGGGCAACGAAGAACCCCCCGCCGGCGGCGAAGAATCGGCGTCCGGCGGGGCCGGGGCTCCGGAAGGCTCGAAATGAACGCGGTCGAGATCGCCGGCCGCTACCGCCTCCAGGACCGGCTCGGCTTCGGCGGGATGTCGACCGTGCACCTCGCGCTCGATTTGCGGCTCGAGCGGCAGGTGGCGGTGAAGCTGCTCGCCGAGCACCTCGCGGACGACCCGGCGTTCGTCTCCCGCTTCCAGCGCGAGGCCCAGGCGGCCGCGCGACTGGTGCACCCCAACATCGTCCAGGTGTACGACTCCGGGACCGACGAGAGCACCGGCCAGTACTTCATCGTGATGGAGTACATCGAGGGCGCCTCGTGTGCGGAGATCCTCCGCGACGAGGGGTGGGTGGAGGTCGCCGACGCGCTGTCGATCATCGAACAGGCCTGCGAGGGCCTCGACTACGCCCACCGGCACGGGGTCGTCCACCGCGACGTCAAGCCCGGCAACCTGCTGCGGGCACGCGAAGGCCAGGTCAAGCTCGCCGACTTCGGGATCGCCAAGGCGACCGAGCAGTCGAGCATCACCCAGGTGGGATCGGTGCTGGGGACCGCCGCCTACCTGGCGCCCGAGCAGGCTCGCGGCGAGGAGGCGGGCCCGAGCGCCGACCTGTATGCGCTGGGCGTGGTCGCCTACCAGCTGATCTCGGGCCGGCTGCCATACGAGGCGACCTCGCTCACCGAGCTCGCCCTCAAGCAGCAGAACGAGCACCCGCCGAAGCTCGACACGATCGTGGCGGCGGTCTGCCCGGAGCTGGCCGACGCGATCGCGATCGCGCTGGCGCTCGATCCGCGCGACCGTTACGCCACCGCCCGGGAGATGCGCCGCGCGCTCAACGAGGGGGCCCGCCAGATCTCGCCCCAGCGAGAGGTGCCCGAGGAGCACGGGCCGGCCCCCACCACCGCCACCAGCGTGCTGCCCCGCGGTGAGGGCACCGCCGCCGCGGGAGCCGCGGTGGCCCAGCGCCGGCCTCGCCGGGGAGCCCCGCGGGAGACGCCGCCCGCGCGGCCGGTCCGGCGCCCCGCTGCCGCCCCCCGCCGCCGCCGGCGGGGTTCGCGGGTGCTGCTCGCGCTGGTCGTGGTGCTGCTGATCGCCGCCGCCGCCGCCGCTGCGATCGTTGCCACCGCCCCCGGCACGACCAAGGTCGTGCTGCGCGACGTCGTCTACCCGGACATCCACCGCAGCGCCGAGGCGCTCAAGCAACTGGTCGCCGAAAACACCCAGTAGCAGGCCGCAGGCGGGGTCTCCCGCCGGCCACCCGGGCCGCCGCGGGGGCGGTGCGCCATCCTGAAAGGGGACGGATGTGATGACTCTGCTGACGCTCGCGGCGATCCTCGACGTCGAACACCTCGTCAGGGTGTCCGGCTACCCGCTGCTGTTCCTGCTCGTGATGGCGGAGACCTCGGGCATGCCGATCCCCGGCGAGACGGCGCTGATCGCCGCCTCGGTGCTGGCCAGCCAGGAAACGCTGCAGATCGAGCTGGTGATCGCGGTCGCGGCCGCCGCCGCGATCGTCGGGGACAACATCGGCTACCTGATCGGGCGCAAGGGCGGGCGCTGGCTGCTGGAACGGCCCGGCCCCTTCCATTATCAGCGCCTGCAGGTGCTCGCCACGGGCCAGCCGTTCTTCGAGCGCCACGGCCCGAAGGCGGTGTTCTTCGGGCGCTTCGTGCTGGGCCTGAGGGTGTGGGCCTCGTGGCTGGCCGGCGCCACGCACATGCGGTGGCGCTCGTTCCTGCTGTGGAACGCGCTCGGCGGGATCACCTGGGCGGTGGTGGTGGGGACGATCGCCTACTTGCTGGGCAGCTCGGCCAGCGGGGCGCTGGAAGCCTTCGGGCTATGGGGCCTGATCGCGGTGATCGTCGCGATCGGGGGCTTCGTCGTATGGCACCGGCGAGCCGCCCGCCACCGCCCGGGCGCGCGGCGGCTGCCGCCCGGCGAGCAGCAGCCCGCGCCTGCTCCGGGGGACGAGCAGCAGCCTGCGGCTGCTCCGGAGGGCGAGCGGCACCCTGCGGCTGCCGCGGTGGACGGGCTCCGGCGCGAGACCGAGGACCGTCCGCCCGCGGCCGAGAACTAACCGCCCCGATGGGGGCGGCTCTCGGGGTCGACGGATCAGCCGTCCTGGTGGCCGTTGCAGGGAGCGATCCGCTCCCACATGTCGGCCAGCAGGTCCAGCTCGGCCTCGTTGAAGTGCGAGAAGAACTGCTGGCGGACGACGGCCAGGTGGGTAACGCGGGCGGCCTCGAGGCGCTCGCGTCCGGCGTCGGTGAGGCACGCATAGGCGCCGCGGGCGTCGTGGTCGCACGAGCAGCGGCCCAGCAGGCCCTCACGCTCGAGCCGGTCGACCATGCGCGTGAGCCCGCTGCGAGACAGCTGCGCCTGCTCGGCGAGGTCGCACATCCGCATCCTCCCCGCCGGCGCCTCGTGGAGGTGGTTGAGCACCTCATAGGAGGTCATCGGCAGATGGTGGGCCCGCTCGAGCTCCGAGTCCACCCGCTTGGCCAGGCAGGCGTGCGCGCGGAGCAGTCCCCGCCAGGCCCGCAGCTCGCCGAACGTCAGCGAGTCCTGGCCCTGGGTTGAAAGGTTGACGTCGGTCGCGGTTGACAACGGATGGCCCCTCCGGGCTCCCTCTCCAATGCCGAACATAGCAGCGTCGGCAGCGCCATTGCGGGCGATCGCGCCCATCAGCGCGTCGCGCGCCACGCCCACAGCATCATCAGCGGCTGGAACGGCAGACGCGCGTACAGCGTCCAGCGCGGGTACCTGCTGAAGCGCTCGGGCGCCGACGCCATGTACAGGTTCGCCGGGAACACGGCGGCCAGCAGCGCCACCAGGTAGGCCCCCGCCAGGCGCCGGGTCGGCCGCGGCAGCACAGCGGCGCCCCCGACGATCTCGGCGATCCCGCTCACGATCACCACCCCGTGCCGGCGCGACTGCAGGCTGGGCGGGACGATGGCTTCGTAGAAGCGTGGGTGCCAGAAGTGGTTGACGCCGGCCGCCACGAAGAACGCGCTCAGCAGCCTGCGCGACATCAGCCGGTCTGGAGCAGCGAATGGCCGGTCATCGTCCCGGGCTTGGGGATGCCGATCAACTCGAGCACGGTGGGAGCCACGTCGGCCAGAATCCCCGGTTCGGGCCGCAGCCGGCAGGCGTGGCTGGTGACGATCAGCGGCACCGGGTTCATCGAGTGGGCCGTGTTGGGCGAGCCGTCGGGCTCGAGCATGTGATCGGCGTTGCCGTGGTCGGCCGTGATGACGCACACGCCACCGCGCTCGTGGACGGCCGCGACCACCTCTCCGAGGCAGTAATCGACCGTTTCCACCGCCGCCACGGCCGCCGCGATCACGCCGGTGTGGCCGACCATGTCGGCGTTGGCGAAGTTGATGATCGCGAAGCGGGGCGCGTCGGCCAGCCACGCCGACACGAACGCCGCCGCCGCCTCGGGGGCGCTCATCTGCGGCTTGTGGTCGTACGTGGGAACGTCGCGTGGGGAGGGCACCAGCTCGCGGCGCTCACCCGGCTCCGGGGCCTCCTCGCCGCCGTTGAAGAAGTACGTGACGTGCGGGTACTTCTCGGTCTCGGCCACGTGCAGCTGTGTGGCTCCCTCGGCGGCGAGCACGCTCGAGAGGGTGCTGGAGGGGTGCTCGGGCTCGAACAGCACGGGGTAGCTCCAGTCCTCCTCGTAGCGGGTCAGGGTCGTGTAGCGGGCCACCGGCGGGCTGCCGCCCCGCCCCTGCCAGCCGGGGAGCTGCTCCCCCGTCTCACCGAAGCCGGGCTCGGCCAGCGCCCGCGTCAGCTGGCGCATCCTGTCGGGGCGGAAGTTGAAGGCCAGCACCGAGTCCTGGGGACGGATGCGGGCCTCGCCGTCGACCACGGTCGGCTCGATGAACTCGTCCGTCTCGTCGCGGTCGTAGGCGTCGCGGACGGCTTCCGCTCCGCTGTCGGCGCGGTACGGCGCCTCCCCGTGGACGAGCAGGTCGTAGGCGCGCTGGGTCCGGTCCCAGCGGCGGTCCCGGTCCATCGCCCAGTAGCGCCCGACGACGGACCCCACGCGGGCGCCGGGGGTCGCGTCGAGCTCGCGTAGGAACGCGATCCCGGCGTGGGGCAGCGTGTCGCGGCCGTCGGTGAACGCGTGGATCACGACGTCCGGCACGGACAGCTCGCGCGCGACGCTCACGAGCCCGCGCAGGTGCTCGAGCGAGGAATGCACGCCGCCGTCGGACACGAGCCCGATCAGGTGCACCCGCTCGGCGCCGCCGAGCGCCTCCCGCAGCACGGGGTTGGCGGCCAGCGAGCCGTCCGCGAGCGCGTCGTCGATGCGCGCCAGGTCCTGGCGTACGACGGCCCCCGCGCCGAGGTTCAGATGACCCACCTCGCTGTTGCCCATCTGGCCTTCGGGCAGGCCCACCGCGCGCCCCCACGCCCGCAGCGTGGTGTGCGGGTACTGCCCCCACAGCTCGTCGAACACCGGTGTGTCGGCGAGCGAGATGGCGTTGCCCGGGCCCGGCTCGGCGATCCCCCAGCCGTCGAGCACGACCAGGCACGCCCGCGGGGCCGGGAGCTTCGCCGGCCCCGGCGGGAGCGTCACGAGGACGTTGCGCCCGCGACGGCGGCCGCCGACTCGGCGATCGCCGCGAACGAGCGGGCCTCCAGCGAGGCGCCGCCCACGAGGGCCCCGTCGACGTCCTCGAGCGAAAGCAGCTCGGGCGCGTTGTCGGGCTTGACCGAGCCGCCGTACAGGATCCTCACCGCGCCGGCATCGGCGCCGCGGTCGCCGACCAGCGCGCGGATGAAGGAGCTTGCCTCCTGGGCCTGCTCGGGGCTCGCGACGCGGCCGGTCCCGATCGCCCAGATCGGCTCGTAGGCGATCACCACCTCCGGCACGCGCTCGGCCGGGACGCCGGCCAGGTCCTCCTGGATCTGTTGGCGGAGCTTGCGCTCGGTGGCCCCCTCGTCGCGCTCCTGCTCGGTCTCGCCCACGCACAGGATCGGCACCAGCCCGGCGTCGAGCGCCGCCGGGACCTTCAGCGCGAGCGCCCGGTCGTTCTCGCCGAACAGCTCGCGCCGCTCGGAGTGGCCGAGCACGACCCCGTGGACGCCCAGCTCGACCAACATCGGCGGGGAGATCTCGCCCGTGAACGGGCCCTCCGGATCGTGGTGCATGTTCTGGGCGAACACCTCCACCCGCGAGCCGCGGGCGCTGTCGGTCATCGCCCGCAGGTCGGTGAACGGCACGCAGATGCCGACGTCTATGCCGTCCAGCGAGGACACCAGCGGCAGCAGCGCCTGGATGAACTCCTCGGCCTGCTGCTCGGTCTTGTACATCTTCCAGTTGCCCGCGATCAGCGGCGTGCGCGGGCTCACCGGGCGATCCCCGCGCCCTGCAGCGCGGCCACCCCGGGTAGCGTGCGGCCCTCGATCAGCTCGAGCGTCGCCCCGCCCCCGGTCGAGACGTGGTCGACCGCGTCCTGCAGCCCCAGCCCCCTCAATGCCGCCACCGAGTCTCCGCCGCCGACCACGGTCAGCGCCGGGCTGGACGCGACCGCTTCGGCGACACCGCGGGTCCCGGCGGCGAACGGCTCCACCTCGAAGGCCCCCATCGGCCCGTTCCAGAACACGGTCCCGGCTCCCGCCAGCCGCTGCGCGTAGGCGGCCACGGTGCGGGGGCCGATGTCGAGGCCCATCCAGCCGGCGGGCACGTCGACGCCGTCGAGCACGCGGCGCTCCGCCTCCGCGCTCAGCTCGCGGGCGATCACGAGGTCCAGCGGCAGCTCGATGGCGGCCGTGCCGGGGCGGTCGGCGTGCTCGAGCGCCCGAGCGGCGTGCTCCACGTCGGCGGGCGCACACAGCGACGACCCCACCTCGTGGCCCTCGGCGCGCAGGAACGGGAAGCACATCGCGCCCCCGATCAGGATCGCGTCGGCGAGCTCCAGGAAGCGGTCGATGACCGCGATCTTGTCGGCCACCTTCGCCCCCCCGAGCACCGCCACCAGCGGGCGGGCCGGGTGCTCGAGGATCTCCGACAGGGTCCGCACCTCGCGTTCGAGCAGGCGCCCGGCGGCCGCGGGCAGCAGGTGGGCCACGCCCTCGGTGCTGGCGTGCGCCCGGTGTGCGGCGCCGAAGGCATCGTCGACGTAGACGTCGGCCAGGGCCGCCAGCCCGCGGGCCAGCTCGGGGTCGTTGCGCTCCTCGCCCGGCTCGAAGCGTACATTCTCGAGCAGCAGCAGCTCACCGTCGCCGAGCCCCTCGCCGAGCTCCCTGACCGCCTCCCCGACGACCGCGGGGGCCAGCTTCACGGGGACCCCCGTCAGCTCCCGCAGGCGGGCGGCGACGGGGGCCATCGAGAGCGCCGGGTCGGGCTTGCCGCCCGGGCGGCCGAGGTGCGAGACGAGGATCAGCCGGGCGTGGCGGCGGCGGAGCTCGTCGATCGTCGGCAGCGCCGCGCGGATGCGGCTGTCATCGGCGACGACGGTGGCGCCGCCGTCCTTGGTGAGCGGGACGTTGAAGTCCACCCGCACGAGCACCCGCCGGCCGGCGACGTCCAGATCATCCAGGCTTCTCACGGCGCGAGCGCTACAGCACGCGGCCGAGCAGGTCCACGAGCCGGTTCGAGTAGCCCCACTCGTTGTCGTACCACGCGACCACCTTCACCATCGTGCCGTCGATCACGGCCGTCAGCAGCGAGTCGACGATCGAGGAGTACGGCGAGGAGATGATGTCGGTGGACACGATCGGGTCCTCGGTGTACTGCATGATCCCCTCGAGGGGAGCGCTCTCGCTGGCGGCACGCAGCGCGGCGTTGACCTCCTCGACGCTCGTCTCGCGGGGACACTCGACGGTCAGGTCTACCACCGAGCCGGTCGGCACCGGCGCCCTCACCGCGAAACCGTGGAGCTTGCCCTGCAGCTCGGGGATCACGAGGCCGATTGCCTTGGCGGCGCCGGTGGAGGCGGGGATCAGGTTGATCGCCGCCGCCCGCGCCCGGCGCAGGTCTTTGTGGGGCAGATCCTGCAGGCGCTGGTCGGCCGTGTAGGCGTGGATCGTCGTCATCAGCCCGTGCTCGATCCCGACCGTGTCGTTGAGCACCTTGGCCACGGGCGCCAGGCAGTTGGTCGTGCAGGAGGCGTTCGAGATCACGTCGTGAGCCTCGCGGTCGTAGACCTCGTCGAAGTTGACCCCCAGCACGACGGTCGCGTCGGGTTCCACGGCGGGCGCGGAGATCACCACCTTGCGAGCCCCCTGGGAGAGGTGCTTGGCGGCGCTGTCGCGGTCGGTGAAGCGACCGGTGGACTCGAGCACGACGTCCACCCCCAGCTCGCCCCACGGCAACGCGGCCGGGTCGGTCTCCGCGAGCACCTTCAGCTCGCGGCCGTCAATCTCGATCGCGTCCTCCCCGCGCTGGCTGACCGAGCCCGGGTAGGGGCCGAGGATCGAGTCGTACTTGAGCAGGTGGGCCAGCGTGCGGGCGTCGGTCAGGTCGTTGGCTGCCACGAACTCGAGCTCAGCGGAGTCCTCGCGGGCGGCGGCGGAGCGCAGCACATTGCGCCCGATGCGGCCAAATCCGTTGATCCCAACGCGTACGGGCATGCGTCTCTCCAGGGGCAGGTTGGTCGGGGGCTCCGAAGACTCGGCCTGCGGCCCCTCGTGCGGCGAGCAGGCTATCAGCGCGCCGTGGCAGCGCGGTCAGTAGATAGCCGCATCGTCGGGCGGGGCTCGCCCGCGGCGAGGGCCGGCCGGTGAGCGCGACGAGCGCTCGCGCCCGCCACCGAGCAGCGCGCGCGTCAGGCGCTGCGGCGGCCGGACTCGATGTCGCGGTGGGCGACCGCCACGTCGAGGTCGGGCTGGCCCTGGTAGCGCTCCGCCAGGCGCTCGGCGATCGCCACCGAGCGGTGGCGCCCGCCGGTACAGCCGATCGCGATCACGAGGTGGGCCTTGCCCTCGGCGACGTACTGGGGCAGCAGGAAGTCCAGCAGCGCGAACAGGCGCTCGTACAGCTGCGCCAGGCGCCCGTCGCGGGCGATGTAGTCGACGACCGCCTGGTCGAGCCCGGTCAGCTCGCGCAGCTCGGGCTCGTAGTGGGGGTTGGCGAGGAAGCGCACGTCGAAGGCGAGATCCTCCTCGCGGGGCGGCCCGTGCTTGAAGCCGAAGCTCATGAAGGTGACCGACAGGCGCGCGGGCTTGTGCGGCAGCAGCTCGTCGGCGATCCGCTCCCGCAGCGTGGCGGCCGACATCCCGGTCGTGTCGATGACCAGGTCGGCGCGAACCCGCAGGGGCTCCAACAGCGAGCGCTCGGCCGCCACCCCGGCCGAGATGCTCCCCTCGGGGGCCAACGGGTGGCGCCGGCGCGTCTCCTTGTAGCGCGTCACCAGCGTCTGCTCGGAGGCCTCGAGGAACAGCACGTGGTGGTTGAGGCCGAGGGCGTCGAGGTCGTCGACGACCGCCTGCAGGGACTCGAAGTACACGCCCCCGCGCACGTCGGACACGACGGCCGCGCGCTCCACCTTCGAGCCACGGTGCACGAACAGCTCCACCAGCGAGCGGATCATCTCCGGCGGGAGGTTGTCCACGCAGAAGTAGCCTGCGTCCTCGAACACGTTCATGGCGGTCGACTTGCCCGCGCCGGAGAAGCCCGTGATCACCACGAGCTCCTGCAGGCGGGTCTCGATCACCAGCTTCTCGGACCGGGCCGTGCCCGTCCGCCCGCCCGCTGATTTCGCTGAGCGCAGGGGCCTGATTACGGCCATCTCGAGCTGATTGTGCCGTCAACGACGGACGAGGGGTGCAATCTTCCGTGCCGGCGGCGGCGGCCGCCGGGTCCCCGCGTGGGGTGCCCGTCGAGCACGAGACGGCTCCCGGCCCGCGCAGCGCGGCTCCCGGCAGGCACCACGTGGACGCGCGGCTCCCCCGGGCGCCTCTCCCTAGCCGGCACGGCGCAGGCTGCCGTGCAGTTCGCGGCCGACCTTCGGCGGCAGCCCGGGAACGCTCTGGAGCTCCTCCCGGGAGGCCGCGAGCACGGCCTCGGTCGAGCCGAAATGGCGCAGCAGCGCGCGCTTGCGCGCCGGCCCGATGCCGGGTAGCTCGTCGAGCACCGAGCTCGTCATGGCCTTGTCGCGGCGGCTGCGGTGGTGGGTGACGGCGAAGCGGTGGGCCTCGTCGCGGACCCTCTGCAGCAGCTGCAGCTCGGGGGTCGAATGGTCGAGCACCAGCGGCGCGCGGCGGCCCGGGACGAAGATCTCCTCGATCCGCTTGGCGAGTGAGATCACGCACACCCCCTGCTCGCGGAAGGCCCCCAGGGCCGCCAGGCCGGCCGACAGCTGTCCCTTGCCGCCGTCGATCACCACGATGTTGGGGAGCGCCGCGAAGCTGGCGTCGTATGTCGGATCGTGGGGAGAGATCTCGAGCTGGCGCTGCCATTGCGCCAGGCGCCGGGAGAGCACCTCTTCCATCGCCGCGTAGTCGTCGGAGGAGCCCACCGCGGTGCGGATCGTGAAGCGGCGGTAGTCCGACTTCTTCGGCGCGGCCCCCTCGAACACGACCATCGAGGCGACCGTGTGGGTGCCGCCGAGGTTGGAGATGTCGAAGCACTCGATGCGGATCGGGGGGGCGTCGAGCCCGAGCGCCTGCTGGAGACCCTCCAGCGCCTCCACCCGCGTCTGGCGGCGGCGCTCGGCGCGCAGACGCTCCTGGTCGAGCGCGAGCTCCGCGTTGCGCCGGGCTAGCTCGAAGATTCGGCGCTTCTCGCCCCGCTCGGCGACCCGCATCTCGAGCGGGCCCCCACGGCGGCTGGCGAGGGCCTCGCGCAGCGCCTCGCGTCCGGCGAGCTCCCGCGGCAGCACGAGCAGCGCCGGGATCGCCGCCCCGCCCCCGTAGTACTGGAGCATGAACTCCTCCGCGACCTCGGCCGGCTCGCGCTCGGTGGCGTTCTCGAGGTAGAAGGACTGGCGGTCGCTGAGGATCCCGTCGCGGACCTGGAAGACCTGGGCGTTGGCGTCGCGGCCGTCGACCGCCACCGCCACCGCGTCGAAGGTGGCCTGCGAGCCGCCCGCCACCCGGCGCCGCTCGAGCAGCGAACGCACGGCCTGCAGGCGGTTGCGCTCGAGGGTGGCCTGCTCGAAGCGCTCTTCGGCGGCGGCCTCCAGCATGCGCCGCTCGAGCTCGCGCTCGATGTTCGCGAAGCGCCCGGAGAGGAAGTCGATCACGCCGTCGATGCTCTCCCGGTAGTCCTCGCGCGTGACGTAGCCCACGCACGGCGCCTCGCAGCGCTTGATGTAGTAGTCGAGGCACGGGTTGCCGCTGCGCCGGCCCGGCTCGGGCCCGGTGCAGGAGCGGAACATGAACACCTTGGCGAGCACCTCGAGGGTGGACCGCACGCGCTTGGCGTTGGAGTAGGGGCCGAAGTACAGGCGGTTGCCGCGATGGCGCTCGCGGGTGAAGTACACGCGCGGGAAGTCCTCGTCCAGCGAGATCGCGATGAAGGGGTAGGACTTGTCGTCTCGCAGGCGGATGTTGAAGCGCGGCCGGTACTGCTTGATGAAGCTCTGCTCCGCCAGCAGCGCCTCGGCCTCGGAGGCGACCACCACGCACTCCACGTGCGCGACCGCGGCGATCATGTCGGCGTGACCGGGGCTGCTGGGGACCTGCGCCTTGGAGAAGTGGGAGGCCACCCGCTTGCGCACCGACTTGGCCTTGCCGACGTACAGCACGCGACCGGAGGCGTCCCGGAACAGGTAAACCCCCGGCTGGTCGGGGAGCGACCTGCGCTGCTCGAGCAGGCTTCCCGCGGCCTCCTCGCGGGACGCGGCATCGGTTGCGGCCATGGCTAGACCGAGGATACGAGGCGCCCGGTCAGTAGGTTCGCGAGAAGCGGTAGACCTCCCTTACCCGGTCGTTTCTGGACTCGGCGTTCGGGCCGATTCCGCTTTAGGCGTGAGGCGTCGATGCGCCGGCTTGGCCAGTCCCCGAAGGCATCGAGGCTCCAGGTCCTGCTCGCCAGTCGTGTTTCCGCTGCGGCGCTCTTCGAGGTCCGATGCTGCACGCGGGCCGGGCACATCCGTGGAGCAGAGCCCACTCCTCGCTCCGGGGCCGCTCAGCGCGTGAGCGGAAAGAGCAGGTCGAAGCCGTAAATGCTCGCCCCCGGCCCGAAACGCTCGACGTAGAACTCCGTCCAGACGGTGCGGCCGAGGTAGCGTTCGGTGATGCGATACACACGCTCGCCGTCTTCGATCCGGGTCGGCTTCAGACGGTGGCCGTACCGGTGCATGAGACGGGCGATCGCGCCGCTCGAGAAGATGTGGATCCCGTTTGCCAGGCGCCACGTGCTGCGCGGCGAGACGATGAACATCCGAACACGCCCCCCCTGGAGGGCAATGTCGAACTGCCCGTGCGGGTTCTTGGGCGGGAGGGCCTCGTAGCTCATGCCCCGATTGGGCATCTCGCTCACGGGTGCTCCGAGGCGCGCGATCACCTGGGCCCGTGTCATTCCCAGCCTGGCCCCGGCGACACCCCGACCGACGACGATCACCCCGCCGTAGATGCCCTTGGCGCGGGGAGCCGCGGCAACAGACGTCGTAACGAGCAGCGAGGCGAGGACGACAGTGGCGATGAGGCCCCGCGACCGCTTGAAATCCCGGCTCCAGCGAACGATGGCGCAACCTTAGATGTCCACCCGCCGCGCGTCATCCGTCTGCAGCACCGCATGCGCGGACGGCGGAGTACGGAGCGGCGAGCGCCTGGGCCCGGGATCTGTCTTGACCCGCCGTGCGAAGCACCCACGGCGGGGGCCGAGCGGCAGGCCGGTGGGACTTCGGCGCGGTCAGTACGTTCGCGAGTAGCGGTAGACCTCCATCAGCGCGTAGATCACGATCCCGACGAGCACGAACCAGGCGAGCTCCCCGAGGCCGCTTTCCCACATCCGCCCGCGCGCCTCGGCGGCGAACACGCCGACTGCGATCGCCCCGTACAGCAGCGCGCGGTGGCGATCTCCGAGGCTGTAGAGGGCGACGCGGTGTTCGCGGTACATGCGCAGGCCGAGGTAGGCGATCGCCAGCCCGAAGGCCGCCCCTATGACGGCTTCCACGGTGCTGGTACCGCGCGAGCTCCCGGGGATGAAGTACACGCCCGCGGAGATCGCGAGGATGATGGCGATGTTGCGCGCGGCCTTCACGTGAACACCAAGGCTAGCTGCAAGTCCTGAGCAGGTTGTTCAGCTCGGGTCTTACGGCTGGCCGTCCTCGGTGAGCGCCTGCAGCCGCTCGTAGGCGGCCTCCACGGCCCGCCGGGCGGCCGTGTGGCGCGCCTCGGACTTGGCCGACTCGTAGCGCGTGGCCCACGCCTCGGGCTGCGACAGCTCCGCTTCCAGCTCGCGCAGCGAGGCTTCCGCCGCTTCCACCTCCGCCTCGGCCCGCTGCTGCGCGTTGAGGCGGTTCTTGGACGGGCCCTTGGGCTTGGCGGGGCGCTTCGG
>Ga0335081_10006075_pt1 | contig 19170 bp, 16 predicted proteins | sample Lox_Sample_35_FD_206713 | JGI IMG/M metagenome (GOLD analysis project Ga0335081, IMG submission 206713) | Soil microbial communities from Loxahatchee National Wildlife Refuge, Florida, United States - Lox_Sample_3.5 | ecosystem: Environmental > Terrestrial > Soil > Wetlands | place: USA...
CGGAGGCGGCGGGCAGGACGACCAGAATCGCATTTCGGAGCGCGAGAAGGAAATCATCGCGGCGACGTGGAACGAGATCCGCGGCGGCGCGAAGGACAAGGTCAACTCGGCGGAGAATGGAAAATTCCTGTCGGAAGTGCAGAACAAGCTGAAAGAGCAGGCGTTGTCGCTCGCGCAGCGCTCCACCAGCCGCGAGCTGGCCGGGCAGAATCAGGAATTCCAGAGCTTCGTCAAAGACATGCAGGCCGCGGCGGCGTCCATGGGTCCTGCGTCGGATAAGTTGAAGGGGCAATCGTGGAAGGACGCGCTGGAGCCGGAAACCAAAGCGTTGCAACACCTGCTGCGCGCCGAAGCGACGTTCAAGGATATTCAGGTGGCCTTCGGAGGCCGCGGAGGCGGCGGCGGGGGCGGGGGCGCGGGCCGTGATCTGGCCAACCTGTTCGACCTGGAGCTCGACACGGAAAAGAACCAGTACGAGACCGGAGGTCAGACGGCTTCGTCCGAGCAGCGCCAGAAGCAGATCGACGAGGCGCTGCAAAAGCTGGAGCAGCTCGCGCAGCGGCAGCAGGAGCTGGCGCAACAGCAGCAGAACCAGAAGCAGCAGACCTTCGAGCAGCGCTGGCAGCAGGAGATGCTGAGGCGCGAGGCGGAAGAGCTGCAAAAGCAGATGGAGCAGCTCCAGCAGCAGCAGGGATCGCAATCGCAGAACGGGCAGCAATCCTCCTCGTCCTCCTCGTCGTCTTCGTCTTCCTCTTCGGCGAGCAGGTCGCAATCGCAGATGTCGCGATCGGGGGGAATGGGGACCAACGACCAGCGCCTGCAGCAATCGCTCGAGCGGCTGCGTCGCGCGACCGACGATATGCGCTCGGCGCAGCAGGCCTCCTCGCAGCAGCAGGACGCGCAGGGCCAGGCGCAGAGCCAGGCGGATGCGCGCCGCGCGGCGGATCAGCTCCAGCAGGCCAGGGACATGCTGAACGGGATGCGCCGCCAGGAAGCGGCGTCGAGTCTGGGCGATCTGGCGGACCGGTCGCAGAAGCTGGCCGATCATCAGCGCGACTTCGCCAACCGGCTGCGGCAGACCTTCGGCGACCAGTTAACCAATCCGCAGCGCTTCGGGCAGATGCAGCCGCAGCAGTTGCGTCAGCAATCGCAGCAGCTTGCCGATGAGAAGGACAAGATCGCCAACGACATTGACCAGCTCGAACGCGACATGCAGAAGTCGGCGCGCGACATGGCGGGAACGCAGCCGGCGGCATCGGCGCGGCTGCGCGACGGGCTGAGCGAGCTGCAACAGAACGAGGCCAAGGCGCGCTCGCAGTATTCGGCCGGCTACATCCGGCGCGGGCAGGGTGGATGGATGGTGCCGCGCGAGGCGCCGATCACCGAGACGCTCGACAAGGTGGCCGAGGATATGAAGAACGCCGAAAAGGCGCTCGGCAACGGTGTGACGCCGAACAACGGCGACACGCAGGCGCAGCGGTCGCTCGCGGAGCTGGAGCGGATGCGCGCACAGATGGAGCAGCTCGGGCAGCGCGGCCAGCCGAACGGACCAAACGGGCAAAACGGGCAGAATGGCCAGAATGGCCAGCAGGGCGCTCAACAAGGCGGTCAGCAGGGCGGCCAACAGGGCAACGGGCGTTCGGGCGGCGGCAGCCAGTATGGAGGCGGAGACCGCTACGGGAATCGCTATGGCCAGCCCGGCTATGGGGGGCGATACAACGATTTCGGCGGTCCCGGTACGCAATACGGCCGGTTTGTTCCGGAGGGCATTTACAACAATCCGGATTACCGTCCGATCGATCCGCAGCGCATGCTGAACGACGCGACGCGCGGCCTGACGGAAATGCGCAACCAGTTCAAGGACAATCCCGACCTGATGCGCCAGATCACCGACGTCGAACGCGAGATCTCGCGGCTGCAAGTCGGCGATATCGGCTCGCAGGAGCTGGAGAATCGCATCAATCGCGTGGTGCTGCCGAACATGGAAGCGCTGGAGCTCCAGCTTCGCAAGGAAGCGCAGGTGGACAACGGCGACCAGGTGCGCAGCGGCGCCGGGGATAAAGTTCCGCCGGGCTACACCGACGCGGTCGCGGAGTACTTCCGGAAGTTAAGCAAGGGCAAGTAGCAGCGGCAATCCACACCGAACTCGCGGATCAGCGCAAGATCCGAGTGGATCGGTGCGCATCTGCTGGAGACAAGAAAAATGCTGCGCGGAATGGACCTGCTCAACACGCCGATCCTGAATAAAGGCACGGCGTTCACCGAGGACGAGAGGACGCGGCTCGGTCTGCATGGACTTCTGCCGCCGCAGGTCGAGACGCTCGAAGAGCAGGTGGTCCGCGCCTACGATGCCTATCAGCGCAAGGACGATGATCTGGAGCGCCACATCTACCTGCGCGCGCTCCAGGACACCAACGAAATTCTTTTCTACCGGCTGCTGCTCGATCACATCGAGGAGATGACGCCGAAAGTCTACACGCCGGTGGTCGCGCTCGCGTGCCAGCACTTCAGCCAGATCTACCGGCGTCCGCGCGGGCTGTTCATCTCCCACCCGCGCCGCGACGCGATCGCCATGCTGCTCGACAGCCGCCCGCATCGCGAGATCGACGTCATCGTGGCGACCGACGGCGAGCGCATCCTGGGTATCGGCGACCAGGGAGTGGGCGGGCTGGGGATTCCGATCGGCAAGCTGGCGCTGTATTCGCTGATCGGCGGAATTCATCCGGCGCGCACGCTGCCGGTGGTGCTGGATGTCGGCACCAACAATCCGGAGCGGCTGGCCGATCCCGAATATCTGGGCTGGCGGCATGAGCGCGTTACCGGAGAGGCGTATTTCGACTTCATCGATCAGTTCGTCACGGCGGTGAAGCAGGAACTTCCCGGCGCGTGCCTGCAGTGGGAGGATTTTGCGTCGCGCAACGCGCGTCCGATCCTGCAGCGTTATCGCGATCAGTTGCTGACGTTCAACGACGACATTCAGGGCACAGCGGGCGTCACGGTGGGCGCGATTCTGGCTGCCATTCAACTCACCGGAAAGAAGCTCACCGACTACAATTTTGTGTTTTTCGGCGCAGGCTCGGCAGCGATCGGCGTGGCAGACGGCGTTCGCGCGGAAATGAAGCGCCAGGGCCTGGACGATTCCCAGGCGCGCCGGCGTTTCTGGGTATTGAATCGCAAGGGACTGCTGATTGCGGGTCGCGGCGAGTTGAGCCCGGAGCAGCAGAGCTACGCGCAGCCGGCCGAAGCGATCGCGCGGTGGAACACCGACGGCAACTTCGGATTGGCGGAAGTCATCGCCAACGTGGACAACCCGATTCTGATCGGTCTCTCAACGGCGGGCGGTGCGTTCACAGAACCGATCGTGCGCGCGATGGCGACGAAAGTCGAGCGGCCCATCATTTTGCCGCTTTCCAATCCCACCGACAAATCGGAAGCCCGGCCGGCGGACCTGATTCACTGGACCGGCGGCCGCGCGATCGTCGCCACGGGGTCGCCGTTCGAGCCGGTGAAGTTCGGCGACCGCTGGTACCCGATCGCGCAGTGCAATAATGTCTACATTTTTCCGGCGCTGGGATTGGGGATCGTCGCGTCGGGAGCGCGGAGGGTGACGGACTCGATGATTCTGGCAGCGGCGCGAGCGCTTGCCGAAAATTCGCCCGCGCGACGCGATCCACAATCTATGCTGCTGCCCAATCTGCGCGACATGCGGCGCATGGCGCGAGAGATCGCCATCGCGGTCGGAATCGAGGCGCAGGCAAGCGGGGTCGCGGCGAAGACGTCGGTCGAGGAACTGCGCTTGCGCGTGGCGGCCAGCCAATGGATGCCGGAGTACGCGCGGACCGAGCGCTGAGCGCGAAACGTGATATTGAGCCGCTCGCTTACGCGAGGCGGCTGAACCGCTCCACCCCAGCCGCGAGGCTGCGGCTTTCGCCTTAAGGAATGCGGACGCGGTGCTCGCCGCAGGTCTCGAAGATCGACAGCAGGCCGGTGACGCCGAACAGCTCGCGAACACGCCGGCTCAGGTTGATCAGCTCCAGCTCGCAGCGGTTGGAACGTGCGGACGCGTACAGCCGCACGATGGTTCCCAGGCCCATGCTGTCCATCTTCTCGAGGTGAGTAAGGTCCAGAACGATCCGGCGGTCGCGCGCGACGAGCTCGCGCACTTCCCGGTAGAGCACATCGGTCACGCCCGCCACCAGCGCGCCGCTGCATTCCACCACGATCGAGCCGGCGTCCTCGCGAATTCGGAGATCCAGAGTCATTCGACGCGAGTATAGCAGGCCTTTTCCACATCAGGCTCTTTCCACATCAGGCCTTCCACAGCAGCTCGGCGTCGGAGCGGCGGACGTAATTGGCGTCGATTTCGGCCGGGTCGCGCGCGAGCTCAGGTTTGGTTGCGGCGATTTTGCCGATGGCTGCCGCGAGCGCACGCGGCGCGCGGCTCCAGCGCGGATCGGCGTTCATCGACGTGCCGGCGATGATTTCGATGTCGCCCGCGGGAAGCGACGCGAGCCAGGAATTGAGTGGCATCACCACTTCGTCTTCGGCCGCGTCCAGCGCTGCGTTGTAAACGCCGCCGTAGATCTCGCCGCGGCGGGCGTCGATGAGCGCGGCGCGCAATGGCTTAGACCCGAAGCACGCGATGGCGCGAAGATTCGAAATTCCCGCGGCCTTTTTCCCCGCCGCTTCCGCCAATCCTTTGACGGCCGTCAATCCGACGCGCACCCCGGTGAACGACCCCGGACCGGATGCCGAGGCGAACAGATCCATATCGCCGACGGTAACCCGATGCCGCGCCAGCAGCGCCTCGATTTCGCCGAACAGCACGTGCGCGAAGCCGTCGGGCGATGCGAGCTCGACTTGTTCAAGCACATCCGCGCCGCGAAGCAGGGCGATGCTGCCGGCCTCGCCGGTGGTGTCGAGCGCCAGAATCAGGCTCACGGGACGAGCCTGTAGACTTTGTCGAGCGTGTACGCCTTGCCGTTGGCGTTGAGCACGTTCACGCGCACGTCGAGGACCGCGGGCAGCCGGTCGGCGAGAGATTCAGGAATGTGCATGGTGCCCTGACGCCCGGTGCCCGTCACCCGGTAGCCTTCGTTATCCGCGTACACTTCGCCCACCCATTCCACCAGCAGCGAGCGCGTGCCGCGCGTGTCGCGAGTCACCTTGAGATCAAAGTACGGCGGAGTGGAGATCGAAACTGCGCTTTCGGCTTCCGGAGCGGTGATTTCGAACGGCGTGTGCCGGGGGTCCTGCTCGACTTCCTGCACTGGCACGGGGCGCGATTCGAACTTCCATGACCGGAGCATGCTCTCTTTGGTCGATTCGCGCGAGATGTGCAGAACCCAGGGATGCGATTTGTCTGGTGGCTCGCCGGTGAAGTGCTCGCCGTTATATCCTTTTTTCTCCTTAGTGAGCTCGCCGGTGCGCGGATCCAACCACGCGACGTCGTAGCCATGTTTTTCAAGCGTCACCTCGACCGGTCCGGGCTTCTCGATGAAAATGATGTATTCGACTCCGGGAAGCGCGAGCGCGCGCCCGCCGTCCAGGTCGAAATAGGGTTCCAGGTCCCAGTAACGGTTGCCGGACATGAATTCGTACCACGCGGTCATGTACGCGCCGGAGCCGGACGCGGGATACTGGCCGTTCATGGTGGCGTTCCACAGATCGGTCTCGTTTTTGATTCCGGTGTTGATGCCCGGTAGTTGATAAAGCTGGTGCTCCACTGCGCCGACGTTGGGATCGGGTGTTCCGTAATCGATCAATGACATCCAGTCGTCGCCGGTGAGCGGGCCGGCCGTGACCGAGGCGAGCGCGGTTCGGGGATGGTCGTAGGGGTCGATCTCTTTGAGCTGCGCCCCGGTTTCTTTGAGGATGCGCTTGGCGTGCGCTACGTTCTCGAAAGCCGGCACGCCCATCCAGGTGATGTTCATCGCGTCGAAGCGAGATACGATTTCGAGGAGGTACGCCTGGCGCGCCTGGCGGTCCTCCGGGAGCGACGCGAGCACGAGATCGGCCGTCATGCCGCGCGCGTTGATAGCCTTCACGCGATCGGCCGCTTCGCGCAGGTCAGCCGACGGCTCAAGCGTAACGCGCAGATGCGTGAATTTTTCGTTGGCCCGCTGCGCGACCAGAGCGTCGAACTGCGCGCGCGGCATTTTCACGAAATCATCGATCGCGGTGGCCATCCACAGGTGCGCTTTCGCGTTGCCTTGGTACTGAAAATGGTGGACGTTGGCGGTTCGGATGAAGCCGGGCGAATCGGAATCGGTGGCGATGAAGGAAAGCTCCAGGCCGTCCAGGCGCCCGGCGCTGCTGGAGATGCGATAGGTCCAGGTGCCGGATTCGGTAGGCGAAAAACGCACCAGCAGGTGCTGCGGATCGTCGTGGAAGGCGTGCATCAAAAAGGTTTGGTGGTGCGGCGAGCGAAACTCGACGTGCAGCTCCATGCGGCTCACGTCTTCGCCCGGCTGGAGGTCGAAGCGAAAGTCGCAGGGCGACCAGGCCGGCACCGATCCGCAACCCTGCGCGCACAATTTCAAAGCTGCGGGAAAGATCAGCCACCACAGACGCATCTGCTCCCACTATAGCCCGCGCAAATTCCGTCTTGACGCCGCCGCCGGTCCATGTTATATATCCGTTATAGATATATCGATAACGGATCTATGCAGCCACAATCCTTCCTTCCGCTCACGCCGGCCGTTTTTCACATTCTTCTGGCGATCGCCGATGACGAGCGTCACGGTTACGGGATCATGCAGGAGATCGCGCGCCGCACCGACGGACAAGTCGTGCTCGGTCCGGGGACGCTGTATGGAACCATCAAGCGCATGCTCGGCGACGGATTGATCGAGGAGTCAGGCGAGCGTCCAGACCCGGAAATCGACGACGAGCGGCGCCGCTATTATCGCCTGACGACGTTGGGCCGCCGCGTCGCCCATGAGGAGGCGAGGAGGCTGGCGCAGCTTGTGCGGATTTCGCGTCGCAAACATTTGCTTGAGGGAGCCTAGCGCATGGCCGACCGTCTTTATCGATTTCTTCTCCACGCGTATCCCGCGGAGTTTCGTGACGAATATGGGCCGCAGCTCGCACAGATGTTTCGGGACCGTCGGCGCGAAGCGGGCCCGCTCGCGACCTGGACTCTGGCCATCGTGGACCTGCTGAAAACCGCGCCCATGGAGCATCTCGATGTGTTGCTCCGCGATCTGCGCGGCGCGTTCCGGTTCGTGCGGAACAATCCCGGATTTGCGGCGGTCGCGGTGCTGTGCCTGGCGCTGGGATTGGGCGCGAATACGGCGATTTTCAGCCTGCTCAATGCGACCTTATTTAATGAACTGCCCGCTCCGGAGCCGCAGCGACTGGTCAGCATCGCGCGCGGCGGCCCCGGCGACAGGCCTCCTTTCTCCTATCTCGATTTCGAGGACCTGCGCGCGCGGGCAACATCGTTTTCCGGTCTGTTCCTCTATTCGGACTTGTTCACGTTCAAACTCGGCAGTCGCGGGCGGCTGGAAGAAGCCGGCTGCGAGATGGTGTCGATGAATTATTTCGATACGCTCGAAATCGGCGCAGCCATGGGGCGCACCTTCACGCCCGCCGATTCGGACCAGCCAGTGATCGTGCTCAGCAACGGATTGTGGCGGAGCCGGTTCGCGAGCGATCCCGCAATTCTGGGGCACGCGATGCGCGTGAATGGCGTGGACTTCACGGTGATCGGTGTGGCGCCGGCATCGTTTCACGGCGTGCTGATTCCGTGGAACACAGCGGCATGGATTCCCATCAAGCTGATGCCGCGCCTATTGCCGCGCGATGCCGGAACGCTCGCGGACCGCTTCGCCGACTGCTGCGGAGTGGCCGGGCGGCTGAACCCGGGTGTCTCGCGCCGTCAGGCCGAGGCGGAAATCCGGACCATCGGGACCCAGCTTGCGAGCGCCTATCCCCGGCCCCAGCCGATCACGCGCGAGCCGGGTTGGGACACGCTGTCCTTAACAAGCATGCGGGGCGTCGTGCCGAAATTTGTTCGCGCACGCCTGGCGACGCTCACCGGATTCATGCTGGCCGTCACCATGTTGGTGCTGCTGATCGCTTGCGCGAATGTGGCCAACATGCTGCTCGCGCGTGGGGTCGAGCGGCGCACGGAAATCGCAGTCCGGCTGGCGATCGGCGCGCGCCGTGGACGGCTGATCCGGCAATTGCTGACCGAGAGCGCCGTGCTCACGGCAGTGGCCGCGGGCGCGACCATTTTTCTGGCGGTTTCCGGACCGCGCGCCATCGCATCGCTTTCGCCATATTTCATTGATGCGCACATCGATGCGAGAGTTCTCGCGTTCTCGGTATTGGGCGCGCTGATCACCACCGTCGCGTTCGGTCTGGCGCCCGCGCTCGAAGCCTCGCGGACGGACATCGTTGCGACGCTCAAAGAGTATCGCGGCTCGCTCCGCGGGCGCTGGTTCGGACTGGGTTCGGCGCTGGCCGTGGCGCAGGTCGCGGTGTCCTTCGCGCTGCTCGCGGGCGCGGGCCTGTCCTTGCGCAGCCTGGGCGCGCTCGCGTCCACGGACCCGGGCTTCGATACGTCGAGAACATTTTTCGTGCGGCTCGATTTTTCGGAAAAACACTGGAATGCAGCGGCGCGGAATGCGTTTCTGGAGGATCTCTCCGAGCGGCTCGCTCACGTGACCGGCGCCGCTTCGGTGAGCTTCGCGAGTCATGTTCCTCTGGAACTTCCGGGAGCGGAAACAGCGCCTCTCGAGTTTGGCGAGCAGCACGGGGAAGTCTGGGTCGATTCGATTGCGCCGCGGTATTTTGAGACGCTCCGCATTCCGCTGATTGCCGGCCGCGCGATTGATGATCGCGATCGCGCCAACGCGGCTCCGGTTGCGGTGGTGAGCGAACCGCTCGCGGGACGCTTCTGGCACGGCGCGAATCCGGTGGGCCGCCCAGTGCGCCTGGACGGGATTTCAAGAACGGTGGTGGGAGTCGTGGCGCAAGTGAAACATCGATTCCCGGCCGAAGATGCATCGCCGGTGGCCTACATTCCGATCGCGCAGTCGGGTCCGCACGATCTCCGCGTGATCGTGAGCGCAACACGCGACCCGGCGGCCGTGATCGCGCCGGTGCTCGCGCAAATTCAGGCGGCCGATTCAGACGTAGCCGTGGTCCAGGTGAAGACCATGGCTCGCCAGTTGAGCGACGCACTTGGTCCGCAGCGCGGGACCGCGACGCTCGCGGTTCTCTTCGGCGTTCTTGCGCTGATGCTCGCGTGTCTCGGCATTTATGGTGTGGTCGCACACTCCGTCGTCGAGCGCACGCATGAAATCGGGATTCGCATGGCGCTGGGCGCCTCGCGCTTCGGGGTGATGGGGATGATCGTTGGCCGAAGCTTCGCGCTCGCAGCGGCCGGGACCGCGATCGGGGTCGTGCTGGCGTTGGCGGTCGGGCGCCTTCTCCGCGGATCCCTTTACGGCGTCGGTCCTGCGGACCCGGTCACGTTTGCAGCAGTCGCAGCGCTGTGGTTGATCGTCGCGGCACTGGCGGCGTGGCTCCCCGCACGCCGCGCCGCGGGACTCGACCCGTTGGCCGCGCTCCGCTGCCAGTAAGCGGCCCGTCACGATGATATGCTGAAAATCGTCTATGCGCTTGCTCCTCACCTCTCTCGCGATTCTCACCATCCTGCCTGCCGTCCAGGCTCAGCATAAATCCAGGGCAGCGGCCAAATCAGCCACTCCGGCGGCGCCGGCCTTCGGCAACGCCGACGCGATCAGCGAGGATGAACTGAGAATCTCCCTGTACTTTCTCGCCTCCGACGTGATGGAAGGCCGCAATCTTCCCTCGCGCGGGTTCGACACAGCAGCGCTGTATATCGCCAGCCGCCTCGCCGAGTTCGGGCTGAAGCCGATGGGCAGCACCAGGGACACCGACGGTCCGCTGCAACCCTACCTGATGCCGTTCGAGCTGGTCACCAAACACGTGATCGCGGAATCGGCCAAGGCGTCGCTGACGGCGCCGCCCGCGCGCGGAGGTCGCGGCAATTTCGGGGGCGGGGGACGGGGCGAGAGCACGGGTCCGCGCACCACTGATTTCGAATACTCCAAGGATTGGACCGTGGTCGCGGGAGGGCGCGGCGCGCCTCCGCTCACGCCGTTTGACGTGGACGGAAAGATGGCGTTCGCCGGCAACGGATACGTGATTCACAAGACCAACATCGATCCCTATCAGGGGCTGGATGTGCACGGAAAGATCATCGTGGTCGCGGGACTCCCGCCGGAGCTCGCCGCCCAGCAGGCGCGCGGACGCGGCGGCCGCGGTCAGAATCCGTTGGGTGAGGCGTGCAAGGATTTCCTCACGCCCGAAGAATATGGCGCGCAGAACGGCGCGCTGGCCGTGGTGCACGTCGCCGATTTCCAGCAGCTCGAGGCGATGGAGAATCCCAACGCCGCATTTGGCGGCTTCGGCGGAGGCGCTGGAGGAGGCCGCGGGCTCAACGGACCGCCCTATAGCGTCCCCAAGCTGCACAGCGCCGAGACGTGCGCGTCGGTCCCCGAGATCAACGCGGGCCTGGCGATGACCAGCGCGATCTTTCAGGACGAGAAAAAGAGCGGTCCTGAAATTTTCTACGCGGCGGGATCGAACGTGAAGCAGGATTCCTTTGAGCTCAACTCAGCCAAGACGCTCAAGCTGCACGTTCCCGTCAAGAGCGAAGCGGGCCACGCCGAAAACGTCGTGGCGATGCTTGAAGGCTCCGACCCGGTGAAGAAAAACGAGTACGTGGTCATCAGCGCTCATCTCGATCACATCGGTTTCAGCGCGCCGCTTCCCAACGGCCACAACGTGAACAACGGCGCCGATGACGACGGTTCCGGCTCGGTCGGCGTGCTGGCCATGGCGCACGCCTATGCCGAAGGCGCCGCGAAAGGCATCCGTCCGGAGCGCAGCATTATTTTCTTATGGAACGCGGGCGAGGAAAAAGGGCTGTGGGGCTCGCAATATTTCTCGGAGTATCCGCCCGTCGATCCCACCAAGATCGTGGCCGACCTGAACATCGACATGATCGGCCGCACCAAGGGGCCCGGCTTCACCGATCCCGATAAGACGCACGTGCTGGTGAATCCCGGAGAGATCCTGCTGATCGGTCCCAATATCAGCAGCGACGATCTGGAAAAAACCATCGAGACCGTGAACAACGGCTATCAGAAGCTGTCGCTGAACCACTTCTACGACGTCACCAAGCCCGACGCCACGCACGACAACCTGGGTCCGCAGCCCAACGGCCAGCGCATTTTCTATCGCAGCGATCACTATAACTTCGCGAAAATCGGAATTCCCATCGCGTTTTTCACCACGGGCCTGCACCCGGACTATCACCGGCCCACCGATACGCCCGAAAAAATCGATTACCACGAGATGCAGATTGTTTCCAGAACCATCGCCGCGGTCGCCTGGACGCTGGCGAATCAGGACGCTCGGCCGGAGATCAAGACGAACCTGCCGGAGCAGTTGGTGAAGGACATGAAGACCGCGAAGGAGCAGGGCTGGGGCAAGGTGACTCCGGTGATGGCGCCGTTACCGGGCGAGCCGCAGTAGTTTCGTGCGCCGCGAAAAAAGTGGCCGCGAATGCACGCTCATTGGAGTAAACGTTTTAGAATTCGCGTTTATTTGCGTTCATTCGCGGCCAATTCTATTTCGCAGTCTTCTCCCACGGATGACCGTGCGGACCCTCATCGCGATCCTCCACGCGATCGTACAAATGCTCCTCCGTCGTGGTGCCCAGCGACAGGTTGTAGAGACTCGTCAAGCCGAGCCCCTCGCGCAGGTCCTCATCGAAATCGTGCAACCTGTGCAGGTGCGCGGCGAGCGCGGGAATTTCGCGGCCCGACGGCGTCCGTAGGAACATCTGGTATCCCCGGCTGACCAGGATTCCGATTTCGTCGCCGATCAGCACTCCGGCCTTGCCGATCCGGATGCCGCCCTCCACGTTTTCGACAATCGCCGCGCAGCCGCCGCGCGTCACGCGAACGCTCGTGGCGGATTCGCGCGCGGTTTCGAAGCGGAATTCCTTCAATCCTGCGATGCGCTCATCGAAGGTCGGCTGATGCGGTTTTTCCCGGCGGAAGAACATAGAACACCATTATAATTCGTGAGTGTCTTTCATTCTCGCTCTAGACGAAGGAACCACCAGCGCGCGCGCGGCGCTCTATGACGATCACGGCCGCCGCGTCGCAATGGAATCGTCGCCGATCGAGTGTTCTTATCCCCAGCCCGGTTGGGTCGAGCAGGACGCAGACGCGATCTGGCGCGCGCAGGTAGACGCCGCGCGCCGGACGCTTGCGGCCGCGGGCGCTTCGGCGCAGGAGATCGCCGCCATCGGCATCACCAACCAGCGCGAGACGACCGTCGTATGGAATCGCCGCACCGGCCAGCCCGTAGCGCCGGCAATCGTCTGGCAGTGCCGCCGCACGGCGGCGTATTGCGACGCGCTCCAGCCGCGCGAGCTGATCGAAAAGAAGACCGGCCTCGTGATCGACGCCTATTTTTCGGCGAGCAAGATCCGCTGGCTGCTGGACCACAGCCGCGCGAATCCGGACGACCTCCTGTTCGGCAACGTCGATACGTGGCTCATCTGGAAGCTGACCAATGGCGCGGTGCACGCGACCGATCCCACCAACGCTTCGCGCACCATGCTCATGAATCTGACAACCGGCGAGTGGGACCGCGAGCTGCTCGACATCTTCGCCATTCCGCACTCAATGCTGCCGAAGATTGTGCCGTCGTCGGGCGTTTGCGGCGTCGCGGTGCGCGAGCACCTGGGCGCGGAAATCCCCATCGCCGGAATCGCGGGCGATCAGCAGGCCGCGCTGTTCGGCCAGGCGTGCTTTTCCGCGGGATTATCGAAAAACACGTATGGCACCGGATGTTTCGCCCTGATGCATGCCGGAGGGAACCTTCCGGTTTCGAAAAACCGTCTGCTGTCGACCCGCGCCGCATCGCCCAACGCCGGCGCGCAGTTCGCGGTGGAAGGCAGCGTGTTCATCGCGGGCGCGGCAGTGCAGTGGTTGAGAGACAAGTTGCAGATTATTTCGAGCGCTGCGGAAACCGAGGCGCTCGCCGCATCGGTTCCCGGCACCGGCGGAGTTTACATGGTTCCGGCGTTCGTCGGACTCGGCGCACCGTACTGGGATTCGAATGCGCGCGGAATTCTTTCCGGCTTGACCGCCGGCACCGATCGCGCCCACATCGCCCGCGCCGCGCTTGAAAGCATTGCATACCAGACCCGCGACCTGATCGAAGCAATGGAATCCGACACCGGTGAGCAGATCCGCGAGCTGCGCGTCGACGGCGGCGCGGCGGCAAATAATCTTCTGATGCAATTCCAGGCCGATATCCTCCGTTGCCCGATCGTTCGTCCGGCGGATATCGAGACAACGGCCCTCGGAGCGGCGTACCTCGCCGGTCTTGCTACGGGATTTTTCAGCGCTCTCGAAGATCTCGAAAAGTTCTGGCGGTCGGAGCGGACGTTCGAACCGCACATGAGCGCCGATCAGCGCGAATCGCTGGTTGAAGGCTGGCGCAAAGCGGTCGCGCGGTGCCTGCTGAAGTAACGCTGTATTCATGTCTCCTCCGCGATAATGGTTCCAGGGGGGTGAACCATGCATCGATTGCTTACCAACGGGATCATGATCGCGGCGCTCGTATCGACCCTCGCCGCGCAGGACTGGTATCACGAGCGCGAAGAGCGCTATCGCGGAGACTGGCGCCCGCACATCTTCATGCACGTGCGCACCGATCTCGAACACGTGTGGGCCGGCCGCGCCTTCGAGCGTGAACGCGAGCGGATTCAGAAAACCGAAGAAGAGTTGACCAGGATGCAAGCGGATCTGGACCACGGCCGCTGGGACAATGGCATCCTCAACGACGTGATCGATTCCATACGCAAGTCAGCCAACGACAATCGCCTCGCACCACGCGATCGCGCGGTGTTGGCGGATGACGTGAGTCGTCTCAAGGAATTTCAGGACCAGCACAATCGCCGGCGCTGAGTGCGGCGCGAGAAGCTAGCGCGGATACCGCCGGACCGCGGTGCTCACGATCGCGCTCTTGGGCCATTGAGCATCGCCGATGGTGATTCTGGTTGCGCGCGAATCCGTGATCCCCATCGCCGCCAGCGGAATCCTGATATCGTAATCCCGCCCCGCCACGTCGAGCAGCGGACTCGGATGCATATCGGCCGCCGCGGAAAGAACTTCGCGATGATTTCGCTCCAGGCGGATCATATACGCCGCGAAAGCCCGATGGCTGTTCGCCCTGCCGCTTGAATCGAACGTCGCCTGGTCGCCGACGTTCACCGCGTCAAACAGCACAAACTCGCCCGCGTCTGAAGTGTCGATCTTGAGCACGGGCCACCCACCGGGCGGCGTCGCAATCGTGCTCCCCGGCGCAGGCAGCGCCGCATTTGACTCGAGGCGGATGTATAAGTACGATTCGTCAAATACCGCCTTCATCTGCCAGCCCTGACGAGCCGCCTCACTCGGATTCATCGCCGCTGGAACCTGGTCCCATCGCGATCCGTCGCGCGCAAACCCCCCCGCCTCGGGAGGCACCAACGCGTAGACCGAGCTCGGGTTGGGTGCGGTGTCTCTCCACACTTGATTTTGAATCTTCCATTCACCGCTCTCTTTTCGCAGCGTTATGGTCGAAAAGTCGGAGACGCCCTGCACCAGTAGCACGGCCTGATCGCCGCGAACGAAACTCTTGATTGTCCGGTAGTGGACTTCGGGCCGCGCCTTCGCGTACGGCCGTATTCCCTCGAGCTCGGCCGCCTTTTCGCGCGTAAAGAGGCTCTGGTAGGTGTTGAAATCGCCCGTTTGCTCGGCGCGCTCCATCTGTTTGAGCACCGCCTCCACTGCGCTTTGGTCGGATTGCGCCCAGCAAGTGGCAAAAGTCAGCAGAGCAATTGTGATGAGCCGCACACTCGTCTATCGGCCGAGCCCCCGTTCGGCTTGAGCACAATGCCGACCTCGCTCCGGCCGGAATTGAGCCATACCACCCAGAAAAGTCGACGAAGATTCCGCAACTCCAAGATTCTTGGAACCAGCCTCCCGGACCCCGAATTGCGCTCACCCGCCGTGGGGTGGACTGTCTATGTGGCGTAGCGTATTAGAAATCTGGGTTGCATGGTCGATTGTCGCGCTGGTCGGCTGCGGCCTGCTGTTTGTTGCAGGCGCGTGGAGCACGCGACGTCTCGATGAGCGCACCATCCGCCGGATTGCGCTGGGGTCGCGCATTGCGCTGAGTATTACGTTCCTCTATAGCGGATTGGTTAAGGTGACCAATCCCTGGTACATATTGGGGAGATCCATCGTCGACTTTCAGGTCGGCATTACCGCGCATTCTCCGCTGGTGCAGCCGCTCGCCGTGGCGATTCCCTGGATCGAAGTCGTCATCGCGATCCTGCTGCTGTTTCCGCTGCGCTGGGTGGTGCTCTCCACCGGCGCGATCCTGATGGGCTTTCTCGGCCTCGGCGTCGCGGCCGCCATCCGCCAGATGCAGGTCGCCTGCGGATGCTGGGGCGGCACGATGCTGGTCGGTCCCCTGTGGTTTTGCGAGCACGGCGGTATGTTCCTCATGGCCCTCGCCGCCGATGATGTTCTTGCGAGGAAATTAATCCGGCCTGCCTGGAAAACTCACCTGATGCCGGTTTCGTAAACGCCGGCCGGTCCCCTCGTATACTTCGGTACAGGGAGGGTGCATGACCAATCGAGCGCGAATCATTGCCGGTTCCTGCCTGGTGTCGAGTCTTACCGCGGCCACAGCGCAGCAATTTCCGCTTTGGGAGCGGCTGCTGCACTTCTACGGCGGCAAATCCGACGAAACGCCGGTGCCCTCGATGAAGATGGGCAACCACATGCAAATGTCCATCAAGCGCGACCGGCAAGCCGGCGATGAAGCCCGCGCTTCCACAATCGTCGCCGCCGCGCGCAAGGTCGTCGCGCACTATGCCGACGTGAACGTCGCCCTGCGCGACGGCTACAAACCGTTTCATCCCACCGGCAAGATGGGCGAAGAGGTCCACTACACGAACTATCGCTACAGCCGGATGGCCGCGCGCCGCGTCGATTACGACCATCCAGGCTCGATCCTCTTTAAACGAACCGCGGACGGCATGAAAGCCGTCGGTGTCATGTACACAGCGCCGCAGGATTCGACGCCGCAGCAGCTGGACGCGATCGCTCCGCTGAGCATCGCCACCTGGCACCGTCACGTGGACTTCTGCGGCTGGCCGCGAAGCCTGCCTCCCGCCGACCGCTTCGGTCCGCACGCGCAATTCGGCCCCCAAGGCAGCATCCACACGGAAGAGGAGTGCGCGAAAGCAGGCGGCCTATGGATTCCCGTAGTCTTCGGCTGGATGACGCACGTCTATCCCAACGCCGCGCCAAATGAAATCTGGGCGGGGATGGATATGGACATGGAGTCCAACACCGATGAGAAAGAGATCGGGAAATAAGAATCGGGCATGGTACGCGCCGTCAGCGAGCGGCGCTACACTAGCAGCGAGGGACGATGATGGACGCTTTAGCGGAGAAACTGGACGCTCAATTGCGCGAGTGGAAGCCGGAGACCGCGGCGCAGGCCAGGGAGCGGATCGCTGAAGTCATAGAACTCGCTGATCACGACGTCCTGGATATCGCGCGCTCGCGCGCAGCCGAACAGGAGGTCCTCGATATGCTCGACGAAGCCCAACCGGTGAGATGTGGCGGCGAACATTGGACTGGCTGCTGACGTAGGCTATAATGGGCCCCGCGAGGTGAGCGATTTGTCAAAGAAGCGGCACGAGTTCGTCCAGATTAAGCAACACCGTAGGAAATTCTACCTAGTCAAGATGGCTGCGGAGACGCTCGTATCTATCGCGTACACGGCCGTTCGGGGCGAGTCTTCCGAGGAAGGGGCTGTGCAACGACTGCTGAATCCCCGGCGTATCGCCGGCCTGACTAAATTCACTTTAGAGGGAGGCGATTACCCGAGTTGCGTTGTTCTAAATTGGGTAAACAAGGAAAACCCGCTTGAGATCACTGACGGCAAGCTGGATATCCCCGAGGAGCCCCAGTCAGCGCAAATCATAGACGGCCAGCACCGCATAGCCGGCCTCAAGGAGGCAATGAAGTCCAAGAACGACATCAAGAGGCTGGAGATCCCCGTCGCTTTATACGAGGGCCTAGACACGCAGGCGTGCGCGGATATCTTCATATCGATCAATACGGAGCAGAAGCCGGTCTCGAGGAGCTTGGTCTTTGATCTATATGGCGTCTCCAGCGAGTACCTTGTCGATTCGGCGGCGGTACGCGCCAAGGACATCGCGACAGCCCTTAATGAGGATTCAACATCCCCATACTTCCAACTCATCAAGTTCCCCGGCTCCCCTAGGATGCGTGGCGGAATAGCCCTCTCCACTGCTGTTACCGCTCTAAAACCAATCATCGAGGCAAAGGGCGCTCTTGAACAGGTCGGGATCAAAGAACTGGAACGTCAGACCGCAGTCCTGTACAACTTTTTTGATGCGATCCGTCAGAAGTATGGCAGCGATTGGTCATCCGCCGAAAACGCCTTCATTTATGCGTCTGGATTTATGGGCGCTTTGGAATTTTTTCGTAACAAGCTTATCGACTACTGCAATCTTCGCAAGTCCTTCACGAAGGAGACGATCTCGGGAGTCCTAACGCTTGATTCGGGAAATCTGATCCTTCAATCCGAGGTTCGGGGTCAGTCTGGTTCAAGCGCAGCGTCGGCTATATCGCAGCGCCTGGTAGAGTGCTTTCATCCATCAACGGACGAGAGCTATATCGAAATCTAGCAGCCCTCGATGCACGTCGGCCCGCAGTACATTCATGGAATCCTTCCGGCCAGCCCGACGAAGGCGGACGCGCTTTCTCTACGACTGTCGGCCGCTAACGTGGAAGGCCTACGGCAGAGCCTGCTCGCCGACTCCAATAATTACTATTACTCAGCGATCGTAAGCTTTTTCGACGCATTTCTGGGTCTTGATCAGCGCCTATTTACGTGGTGTACCGTTCAATTTTACTATTGCGTTTTTTATTGTCTCCGGTCTCTTCTCGCCCTAAAGGGGCACTGCGTATTCTACGTGAACGAGAAGCCTTTCGCGTGTAGCGATGCGATCGGGTCCTCAGCGAGGAGTTGCGGAGGCACTACGCACAAAGTTGTCCTGGGCCTATTCAGCGAAGTCTTTTCTGGTGATCCGCTGCTGTCACAACCGATTGGCGGCGAGCCGGCGCTTACCTGGCTCACGAACAGGCGCGAGGAGGCCAACTACAGACAGGGCCGGTTCCTCGACCCCGAGGTCCCAGCGCATTTCGTCAAGGTCACCGAACTCGGCTTCAGGCGGGCTGTGGGTGCGTACCTCGATGATCGGTCCTCGCTGTACGTGTTCGACGCGGACCACGCGATAATCGCATTTCCCCTGGCCCTGCTGCTTCGCGCTAGGTCTGAGCTCCAGTCACGGAATTTACAGCTACAGCCCGAGGGAAGTAGATTCCTAGCTGGGCTCGGGCGGGACAAAAACGGCAGGATAGCGGGGCTCGAACGGCTGCTGTAACCTGCAGCAAATTTGACGAGCGCGCCGCCCTGCGTGTTGTCGCAACGGGCGAACCAGCCGAGCGAACGATCACCCGGCCAGCAGACGCCTCACGGCCCGATAACGTACCCTAAAATCTAATGCCCGAATCTCCCATCACCCCCCGCGCCGACGATTTCGCTGCCTGGTATCAGGACGTCGTCCTCCAGGGCGACATGGCCGAGCCTGCGGAAATCGTCAAGGGCTGCATGGTCATCAAAGCCAACGGCTACGCCATCTGGGAACTCCTCCAGCGCGAGCTCGACGATCGCTTCAAGGCTGCCGGACATCAGAATGTCTATTTTCCCCTGCTGATCCCGCAGAGTTTTTTGCAGAAGGAAGCCGAGCACGTCGAAGGTTTCGCGCCCGAGGTCGCCGTGGTCACCTACGCCGGCGGCAAGGAACTGGAAGAGCCTTACGTCATCCGTCCGACGTCTGAAACCATCATCGGCCACTTCTTCGCGCGCTGGATTCAGAGCTATCGCGACCTGCCCGTCCTCATCAATCAGTGGGCCAACATCATTCGCTGGGAATTGCGCACGCGTATGTTCCTG
>Ga0335081_10006076_pt1 | contig 19170 bp, 20 predicted proteins | sample Lox_Sample_35_FD_206713 | JGI IMG/M metagenome (GOLD analysis project Ga0335081, IMG submission 206713) | Soil microbial communities from Loxahatchee National Wildlife Refuge, Florida, United States - Lox_Sample_3.5 | ecosystem: Environmental > Terrestrial > Soil > Wetlands | place: USA...
ACCCCGGCCTGCTGCGAGCCGCGCCGCCGATGACGTCCGCTCGGTCAAGGGATCAACCCGGCTGGAGGCCAAGCGGCAGCGGCGGCGTGAGGGCCGTGAGTCGGGCCGGCGCCGCCCGCCGGTCGTCACCGAGGCCGAGTTCCTGGCCCGGCGGGAGTCGGTCGAGCGGACCATGGTCGTGCGCCAGCGCGGCGACCGGACCCAGATCGCCGTGCTGGAGGACGGCATCCTGGTCGAGCACTATGTGAACCGCGCGAGCCACCAGTCCTACGTCGGCAACGTCTACCTCGGCAAGGTGCAGAATGTGCTGCCGTCCATGGAGGCGGCGTTCGTCGACATCGGCAAGGGCCGCAACGCGGTGCTGTACGCGGGCGAGGTGAACTTCGACGCGAGCGGGCTCGAAGGCCAGTCCAAGCGGATCGAATCCGCCCTCAAGTCCGGGCAGTCCATCCTCGTCCAGGTCACCAAGGACCCGGTCGGCCACAAGGGTGCCCGGCTGACCAGCCAGGTGAGCCTGCCCGGCCGTTACCTGGTGTACGTGCCGGGCGCGTCGATGACCGGCATCAGCCGCAAGCTCCCCGACACCGAGCGGACCCGGCTGAAGAAAATCCTCAAGAAGGTCATGCCCGAGGACGCCGGGGTGATCGTCCGCACCGCTGCCGAGGGCGCGACCGAGGACGAGCTGGACCGCGACGTCGCCCGGCTGGCCGCGCAGTGGGAGAACATCGAGCGCAAGGCCGAGACGGCCAGCGCGCCGGAGCTGCTCTACGGTGAGCCGGATCTGACGGTCCGCGTGATCCGCGACGTCTTCAATGAGGACTTCAGCCAGCTCGTCGTCTCCGGCGAGGATGCCTGGGCGGAGGTCGATGAATACGTCCGCTATGTCGCGCCGCATCTGGCGGACCGGCTGAGCCGCTGGGCGGGCGCCGGCGACCGGGACGCCTTCGCCGAGTACCGCGTGGACGAGCAGCTCACCAAGGCGCTTGAGCGCAAGGTGTGGCTGCCCAGCGGCGGCTCCCTGGTCATCGACCGCACCGAGGCGATGACCGTCGTCGACGTGAACACCGGCAAGTTCACCGGCCAGGGCGGGAACCTGGAGGAGACGGTCACCCGGAACAACCTGGAGGCCGCCGAGGAGATCGTCCGCCAGCTGCGGCTGCGGGACGTGGGCGGCATTGTCGTCATCGACTTCATCGACATGGTGCTGGAGAGCAACCGGGAGCTGGTGCTGCGCCGGCTGCTGGAGTGCCTGGCCCGGGACCGGACCAAGCATCAGGTCGCCGAGGTGACGTCGCTGGGCCTGGTCCAGATGACCCGCAAGCGGGTCGGCGCGGGCCTGCTCGAGGCGTTCTCCGTGCCCTGCGAATGCTGCAACGGGCGCGGTGTGCACGTCTCCCTGGACCTGGCCGAGCTGGGCCAGGCCCCGGGCTGCCAGCAGGCCACCCCGCCGGGCGGCCACCCCCGCAGCGGCGGCCACGGCGGCGACAAGCCGCCCGGCAACGGCAGCGCGGGCGGCAACGGCGGCGGCGGCTCCGGCCGCCGGAGCCGCGGCGAGGGCCGCCGCCGCGGCGGGCAGGCCGCCAGCGGTGACGAGGCCGAGGGCGTGAGCCCGGCGGGCCGCTCCGTGACCCCCGCGGACATCAGCGTCTCCCCGATGACCGTCGCTCCGGACACGGAGACGATCGCGGCCGGGCCTGGCGCGGCGGACGTGACCGGGAACGGCTCCGGCGCGCCCGCGGCCGCTGTCCAGGAACCGGCCCCGCAGCCCCAGGAAACCCAGGCGCCGGAGCCCGCCCCGTCCCCGCAGCCTCAGGCGACGGAGGCCCAGGAGCCGGGCCCGCAGGCCGGGGAGTCCGCGGGGCTCCCGGCACCGGAGCCGGAGCCGGCGGCGCCGGCCAGCGAGGCGGCCGGGCCCGAGCCGGCCTCCGCTCCGTGACGGCCGGCGGCTGCGGCCATGCCATCCATCCGATTCTGCCCACCGGGGAAGCTCTGGTAGCCTTGGCTGTCAGCGCATGGGACGTGCCCGCCACGGGCCCCCGCAGCGCCAGGTAGACATTCAGGCGAGCCCGTCGCCCAGACACCAGTTTCCCGTGGCTTCACCCGGGCGATTCGGAGGGCACGCACGAGGGAAAGAGAGTTCTCGGGTGTACGCGATTGTGCGCTGCGGCGGCCGGCAGGAGCGAGTGTCGGTCGATGACGTCCTGGACGTCGACAAGCTTCCCGGCGACGTCGGCTCCAGCGTCACGCTACCCGCCGTCCTGGTGGTCGACGACGAAAACGTGATCACCGATCCCGCCACGGTCAGCGGGTACCGGATCACCGCGGAGATCGTCGGCGACGCCGCCGGGCCCAAGATCAACATGATCCATTACCGGAACAAGACCGGCTACCGGCGCCGTCTGGGCCACCGCCAGAAGTACACGCAGGTCCGGATCACCGGTATCGGCGCGCCAGACAAGGCGAACACTGTGAAGGCGAACAGCTGAGATGGCACACAAGAAGGGCGCCTCGTCCAGCCGGAACGGGCGTGACTCCAACGCCCAGCGGCTTGGCGTCAAGCGGTTCGGCGGGCAGCGGGTGCACGCGGGCGAGATCATCGTCCGCCAGCGAGGCACGCACTTCCATCCGGGCATCGGGGTCGGCCGGGGCGGCGACGACACCCTGTTCGCGCTCGTGGCCGGGACTGTGTCGTTCGGCTCGCACCGCGGCCGCCGCGCGGTGAGCATCGTGCCGGAGACCGGCGAGCAGACCGGCGGCCCGGCCGCGGAGTAGGGTCCGCGTCCCTGGCATCCGGCTCCCGGTGGCTCCTGCAGCCCCCGCAGCCCCTGCGTCATGACGAAGGCGGACCGGTCCCCGGTCCGCCGTCGTCATGTCCGGGCCCGGCGGCCCAGCCACCCCGGCGAGCCCGGCCGACCAGGAAGGAGGGGACGCTGTGGCGGAGTTTGCTGACCAGGCCCTGCTCCGGGTGAGCGGCGGCCACGGCGGTCACGGCTGCGCGTCCATCCGCCGCGAGAAGTTCAAGCCGCTCGGCGGCCCCGACGGCGGGAACGGCGGCCGCGGCGGCGACGTCGTCTTCGAGGTCGACCCCGGTGTCGCCACCCTGCTCGACTTTCACCGGCGTCCCGTTCGTCGCGGCGGCAACGGCCGTTCCGGTGAGGGCTCCAACCGCAGCGGCGCCGAGGGCGCCGGCCTCATCATCGGCATCCCCGACGGCACCGTGGTCAAGGCGGCGGACGGGGAGGTGCTCGCCGACCTGGTCGGCGCCGGCACCCGGTTCGTCGCCGCGGCCGGCGGCAAGGGCGGCCTCGGCAACGCCGCGCTGGCCTCCCCGCGGCGCAAGGCTCCCGGGTTCGCGCTCAAGGGCGAGCCGGGGGAGGAGCGCGAGCTCCTCCTGGAGCTGAAGAGCATCGCCGACATCGGCCTGGCCGGCTTCCCCAGCGCGGGCAAGAGCTCGCTGATCGCCGCGATGTCCGCGGCCCGCCCCAAGATCGCCGACTACCCCTTCACCACCCTGGTGCCGAACCTGGGGGTCGCCGAGGCGGGGGACGTCCAGTTCGTCATCGCCGACGTGCCAGGCCTGATCCCCGGCGCGAGCCTGGGTAAGGGTCTGGGCCTGGAGTTCCTCCGGCACATCGAGCGCTGCGCCGCCCTGGTGCACGTCATCGACTGCGCCACCGAGGAGCCGGGCCGCGACCCCGTCACCGACCTCGACGTGATCGAGGCGGAACTGGCGGCCTACCAGGCCGCGACCGGCGTGGACCTGGCCAGCCGGCCACGGCTGGTCGCGCTCAACAAGATCGACGTCCCCTCCGCCCGGGACCTCGCCGAGCTGGCCGCCGAGATGCTGACGGCACGCGGCCTGCCCGTCTTCGCGGTCTCCGCCGCCACCCGCGAAGGCCTGCGGGACCTGGGCTTCGCCATGGCGGCGCTGGTCGCCGCCGTCCGCGCCGCCGCGCCGGAGCCGCAGCCCACCCGCCGGGTCATCCGGCCCGAGCCCGCCGCCGGCCCGGACTTCGAGGTCATCCGGACCCCGGAAGGCGCCTACCTGATCATCGGCGACAAGCCGCGCCGCTGGGTGCTGCAAACCGACTTCGCCAACGACGAGGCCGTCGGTTTTCTGGCCGACCGGCTGGCCCGGCTGGGGGTGGAGGAGGCGCTGGCCGAGGCCGGCGCCGAGCCGGGCGACGAGATCCTGATCGGCGACCCGGCCGATCCGGTCGTGTTCGACTGGGACCCGGCCGTGCCGATGGGGACCGGCCGCGGCCCGCGCGGCACCGACCGCCGGCTGCCCGGATGACGCGAGCCGCGCGGCCCGACATCGCGGCGGCGCGCCGGATCGTGGTGAAGGTCGGGTCCTCCTCGCTGACCACGGCCGAAGGCGCCATCGACGATGACCGCATCGCCGCGCTGGCCGATGCGATCGCCGCCCGGGCCGCCGCGGGCGCCGGGCTCATCCTCGTCTCCTCCGGGGCGATCGCCGCCGGCATCGCGCCGCTGGGACTGCCCGCCCGCCCGCGCGACCTGGCCACCCAGCAGGCCGCCGCGAGCGTCGGGCAGGGCCTGCTCATCGCCCGGTACACCGCGGCCTTCGCCCGGCATGGCATCAGGACCGGCCAGGTGCTGCTGTCCGCCGACGACCTGATGCGCCGCGCCCACTACCGGAACGCGCAGCGGACCCTGGACCGGCTGCTCGACCTCGGCGTGCTGCCCATCGTCAACGAGAACGACACGGTCGCGACCGACGAGATCCGGTTCGGCGACAACGACCGGCTGGCCGCGCTGGTGGCCCACGTGACCCGGGCCGCGGCGCTCGTCCTGCTGTCCGACGTGGACGGCCTGTACGACGACGACCCGCGCCGCGACGGTGCCCGGCAGATCAGCGAGATCCGCAGCCGTGCCGACCTGTCCGGGGTCCGTATCGGCAGGAGCCACGGCACCCTCCCCGGCACCGGCGGGATGGCCACCAAGGTCGATTCGGCCCTCATCGCGACCGGCGCGGGCATCCCCACCGTGGTGGCCGGCGCGGCCGACGCCGGAGCGGCCCTGTCCGGCGCGGCGGCGGGCACCTACTTCGCGGCCACCGGGCGCCGGCCGAGGGCCCGGCTGCTCTGGCTCGCGCACGCCGCCGCGGCGCGTGGCCGGCTGCGGCTGGACCCGGGGGCCGTCGAGGCCGTCGTGGCCCGGCGCGCCTCGCTGCTGCCGGCCGGCATCATCGGCGTCGAGGGCACCTTCGACGCGGGCGACCCGGTTGACCTCACCGACGGTGCGGGGACCGTCGTGGCCCGCGGCCTGGTCAACTACGACGCCAGCGAGATCCCGGTGCTGATGGGCCGGTCCACCCGCTGGCTGGCCCGCGAACACGGCCAGGAATACGAGCGTGAGGTCGTGCACCGCGACGACATGGTTATCCTCTGACCGTGCCCGGCACGCCGTGCGCCGGCGCCGGCGCCGTGCCCGCTGCCCGGGCTCGCCTGCGGCGCCGGCTAGTCGTCGCCGCCGTTGCTGTCGCGCCGGACGCCGCCGCCGAACCCGCCGAACCGCCCGAACAGGCCCTCGCCCGCCCGCATCGCGCCTTCGGCGGCGCCACGGAACATGCCGACCAGCGGGTCCTCGGTCCGGTTCCACGAGTCCTGGTAGGAGCGGGCCGCGGCGCGGATCTCCTCGCCGATCGTCGCGGTCGAGTCGGTGTCCCGGCGCGGGTAGTGCCCGGCCAGGATCCGCTCGTAATCGCCGCTTGCCGCCCACCGGCTGAGCTCGGCGAAGCGGACCACCGCGAACGGGTGCGTGTTGCCCTGCAACTGAAGGATCTTCAGCAGGCCGTCGCGGACGTCGGGCACCGCGTCGTAGTCGTGCGCCTGCTCCGTGAAGGCGTCCGGGTTCAGCTCCGACAGCCGGGCCCCGCCGGCCAGCTTCATCAGCACCCGGCGCGCGGCGTCCACGTCCTGGCTGGCCAGCAGGCCGGCCCGGTCGCAGGACAGCTCGGACTTGCGGTACCACTCCTCCAGGGCCCAGATGATGCCGCGCAGGCCGATGTAGCCGATCGGCATCCAGGCAATCCGGGCGGCCAGGTTGATCAGGTGGTACAGCATGGTCCGGTAGACAGCGTGCCCGGACAGCACATGCCCGAGCTCGTGGCCGACCACGGTGCGCAGTTCCTCGGCGTCAAGCAGGTCCACCAGCCCGGTGGTGATCACGATGAACGGCTTGTCCGAGCCCAGCGTCATCGCGTTGACCAGCGGGTTCTGCGAGACGAAGATCTCGGGGACCTCCGGCAGGTCGAGGATGTAGGACCCGTCCCGGACCATGTCGTTGATCTGCGGGAACTGGCGCTCGGAGACGCGCACACTGCCGGACAGGAAGTTCAGCCGCAGGGCACGCTCGTTGAAGAGCCCGGACAGCTTGCGCAGCAGCACATCGAAACCGGTGAGCTTGCGCATCGCCACCAGGGCGGAACGGTCGGCGGGATGCTCATAGGCCCGGGAACTGATACCTGGCAGGCGCACACGAGCACGGTCCGGAACTGGAGTCATATCTCGTATGGTAGCCCTGCCCGCGTGGCGCAACGTCCCGGGAAGGCCGGCCCAGCATGGAAATGCGCGGGTCCCGCTGCGGCCTATACCATCCCGTTATGAACGCTGGCCGGGAGAGTCGGCGGATCGGGGTGATGGGCGGCACGTTCGATCCGATCCACCATGGTCACCTCGTCGCCGGGAGCGAGGTGGGCCACATCTTCGAGCTCGATGAGGTCATCTTCGTGCCGACCGGCCAGCCCTGGCAGAAGCAGGGGCGCACCGTCTCGGCGGCCGAGGACCGCTACCTGATGACGGTCATCGCGACCGCCTCCAACCCGCGGTTCAGCGTCAGCCGGGTGGACATCGACCGCCCCGGGCCGACGTACACCATTGACACCTTGCGTGACCTGCGCGCCGCGGCGGAGCCGCAGGACGAGCTCTTCTTCATCACCGGCGCCGACGCGCTGGCCTCCATGCTGTCCTGGCACGACCTGGAGGAAATGTTCGCGCTGGCGCACTTCGTCGGGTGTACCCGGCCCGGGCACCCGCTCAGCGAGGCGGGCCTGCCGGCCGGCAAGGTCAGCCTGGTGGAGATCCCCGCCCTCGCGATCTCCTCCAGCGAGTGCCGCGTTCGCGTCGCCGACGGCGAGCCCGTCTGGTACCTGGTTCCCGACGGGGTCGTTCAGTACATCGCGAAACGCCACCTGTATCAGCGCCGCGGTGAGCAGGAGCTGAGTACCGGCACGGTAAGGCCGTAACGTGGTGGGGTAAGACAGCAACGGGCCCGGTGCACGTGCCAGGCCTCGGCCAGCCCTGACCCGGCGGGCCCGACCAGATTGCCCAGCCGAGGAGGGCGAACAGCACACGTGACCGCGACCCCCCGGGCCATCGAGCTCATCGAGATCGCCGCGACGGCCGCGGCCGACAAGCTCGCCACCGACATCATCGCCTACGACGTCAGCGACCAGCTCGTCATCACCGACGCCTTCCTGCTCTGCTCGGCGGCCAACGACCGTCAGGTCCGGTCGATCGTCGACGAGATCGAGCTCAGGCTGAGCCAGGCCGGAGCCAAGCCCGTCCGCCGGGAAGGGGAGCGGGACGGCCGCTGGGTGCTGCTCGACTACGTCGATGTGGTCATCCACGTCCAGCACGCGGACGAGCGGGTCTTCTACGCCCTGGAGCGCCTCTGGAAGGACTGCCCGGTGATCCGGCTGCCCGAACCGGTCAGCGCGGGGCTGGGACACGGCGCGGGCGCGGCCGGACCGCTGACCAGGGGCACCCGCTGAGCGCCCCGCCCGGGCCCGGCGAACCCGCGGGGGTCGCCGGCGTGGCTGGCCCGGCTGGCCCGCCACCGGGCAGCCCGCGGCGCGGCAGCCGCCTGGTGCTGTGGCGGCACGGGCAGACGGTCTGGAACTTCGAGGACCGCTTCCAGGGCCAGACCGACATCCCGCTCAACGAGACCGGGGTCATGCAGGCCGAGCGGGCCGCCCGGCTGCTGGCGGGGCTGCGGCCGGCCGCCATCTATTCGTCCGACCTGACCCGCGCGGCCACGACGGCGGCCCCGCTGGCCCGGTTCGCCGGCCTGCCGGTCACCCTGGACAAGGACCTGCGCGAGCGGCACGGCGGCGCATGGGAGGGCCTGACCGGCCCGGAGATCCGGGAAGGCTACCCGGCCGAGTTCCTGACCTGGTCCCCGCCCGGCGGCGAGACCGCGGCGGCCGTCGCCGACCGGGTGTGCGGCGCGCTGGGGCGGATCGCCGCCTGCCTGCCCGAGCGGTCGCTGGCCGTGGTGGTCAGCCACGGCGCGGCGATCCGGCTGGGCATGTCGAAGTTTCTCGGCCTGCCCGAAGTCCTGTGGGACACCCTCGGCCCGCTGTCGAACTGCTCCTGGTCCGTCCTCGGCCAGCGCCACGGCCACTGGCGGCTGGCCGAGCACAACGCCGGCACCCTCCCCGAGCCCATCCTGTCCGACGACCGCTGACCCGCCCCCGCCGGCGAAGCCGCGGCGCCGCCCGTGAGCGCATCACCCGGCCCGGGCGCCGCCCGTGAGCGCCGGCGATCCGCGCGATGAGTTTCCGCCCGCTCGGGGCGGGCGCCGGCCCCGCGGCCGCGGGCGGTGGCCGCGGGGCCCCCGGCGGAGGTAGACCTAGGTATACCCCCGCAGGCCAGGACGGCGAGCACGCGGCGGTTGTCATCGTTGTACCTCGGCCGCTGATTTCCGGTCCGGTTCTGCGGGCGCGGGCATAACTGCCGGTTTCCCCGGGGTTAGGCCGATCCGGAAGGGAGTCATGCGATGCCGAAGGCAGTGCGTTTCGACGAATACGGCGGGGTCGGCGTCCTGAAGGTGGTGGACGTCCTCCGGCCGGTGCCCGGCCCCGGCCGGGTGCTGGTGCAGGTCAAGGCGGCAGGTATCAACCCGGGCGAGGCCAAGATCCGTGACGGCCTGCTGCGCGCACGGTGGCCCGCCCGGTTTCCCTCCGGGCAGGGCAGTGACCTGGCCGGGATCGTTGCCGGGACCGGCCCGGGCGTGGCGGGCTTCGCCGTGGGCGATGAGGTGATCGGCTTCACCGACAACCGGGCCAGCCAGGCCGAATACGTCGTGACCGAGGAGAAGAACCTGACCCCGAAGCCGGACGGCGTGCCCTGGGAGGTGGCCGGGGCGCTGTTCGTGGCCGGCGCCACGGCCTGGGCCACGGTCCGCGCGGTGGCGCTGACCGAAGGGGACACGGTGGTCGTGGCGGGCGCGGCCGGCGGCGTCGGCTCGCTCGCGGTCCAGCTCGCCCGGCGCGCCCGCGCCACGGTGATCGGCCTGGTCAGCGAGGCCAACCACGACTGGCTGCGCGGCCACGGCGTGATCCCGGTGAGCTACGGCGACGGCGTGGCGGGCCGGATCCGGCAGGCGGCCGCCAAGGTGGACGCGTTCATCGACACCTACGGCGGCGACTACGTGCAGATCGCGCTGGAGCTCGGGGTCCAGCCGTCCCGCATCGACACGGTCGCCAACTTCGACGCGGTGCAGAAGTACGGCGTCAAGGCCGAGGGCAACGCCGCTGGTGCCAGCGCCCAGGTGCTGGCCGAGCTGGCCGGCGTGATCGCGGCCGGTGAGCTGGAGGTCCCGATCGCGGCGACCTACCCGCTGGACCAGGTGCAGGACGCGTACCGGCGGCTCGCCGAGGGTCACCTCCGCGGCAAGATCGTCCTCATCCCCTAGGTGTACTGCCCGGCCCGGGATGGCGCTGCGCGGTCAGGGTCTGCCCGGCCGACCGGAGCCGCGCGGCCAGCACGGAGCCCATGGCCGTCGCCGGGGTCAGCACCCCGGCGCGGCCGGGGAGCCGGCCGCCGTCGAGGGCCAGGCACAGGGCGCTCTCGCCGAGCATCACCGCCGTCGCCTGGTACCCGGGATCGCCGTGCGCCTCGACCCGGGCCACGTAGCGCTCCCCGGACGAGGTCCGCGTGTGGATCCGCATGCGGAAGTAGCCGTTGCGCCGGGTCTTCTCGCTGGGCCCCTCGCCGGGGGCGGGCAGCAGCCTGCTGACCAGCGGCCGGGCCGGCGTGAACGCCAGGCCCGCGGCCAGCGCCCCCAGCCCGGAGGTGACCATGCCGGCCCGCACCGCGCCGGCCCGCCCGGGCCCGAACCCGGTCACCTCCTGGTAGCGGAACCGGCGCCCGTAGGCCCAGTCCAGCAGCGCGTTGCTGCGCCGCACCACCCGGGTGTTGAAGCTGGCCATCATGAACGGGCCGGTCCACACGCCCAGGCCGGCGTCGTAACGGACCCGGGTGAGGTCCCGCTCCCGGCCCAGGTCGGGTTCGGCCGCCCGCTGCGGGCTGAGCGCGTAGGGATCCGCCGCCACCCGCCGCAGCGCGGGATCGGCGCGCACCTCATCGAGCTGCTGCATGACGGACGCCAGCGTGCCGCCGCTGAACCCGCCGCGCAGCGCGGTCACGACCAGCGTCGTGTCCTCCAGGTCCCCGTCGCCCGCCGCGCGCACCGTCTCGTGCAGAAGCTGCACCCCCAGGTCGGAGGGGATGGAATCGAATCCGCAGCTGTGCACGATGCGTGCCCCGGTACCGGCCGCCACGTCGTGGTAGCGGTCGATGCTGTCCCGCTCGAACAGCACCTCGCCGGTCAGGTCCGCGTAGTGGGTGCCCGCCCGGGCGCACGCCTCGACCAGGGCCAGGCCGCGCGGCTGGTAGGGCCCCACGGCGGTCGCGATCACCCGCGCCGAGCGCGCCAGCACCGCGAGGGATCCCGGGTCGGCGCAGTCGGCGGCCAGCAGCGGCCAGTCGCTGGCGTGCCGGCCCAGCCCGGCCCGGACCTCCGCGAGCCGCGCCGCCGATCGCCCCGCCAGCCCGATCCGGGCGCTGGCCGGCGCGCGCCCGGCCAGGTAGGCGGCCACTAGCCGGCCAGCGAAACCCGTGGCGCCGAACACCACCACGTCAAGATCCCGGTCCCCGTCCATCCGCCCCATGCTAGAGAACCCGTCCCGGGCGCCTGCCGCGGCGACACGCGGAGATCGTTTCCGTCTGATCCGCGCTGCCCGGCGGTGCCGTCCCTACCATCAGCCACATGAGCATCGCTGATGAGAAGTACGTGGCATCGACCACGTTCCGCAGATCGGGCGCGGGCGTCTCGACAGCCACGTGGATCGTCCCGCTGGACGACGGCGGCGTCGGGTTCTGGACGTCCTCCCGGTCCGGCAAATACAAGCGGCTGCGCCATGACCCGCGGATCACGCTGCAGCGCCGCGGGCTCAGCCACCGGCCGCCGCCAGCAGGTGCGCCGGCACCAGCGCGTGCACCAGCGTGTCTACCACGGTGGCCTCGGCCACCTCCGGCGCGATGGCCGCCCCGTACGGGTCGGAGAACCGGTGCCGGGCGAACCAGGTCAGCGTCTCCAGCACGAGCCGCGCGGTGGCGGCCGCGTCGGGCGTGCTGCGCAGCAGCCTGGCCGCCGCCCGGCCGGACAGGTATGCGGTCAGCGCGCTCAGCACCGGACGGCGCAGCCCGGAGTTCAGCAGGTCGGCCAGCTCAGGGAGTTCCCGGGCGGACCGCTCGATCATGTCCGCCGCTTCCCAGGTCCGCGACTCCAGGATGAACGTCTCGCGCAGGATGGCTTCCAGTTCGGCTGCGGGGTCATCGGCCGACGGCCGGGCCAGCGCCCCGGCCAGGTGGCCGAACGGCGTCACAGCACCAGCGGCCAGCGCTCCATCCGGTAACCCATGTCCCAGAACATCCACTCGTACCGGCTGGTCGCGCGGAAATGCCAGTGCATCTGGGCGTGCTCCTCGGCGGACAGCCCGGCCGCGAGCCGGCGGGTACGTCCAGCACCTCCTGGACGTACCCGCCGAAGTCCTCCCGGCTGTAGGTGTCGATCCACCGCTGGAAGCGCGGGCCGGGAGATCCCTTGCGGCGCAGTTCCTTGCCGACCTCCCAGTAGATCCAGTAGCACGGCAGGACCGTGCAGATCCCTTCCGCGTAGGATCCGCCGCGCGCGGTGGCCAGCAGGTGTCCCGTTCAGGCTGATGATTTTCTTTTCCCGGGGTGTCGATTCCCGGCCACCCCATCCGTGATGAAGGTGAGAGGCCGCCATGCGGGAGGCCCGCCCGGAAAGGAAGACCGATCATGACCCAGTACCTGCTCGCCGTGCACAGCGTCGAAGGCCAGCCCATGCCGTCGGAGGAGCAGATGCAGCAGGCGTACAAGGCCGTCGGCGCGCTGAACTCTGAGCTCCAGTCGGCCGGGGTGTGGGTGTTCGCCGGCGGGCTGCTGCCGCCGTCCAGCGCGACGGTGGTCCGCGCGCAGGGCGGCCAGATCGTCACCACCGACGGCCCGTTCGCGGAGACCAAGGAACAGCTCGGCGGCTTCTGGATCATCGACGTCGCCGACCTGGATGCCGCGCTGGACTGGGCCCGCAAGGCCACGGTCGCCTGCGCCAATCCCGTCGAGATCCGGCCGTTTCAGGAGGTCTGAGAGTGCCGGACCCCGGCACCCCGGCCGTCGAGCGCGCCTTCCGGGAAAGCTCCGGGCGCGCCGTGGCCACCCTGGTCCGTCTCTTCGGCGACATCGACCTCGCCGAGGAGGCGGTCCAGGAAGCCTTCGCCACCGCCGCCGAGCGGTGGCCGGAGACGGGCGTGCCCCCCAACCCCGGCGGCTGGATCACCACCACTGCGCGGAACAAGGCGCTGGACCGGCTGCGCCGCGAGTCGTCCCGGTACGGCCGGGAGGCGCAGGCCGTCCTGCTCCGGGAGCAGACGAGCCCGGCCCGGGAGGAGGAACCCGTGCCCGATGACCGGCTGCGGCTCATCTTCACCTGCTGCCATCCGGCGCTGGGGGCCGAAGCGCAGCTCGCGCTCACCCTCCGGCTGGTGGCCGGGCTGCAGACCCCCGAGATCGCCCGCGCGTTCCTCACGCCCGAGCCGACGATCGCCCAGCGGCTGGTCCGCGCGAAGCGGAAGATCCGGGACGCGAAGATCCCCTATCGCATGCCGCGCGACGCGGAACTGACCAGCCGGCTGCCGTTCGTGCTGGCCGTCGTCTACCTGGTCTTCAACGAGGGGTACACCGCCTCGGCCGGGGACGAGCTGGTGCGTACCGAACTGTGCGCCGAGGCCATCCGGCTGGCCCGGCTGCTGGCCGAGCTGATGCCCGACGAACCGGAAGTGCGGGGCCTGCTGGCGCTGCTGCTGCTGACCGAGGCACGCCGGCCGGCCCGCACCGGCGCCGACGGCTCCCTGGTCCGGCTGGCCGACCAGGACCGCACCCGGTGGGACCGGGCCATGATCGCCGAAGGCCAGGATCTGGTCCGCGGCTGCCTGCGCCGAAATCAGCCCGGGCCCTACCAGCTCCAGGCGGCGATCAACGCGGTGCACGCGGACGCGCCGGCGGCCGCGGCCACCGACTGGCGGCAGATCCTCGCCCTCTACGACCAGCTCTCCGCGCTCGTGCCGACCCCCGTGGTGGCGCTGAACCGGTGTGTCGCGGTCGCCGAGGTGCACGGGCCCGGCGTCGCCCTCGGCCTGCTCGGCCAGCTCGACCTGGACGGCTACCACCTGTTCCACGCCACCCGCGCCGACCTGCTCCGCCGGCTGGGCCGCGCGGCCGAGGCGGCCGCCGCCTACGACGCGGCCATCAGGTGCGCGGCCAACGGGGCCGAGCGCGCGTTCCTCATCCGCCAGCGGGACGCGCTGGGCCCGCGCCCGCGCCCAGCCGGCTGACGCCTGGTCACGTTTTCAGGTGCGCGTCGAAGAACGCGACAATCCTGCGGCGGGCGTCCTGCGCGGACGGGTCGTGGTAGCCGGCGTGGGTGATCCGCGCCAGGAAGCCGGCGACAGGGCAGGTACCCGGCGCCGGGTTGTTGACGTCGATCCGGTGAGCGCCGGGACGCGCGGGGTGCGGACTGCTGGCTGGGCCGGCCACCGTATGCGACGATGACGCTGGGGGTGGCGCCGTGACGCGGCCGAGGGCCACGAACCGTTCGGGCCGGGGCAGCGGCGGCGCGAAGATGTTGGTGTGCACCGGCACCACCGGCAGGTCGTTGCCGGGGCGGACGGTGAGGATCGGGCACGTGATGGAGTGGTCGACCCGCAGTTCGTGAACGCCAGGTCGAAGCCGGCGTCGATACCGGACCGCAGGATGTGCGCGGACAGTTCCTCGTGGCCGCGCAGCAGCAGCCGGGGCAGGCCGAACTCGCGTTCCTCGTTGTAGTAGCTGGCATCGTAGAAGGGTGCCTTGCCCACCAGAAACTGCGGCATGTTGTCCAGCCAGAGCTGGTGGAAGTGGTCCGAGCCGACCATCACCAGCACGTCGGGGCGGGCCCGGGTCAGGGTCTCGCGGTACGCCCCGACCTTGCGCACCCATTCGGCGGCGAACGGCGGCGCCCGCTCCGGCGGGAGCCTGCTCGTCGCGTAGAAGAACGGATGGTGCGTGGTGGCCAGGATCGCGGCCAGTTCCGCCATGGAACCATCTCCTTGCCGACACCGGGGACGGCGTGCCCCCGGGATGTGCCCCACGCCCGCGGCCGGTACCGCAGGGGAGCCCGGTCAGGACAGCGTACAATTGTCCGCCTAACGGCAGCTAGGGAAGCGGCACGGCCCGGGCCTACGCTAGGTCACAGGAACGCGGCAATCCGCGGGAGGTGAGCATGGCCGGACGCGGCACCGGGCCCGACTTCGTCGAGGCTCTGGCGCGGGGCCTGGACGTCCTGGCCTGCTTCGACGAGCGGCGCCCGCGGATGAGCCTGACCGAGATCGCCATGGCCACCGGCCTGGCCCGGCCGACCGCGCGCCGCCTCCTGCTCACGCTGGCCGAGCTGGGTTTCGTCCGGCTGGAGGAGGGCGCCTTCACCCTCACGCCGAAGGTGCTGCGGCTGGGCATGGCCTACGTGGGCTCGCTCGGCCTGTGGGAGGCGGCGCGCCCGCACCTGGAGGACCTGGTCGCCGTGACCGGCGAGTCATCCTCGATGGCCCAGCTCGACGGGCCGGACATCGTCTACGTGGCCCGGGTCTCGGTGCAGAAGATCATCACCCTGCGGGTGGTGATCGGCACCCGGTTCCCCGCCTTGCAGACGTCCCAGGGGAAGGTCCTGCTGGCCGCGCTGGACGCCGCCGGGCTGGCGGCGGCGCTGGCCGAGCCCAGCCGGTCCGGCCTGCCCGAGCCCGCGGCGCGCGACCGCGCCGCCATCGATGACGAACTGCGCACGGTCCGGGCGCGCGGCTGGGCCCTGGCCGACGAGGAGCTGGCACCGGGGATCCGCTCGGTGGCGGTGCCGGTCCGCGACGGCGACGGCGAGGTGCGCGCCGCCATGAACGTGACCGTGCACGCCGCCGAGACAAGCGTCGCTACGCTGGTCAACGAGCACCTGCCCCGGCTGATGCGCGCGGCGGGGGAGACCTCCGCCGACTGGGCGCTGTGGCAGTCCCGGCCGCACGCCGAAGTCCCCGGGCCGGGGCGTGCGCCCGGCGACGGGAATTTGACAGCGGGCACGCGGGACCGGCAGATTGGCGGACAGGTGTCCGTATAGCGGCACGCTTGTGTCGCGGCAGGACACAGCAGTGGGAGGAAGCACGTGCCCGAGGATCCCAGCACCCCGGCCCGGCCAGGCCGGCCGGTCTCCGGCGGCACCGCCCCAGCGGCCCGCGGGAACGCTCCAGCGGCCCGCGCGAACCAGGGTCCGCTGTCCGGCATCCTGGTCGCCGACTTTTCCCGCATCCTGGCCGGCCCGTATGCCACGATGATGCTCGGCGACCTCGGGGCCGACATCATCAAGGCCGAGAGCCCGGCCGGGGACGACACCCGCCAGTGGGTACCGCCCCGCCGCGGCGACAACGGGACGTATTACCTGGCCATCAACCGCAACAAGCGATCGATCGCGCTCGACCTGGCCGACGCGGGCGACCAGGCCGTCGCGCACGAGCTGTCCCGGCGCGCGGACATCTTCATCCAGAACTTCCGGCCCGGTGGCCTGGCTCGCTTCGGCCTCGACTACGACGCGGTCGCGCGGCGCAATCCCGGCATCATCTACTGCTCGATCAGCGGCTTCGGCGCGGGCAAGGGCGCCGCGCTGCCCGGCTACGACCTGCTTGTCCAGGGCATGTCCGGGCTGATGAGCCTGACCGGAGCCCCGGACACCCCGCCGTTCCGGTCCGGGATATCGGTCTTCGACGTGTTCACCGGCCTGCATTCGACGGTCGGCATCCTGGCCGCCCTGCACCACCGGGACGTCACCGGCGAGGGCCAGCACATCGAGACGAACCTGCTGTCCACGGCGCTGTCGGCGATGGCGAACCAGACGTCGGCGTACGTCGCCGGGAACGTCGTGCCGCACCGGATGGGCAACTCCCATCTGAGCCTGTTCCCGTACGAGCCGCTCGCCACCGGCGACGGGGACCTGATCATCGCGGCGGGCAACGACCGCCAGTTCCGCACGCTCGCCACCGCGCTGGGCGCGCCGGAACTGGCCGACGACGAGCGCTTCCGCACCGTCGGCAACCGCAACCACAACCGCGAGGAACTGCGGCCGCTGCTGCTGGAGCGGCTGGCCGCCAAATCCGCCCAGGAGTGGTTCGGCATCCTCAGCGACGTGGGCATCCCGTGCGGGCCGATCAACGACGTGCGCGGCGGCGTCGAACTGGCGGAGAGCCTGGGCCTGGACCCGGTCGTGATCACCGGGGATGTGCCGACCGTGCGCAACCCCATCCGGATGTCGGTGACCCCGCCCCGGCACGAGCTGCCCCCGCCGGACCTGGACGGGCACGGCGACGACATCCGCGCGTGGCTGGGCTTCGCACCCCGGAAGGACACTCCCTCATGAGCGACGGCCAGCCGGCGGGCAGCGTCCCGTCCTTCGCCACCTCGCTCGGCACCTCCGAGGGCACCACGATCACCCTGCTCGGCCAGGACCTGGCGCGCGACCTGATGGGCCACGTCGGCTTCGGCGAGCTCGCGTACTGGCTGATCACCCTGAACCGTCCCACCCGGGCGCAGGCCCGGCTGTTCGAGGCGGTCCTGCTGGGGCTGGCCGACCACGGGTTCACGCCCACCGCGATCGCCGCCCGGCTGACCTACCTGAGCGCGCCGGACGCCATCCAGGGCGCGCTGGCGGCGGGGATCCTCGGCGGCGGCTCCCGCTTCCTGGGCGTCACCGAGGACACCGGCCGCTTCCTGGCCGGCATGCTCCAGCAGGCCGGCCAGCAGCCGGCGGACGACGCCGGCTGGGACGACATCGCCCGGAACGCCGTCACGGCCCGGGCGGCCGAGGGCCGGTTCGTGCCCGGCCTGGGCCACCCGGTGCACAAGGACGGCGACCCGCGCACCCCGCGGATCATCGGCATCGCGCGCGAGGAGGGCCTGTACGGGCCGCACCTGGCGCTGTTCGAGGCCATCGGCCGCGTCCACCCGGACATCCTGGGCAGGCGGCTGCCGCTGAACGGCGCCGGCGTCAGCGGCGCGGCCCTGGCCGACCTCGGGCTGCCGCTCGACCTGCTCCGCGGCGTGGTGCTGCTGGCCCGCTGCGCCGGGCTGCTCGGGCACCTCGCCGAGGAGATCCGGCGGCCGATCGCCGGCGAGATCTACCGGGCCGTCGACCGCAACGCGACGTACGTCCCGCCCGACGGCGCGGGCGCCGTCCCCGCGGACCCGGGCGCGGGCTGATCCGCCCGGCGAACGTCCGCATTGCCGCCTTTTGCCCGGTAATTTCGCCGTACTGTGATCACATGCGAGCAGCCGTCCTGCGCGGGCACCACGGTGCCCCGGAGGTGGAGCAGTGGCAGCCGCCGGAGACCAGGCCCGGTGAGGCGCTGATCGAGCTGCGCGCGGCCCCGATCACGCCGCTGGACCTGCTCTGCGCGAGCGGGACCTCCTACTTCGGGCCGCCGGGGCTGCCCTACGTGCCGGGGGTGCAGGGTGTCGGCCTGGTGCTCAGCTCGTCCGATGTGCCGGCCGGCACGATGGCGTGGTTCTCCACCCGGGCCGGCATGGCTCCCGGGGACGGCAGCCTGCGGGAATGCTGTTCGTTGGCGGAGGCGGACGTGGTGCCGCTCGCGTTCGACGTGAAACCAGAACTGGCGGCCGCGCTCGGCCTGTCCGCGGTCGCCGCCTGGATGGCCCTGACCTGGCGCGGTGAGATGCAGCCCGGGGAACAGGTCATCGTGCTCGGCGCGGGCGGCACGGTGGGCCAGGTCGCGGTGCAGGCCGCGCGGCTGCGCGGCGCGCGGCGGGTGATCGCGGGCTGCCGTTCCCCGGCTGCCGCCGAGCGGGCCCGGCGCTGCGGCGCGGACGTGGTGGTCCGCCTGGACACCGACGACGTGACCGAGCTGGCCCGGCGGTTCACCGACGCCAGCGACGGCCCGGTCGACCTGGTCGTCGACCCGCTGTTCGGCTCGCCCGCCGCGGCCGCGCTGCGGACGCTGCGCCACTACGGGCGGCTGGTCCAGCTCGGCAGCGCCGCCGGGGAGACCGCGCCGATCGATAGCTCGACGCTGCGCGGCCGCTGCCTGCGGGTCCTGGGCTACACGAACAACGAGCTCACCGCGATGCAGCGGGCGGACGCGCTGAACACGGTGCTGTCCTACGCCGCCGCGGGCCAGCTCACGGTGGCCTTCGAGTCGGTACCGCTGGACGGCATCAGCCAGGCGTGGGCCCGCCAGGCCCGCGGTGAGGCCCCGGTCCGCATCGTCGTCACCTGCTGACGCCGCCCGCGGCCGTCACTCCGGCGCGCTGACCGCGGCCGTCACCGGAACCAGGGCACCCGGCGGCGTGCTCAGCTCCCGCGGTGGTATTCCGAGTACTGGTAGGGGTTCTCCAGCACTTTCGTCTCCGGGACCTCCGGGTGCATGCCCCGGATCCAGGCCTCTTCGCCCAGCGTGGACCGCAGGTGCCCGACCGTCGCCGCGATCTCCCGGCGGACCGGGGCCAGGTCGATGCCGACCAGGCGGCCGTCGTGCTTGACCACCCTGCCGTTCGCGATGACCGTGTGCACGTCCCCCCGCTGCGCCTGGAACGCGACGTGCCCGTACGGGTTGAGCAACGGGAACGACACCGGCGAGGCGTCGTTCTTGATCCGGCACGGGCCCCCGCACGGTGTGCGAGGCGGTCAGGCGGGACGACCGGCCCGCACCAGCGTATCGATGGCCACCCGCTCCCCCTCGGCCGTGGGCACATG
>Ga0335081_10006077_pt1 | contig 19168 bp, 17 predicted proteins | sample Lox_Sample_35_FD_206713 | JGI IMG/M metagenome (GOLD analysis project Ga0335081, IMG submission 206713) | Soil microbial communities from Loxahatchee National Wildlife Refuge, Florida, United States - Lox_Sample_3.5 | ecosystem: Environmental > Terrestrial > Soil > Wetlands | place: USA...
GCGAAGCGGACGGGGCCATTCTGGCCGTGCCCCTGCACGACACGCCCAAACAGGTCGGTCCCGACGCCGTGATCCAGTCCACGCTGCCGCGATCGCAGATCTGGCTGGCGCAGACGCCGCAGGTCTTCCGGCGGACCGCGTTGTGGGAAGCGCATGCGCGGGCGGTGGCGGACGGCGTGATCGGCACCGATGACGCCGCGTTGATGGAACGGCTGGGGGCCCGCGTCGTCGTGGTGGAGGGGGCCTCCGCCAATATCAAGATCACCACCCCGGAGGACCTCCCGGTCGCCGAGCGGTGGCTGTCGAGCCGGGGGATAGCGGCCGCCGGTCGATCGTTATGATAGAGCATTCCTTCTGGCGCCAGCCAGCCGAGCGTCGGTGTGACATGCGAGAGATGATCCAATCGCATTGGGCGATAGGGCCGGCCGGGGTGTGGGGGCGGCAGCCCCCACAGACAAATGACTGGGGGAGGCGGCAGCCCCCACAGACAAATGACTGGGGGGAGTTGAGCAACTCCCCCTGATCTCATGATGCGCATCGGCCTCGGATATGACCTGCATCCCCTGACGGGGGGACGCCCGCTCGTTCTGGGCGGGGTGACGATTCCCTTTTCCAAAGGGCTGGACGGCCATTCCGACGCCGATGTCCTGACGCACGCCGTCTGCGACGCGCTGTTGGGCGCGGCGGGACTGCAGGACTTGGGCGCCCTCTACCCCAGCTCCGATCCCACTTATCGGGGCGTGAGCAGCCTGATCCTGCTGGAGGACGTGGGACGGAAAATCCGCACGGCCGGTTTCCGGCTCGCCAACCTGGACAGCGTCATCGTGGCGGAGGCGCCGAAACTGGCGCCTCACCTTGAGCAGATGCGCGGAGCGTTGGCCAAGACGCTGGGGGTCGATCCCGCCCAGATCTCGATCAAAGCCAAGCGAGCCGAAGGGGTGGGCGCCGTCGGACGGGGCGAGGGCATCGCCGCACAGGCCGTCTGCCTGCTGGAGCGTAGCAATGTTTGAGACGGTCAGGGAGGATCTCCACGCGGTCTTCGAACGGGACCCGGCCGCGACCAGCACGCTGGAGGTGTTTCTCACGTACGCGGGTTTTCAGGCGATTCTGCTCCATCGTCTGGCGCACCGATGCTGGAGGCTCCGCCTGCCCCTCATTCCCAGGCTCATCTCGCATCTGTCCCGCTTCCTGACGGGTGTGGAGATTCATCCAGGGGCGACGATCGGCCGGAGCGTGTTCATCGATCACGGCATGGGCGTGGTGATCGGCGAGACGGCCGAAATCGGCGATCACGTGACGCTGTTTCAGGGCGTCACCCTGGGCGGCACCGGCAAGGAACGGGGCAAGCGCCATCCCACCCTCGGCCACCACGTGGTGGTCGGCGCGGGCGCCAAGATTCTCGGCGGCATCACCATCGGCGATCACGTCAAGGTGGGGGCCAACTCGGTCGTGCTCAAATCGGTGCCGGCCCATTCGACGGTCGTCGGCATTCCGGGCCGGGTCAAGCGCATGGAGGCGGGCGCCGATCAGGACGAGCGGATGATGGACCACGCCAACATCCCTGACCCGGTCAGCGAGCGGCTGGAGCGGTTGGAAACGGAGCTGTCGCGGCTGCGCCGGCAGGTCGAGCCATCGTCGGGTCCGGAGCGGGTATCGACGCGCACGGGCGGGGAGGGGGGAGTTGAATCCGGGTGAGCCGCCGCCGGGCGGGGCGCGGAGCGGAATGTTCGTCACGCGCCGGCGCGATGACGGTGAATCCAGGACGCGACCTGATGGTGCGGGAACAAAGCTGACTGGTGATCGGGCGACCCAGCGACCGGCGGCGGGTCAGAATCCCTTGGCGACGCGAAGCAGCTCTTCCACCGTGGTCTGCCGGTCGAGCACTTTCCGGATCCCGTCATAACGCAGGTCGGTAAATCCCTTCTTTTTCGCATGCCCGGCGATCACGCCGGCTGAGGCCCGTTCGCTGATAAGTTCCCGCATCTCATCATCCACCACCAGCACCTCATGCACGCCGGTGCGGCCTTTGTACCCGAGCTGCTGGCACGCGGCGCATCCAGTTCCTCGGCAGACGGTCATGCCGGGCGGGAGATCGGTCAGATTGAGATGGCCCAGCTCCGATTTCTTCGGTTCGTACGAGCTCTTGCACTGCGGGCAGATGGTCCGCACCAGCCGATGGGCGATGACGCCGAGCAGGGAGGGGGCGAGCAGATAGGGCTCGACGCCCATTTCCACCAGCCGCATGATCCCGCTTTTCGCGTCGCCGGTATTCAACGAGCCCAGCACCAGATGGCCGGTGAGCGCCGCCTCGGTCATGAGCGTCCCCGTATCCGGACCGGGAATTTCGCCCACCATGATCACGTCCGGATCCTGCCGGAGCGCCGCGCGAAACGCGTTTTCAAAACCGAAATCCTTTTTGGGGTTGACCTGGATCTGGTTGACCAGCGGGAGCGGGTATTCGATGGGATCCTCAATCGTCAGAATCTTCTTTTCGACCGACTTGATTGCGTTGAGGATGGCATAAAGAGTTGTACTCTTGCCGCTGCCGGCCGGGCCGGTGACCAAAATGATGCCGGAGGGCTGATGAATCAATGACTCGAGCCGTTCGAAGTTCGGCTTGGAAAAGCCCAATTCCTCCAACCCCAGACGGACCCTGCCGCGATCGAAGACCCGCAGGGCGATCGTTTCACCGTGGTAGGCGGGGACGCTCGAGACCCTGATGTCCAGCGCGCGCGTGCCCAACTCAAACTGAATCCGCCCTTCTTGGGGTTTCTGCCGCTCCGCCGTGTCCAATTGCGCCAGGACTTTGATGCGCGACACGATGGCCTGATACAACGACGTCGGGAACGCCGCGACCTCGCTGAGCGCGCCTTCGACCCGGTAGCGGACCACGGACCGCCGTTCCCCCGGTTCGATATGGATGTCGCTGGCGTGCTTGTCGGCCGCCTGGCTGATCATCTCATCGACCAGCTCAATGACGGGCAGTTCCTTGCCGGCCCGTTTGAGCCGTTCGATTTCGGCTTCGCCTCCACGGTCCGGATCGAATTGCTGCAATGAGACGGTAGATGACTGACGGCGCTGTGACTTCATGAAATAGCCGGTGATGGCCGATTGCAAATCGGTCCGGGTCGCCAGCACGGTCTGCACGTGGCATTTGGTCTCGGTGGAGACCGCATCGATGACGTCCAGTTGCGTCGGATCACTCACGGCGAGCGTGAGCTCCCGTTCAACCAGAAAGACCGGCAGCACCAGATGACGCTTGATGATCTCTTCCGGCACCAGCTTGATGATCTCCGGGTTGATGGCGATCTGGCTCGTTTCGAGCACGGCAAGATTGAATTGGATGCCCAGCGCGTGGGTGAGGTTTTTCTCCGACACGTATCCCTGCTCGATCAGGATCGTGCCGAGGTCGCGCGGGGACTTCTCCTTCGCCTGTTCGCTCAGCGCGCCGGCCAGCTGCTCCTCGGTCAGCATTTTCTCGGTGATGAGAATCCGCCCGAGTTTTTCCTGGACGATCTGGGTGGTGGTCTTTGCAGCCATGGTCGCAGCCCGCGCCGGATGGACGTTCACTCTTCAAGGTAGCACAAGACTGCGGCCTGTCAATCGGAGTGAAGGCTGGCGTGGCGGGTCGGGCGAACGCCGTGTTGAAGAGAGACGGGTGCGGGGAAGTTTCTTACATACCCATGATCTGATAACCCGCATCTACGTAAATTACTTGGCCGGTAATACCGCTGGCGAGCTGGCTGCAGAGAAACAGCGCCGCGCGGCCGACTTCCTCCTGGGAAATATTCCGCTTCAACGGGGCTTTTGTCTCCGCAAAGTGCAGCATCTCCTTGAATCCGGAGATGCCGGCTGAGGCGAGCGTTTTGACCGGCCCCGCCGAGATGGCGTTGACGCGGATATTTTTCGGGCCGAGGTCGGCCGCCAGGTAGCGGACGCTTGCCTCGAGCGCCGCCTTCGCGACTCCCATGACGTTGTACCGCGGAATCACCTTCTCGGCCCCGTAGTAACTGAGCGTCACCACGCTACCGCCTCCGCGTGCTTCCATCAACGGCAGCGCGGCCCGGCAGAGCGCGACCAATGAATAGGCGCTGACGTTGAGCGCGAGCGCGAACCCTTCCCTGGACGTCTCGACATAGGCGCCCTGCAGGTCGCGCCGGTCGGCGAAGGCCACGGAGTGAATCAGCAGATCGAGGCCGCCGTACTGCTGCTTGATCCCATCGAAAAATGCGGCGATTTCGTCATCCTTGGTCACGTCGCAGGGGAGAACGACCTTGGCCCCGACTTCGCTGGCCAGCGGGCGCACCCGCCGCTCCAACGCCTCGCCGAGATAATTGAACGCCAGTTCGGCTCCCTCCTGGTGAAGCGCCTGCGCGATCGCCCAGCCCAAGCTCCGTTCATTGGCCACGCCGAAGACGGCTGCCACTTTCCCTGTCATCAAGCCCATTGAGCACTCCTTTCAGGCGTGCATCATAAAAGAAGCGGGGGAGGAATGTAAATACGGGGAAGAGAAAGGTGCGCGGTTTAATGGATAAGTGGAAGAGATGAGATATACTTAAACAAGTGAGTATTACTTCCGGTAATCGTCAAATGTGGAGTTGCTTATTCACCAAGCATTTCAAATGGAAACCAACAAACAACGCGGAAGTGCTTAACTCAATGACTCTTATAGTAACAAGCACAGGTCACTAGAGCTAAAGAAGGTTTTATGGGTTGGTGGATGAGTTTAAAGATATGGCACAAATGTGGGATTGCTGTTGCAGTCGTTTATCTAGCAGTTTTCACGTTCTTTTATTCAATGGTGATTATTTATGCTCCCCATGGAGAATCGGGTCTCGGTTACTTGGTTGCATTTATGACCATTCCGTGGGTTGGATTTCTATTGGCAGTAGGGATAGGCCAGGGAACACTCGGAGTTATGTTCTTGACAGGTTTATTTGCCGGGATAATGAATGGCGTGGTAGCAATGACTCTGGTGTATCTAGCCATGAGATTTAAGAGAGCAAATTGAGGGCACTTATCGGCACGCTGATGTTCGTGCTCATGCTGCTCTGGGCAACGACTTGGCCTTCATCAGCCTGGGCGGATGGTCCGCATCGAGGGAAGGTGATTGATGCCGAAACGAAGGAGCCAATCGAGGGAGCGGTGGCCGTGGCAGTGTGGATGAGAAGAATTTTTAATCCCGTTGAAGGTCAAGAGAAATTTGCCGAAGCAAAGGAAGCGTTGACCGATAAGAACGGAGAATTCGTGATTCCGGGGTATACATGGACGTCGATATTTATAGATTTTATTGGTGTTCAGCCTCCTCGTATTTTTATCTTCAAAGCGGGATATGGAGATTTTCCATGGCGTCAAGTATCCCCAAATCCAAAGCAGAGCAACGCGGCACTCTTGGAGCCATTTAAAACGCATGCGGTAGTGGAGTTGCCCAAAACTAAAACCAGAAAGGAACAATTAGATGTTTATGCCGATTACTCATTCTTTGCCGCTTATCCTCATGAGAAGATGCCCAATTTAATCAAAATGGGAAATATCGAGAGGAAGAACTTGGGATTTGAAGGAGTAGTGAGATGAAGCTTCGAGCATTGATTACTCAAGCGGCGAATATAATTTGATGTTAACTCTTTCTCTCTGTAATCAATAAGTATCTGAAACACCAAGTTTATCGCTTTGTCCGGTGTAATCGATGATCGGCCCCACCCTCGCTAACCTCGACACTTTTAAGACGAAATCGTTAAATCTGGGATTTCCTCAAGGCAAGGACTTGTAAGGTGTAATCTTGATCAGACAATTACAGATTGTCTAACGGTATAAGCGCGATCCCTGACCCATTACTTGCTCATTCTTTATTAATCTTCAATCCGTCTTGCCCGTAATACACCTTCATCAAATACAGACCACATGCCGGTGCGGGAGGGCCTGCCAGTTGCCGATTTCCCGTTTTGAGAATCTCCTTCATTCGATTGGGCGGCCAGCGGCCGCGTCCGATCTCGACCAGCGTGCCGACGATCGACCGCGCCATCTTATACAGAAAGCGATCCGCGTCGATCCGGATGGCCAGCCGCGGAGGCGTTCCGATGATTCGGCAGGCGTGAATCGTGCAGAGCGCCGGTCGGCCGGCCGGCCGGCTGGGATCGGCGCTCTGAAAGCCGGAACAGTCGTGACGGCCGATCAGATGGCGGGCGGCCGACTTCATCCGTGAGCGCGACAGCGGGTAGTGGACGTGCCAGATTCGACCCTGCTCCAGCGCCGATCGTGTCCGGCTCAACCACAGCCGGTACTCGTACCGCTTGCCGGTCGCCGACCGCCGCGCGTCAAATCCGGCCGGAGCGCCGTTGGCATTTAGGACGGCGATATCCCTGGGCAGATGCCGGTTGAGCGCCCGCGCCCACGCGTCCGGGGCAAGCGTAGCGTTTGTCCGGAAGCTGGCAACTTGTCCTGCGGCGTGCACGCCCGCATCGGTCCGACCGGCGCCGGTGACGGTGGCGGACCGTCCGGCCACCTTGGCCACCGCCGCCTCGACGGCCGCCTGCACCGTCGGCAGGTCCGCCTGGCGCTGCCAGCCATGAAAGTTCCGCCCGTCGTATTCCAGCGTGAGCTTAATAATAGGCATCAATGGGGCTGCATCATGCGTATGGCGATGGGGATTGTCAAGGGGAGCTGAGCAGCTCTCCTTGACTCAAGCGAGCGCCGGAATGCGCGAGCGGAAAGCCCCGCCGTTGTATTCAAGTGTCAGTTTAATGATAGGCATCCGGCAGCCAGAACAGGCAAGGGGTAAGCGGGATGGACGTCTCGTAAGGGTGCAGCATGCTGCGCCCTTACAGGCGAATTACGATGCGATCTCGGATTCGGCCAGGTACCGTTCGACGCCGCGGGCAAGCGCTTCGGCGATGCTCTGGCGATAGGCAGCCTGTCTCAGTCGCGCCTCTTCCTGCGGGTTGCTGATGAATGAGACTTCGGCCAGAATCCCCGGCATGGTTGAATTCATCAGGACATAGAACGGGGCCCGTTTCACGCCGAGATCCGCCACCGAGTAGCGTTTCCCGACCGTGCGGAGGAAGGCGTCATGCGTCTGGTAGGCCAGTGTGATGGAGTGATTGATCCGGAAGTCGAGCGCCATATCGTTGAAGATTTGATCCAGATCGCTCATGTGGGAATTATCATCCCCGTTTTCACGCGAGGCGGTGTCACGCGCCTCCGCATCAGTGGCCTTGCCCAACAGGTACACCTGCACCCCCTTGGTGCGCCGGTTCGGATTGGCGTTGGCGTGAATCGAGACGAACAAATCCGCGTTGCGGCTGTTGGCGATCTGGGTGCGGTCGCCCAGCGGAATGAAGGTGTCGTCAGCCCGGGTCATGATGACGGTATACCCCTGGCGCCGGAGCAGTTTTTTGAGCCGCAGGCCGATGTCCAGGACCACGTCCTTTTCCTTCAATCCCCCGCGTCCGATGGCGCCGGGATCCTTCCCCCCGTGCCCGGGATCGATGACGATCGTCCTCACTGTGTGAGACGGAGGGGATTTCGTGAGGAGCGCGGGAGCGGGCGGGTCATTGGATGCTGGGGATGCGGGGGATGCGGGGGATGCAGAGGACGCGGGCGGGGTGGTGGCGGGGGGTGTTGACTGCTGTTGCGCGGCCGGCCCGCGGGATGTCGATGCCTGGGGGAAGAGATCGATCACCACACGATCGGGATGATCGAGAAGGAACAGATGGGGCGTCAACTCGGTCTTGGCCGTGATCACGGCCGTCGTGACGGTCGGCGTCGACCGGATCAGCGCCACCGCCGAGACGTGCTGATTCCGCACCGAAACGGTCGAGGATAAATTGTTCGCCGGCACCGTGTCGAGCAGCGTCAGAGCATATTCGTGTGATCCCGTCTTGTGCTGCCATTCATAGGCGGCCGGCCGGTCCAATTCAAAGACGATCCGGGTATAGGCCGGATGGCGGCCGATTCGCACATGTTGGAGCGTCGCCGAAGAGGCCGATGAAGGAGCCATTTGCGGGGTTGATGGCGGGACTGATGACCCGGGGACGGCCGTGGCTCCCTCCAGCATGGAGAGGGCGGCCAAGCCGAGCAACGCGCAGCACAGTCTCATCCGCATGACCACACCGTAACCTACTCGGAAATAATTGTCAAGCCATTGACTTTACAGACCAATTTCGGATAACGTACTGACCTTGGAGCTTCCGTGATGTTGCGGATCTGGAACACTGAAAGAATCGGGGAGGGGCTGCATGGGGCGTGAGCGGACGCTGGCGATCATTAAACCGGATGCCGTGAGGCAACGCGCGATCGGGGCGATCGTGCAACGGTACGAGCAGGAAGGTTTTCGTATCGTGCAGATGAAAATGACCCATCTGACGCGAGCCGACGCTGAAGCGTTCTATGCGGTGCACCGGGCGAGGCCGTTTTTTGACAGTCTGGTCACCTTCATGATCTCCGGTCCGGTGGTCGTCGTGTTATTGGAAGGGGAGCAGGCCGTCGAACGTCACCGTGCCCTGATGGGGGCCACCGACCCGGCCAAGGCCGCCGATGGCACGCTGCGCAAGCTGTATGGACGGTCGATCGAAGAGAACGCCGTGCATGGCTCCGATTCTGCGTCGACCGCCAAAACGGAGATTTCGTTCTTCTTCGGCCCTTCCGCGGTCGAAGGCTAGACAGCTGGAGTTCCGGGTGGCATCAATAACGGGCCGCGCACGGCGCTCTGCGCCGTGCCCTCGTCTGTCCCGCAATCTCTTGACAATCCCCCGACGGTTTAGTATCGTACCTCTCCGTCTTTTCGGAGATTTTTCGCGTGAACAGAGTGAGGTACCCCCATGAGTCCGGATGACGTCAAATATCACCGCGAACACCAGTGGGTCAGGCTCGAAGGCAAGCGGGCGGTCGTGGGCATCACCGACTACGCGCAGGAGGAGCTCGGCGACATTGTCTACATTGAGTTGCCCGAGACCGGGATCGAAGTCGCCGCGGAGGAAGACATCACCGAGATCGAGTCGACCAAAACAACGGCCCCCCTGGTCGCCCCGGTGAGCGGGCGGATCGCGGAGGTCAACGAGGCGCTCAAGGATTCGCCCGAGCTGATGAACGAGGATCCCTATGGCAAGGGATGGATTGTGACCCTCGAGATGAGCGACCCGGCTGAGGCGGATGATCTCATGGACGCCAAAGAATATGAGGAGTTCCTCAAAGAACAGGCCTGACGACGAGTCCGAGACGGAGCTCGAACGCCAACTGGCGGTCATCCGCCGCGGCGTCGCCGAAATTCTCCCCTCCGAAGCGGAGCTCCGTGAACGCCTGAGCCGTTCCATTTCGACCCGCACGCCCCTCCTGATCAAGGCGGGGTTTGACCCCACCGCGCCCCATTTGCATCTGGGACATGCCGTGCTGCTGCAGAAGCTTCACCAGTTTCAGGAGCTGGGGCACGCCGTCACCTTCCTGATCGGCGATTTCACCGGCATGATCGGCGACCCGAGCGGCATGAGCGAAACCAGAAAGCCGCTCACGGCGGAGCAGGTGAAGGACAACGCGAAGACCTACCAGCAGCAGATCCGCCATTTTCTGGACCCGGCCCGCACGACGATCGCGTTCAACAGCGCCTGGATGCGGCCGATGACGGCCGAACAGTTCATCCATCTGGCCGCCCAATATAATGTCGCGCGCATGCTCGAGCGCGAAGACTTCCGGACGCGATTCGAGGCCCACCGCCCCATCGGGCTGCACGAATTCCTCTATCCGCTGATCCAGGGCTACGATTCGGTGATGCTGCGCGCGGATGTCGAGCTGGGAGGGACGGATCAAAAATTCAATCTGCTGGTCGGCCGGGAGCTGCAAAAGCCGACCGGCCAACCGCCTCAGATCGTCATTACCATGCCGTTGCTGGAGGGGACCGACGGCGTCCGGAAGATGAGCAAGAGCTTCGGGAACGCGATCGGGATCGAGGAGCCACCGGAGGAGATCTTCGGCAAGATCATGAATGTTCCTGATGGACTCATGCACCGATACTATCAATTATTGACAGATGAGGACTTGAACCTGGTGAGGTCGATGCACCCGAAGGAAGCCAAATATCGTCTTGCTCATCTCTTGGTTGAGCGGTTTCATGGCGAAGATGCGGCGACACATGCCCGGACCGTGTTTGATAAGAAACATCCTCCTGGAGGCATTGTACCGCTGTCGGCTGAGATCACGGGCGACACTAGCATCACCGGGCGACCAATAGTGATCAAAGCCGCGACATTACTGGACGCGCTTGTCGAAGCCGAATTGGTCAAAAGCAAGAGCGAAGCCCGCCGGCTGATTGAGCAGGGCGCTGTGGACGTTGACGGCCGCCGGATCGACGATCCTGCCTGGGCGCTCCCGACGGGACAACGCCTTCAAGTCAAAGTGGGCAAGCGGCGCTTTGCCGCCATCGCAAGATCATAAGCGCCCGCCGCTTACGCAGATGGACCCGATTCCGCTCGCATGACCCGTCCGGGGGTGGTGACGGCCCTCGTCCTGGCGGTGGTCGCGCTCCTCTTTTTCCCCGTCGAAAACAGGTGGGTCAAACGTCATGCATTCGATTCCATCGATCATGTGATTAGTTATTCCATGTCGGAGAATTTTGTGGCATAATGCGCTGGACCTATGACAAATCTGTCGACGATCCAGATGCGCTATCGTCATACCGAGACGGTGGCCAACTATGACCGGCTGCGCTACAGCGGCGTGGTGGGGCAGCTCAATTGCCGGGCCATGCGGGCGGCATTACGCAAAGCTTTGGCGCATGTTCCGGCCGGCGGCACTATTCTTGACCTTCCGTGCGGCACGGGCATCTTTACCTGGTTTTTATCGCATCTGGGCTTCAAGACGTTTGCCAGCGACGTGTCTCTTGAAATGCTCGAGTCGACCCGATCTGTCCGGCGGGAAGAGGCTCCGACACCGCATGTGTTCCAGGGGGACATTTTTCGGTTGCCGTTGAGAAACCGCTCGTTTGACGCGATCATGTGCATGCGCTTCATGAATCTGGTGGATCGCCCCGCGCGCGTGGCCGCTGTGGTGGAAATGGCGCGCGTCTCCAGAGTGGTCATCGTGAGCTATTATCACAAATATACCTTGAAATACTTGAGTCGCATGGCGCGATTCAAGCTTGGTCTTCGGGGCTCCACAAAACCGCGGCTGTCACGCCGTGCGCTCCTGAACGAGATCAACGAAACAGGTCTGACCCTTCGCGCGCTGATTCCCGTCGCCCCCGTTTTTTCGGAGGCATGGATCGCCGTGTTGGTGCCTCCGGAGGAATGAAGGCTATCTGCAATTACCGGCTCCGCGTTTGACAATGGGATGTCATCGATCACGCCGTTCCGCCGGGACGCACTCCTGGTCGACGAGATCCCCCGCTCGATCCATTCGTGATCGCCCCGCATCCACAGATGCGGACTCGGCTGATTGATTCCTCCTCCGAACCCAGGGGCTGGATCACCCGCCCCCGTCTTGACATTGTCCAGATGCCATGATATGACCCCCGCATCACCTCCTCACCCCACGCCAGGGAGTTCATCGGCATGCGGCGGCTACGTGTCGGTTTGGCCCAGATCAATTGCACGGTCGGCGATCTGCCGGGGAATGCCCGGAAAATGGCCGGGGCGCTGGAACAGGCCCGCGCGCTCGGCGTGCAACTGCTCGCCTTTCCCGAAATGACCATTCCCGGCTATCCGCCGGAAGATTTGCTGTTAAATCCATCTTTTATACGTGATAACCTCAAGACGCTCGAACAGTTTTGTCCATTGACAAAGGGCCTGACGGTCGTGGTGGGATTCATCGACCGGAAGGAGGACATTTATAACGCGGCGGCTGTGCTGCACGATGGCGCCACGGCCGGCATCTACCATAAGATCTTTTTGCCAAACTATGGCGTGTTCGACGAAGAACGCTATTTTGAGGTTGGTCGGCGCTATCCCGTCTTCCGGCTGAACGGCCTCACCTTCGGCGTGAACGTCTGCGAAGATATCTGGTATCCGGACGGGCCGATGGTGGTTCAAACTTTCGGGGGCGGGGCCGAGGTGATCGTCAACATCAGCGCCTCGCCCTATCACGCCGGGAAGGCCCACACCCGCGAAGAGATGCTGGCCACCCGCGCCAAAGACAACACCGCCGCCGTCATCTACGTCAACATGGTCGGCGGACAGGACGAGCTGGTCTTTGACGGCCAGAGCCTGGTGATGGACGGGGACGGTGAAATCTCGGCCCGCGGCCCTGCCTTTTCGGAATCGCTGCTCGTGGTCGATCTCTCGCTCGAAGCAGTGTTTCGTGCCCGCCTGCACGACCCGCGCCGCCGGCACCGGACGCTGCAATACAGCAACGAGCCAGGCATCGACGTGATCTCGCTGCCTCCGATCACGGCCCCCCACCACCGGCCTGCCCGCCGCAAGCCGCGCATCGTGCCGGAGGTGGAGCCGCTGCTGCCGCCCCTGGAGGAGATCTACCAGGCGCTGGTGCTCGCGGTGCGCGATTATGTTCATAAGAACGGTTTTCACGGGGTGGTGATCGGCTTGTCAGGCGGCGTCGATTCCGCCCTGACCGCCGCGATCGCGGTCGACGCGCTGGGCAAGGACCATGTCGTCGGCGTGATGATGCCGTCGATGTACACCTCGACAGAAAGTCTGGAGGATGCGGCCGAGCTGTCGACGCGGCTCGGCATCCGGCTCATGACCATTCCGGTGACGGAACTCTACGCGGCCTACCTCAAACAGCTGACGCCCGCGTTCGAGGGGAGGCCGGCCGATTCGACGGAAGAGAATCTTCAAGCCAGGATACGCGGCACCTATTTGATGGCGCTCTCCAACAAGTTCGGCTGGCTGGTGCTGACCACCGGCAATAAGAGTGAATTCAGCGTCGGCTATACGACGCTGTACGGCGACATGGCGGGCGGCTTTGCCGTCCTCAAGGACGTGCCCAAGACGCTGGTCTATCAGCTTGTCAGACATCGCAACAGCCGGTTGGACGCGCCGGTCATTCCGCAGCGCACGATCGACCGGGCGCCGACGGCCGAATTGCGGCCCGGCCAGACCGACCAGGATGCGCTCCCGCCTTACGACATCCTCGACCCCATTCTGCAGGCCTACGTGGAGGAGGACCAGTCGCCCGAGGAGATCGTGGCGGGAGGTGCCGATCCGGAGACCGTCCGGCGGGTCATCGCCATGGTGATTCACAGCGAATACAAACGGAGGCAGGCGCCGCCCGGCGTCAAAATCACGCCCAGAGCACTGGGCAAAGACCGGCGTATGCCGATTACGAACCGCTACAAACCGATGGACTGACAATGTGAGGTGACGCAGGTCAGCGTATGGCGATGGGACCGAGGGCGTGGGGGCAGTGGAGGCGCCACTGCGCCGCACGGGCCCCCCACTGATAACTGGTCAGGGGGAGAGGAGCGGCGTCCCTGATTTCCAATGACAGGCGAAAGCCCATTACGAATCGTTCCATGCCAATGAATTGAAAACATGGCATGGAAATCGGCGCGCGTACGGGCGATGGGGTTGTCAGGTTGAGCTGAGCATCTCTCCCTGACTTTGATGACCGGCGTATGCCGATCACGAATCGTTACACACCGATGAATCGAGGACACAGGATCGTCTACTGCCATGATAGAAATTCGACTGACTCACATGGTCTGACACAACTTAAACATAAATATCTACTTTCAATTAACTGATATAATATTGTATAAATACGTTTAAAATAAGCCTACATAACTGGCCTCTTAATGGCATGTTACATCGCAATAAAAATTTTTCAAAAAAGGCTTGACACCATGCGAGGCGGTTTGCTATACATAAGCCCATCGGCACAGCGTTGTGCCGGTTGGCGGCAGATCAGACGACGGCGTCTTTTCCCCGGAGAGTCAGGACCATTTCAGACTTCCGGAACGAGAAGGCGCCTTTTTTAGTGTCTTTTTACTGATTGATTTATAGAGTCGGAAATTGGGCGGCACGGAGTCGTCCAAAACGCTGAAGTAAGAAAAAGGGAGGAACGTATGGCAACACCGGCACCCAAGGCCAAATCCGGGACGTCAAAGGCAGACGTTCAATCAGTGTTTCAGTTGTGCAGCCGGAAGGGGATCAAGATCGTCGACTTCAAGTTCATCGATCTGCCCGGCATGTGGCAGCACTTTTCCATCCCGGTCGGCGAGCTGAGCGAGGAGATCTTCAACGAGGGGATCGGATTCGACGGCTCCAGCATCCGGGGATTTCAGGTCATCAACGAGAGCGATATGCTGCTCTTTCCCGATCCGTCGACGGCCGTGGTCGATCCGGCCTGTTCGGTCCCGACGCTCTCGCTGATCTGCGACGTCAAAGACCCCATCACGGGCAATCCGTATGAACGGGATCCCCGTCAAATCGCCCACAAGGCGGAAGCCTATCTGAAATCGACCGGGATCGCCGATACGGCCTATTTCGGTCCGGAAGTTGAATTCTTTCTGTTCGACAGCCTCCGGTTCGACTACAATCAACATTCCGGCTACTTCTTCGTCGATTCGGACGAGGGCATCTGGAATTCCGGCCAGAACGGCACGGGCAAGAACCTCGGCTACCGTCCCCGGTACAAAGAGGGCTACTTCCCGGTCCCGCCCTCCGACAGCCTGCAGGACATCCGGTCCGAGATCGTGCTCAAGATGATTGAGGCGGGCATCGCCATCGAAGTGCATCACCACGAGGTGGCGACGGCGGGGCAGAACGAAATTGACATGCGGTTCAACACGCTGACCAAGATGGCCGACCAGGTGTTGATGTACAAATACATCATCAGAAACGTCGCCAAGGCCCACGGGAAGGTGGCGAATTTCATGCCCAAGCCGCTCTTTCAGGACAACGGCTCCGGCATGCACGTGCATCAGAGCCTCTGGAAAGGCGGCAATACGCTGATGTTTGACAAGGGCGGTTACTCGCTTCTGTCGCAGACGGCGCTGCACTATATCGGCGGCCTGCTCAAGCATTCGGCTGCGCTCCTGGCGTTCTGCGCCCCGACGACCAATTCCTACCGGCGACTGGTGCCGGGCTATGAGGCGCCGGTGAACCTGGTCTACTCGCAGCGCAATCGGAGCGCGGCGGTCCGGATCCCGACCTATTCCACCAGCCCGAAGTCGAAGCGGCTCGAGTATCGCTGCCCCGACCCATCGGCCAATCCCTATCTGGCCTTTTCGGCCCTGTTGATGGCCGGGCTGGACGGGGTGCAGAACAAGATCGATCCGGGCAAGCCGCACGACATGGACCTGTTCGAGCTGTCGCCCAAGGAACTGGCGAAGATCAAGACCGTGCCCGGCTCGCTGGATGAATCGCTCAACGCCCTGGAGAAGGATCATGACTTCCTGCTCAAGGGAGGGGTGTTCACGGCCGGATTGATCGAGACGTGGATCGAGTACAAGCGCAAGAAGGAATCGGATCTGATCCGGCTGCGGCCGCATCCGTACGAATTCTATCTCTACAACGACATTTAACCCGTCGTTGAAAACGCCCGATTCCTGAGGGAACCGGCACCAGAATCAACTCCACCGCGCCACAACGTTGTCGCGCGGCGGAGGAGGAAAGGACAGTGACGTCCTGGATGGAGCGACCCTCCGTTCAGGACGTTTTTTTGTGATAGAGATGCGTTGCCAAGAGGATGAACATGACGTATGCGCCAGTCAACGGGATGAACAATGGATAGGCCGAGCGTCGGTTTGACGACGCGAGCCATGAGTCAATCATGTATGGCGATGGGGGTTGTCAGGAGCCGGGGGATGGGGGCATCGGAGGACGCAGTATTGATTCCGCACGGGCCCCCATTACAAAAGACCATCTCCCCCTAAACTGAGCGAGCGTGCCAACGCGAGCGGAATAACAATTGGCAGGACTGAGGCACCTGCCAGATGGAGAGTGAACCCTCTCCGTCCCTCCGCATCCCGCCTCGGCGGACACATCGCCGAGGCGGGATGGCCTCACCATCATGCAAGGTGGAGGGAAGAGGCAAAGCGAGCACCATCAGGCAAGTCAGAGGGGAAGGTCGGGACGGTAGAAAGTAACAAGAGGCAACAAACACACGAGGAGGGTAGCATGAATCGTATAAAGCAATACGGGGTGATCTTTTCGATCTTGATGATTTTGGTGTTTGAGACAACCGCTCAGTGGGCTCACGCCACGCCGACAACGGAGTTCTGGACGCCTGCAACCATCGATGTGCAGCCGTATAAAGTCTGGCATTTGGGGATCGACAACTACTTTACCATCGGACGTGCGCCAAGCAGTCAGATTGGAACCGGGGCGTTCGCCACTGACGTCGGCTTGACCGTTGGGGTGTTGCCATATGAAAAGCTCAATCTTGAGGTCGGAGTTGACATGCTTGAGCCCATCGATACGATGGTCTGTTCGGGCGCGTTAAACAATGGGAATGTGATTTCACAATGCGGCACCGTGGTCAGTGGGCTCTCCTTCAACTTCAAGTTCGGGATTCCCGAAGGCGCCCTTTTTAAGTGGGCTCCGGGTATTGCCGTTGGCATGTTTGATATTGGGACGGTTCACCAAGTGACCGACATGAACATTGCCGATCTGATTGTCGGAAAGACTATTGGCAATCTCGGCCGTATTCATGTGGGGGGCTATCTGGGCAGCTCTTCGTCCGCCCTGATGCACGAGAACGGCGATCTGGCAAACGCGACAAAAAACTTGGGCTTCATGGTCGCCTATGATCGGGGATTTCTGAACGTAAAGGACAAGGAGGGTAATGAATATAGCAAGATCGGCCTCGGCATTGACTATGCCAGTGGCAAGAATTACATCGGCGGTTACGGTCTCGGCGTGGCGTACTACTTCACCAAGGATATTTCCGTATTGTCCGGCCCGGTTGTGTTCAATGACCAGGTGATTAATGGCCGATGGAAATATTCCACACAGCTCGACATTAATTTCTAAGCGGGGGAGTGTCATATCGCATGGTAGTCGTGCACTTGCCTATGAACCAAAAGGAGATAGCGATGATAAAGAACTTGAGCAAACGAAAGTTGATGATAGGTCTGATGGCCGTGCTGTTTATCGCCGGCTTGATCGCCGTGGCCGGAATAACGCTGGCCCAGGAAGCGGGTGCGCCGGCCCCTGCAGCGCCGGCCGCACCACCCGCGGCTGCGCCTGAAGCAACACCGGCACCCGCGGCCCCTGCGGCTCCGGCGCCGCCGCCGAAGATCGACAGCGGCGACACCGCCTGGGTGCTGACGTCGACGGCGCTCGTGCTTCTGATGACGGCGCCTGGGTTGGCCCTGTTTTATGGAGGATTGGTCAGAAAGAAAAACGTCCTCTCCACAATCATGCACAGCTTCTTTCTCCTGTGCCTGATCAGCGTTCAGTGGGTGCTGTGGGGCTACAGCCTAGCCTTCGGCCCCGACAAGGGGGGGATCATCGGCAGTCTGGCGTGGGCCGGTCTGGCCAACGTGGGTTTAGACCCGAATGCCGATTATGCGGCCACGATCCCGCATCAGGTCTTTATGATCTTCCAGATGATGTTCGCGGTGATCACGCCGGCCCTGATCTCGGGGTCGTTTGCGGAGCGGATGAAATTCACCGGCTTTGCCGTCTTCATCCTGTTGTGGGCGACGTTCGTCTATGACCCGCTCGCTCACTGGGTCTGGGGCGTGGGAGGGTGGCTGCATACCAGGGGCGCGCTTGACTTTGCCGGAGGCACCGTGGTTCATATCAGTTCCGGTGTGGCCGGACTGGTCACCGCCCTGGTGCTGGGCAAGCGGCTGGGCATCGGGAAGGAACACATGGCGCCGCATAATCTGCCCATGACCGTGCTGGGGGCCTCATTGCTCTGGTTCGGCTGGTTCGGCTTCAACGCCGGGAGCGCCTTGTCGGCGGGACAGCTGGCGACCAGCGCGTTTGTGGCGACCAACACCGCCACCGCGATGGCAGGCCTGAGCTGGATGGTCGCGGAATGGATCCACCGCGGCAAACCGACCACGCTGGGCATCGCAAGCGGCGCGGTCGCCGGGCTGGTGGCAATCACGCCGGCGTGTGGATTTGTGAGCCCCCTGTCGTCGATCCTGATCGGCATCGGCGCCGGCGTGTTCTGTTACCTGGGTGTGCTGATGAAAGGCCTGTTTGGCTATGATGATGCACTTGACGCGTTTGCGGTGCACGGGCTGGGCGGCACCTGGGGCGCGCTGGCGACCGGATTGTTCGCTTCCAAGGCGATCAATTCGGGCGGCGCCGACGGGTTGTTCAACGGCAATCCTCACCAGTTTGTCATTCAGATTCAGGCGGTGCTGACCACCTGGATTTTTGTCGGGGTGGCCACGTTCATTTTGTTGAAGATCGTGGATCTGGTGATCGGGTTGCGCGTGACGCCGGAGGAGGAACAACGGGGTCTTGACACCAGCCTCCACAGCGAGAGCGGCTACACCGGCTGATCCCTGATGGCGAGCGACCGGATGAACCCGGTCGCTCGCGTCGGGAACCGGAGAACGCACACAACGCCAGATCATGGGAGACATCAACGATGAAAAAAATTGAAGCAGTCATCAAACCGTTCAAACTGGATGAGGTCCGGGAGGCGCTGCTGGAAATCGGCGTCCAGGGCATGACCGTGACCGAAGTGAAAGGGTTCGGCCGTCAGAAGGGGCAGACGGAGGTCTACCGCGGCGCCGAATACGTCGTCTCATTTCTGCCGAAGATCAAGCTGGAGGTCGTGGTCGGCAACCAGCTCGCTCCCAAAGTGGTGGAGACGATCATCCGCGCGGGAAAGACAGGCAGCATCGGCGACGGCAAGATCTTCGTGTACGATCTGCAGGACGTGATCAGGATCAGGACGGGGGAAAAGGGCGATAGCGCGATTTGATCGAGCCAGGGAAGGCGCCATCTATCCCTGACCCTTCTTTCCCACAGATGGTGCGACACCAGCGGCGGGACCGCGTATGCGGTCCCGCCGTGCTATCCGCCATCGGTGTTTGAGCGGTGGATCGGCTGTTTGCGGCGCGTCCCCCTGTGATATTATGAATCCGTCAATGAGCCACCCATTCACCCAGACCACCCCTGTTCTCGATGCGTTGTCCGATCTGCGGGCCTATCGCGACGAGCAGTTCAGCCAGATTCGATCCCGCCATCAGGAGGGCACGTCCAGCCCCCAGATCGTCTCAGCCCTGGTGATGCTGGTTGATGAGATCATTGAA
>Ga0335081_10006078_pt1 | contig 19166 bp, 19 predicted proteins | sample Lox_Sample_35_FD_206713 | JGI IMG/M metagenome (GOLD analysis project Ga0335081, IMG submission 206713) | Soil microbial communities from Loxahatchee National Wildlife Refuge, Florida, United States - Lox_Sample_3.5 | ecosystem: Environmental > Terrestrial > Soil > Wetlands | place: USA...
GACCAGCCAAGCGACGTCCAGGTTCCCGGCTCGGTCGATCTCGAGGTGACCCAGACCGACCCCGGGCTCCGCGGCGACACAGCGTCGGGGGGCGGCACCAAGCCGGCCACGCTCGAGACCGGCGTCGTGGTTCAGGTGCCGCTGTTCATCTCGACCGGCGAGACGATCAAGGTCGACACGCGCGAGGGCAGGTACCTGTCGCGCGCGTGAGCGGGTGAGGGGCCGCTTCGCGGCATCCCTGGGACCACGCGACTCCGTCCGGACCCGGGTCAAGGGGCGCGGGCTATCGTGGACCGGATGGAGATGGTCTACGGCAAGCATTCGGTCAGGGCCGTGTTCCTCAAGCGGCCGCAGGACGTCAAGCGCGTGATCCTTGGCGGCAAGCCCGAGTACCACAGCGACACGATCGTCGCCGCACGGCGCGCCGGGGTCGAGCCCGAGCTGGTGGCGTGGCCTGAGTTCCGCCGCGAGACCGGTCTCACCGACGACGACAAGCACCAGGGCGTCTGCGTGTTCACCTCGCGGCGGCCCCTGTACGGCGAGCACGACCTCGATCGCCTCTCAGAGGGCCGGCTCGTAATCGCGCTCGATCAGATCTCCGATCCGCAGAATCTCGGCGCGGTGTTGCGGGCGGCGGCCTTCTTCGGCGCTGATGCCGTCCTGCTGCTCAAGAACCGCTCGGCCGAGCTGACGCCAAAGGTGGCGCGGATCGCGGTCGGCGGGGCGGAGTTCGTGGACGTATTCCGGGTGACCAACCTGGCACGAAGCCTCGACATCCTGCGCGAGTACGGCTACTGGGTGTACGGGCTCGACGAGCGCGGCGAGCACACCCTGCGCGAGACGGAGTTCGACCGCCGGTCCGTGCTCGTGGTCGGCGCCGAGGGCCAGGGCCTGCGCCAGCGCACGCGAACCAAATGCGACGCCCTGGTGCGCATTCCGGGCGGCCGCGAGGGGGTCGAGAGCCTCAACGCGGCGGTGGCCACCGCGATCGCGCTCGCCGAGGTCGCCGGCGCTAGCCGGCCGGCGGATTCGGTTGCTGGGGGAGCGGCGCGTCGTTAGGCGGCGGCAGCGTGCTTCCGTCGCGGAGGATGATCGCGGGCACGGGCACGGGCTTTGCGCGAGGCGGAGGCGGAGTGGGGTGCGGGGCGACGGGCGGGCTCGGCGCCGGAGGAATCGCGAGCGTTGCGCCATAGGCCGGCGGCGCGGGCGTCGGGGGCCGTGACGCATCGACGAGGTCGGCGAGGCCCGGGTCGTCGTCGAGGCGGGCCACGCCGAGCGCCGGCAGCCCTAGCAGCTGCATCGCGGTCTTGGGAATGCTCACGTGGCTGCACCAGCGGCTGTCGATGCCGGGCTTGACCTGGCCACCGAACATCAGGAGCGGGACGCGCGGCCCGAGCGCAAGCTGCACGTTGTCGGGGGTGTACTCGAGCGCGGGCGTCTTCACGTGGTCGTCGTACCCGCCCCAGTCGTCCCAGGTCAGCATGAACACGGTCTCGTCCCAGCCCCCGCTCTGAACGACCGCATCGACGGATTGCCAGATCAGATCCATGCCCTCGGTCACGTTCGCGGGCGGGTGCTCGTCGTACGGGCTGTTGTGCCAGAGCATTGCGAGCGCGGGCAGCTTCCCGGCCTTGGCCTCGGTCAGGAACTGCGACGACGAGACGACGCTGGGCGACCCTTTGAGCTGCGTGTAGAGGGCGACCGGGTAGTCGTTCGAGGCGGCGTACGCGCGCCAGGCGACGCTGTGTGCCTCCGCGAGGCCCGGCAGCGACGGCATATCCCAGACCGGTGACGACTTCTCCGACGGGTTCTTGAGGGTCGGCGACTGGCCACCCACGATCAGCAGGTGGTTGGGGGTCGAGTTCGTGCCGAACCCTGCGCAGTGGTTCTCGAGGAACGCGCCCGTCGCCGCGAGGTAGAGGTAATACGGCAGCACGGAGGCGGTGTCGAACTGGACGTGCGCACCGGTCGACGCGCCCGTCAACCACTCGAAGTAGGCATGCCGGTCGTGGGGATTATCGGACGCGGGCGGGTTGGCGGCGATCGGCCAGTCGGTGGCGACGGCCGCTCCGTAGGGGGCGAGGCCCCGGAAGTAGTTGTCGGTCGTGTGGTTCTCCTGGACCATGATCACGACGCGCTTGACGGCAGCCATTTCGCGACCGGACCTTACACCCGTGAGAGCATTTTTTTGTGTCTGCTCTTGTATTTAATTCAGCCCTGGGTTACCCTGGCGGAGCAGCAAGGAGAACACTCGATGCTCATGACGATCTCAACATATTCATTCCTCGCCAAGGCGGGACAGGCGTCGGCCCATGGGTGCGGCGTGGGCGTCCGCACGGCAAACGAGAATGTCACCCTCGCGGAGAGGCATGCCGGTTAGAGCAACCGCGCGATATCGAGCCAACCCCGAGGGCGACCAGATGGTCGCCTTTTTTATTGCCTTTTCACAGTGAAGTCACATGTGAGTGGGCAAACGGCGAACGCGTGCGCGGCGACGCGCATGTGACATAGCGGGCTGGCCTAACGGCCACCCCTGTAACTAACCAAACCAAACCCAAAGGAGACCTCCCATGAGAGGAGAACCTCAGGTGGGCGGCGCACGCCTGCCCGGAGTGCTGCCTGGGCGACGAAGTTCCTCATGGTCGCGACCGGCGGGCCGGAGGCCACGCGTCACTCGGGAAGAGCGGATCGAGATCATCGCGCGCGTGCAGGCCGAGGAGCGAGCGGCTCGGCGGTCCGGCCAATATGTGGCCGAAGCGGCGTATCTCGGCCGCCGGTGGTAACCGTGTGGGGGCTGGGGTCCCCGGGATGGCCTGGTCCCGCGGTGGGTTCCGTGGAACGGATCCCGCGCGGGGCTAGGCTGTCCCGAGATGTCGCTGATTTATCGCGTGATGTACTGGGTCGAGTTCACGCCCTGGGACACGGGCCTCGTGCCCGGGGACCTGAGCGCGCCCGGGCACGGGCCCGAGCCGCGGGCGTGAGCCGCCCCACCCCTGAGACACACGACATGCGTCCACTTTCAGCCGGATTGCGCGCCCGCGCGCGCGAGGCGGCCGGTAGGGAGGCATGGGTCGCTCGACAGGGCTCGTGTGGGGCCGGAGGGTCAGCCGCGCGATCGCATCTTCGCTGCCGCTACTCGCGGTGGGCGCGCTGGCCTCGCCGGCGCACGCCGGCGTGCGCTGGCAGGCGGCCAGCCAACAAGCGATCGCGAGCGCTCTGTCGCAGTCGACCGGTCTTGCTCCTTCGCAGGTAACCTCACAAGACGTCTGTGGCCCAGTGCGCCCCGGGTTCGCGAGTTGCGACGCAGAGGCGCTCGTGTTCCGTTCGAACCACGCCCGCGTCCGCCCCAACGTCCATGGCGGCCCGTCGTTCACTCAAGTGTTCCCGGCCGGCGGACGCGGAATCCCGTCGGCCCAGCCCGCCGGCGCCGGGGGCGCGCAGCCCGAGCCGGGCACGCCGGCGTGGCTCCAGCAGGCCTACGACCTCACGTACCTGTCCCAGACCCGGGGCGCCGGGGATACGGTGGCGATCGTCGACGCCGGCGACGACCCCACGGCGGAGTCCGACCTGGCCGTGTTCCGGAGCGCCTACGGACTGCCGGGGTGCACCACCGCGAACGGCTGCTTCGAGAAGGTCAACCAGAGCGGACAGAGTTCGCCCTTGCCCGCGCCCAACAGCGTCTGGGAGCCCGAGGAGTCCCTCGACATCGACGCAGTCTCGGCCCTCTGTCCAAACTGCAAGATCCTGCTCGTCGAAGCGAGCGACGCGAGCGACTACAACCTCGACCAGGCCGTCATCGAGGCGGTCAACTCGCACGCCGACCAGATCTCGAACAGCTGGAGCGACAACGAGCCGACGCCGATCTCGGGCACGTACTCGTTCGCGAACGCGGCGGTGATCGCCGCGACCGGAGACGTCGGGTACGTCGGCGGGGGCTTCGACGCCTATCCGGCGGCCTTCCCGAACGTCACCGCGGCCGGCGGCACCAGCCTCGCGCCGGCGTCGGGCGGGCAGAGCACACGCGGGTTTGGCGAGTCGGCGTGGTCGGCCGACCCCTGGGGGTGGGGAGCGTCCTCGGGCTGCGCCTCAGCTCAGCCCAAGCCCGCCTATCAGCACGACAGCGGCTGCACGGGCCGCGCGTACTCCGATCTGTCCGCCGACGCGGACCCCGTGACCGGTCTGATGGTGTACGGGTCAGCCATGGGCGGTTGGTGGCAGTACGGCGGCACCAGCCTCGCCACCCCGCTGATCGCGGCCTACGAGGCGATTACCGGAGTCAACGGCATCACCCCGCAATGGGCCTACGCCGACAGCGCGCTCCTGAACGATCCGGTGGGGGGCTCGAGTGGGGTCTGCGCGCCGGACATCTTCTACATCTGCGAGACAGGCCCGGGCTACGACGGTCCGACCGGTGTCGGCTCGATCTCTGGGGCAGTGGTCGCCGGCGCGCCCGGGATCGGTGCCCCTTCGTTTGGCGCCGGCACGAACGACACCTACACCGAGGACCTCGGCGCCACCACGGCCACGCTCGCGGGTGGCGTGTACCCGAACGGGCTCGACACCACCTACTTCTGGCAGTACGGCACGACGACTTCGTACGGGGCACAGACGCAGCCGGTCGACCTGGGCGCGGGACAGGCGCCCATCTTCGCCACGGCCGCGCTCGGCGGCCTCGCGCCGGCGACGACCTACCACTACCGGCTAGTGGCGCAGAACGCCGACGGAACCACGTACGGCTACGACTCGCATCTCACCACGGCGTCGCCACCGGTCCTGACCGCGAACCCATCGATCGGGGGAGCCGCCCGGCTGGGCCAGACGCTGTCGGCGAACCCCGGTGGCTGGGCGCTCGCCGCTGGGTCGTACTCATACCAATGGCAGCGGTCGCCCGACGGTTGGACCTGGACGAGTATCGCCGGAGCGACCGGGCCGGCCTACATCGTTGGCCCGGCGGACGGCGGTGACTACCTGCGCGTCGCGGTGACGGCGACCAACGCCTACGGCGGCTCGACCGCGACGAGCCCGGCGCTCGGCCCGGTGCCGGCCACTTTCACGTCGACGGCGGTACTCGCGGGCCCGCGCTGGACAGCGCGGCCGCGGATCTCCGTCGACCCCGGGCGCGTCGGGGACGCCCTGACGATCACGCCGGCCAAGTGGGCGGCGCGGCTCCGCGGCAGGGTCACCCGCGTGATGCGGTGCACCAACACCTGCGTCGCGGTGGGTTCGCCGAACCTCACGCGCTACACGATCACTCGGGCGGACGTGGGCTCGGTCCTGTGGGTCCGAGAGACCGCGTCGAGCGCCAAGGGGAGCGCGGTCATGTGGTCGTCCCGGGCCGTCGGGCCGGTGACGTCGCCGTCGTCGGCCGCGGTCGTCCTCGTCGGCGGCCGAACCGCGGTGCGCAACTCGCGTGGCGCCGCGCTGGCGTTCGCGGCGATCAGCTCGATTGCACCGATCGGCGACGCCACGCCCGCGCGGGCAGGCTCCCGGACGCTCTCGCTGCGTCGCGCACTTGGCGTCACGGGGCCGGTCACCGCGTGGGTGTGCCAAGCGGTTCACGCGGCCGCCGGCGCCCCGCCGGGGTGCACGCACCGTGTCTCGCTGAACTCGCGCGTGACCGTTTCGCTCCCCGAGTGGATGACAGGTGCCGTCCGCGTGGTCGTTGTGCGCCACGGTCTCAGCTGAGTGCCGCCGGTGAGGCGATAGCGTTCGGGGCATGACGACCGGCGCTCAGGTCCTCACCCCGATGCGCACGATCGGGGGGCCGCCGCCCGCGCCGATGGAAATGCGGCTGATCCAGCGCATCGCCGAGGACGTCCGACGCGAGCAGCGGGTTCGCCGGCGCGCGAAGCTCCCGCCGGGGAGCACGGCCCCCAGCTGGGCGAACACCCGCCGGGTCATCTCCGACCCGCTCGGGTTGCTGCTCGAGCACGAGCGTCGGTTCGGGCCCGTGTTCACGATCCGTCTCCTCCACGAGCCGATCGTGTGGGCGGTCGGCGCCGAGGTCAACCACCAGATCCTCGTGAGCGAGTTCGACGCCTTCTCGTGGCGTGATGGCCGCTTCGCCGATCTGTGGCCGCTGCTCGGCGACGGGATGCTGAACATCGATGGCGCGTATCACCGCGACTTCCGGATGCTGATGCTGCCGGCGTTCCATCGCGACTACATCGCGGGCGTGGCCGAGACCATGATCGAGGAGGCGGTGGCGGCCGCGGAGTCGCTCGTCGACGGACAGGTGCTCGAGGCGTACCACTGGACCCGCGAGCTGGCGCTGCGGATCGCGCTGAGAGGGCTGCTCGGGCTCGACGTCACGGGAGGGCGCGAGCAGGAGCTGGCGAGCGCGTTCGAGGAATCGCTCGCCATCCATGGCGAACCCGTGCTGTTGCAGCTGCTGCTCCTCCCGAGGACCCCGCTGGCCCGCGCGATCGCCGCCCGCAAACGGCTCGACGCGCTCATCCGGGCGGAGATCGACGATCGCCGGCGCCGGGGCGACCCGGGCCGCGGCGTGCTCGGGTTGCTGCTGTCCGCCACCGACGACACCGGAGCGCCCCTGCCCGCGGCCGCCGTCCGCGACCAGGCGGTGACGCTGCTGTTCGCCGGTCACGACACCACGACGACGACGTTCACGTTTCTGCTCCACGAACTCGGCCGCTGCACGTCGGCACGCGAGGCGCTCGAAGACGAGCTCGGGAGGGCGCTCGAAGGCGGCCGGAATCCGACGCCGGCGGACCTCGACGGCGTCGCCCTGCCGGTGCTCGAGCGCACCCTCAAGGAGACGCTGCGGTGCTACCCGGCGGCCTGGGTCGGGCCGCGGCGGACCACCCGCGACGTCACGCTCGGCGGAGTGCCGGTCCCGGCCGAGATCGGCGTGCATTACTCATCGTGGGCCACCCACCATCTGCCGCAGCTGTATCCGGACGCGTTCCGCTTCGATCCCGATCGCTTCTTACCCGAGCGCGAGGCGGCCCTGCCCCGTGGCGCTTACATCCCGTTCGGCGGCGGATCGCGCATGTGCCTAGGCAAGCGCTTCGGCGAGTACGAGTTGCGGGCGCTTGCCACCGTGTTGTTGACCCGCGTGAGGCTCGAGCCAATGACCGGTGAGGATCCGCGGATCGTGACCACGCCGACGCTCGGTCCGAAGGGCGGTCTGCGGTTCATCGTGCACCGCAGGTGAGCACCGGCTAGCGCGCGCAGTACGACAGCGGCGACCATCTGCACCCTAATGACGCGGGGTATCAGGCGATGGCAAACGCCATTCCGTTGCGGCTGATCCTCGGCGCAGGGCGTTGACTACGTAATCGGTTACTGGGTTCGATCCCCGCCACGAACGGCCCGAGGTCGCTCAGGCGGGGATCATGCCCGGTTGGCGCTCGGTGTCGGCCTCGCTGAGATCGAAGTAATCCTCGGGCGACGTCTCGTCGGCCGGCTCGCGGACGTCGAGACTCCGGCAAATCGGCGTGAGCACGATCGTCACGATCAGGTTGGCGACGATCGCCAGGAACGCCGAGTACATCGTGACCTTGAACGAGCCGATCGACAGGGGGAAGGCCGACTTGAAGCTCTGCGAGGCCGCCATGGCGGCCCACGTCCTATCGTGAAGGACGAGGCAGGTTTCAACCGCGAACGACTGGGAGCAGGCATGAAAACGCGCAGGCTTGGATCGCTCGAGGTGTCGGAACTCGGACTCGGATGCATGGGTATGTCCGCCTTCTATGGGTCCTCCGACGAGGGCGAGGCGATCGCGACCATCCAGCGGGCGCTCGAGCTCGGGATCAACGTCCTCGACACCGCGCAGCTGTACGGGCCGCTCACCAACGAGGAGCTGGTCGGCCGGGCGATCAAAGGAAACCGCGATTCCTATGTGATCGCGACCAAGTTCGCCCGCCGGATGGATGGCGCCACCCCGGGCGACATGTCGACGGTCGGTGCGGTCGACGGCTCGCCCGAGCACGTCCGCAGCTCGATCGAGGGATCGCTCAAGCGGCTCGGGACCGACCACATCGACCTCTACTACCAGCACCGGGTGGATCCGAACGTCGAAATCGAAGAGACCGTCGGCGCGATGGCCGAACTGGTCCGAGAGGGCAAGGTGCTTCACCTTGGACTCAGTGAGGCGGCGCCCGAGACGATCCGCCGGGCGCAGGCGGTGCACCCGATTACGGCTGTGCAGACCGAGTACTCGCTGTGGTCGCGCGACCCGGAATCCGAGATTCTCCCAACCTGCCGCGAGCTCGGAATCGGGTTCGTCCCTTACTCGCCGCTCGGCCGGGGCTTCCTGTCCGGCAACTTCACGTCCACCGATGACCTCGCCCCGGATGACTTCCGGCGCACGGTGCCGCGCTGGAGTGGCGACAACTTCGACGCGAACCTGAAGCTAGTGGCCAAGCTCAAGGAGATCGCCGACGAGAAGGGCATCACGCCGGCGCAGCTCGCGATCGCCTGGGTCCTGGCGCAGGGCGATGACGTGGTGCCGATCCCCGGGACCAGGCGCCGGACGTATCTCGAGCAGAACGCGGCTGCCGCTGACGTCGAGCTCTCGGCCGCGGACCTCGCGCGGATCGAGGCTGAGCTGCCCGAGGTGGCAGGCGAGCGCTACAACGAAGCCGGGATGGCATCGGTCAACCTGTAGGGCATGAGCCTGGCCGAACGAGTCCGCGCGGCCGCCGAGCCGCACGTCGGCGACGATCGCGTTCCCGGCCTCGTCGCCCTGGTCGCGCGCGGTGACGACGTATGGGTCGAGGCGCTCGGCACGCTCGCGATCCGCGGCGCACCGGTTAGGCGCGATTCGCTATTCCGGATCGCGTCAACGAGCAAGCCGATCACCGCGGCGGTCACACTGGCGGTGATCGAGGAGGGGCTTATCGGGCTCGAGGAGCCCGTCGACCGGCTGCTCCCTGAACTCGCGAACCGGCGTGTCCTGACCCGGATGGACGGGCCGCTCGATGAGACGGTGCCCGCGCGGCGCGCGATCACCACCCGCGACCTCCTGACGTTCACGTTCGGCTTCGGGATGGTCAACGAGATGTTCGGGTCCGGCACGATGTGGCCGGTCGTGGCCGCCTCCGAGGAGCTCGACCTGTGCACGATCGGTCCGGGTAACCCGGCGCGGCAGCCCGATCCGGATACGTGGATCGCGGGTCTCGGATCGCTGCCGCTGCTCGCCCAGCCCGGCGAACGTTGGCTGTATAACACCGGTGCGTCGGTGCTCGGGGTACTTGTCGAGCGCGCCACCGGGGAGCCGTTTGCGGATGTCCTGCAGTCGCGTCTGTTCGGGCCGCTCGGGATGCGGAGCACCGGGTTCTGGACAACTGAGACCGACCGTCTCGCCACCGCTTATGGCGGCGGTCCTGACGGCCTCGCCGTATGGGACGAGCCTGACGGGATGTGGAGCCGCCCGCCCGCATTCGCGGACGGCGCGTGCAACCTCGTTTCCACCGCCGATGACCTGCTGGCGTTCGCACGGATGCTGCTCGCGGGCGGCGCTCCCGTTCTGTCCGAGGCTTCGGTACGGGCGATGTGCACCGCCCAGCTCACGGACGGGCAGAAGTCGTTCGGCGGTCTCGGCCGGGAGTTTTTCGCGCACAAGTCGTGGGGCTACTGCCAGGGCGTGTGGGAGACGGGCGCCTTCGGATGGGACGGCGGCTTCGGAACGTCGTGGCGGGTCGACCCGGCGCGCGATCTGACGGTGATCGTGCTGACGCAGCGGATGTTCGAGTCCGCGGAGCCGCCGCCCGTGCACCGCGACATCCAGGCCGCCGCACTGTCCGGATAACGGCTCACTGCCGCGTCGTGCCGACCGGGTGAGAAGTTGTCCGGGTTTATGGGCCGCGCTGCGCGCGGCGTCCATGGGGCCGTTCCGCCGGGCATCCCTGCCCGGCGGCGGGTACCTTCCGACCCGCCATGTCGATCTCGACCGCCCTGCGCTCCGTCGCCGCGATCCGTTACGTCACCCCGCTCAGGGAGGGCGGGTCGCTGCCCGGCCTCGTCGAGGCCGACGACGACGGCCTGTACGTGGTCAAGTTCCGCGGCGCCGGCCAGGGGCTGAGAGCACTCGTCGCCGAGGTAATCGTGGGAGAGCTCGCGCGGCGGCTCGGGCTGCTCGTCCCGGAGCTAGTGGTCGCGGAGATCGATCCCGTGCTCGGCGCGGCCGAGCCCGACCCCGAGATCCAGGAGCTGATCACCGCTAGCGCCGGCGCGAACCTCGGTGTCGACTTCCTCCCGGGAGCGCTCCCCTACACGCCGGCGGGTCCGTGGCGTCCCGACGCGCGGCTGGCTGCCGACATCGTCTGGCTCGACGCACTCACGACCAACGTCGACCGGACGCCGCGCAACCCGAACCTCCTGATCTGGCACGACCGGCTGTGGCTTATCGACCACGGCGCGGCCCTGTACCTCCAGCACGGCGGCCTCGACCCGGCGGCGCACGCCGACAAGCCGTTCCCGCTGATCGCCGAGCACGTGCTGCTGCCGTGCGCCGGCTCGATCGTCGACGCCCACGAGCGGCTGGCGGCGCTCGCCGAGTCGTCGCTGGCCGAGGGAGTTGCGCTCGTACCGCAGGAGTGGTTCGGGAGTGATGACCCCAGCGAGTACGTCGATTACCTGAGCCGGCGGCTGCGGAGCGGCTCGTTCGCGACCGAGGCGGAGCGTGCCCGAGCCGGCGCGTAGCCCGTTCTCGTACGCGGTGCTGCGCGTCGTGCCCCGCGTCGAGCGCGGCGAGCGCTTCAACGCCGGCGTGGTCGTGTTCTGCCGGCAGCGCGGGTTCCTCGGGGCGAAGGTCGAGCTCGACGAGCGCCGCCTCGCGGTGCTCGCCCCCGACGCGAACGCGTCCGAAGTCCGCGACCACCTCGAGGGCCTGGCGCGCGTCGCCGCGGGAGATCCGGACGCCGGCGCGATCGCGGCGCTGCCGGCCTCGGAGCGGTTCGGTTGGCTGGCGGCCCCCTCGAGCACGATCATCCAAGCCTCGAAGGTTCACACCGGCCTGACGAACGACCCGCAACAGACGCTCGACTCGCTGTTCGCGGAACTGGTCGCATGACGGCGCCCGCGCCGGTGATCGTCGTACACGGTGGCGCCGGCGGGCTCACCGACGAGCTCCGCGAGCACGAGGCGGAGTACCGGCACGCCATCGAAGCCGCATTGACCCGGGGCGCGGAGGCCCTGCAAACCGGCGGGGCGGTCGACGCCGTGTGCGCGGCGGTGATGGAGATGGAGTCCTTCCCGCTGTTCAACGCCGGCTACGGAGCGGCCCTGTGCTCCGACGGCTCGGTCGAGTTGAGCGCGTCGGTGATGCGGGGCAGCGATCGCGCGGCCGGCGCCGTGGCGGTGATGACTCGCACCCGCCATCCCGTCGCGGCTGCGGCAGCGCTGCTCGGCGACGCCGAGGTAATGCTCGCCGGCGAGAGCGCCGAGGCCCACGCCGCGGCCAACGGCCTGGAGCAACTGAATCCAGAGGACTTCGTCACCGAGCGGCAGCGGCGGCGGCTGGCGGAGGGACTCACGGGCAGCGGGCAGACGGTCGGTGCGGTGTGCCTCGACGAAACCGGCCTCCTCGCCGCCGCCACGTCGACCGGCGGTCTGCATGGCCAGCGGCCCGGTCGCGTCGGCGACTCGCCGCTGATCGGGGCCGGAACGTGGGCCGACGGGCACGTCGCGGTCTCGTGCACGGGGAAGGGTGAGTCGTTCATCCGCGCGGGCGCCGCGCGGCTCGTGGCCGCGCTGGTCGAGCACGGCACGACGCTCGAGGAGGCGGCCCACGCCGCCCTCACCGAGGTGGCGAAGTGCGGCGGGGAGGGCGGCCTCATCGCCGTCGACGCCCGAGGGAACGTGACCCTGCCGATGTCGACGGCCGCGATGCCCCGCGGGGTGTGGCGGCCGGGGAAGGAGCCGGTCGCGACCGTGCCGTGACCGTAGGGCGCGGCGGCCAGGGCCGCCCAAAAACCGGCCACGATGGTCCCCTAATACCATTGACGCCTCGAATGGAGGGCTCTGTTATCTCGGCGGGCAAGCGCCTGCGTGCGAAATGGGACGCCGGCGAGCCTGTGTTCGGGCTGTGGGCCGGCATCCCGACGTCGATGACGACGGAGCTCGCGGGGCTCGCCGGGTACGACTTCGTGTGCGTCGATCTCCAGCATGGGGCGGCGACCGAGGCGATCATGGTGTCGATGTTTCAGGCGGCGCAGGCCGGCGGCGCGGTGCCGCTCGCGCGGCTGGCGTGGAACGAGCCGTGGCTGATCATGCGTGCGCTCGATCTCGGCGCCGCCGGTGTGATCCTGCCGCTGATCGACAACGCGGCCGAGGCTGCGCGGGCGGTCGACGCGTGCCGCTATCCGCCGCGCGGCCACCGTTCGTTCGGGCCGGTCCGCGCCGAGTTGCTGATGGGCTCGGCCGACCCCGCCGTGCTCGGGGGCGACGCGCTGTGCTTCGCGATGATCGAGACGCGGGACGGCTTAGACAATCTCGACGAGATCGCCGCGACGCCGGGGCTCGACGGGCTCTACATCGGGCCCTCGGACCTGTCGCTCGCGCTTGGGCTCCCCCCGCGCGCCGTCGCGGTGGATCCGGGCGAGGATCGCCAGGCGCTGGCCGATGCGATCGAGCGCGTCCGCGAGGTCTGCGAAGCCAACGGTCTGATCGCGGGAATGCACTGTGGCGGCGGCGTGGCCGCCGACGCGTACGCGAGCGTGGGTTTCAAGCTGGTCACCGTCGGCGTCGACACGAACCTTTACAAGGCAACGATCCGACGCGAGCTCGACACGGCCCGAGGAGCCTGACCGCAGCATGCCGTACGCCCCCGATCTCGCCGGCTGCGCGCTCGACGGACGGTACGAGCTCCACGAGCTGATCGGCGAGGGGACGTTCGGCCGGGTGTACCGCGGATACGACCGCCGGCTGGCGCGCGCGGTCGCGATCAAGGTCATCAAGCCCTGGTGGGCCGAGGATCCCGAAGGGGCCGAGAGCTTCGAGCGCGAGGCTCAACTGCTGGCCCGGGTGAGCGATCCGGGCATCGTGCAGATCTTCGACGTCGGGCAGGCCGAGGAGGGGTTGTACTTCGTCACCGAGCTCGTCGAGGGGGAGAGCCTGGCCATGCGGCTGAAACGTGGCGGCCCGCTCGACGCCTGGGACGCCTGCGATATCGCCGAGCAGCTCTGCCGCGCTCTCCAGCACGCTCACGCCGAGCACATCGTGCATCGCGACATCAAGCCCGCCAACGTGCTCCTATCCGCCCGCGGCCGCGTCAAGGTCGGCGATCTCGGGATCGCCCGCCTCGCCGAGGGCAGCACCGACGGCGGGACCGCGACGATCGTGGGCACCCCCAGGTACATGGCGCCCGAGCAGGCCAGCGGTCAGCCCGTGACGCCCGCCACCGACGTCTACAGCGCCGGCATCGTCCTGTACGAGATGCTCGCCGGGCGTACGCCGTTCGGCGGGGAGTCCGCGGTCGAGATCGCGCTTCAGCACGTCAACCTCGAGCCGCCTCCGCTTCCGCCGAGGACCCCGAAGACGTTAAGCCGCGTGATTGCGCGGGCGCTCGCGAAGGACCCGGCGGATCGGTACCAGAGCGCGGTCGCGATGGCGGACGCCCTCGAGCGGGCGCGGGACAGCGCCGGCCCGGACCCGGTCGACACACCGGCGCAGAGCGAAGACTGGTGGGAGGCCGCGACCCAGGTTCCTGACGCGACGACGGAGATCTTCGCGGCGGACACCCGCGCGCTCCCGCGCGGCGGGATCGACCCGACCCGTCCAGCGCCACGGCTGACCGCGCGCCGGACCGTGAATCCGGCGGGGCGCCGGCGCACCATCGCGGTGTTCGCGATCGCGCTGGCGGTGCTCGGCGCGATGGTGTTCGCCGCGCGGGCGCTGACCGCGGCGCCGACCGTGTCGGTCCCGAAGCTGAACGGGCTCAGCGCCCGCGAGGTCACGGCCAAGCTCCACGGGCGCCACCTCAAGGCCACGTTCACGCACGACTACAGCACCGCGCGGCCCGGAACCGCGTTCGCGGAAACCCCGGGCGAGGGCGACACGGTCAAGCGCGGATCGACGATCAGGGTTGCGATCAGCAAGGGCCCGGCCCCGGTCAGCGTTCCGCAGCTCACCAAAGAGACCGCGATCAGCGCCACGAACGTCCTCCACCACAAGGGGCTGCATGCCGACGTGTCGACGGTGCCGGCGCCCGGCGTCACCCCGGGCATGGTCGTCCGCCAGTCCCCGACCGCCGGCCGTCAGCTGAAGCCCGGCGGTACGGTCGAACTGTTCGCGGCCGAGCAGCCGAGCTGGCACGAGGTGACCACGTTCACCGGTGATCAGTCGGTCCCGTTCCAGATCCGCGGTTCGCAGTGGCGGATCGTCTACAGCATGTCGTACAACGGCACCTGCGATTTCGTGTTCTTCTGCAACGGCCCGAGCGCTCAGGTGCTCGGCTCCGGCACGAACAAATCCTTCAGCCTCGGCTCCGGCAGCGACAAGACCAAGGTCTTCAACACCGGACCGGGCATCTACCAGATCACCATTGGTGGCGGGTGGGATAGCGCCAACTGGTCGGTCGAGGTCGAGGACTGGTTGTAGCCATGACGGTCGGTCCGACCTCGGAGCTGATCAGCATCGTCGACGCCGACCCCGACCTCGGGGAGCTGCTCAGCCCCGCCGAGCGGGAACAGGCGCGCCGCCAGGCGGTGACGCGGGTCCGGCGGCTGTCGCCGGGCGAGTGGAAGGCTGTCGAGGCGCTCGAGACCGACGTCCACCATCAGGGCTTCCTCGTCATCGACGGGCTGCTCAGCCGCGAGGTTGAGGTACTCGGCCGCCGCGCCGTCGAGCTGATCGGAGACGCCGACGTGCTCCGTCCGTGGGGCTGGGATCCGTCGGGGCTCCACGTCAGGGCCGAGGTCGGCTGGGTCGTGCTCGAGCCGACCAGGATGGCCGTGCTCGACCACCAGCTGGTGACGCAGATGAACCCGTGGCCGCAGCTCGGACTCGAGCTGTTCAGCCGAGGCACCCGCCGGGCCCACTCACTGGCGGTCGCGCTGGCGATCTCGCATCATCCGCGCGTCGACGACCGGCTGCTCCTCACGCTGTGGCACATCGCCGAGCGCTGGGGCAGGGTCCGGCCGGACGGCGTCGCGATCCCGCAGCCGCTGTCCCACGAACGCCTGGCGGTGCTCGTCGGCGCGCACCGGCCGGCCGTGACCACCGCGATGGGCGAGCTCGTCAGGTCCGGTGCACTCAGCCGCGGCAACGATCGGATGTGGGTGCTCCACGGCAATCCGCCTGACGAGCTGCGCAGTCACCGATTCGCTCGGGCCGAAGGCCTCACCGCCGGCTGAGGGCCGGCGCCATGCCGGCGCACCGGCCGCTCAGAGGCGGCCGCTCACGAGCGCGACTACGGCCAGGATTGCGATCAGGAACAACAGCGGGTGGACCAGGAGTCCTCCGCCTACCGCGATGATCAAAAGCACGGCTGCAAGCAGCAGAAGCATGGTCTCCTCCAGTTAGGTTTCCCCAGCTCTGCCCGCTCGGGTAAGGCGCTACACACGCGGGGGTACAGTTGCGGACGCCGACATGCCCGAGACCCGCACGGTAGCCCTCGCCACTCCAAGCGCGAAATACGCCGCAGAGCAGCTTGAGCGGATCCCCGGAATCGAGATCACGAAGCGCTACGAGCTCTCGTCAACGCGTGATGACGCCGTGCTCGCCCGCGGCCTCGCGGGCGCGTGGGCGGTGGTCGCCGGCGGCGAGCCATACACGCGTACGCTCTTCGATAAAACGCCCGAGCTCAAGGCGGTGCTCCGCTGGGGGACGGGCTCGGACGCGGTCGACATTGACGCCGCGACCGATGCCGGCGTCGCGGTCGTGACGACGCCCGCGGTCAACGCCGAGGCGGTCGCCGACATGGCGGTCGCGCTGATGCTCGCGTGCCTGCGAAGGCTGCGGGACCTCGACGCCGACGTCAGGGGCGGCGAGTGGCGGCCGGACGGCCCGAGCCGCGATCTGGCCGGCGCGACCGTCGGCATCGTCGCCCTCGGCGCGATCGGCAAGGCCGTGACCCGTCGCGTCCGCGGCTTCGGCTGCCACGTGCTCGCGGTCGAGCCGCACCCGGATGTCGAGTTCTGCCAGGAGCACGAGGTCGAGCTGACGGACCTCGACGAGATGCTCCCGCGCACCGACGTGTTGACTCTGCACGCGCCGGGCACCGCCGCGACGCGCCACCTGATCGGCGCTCCGCAGCTTCGAGCGCTCCCCAGCCACGCGGTGCTCATCAACACCGCGCGCGGCGAACTGGTCGACCAACCCGCTCTGGTCGCCGCTCTACACAGCGGGCAGATCGCCGCCGCCGGGCTCGACGTGTTCGAGCACGAACCCGTGAGGCCCGACGACCCGATCCTGTCGGCGCCGAACGCTCTGCTCTCCGGTCACGTCTCCTCGTATACGAAGCTCGGCCTGACGCGCACGGGGGAGGCGGTGGTCGCCAACCTGCAGGAGCTGCTCGCCGGCCACCTGCCCGCGAGCTGCCTCAACCCGGAGGCGTGGACCCGTCGTTGATCCGGTGTGCGGACTGTTGCTCGATCACGGTCAGCAGCGCCGAATGGTCGAGACCGCCGTCGCCCGCCGCCTCGAGCGCCGCCAGCATCTGATCGACGATCGCTGTCGTCGGCACGAACACGTCGAGCTCGCGCGCCGTGCGCAGCGCGATCCCGAGGTCCTTGTGGTGCAGGGCGAGCTTGAATCCGGGGGTGAAGTCGTGCTCGAGGAAGTTGCGGCGCCTGACCTCCATCACCTTGTTGCCCGCAAGCCCGCCGGACAGCACTTCGATCAGCTTCTCGGGATCGACGCCGGCCTTGGAGGCCAGTACCAGCGCCTCGCTCACGGCCTCGATCGTGACCGCCACCAGGATCTGGTTACACGCCTTGGCCGTCTGACCGGCCCCAGCCTCGCCGACCCGGACGATCGTCTTGCCCAGGATTTCGAACAGCGGGCGAGCGCGCTCAAACGCGTCCGTCGGCCCGCCGACCATGATCGACAACGTGCCCTCGCGGGCGCCCACGTCACCTCCCGAGACGGGAGCGTCCAACGCCGTCGCTCCCACCGCCGCCGCGGCTTCAACCACGGCCTGCGCCACCGCCGGCGCGATCGAGCTCATGTCGATCAGCAGCTGCTCCTGGCGGGCACCCGAGATGACCCCGTCCTCGCCCAGGTAGACCTGCTCGACGTCTGGCGAGTCGGGGAGCATCGTGATCACGACATCGCTACGCTCGGCGACCTCCTTCGGCGTCGCCGCGGCCTCCCCGCCTTCTTCGGAGACGAACTTGTCGACCTTCGAGCGCGTGCGGTTGTGGACGACCAGCTGATAGCCGGCGCGCCGCAGGTTTGCGGCCATCGGCGCACCCATGATCCCCAGGCCGATGAAGCCGATCGTGTTGTCAGGCATAGCCAAGCTCTCTCATCCAGCCGAAACTCTCCTCGGTCGTCGGTGTCGTCGGGTTGTACTCGAGTCCGACCCACCCACCGTACCCATTGCGCTCCAGCAGGCTCAGCACGAAGCCGTAGTTGACCTCGCCCGTGCCCGGCTCGCCGCGCCCAGGAGGATCGGCGATCTGGACGTGGCCGATCCGCGGCAGCAGGCGGGTGATCGTCTCCGCCAGGTTCCCCTCCATGCGCTGCATGTGGTAGACGTCGTACTGGAGCGCGACGTTGTCGGCGCCGACGGCGTCGAGGAAGCTGATCGCCTTGGCCGTCGTGTCGAGCAGGTACGGTCCGTTCTGCTGCGAGTTGACGGCCTCGATCATGATGCTGGCGCCCTGCGCGCGGGCCTGCTCTGCGGCCCAGCCGACGTTCTCGCGCGCCACCTCGAGCTGGGTCTCGACCGCGAAGCCGACGCGGTGCACACCGACGAGCGCGTTCAGGCGGGGGCACCCGATCCGCGCGGCCAGCTCGAGCGCGATCGGGACATTATCCCGGAACCGAGCGCGCCGATCAGGGTCGCCCGCGAGCCCGCGGTCGCCGGCCGCCATGTCCCCGGCGTCGAAGTTGAACAACGCGACCTCGAGTCCCGTCTCGGCTACGGCCGAAGCGACCGCGTCCACCTGATCCAGGCCCGGCCACATGAACTCGACGCCGGCGAAGCCCGAACCGGCGGCACGCCGGAACCGCTCCTCGAACGGCACGTCTTTAAACAGGAAGCTGAGGTTCGCGGAAAATCTCATGGGGAAGGGCTCCGGCATCGTATGCACATGGGACGGGTTCGCGACTGGTTCCGGCTGGCCTTGCTGTCCGTCACCTGCCTCGCCGCTTTCGCCGGGATCGCCCAGACCGCCGCGGCCGAGAGCAACGGTCTCGCGTCGACCCCGCCGATGGGCTGGAACGACTGGTACTCGAGCTACTGCAACGTGAACGCGCAGCTCGTCGAGCTGACCGCCCAGGAGATGGTCAACAACGGAATGAAGGCCGCGGGGTACGACTACGTCAACATCGACGATTGCTGGATGGCCTCGAGCCGGGACGCCGCGGGCAACCTCGTCCCCGACCCGACGCGTTTCCCTAACGGCATCGCCGCCGTCGCCGCATACGTCCACGGTCTGGGCATGAAGCTCGGGATCTACGAGGATGCCGGCACGACGACCTGCGCCCACTTTCCCGGGAGCTACGGGCACGAGGCTCAGGACGCCGCGACGTTCGCCGCCTGGGGCGTCGACTACGTCAAGTACGACCGCTGCAACATCCCGTACGGCGACTTCCCGGGCCAGTCGGAGCAGCAGGTCCAGCAGACGCTCTACACCCGCATGAGCAATGCGCTCAAGGCCACCGGTCGGCCCATCGTCTTCTCGATGTGCAACCCCGACCCGGGGGACGACCCGTGGCTGTGGGGGGCGCCGATCTCGAACCTGTGGCGGACGACCACCGACATCGAGGATAACTTCGGGTCGATGCTCGGCAACTTCGAGGGCACGGTCGGGCTGTACCGGGACGCCGGCCCGGGCGCCTGGAACGACCCCGACCTCCTCCAGATCGGCGACGGCGGCAGTAGCCTGGGCGAGTACACAAGCGAGTTCAGCCTGTGGGCCGAGATGGCCGCGCCGCTGATCGCCAGCACGAACATCGGCACGCTTACCGCCGCCGAGCGCGCGATCTACGAGAACCCGAACGTGATCGCCGTCGACCAGGACCCGCTCGGCCAG
>Ga0335081_10006079_pt1 | contig 19165 bp, 17 predicted proteins | sample Lox_Sample_35_FD_206713 | JGI IMG/M metagenome (GOLD analysis project Ga0335081, IMG submission 206713) | Soil microbial communities from Loxahatchee National Wildlife Refuge, Florida, United States - Lox_Sample_3.5 | ecosystem: Environmental > Terrestrial > Soil > Wetlands | place: USA...
AAGCGCTTTCTACTGCCCGACGACTGATTTTTTCACCAGCCGGATTTGGAACAGCTTGGGCCAGAGCTTCCCGGTGACAAACAAGCGGTCGGTTTTGGCATCGTACGCAATGCCATTGAGCACATCCACTTGCCGCACCCGGTCCGCAGGACTCAGAATCCCGGTGAGATCGATCCAGCCGACCACTTTCCCCGAACTGGGATTGATGCGGGCGATGCGGTCCGTCTGGTAGACATTGGCATAGACCTCGCCCTTGATCCATTCGAGCTCGTTGAGTCTCCGCACCGGTCCAGTATCGTCGCTGACGGTTACTCGCCCGATTTCACGCAGCGTCTCCGGATCCCAGAAGCGCAGGTCGGCAGAGCCGTCGCTCATGATGATGCGCTTGCCGTCGGACGTCAGTCCCCAGCCTTCTCCCGGATATTGGAAGTCGCGCTCCAATGAGAAATTGTTCAGGTCGTAGATGAAGCCCTTTTCCGATTTCCAGGTCAACTCCAACAGCTGGTCTTTCCAGTTGATGATGCCTTCGCCGAAATACTGCTCCGGAATGTCGCGCTTTTGGAGCACTTCCCCGGTTTCGAGGCGCACCTTCCGGATCGAGGACTCCCCGTACAGACCGGTACTCTCATACATGATCCCGTTCATGTAGAAAAGGCCTTGTGTGTACGCCTGCGGATCGTGCGGATACGACTGGACTACCTCGTAACTGTACTCGGGAATGCCGCCGGCCTGGGACTCGGTCCCGCAGGCCGCGCAGGCTACGACCGCGGCAACGGCGATCAGGATGCGCATATAGCTACCAGCATACACAGACCAGCGGTCTGCAACAGACCAGGGGTCTGTACTACGGGCAGTTACTACATGCCTCCGCTACTGGCCAGAAACGGGAAATCCTGCGACACCGGCGGTTGGTAGAATGCAGCCTTTGCCAGGTAGCGGTACGGATTCACCGGCGCGCCACCCAGCCGTACTTCATAATGCAGATGCGGCGCCGTAACCCGGCCCGTGGCGCCCACCGCGCCTACCAATTCGCCGCGCCGGATTTCCTGGCCCGGATGGACATAGGTGCGAGACAGATGCGCGTAGTAGGTCTGGATGCCGCCGCCGTGGTCCACGACTACTAAGCGGCCGTAACCGCCGCTCCATTCCGCCCGCGTCACCACGCCGTCGGCCGTCGCCCGTACGGACGTTCCCTTAGGGGCGCTGATATCGACGCCGGTATGGAACTCGCCTTCGCCCGAGAATGGATCGTTGCGTTGGCCGAAGGGGCCAAGCAGGAGGCCGTCCACTGGCCACAAACTCGGCTTGGAAACCGTATTTAGAGCGCGCGTGCGGCTTTGCAGCGCGAGTGAATGCACGCCCCGCAGAAAGTTATAGTCTTCCACGCTTTCGGCGAAGCTGGGCACCAGTTTGCCTTCCGCCGAAATATCCGCCGGCCCTTCCAGCTTCTGCTTGATGCCATACGCAAGAGAAACCTCCCGCGCATACAGCTGCAGGCTGGCGAGTTGTTCCTGCGTCTGGCTGACTTGTTTTTCCAGGTTCCGGTAGCGCGCGCGCAGGGTCTCGGCTTCACGCTTCAGCGCGTTGTAGTTGGCGACCTTCCAGGCCATTCGTCCATAACTGGTAACGATTCCGAATAGCGAGCAACACCCCACCAGGGACATAGCCATGATCAAATACATTGCCTGATTGGGAACGTGTACGCGCCGGAGCCTGCCGCCCAAAGCTTGACCGAGTACAACGACGAAATGATCGTGTTTCATAGTTTTTCCTGGCCGGATTCCTTTCCAGCTTCGAGACCACTCCGGTCTCGGGATCCGGTGGGGCTACGATGTACTACGACTTGGCGAAACAGAGACTGTAACAGGTCCCACCGCCCCTGTCAACCCGTACCAAGAGCTTTCAACCTATTGATAAAACTGGTATTATCCAAAGTTAACCGTGCCCTTCCGAGTTCCCGGAACGTTCTTTCTCCGTAATCTAGTCGAAAAACGCGGCCTCCTATTACAATTGGTCCGGCGCGATTTCCAGCAGCGTTTCGTGGGCTCGGCGATTGGGTGGGTGTGGGGCCTGATCCATCCGCTGGTTCAGTTGCTTGCGTGGACATTCCTGTTCCAAGGCTTGATGCGGTTTTCGCTGCCGGCTAACGAAGTGACTCAGAACTATCCGCTCTACATCTTCGCCGGCATGCTGCCGTGGTTTTTGTTCAGCGAAACCGTGCAACGTTCCGCGTCGAGCATCCTCGACCAAGCCAACCTGATCACGAAGACCGTGTTTCCGGCGGAAATCGTCCCCGTTTCCGTTTTCCTGTCGTGCCTGGTGAGTCACGGGCTGGCGCTGGCCTTGGTGGTTTCGGCGGTCGGAATCTTTCTGAACCGGATCAGCGTGTTTCTGTTGATTCTGCCGATCTACACATTGATCATCGGTCTGTTCGCCGTGGGCGTGGGCTGGATCGTATCGAGCCTGCACGTCTTCTTGCGCGACACGGCCCAAGTCCTCAGTGTGATCCTCACCTTCTGGTTCTTTGCCACGCCCATCATGATTCCGGAGAGCCAATACCCGTCATGGGCCCATTTCCTGCTGATCGCCAATCCGTTGGCGTACCTGGTGAGGGCCTATCGACGGATGCTGCTCAGCACCCGCGTACCCGATCCGGCGGACCTGCTGGTGGCCGCGGTTAGCGGGGCGGTCGTGTTTCTAGTCGGCGGTTTGTTCTTCCGGCACATGAAACGCGGCTTCGCGGACGTGCTGTAAGTTTTCAAAAACCCGCGCTTTGGCCTTGAACCCCTGTAATTTCTCTCAACGTTCCGTCGATCCAGCTTCCCAAGGCGTCATTCCATGCTCTCGAACCTCGCTTGGAACGTGGACGGCGCGAGAAGATTGGAGCTTAGAGGCCGCGCAGCGCAGCCCCGCACCGCTGCGTTGTGCTTCACCATCAGAATTGATACTTTGAAGAGCCATGGGGCGTAAGATTGCCTTTGTTAAGCAGGGCACGATGACACTGTACTTCTTTGGGCTAACGGAAGACTATGAGCCCGAAGAGGCGGAGAAGCTCCCTTTACTGAAAACCAGTGCCTATTCGGCGCTTGGGGACAACACCGCCATTCCCGGTAACAACCCGCGGGAAGCACAGGAATACGTGGCTAGAATTGCGGAAGCATTGCTCGGCGTGAAATGCGCCTACTGCAACTTGGGGCGCGAGCGGTCCGCGATTGCCATCTTCGCCTTCCTGTACGTGAAACTCCACATGACTAAACAGGATGCCTGGGAGAAAGTCCGCGCGGCAGTAGAGGAAAGCGCCGTGAATATGCCCAACAAAAAAAAGATTCTCGACCAAGTCGAGTGGGCGATCTTTTATAGCGTCGGCTACGGGAATCTTCCCGAACTCTACGGCCAACACTAACCGAGGCAGCGGCCGCGCTCGTCCGTGGACCGCTAATCTTTGTTTGAGGAATGCCCCGACCGTGCCGGCCCGGCCGTGGTGCGGGCTGAATGGCGGCCATCGGACCTTGGTCGGGTGATGCTTCCGCCAAAACCCATTGACCCGAGCCAGCGTCGGCGGTAGAACGAGGTATGAGGAAGTCGGTTTCTCTCTACCTGGCGTTGGCCGGTACAGCGAGCGCTGCAGGCTTTCCACTCGGCGTCGGTAATTCCCTCAGTCTTCCGGGCTCGGGCGTCATCAGCACGGCAGTCGACGCGGCCGGTTCTGTATACCTCTTGCAGACCGAGGCTAGCGGAGTCCTGAAGCCTACCGCCGTTCTCGCAACACCGGCGACTACTCCTTCCTCGTATGTGACGAAACTTTTTCCCGATGGCAGCAAGACCGTCTTTGTAACGGAGCTCGGCTTCACTGCCGGCGCCATGGCCGTGGATCCCGCCGGTTACGTGTATGTCGCAAGTGACAACTTCGTGGAAAAACTGGATGTGTCCGGCGCCAGCGTGATTTACCGCTTCCAGGTTGCGCTGGAGTGCGGTTTCGGCGGCATGGCGGTCGATAGCGGCGGGCATGTGTTCGTAACCGGCGGGGTGATAACCGCTCTTGCCACTACGCCCAATGCGTTCCAGAAGACTGGCCCGGCAGCCCAATGGGCTCGTTCATTCGTCGCAAAGATCAATGCTGCGGGGAACGGATTCGATTACGCGACTTATTTCTTCAATGCCGGCATCACCCAACCATCTGCTATCGCCATCAGCAGCTCGGGTGATGCGTTTATCGCAGGAGTTAGTAACGTGAACCTCACCGCCTTTTTGGCTCGTCTGAGCGCGGATGGCTCGTCCCTTGTCTATTCGATACCCCTCGCCGAATATGACGATATTACGCTCGCAGTTACCTCCGACGGCAGTGCTGTTGTGTACCAGGGGCCGGTGAATTCCGGTATTTTCAGCGGTTTCGTGAATACCACGGGGGTGTTCTACGGCGCTCTGGTGCGGCGTTTCAATCCGCAAGGAACTGCGGTCGAATTCTCCAGAACGTTGCTTGGGGCGTCCGGCTTCCTGTCTGTCGGTGCTACTAGCAGCGTGGCCGTTGATACTGCGGGGAATACGTACATCGCCGGAGTCACCAACAACGCGAGCTTTCCGGTGAAGGACAATCTGGCACCGTGCACCGCTTCCACCTATCTGATGATCCTTGATCCCTCCGGAAACCTGATCCAGTCTACGTACGTTCCCGGCGCAGGTTCCGGCACGTTGCTATTGGCATCCGGCGGCGTGTATATGACCGGGTTGGCTGCTGACGGAGAGAGCATATCCTTGGTGAAGCTTTCGCCATCGGCGCAACCGCAGACCACACGTCTGGCCTGCCTGGGAAATGTGGCAACCAACGTGGCTGGTCCGGTGGCGGCTGGTGAAATCGTCAGCCTGTACGGAGAATCCTTCCTCCGGGTCGGTCTCAGCCCGGACAGCGCAGCGGGTTCCGTGACGTTCAATGGCATCCCTGCGCCGCTTCTTTACACAGATGCAGGCCAGATCAGCGTCATTGTCCCCTGGGAGATTGAAAGCGCCGCGACTACCAAGGTCTGCGAATCGAACAGCGGCGCTGCCCCAAGTTGTATGACGCTCGATGTTGTGCCCGCGGTCCCTGCAGTTTTTATGGCAGACGATTCCTACGCCGTAGCGCTCAACGGGAATGGCACGGTTAACTCCGCTGCGAACCCCGCCGAACTTGGTGAGATGGTCTCGATTTTTGCAACCGGTCTGGGCCCGATAACGCCGATTCCTCAGGACGGCGCGATTGCCATGCCGCCGGTCGGAACGAATGTTTTCCCGGTCACGTTCTTCATCTCGCTCGGCGCCGGCTCGAATGGCGAGACCATCAATCCCGCATACGTGGGGCCGGTCCCCTTCGGAATTTACGGTCTGAGTGAAATCAAGGTGCGTGCCAGCGGAAACTCCATGAACCTGCAGGTCGAACTGCCACAGACCAGCGCCGGGCCAGCCGTCGCGTGGGGCCAACAGTTTCAAATCCATGTCGGGCCGGTGATTTAGCGGGGCGAGGAATCCTACAGCATTGGCATCAGGGCATCCAGCGGCCGCGGGGCGATGGCTTCGAGCGCCATCGCCAGCGCGACGACGGAATCATTGGCGCGGCGGAGTTCCTCGGCTGTTTCGCCCCAGCCTGATGGATCGAGCCCCACGCGGCCGGCGAGCTGGTTCACGGGCAGCAACCACTCCATGCGATTCTCTTCCGGGAGCCGGTTTTCGATCAGGTATTCCAACAGCGATTTCAGGACGAAATCGCGAGTCGCGCCGCGCGGGACTACGATCAGGAGCTCGCTAAATAGCGACATCTTCTCCCGAAAATGTTCCACCGGCGACAGGCCCGTGCTCTGAGTCCAATTGGCCATCGCGGTAAGAAAATCGCGGGCCTTCGCCTGCCAATCGTTCTGCTCGCGATCCTGAGTCTGGCTGGCGAGACCACTGTTGGTAAAGACCAGCGCTCGGTACCGTTCGCGCATCTCCCGGCATTCGGGATCCTCACACCAGGTCAAGCCTTTGGCCTCTCCCTCCGTCTTCGCAGGAGTAATCCCGTGCAGGTCGATCGGCTGGAGCGGAGCGACCGCCAGCTTGTCGTTGAAGTATGAAGTTACTTTATCCGCCGATGCTGTCCAAACGCTTTGAGCGTCATCGGCGCACCGCTGGCCGGCGAGGTGGCTGGCCAAGAATTGCCGATACGCCTCCAGCAGGATCATCGGCGAGATCTTCCGCCGCTGGCACTGCTCGGCCAGCCTCTGAATGCCGAGGCCGGCAGCACTCGCGCCATACAGAAACGAGCGGTCGTCACTCGAAATTCGACTGAGCGCGCCCGCGAAGGCGGTGACCAACGACTGAAAATCGGAATCCTTTGCCGCGGCGCCTTCCAGGAGGCGCGTTACGGGAGCTACCTGAGCCGCCGAGGTTAGGGTTGAGATGTAGGGTGCCAGGAACTTCGTGGGCTCTCCCTCGCGAACCTCTTTCGTGGAAAATGTCTCCGCAGCCACGCGGCCCAGCACGTCATAGAACCGATCGACATCGTAAACCAGGAAGTCCTCACAACTGAGTTGCGGCAGGCGAATCGGAGTGATCTCCGTGAAGCGTTCCCGGGCTTTCTGAGGCGCCAAAAGTAGCAAGCCCTCGACGGCACGGAGCTGGAGCGACAGAGAATCGAGGTCCTGTTCGTACGCGCGATTCAGGAAACCCGAAGCACCGATCGAACGGGCCAAGCCCGTGCGTTTCTTATAGGGCTGAGGCGCGAAAAGCGCTAATCCAAGGGCCTGCTCGAGAAGTTCCACGCGCCGCGTCTTCGAGAGCTGATCGAGAGCGGCAACGCGGATCAATGCATCGGCTGCCACTTCCGGTGGCGCACTATGTGCCAGATCGATTACCGATTGAATTTCGAGGGAAGGTCCCGCAGCCGCAGCCATCGCCGGGAGCAGGACGGACATCAGGAATCTCATGGGGACCGGAGTCTCGTACCATTCTACGCCGGTCCGCGCAGGCTACCAGTGCGGGCTAACTGTTGGCGTATTGGTTGCCGGCCACGAGCTGAGAGGTGCTCGTATTCACAATGCCGGCTATGGACTGTTGACCCATGCTAAAGAAACTGATGCACGCCATCGCCAGGAACGCGATCAGTAGGGAATATTCGATAAGATCTTGACCGCCGTCTTCGCGCCAAAGATCCCGCAGCCGCTGCGCCATGCGAAGCCTCCAAGGCCATTACAGCCTATGAAGGTACTAGAGACAAGCGATAAATGCGCACGCTGGTACCCAATAGTCACTTAGGATAGCGTCTCTGCTAACCGAAGTGACTGTGTGGTTGAATACGATCGATTACCAAAGTTAGGGTTGCGCGATTATCTGAAGTGAGTGGAGCGCTACCGCTCGGCCGTGCCGACCCCCGTTATTGACCCTCGTTTGTAAACGGGGTGGGTGTCCACCGAGCGCCTTTAGGCTTCTCCCTTGTCACTGTAGGACCAGGAGCTTGCTCACCAGCGCGTTGTGATCGAGTTGGACTCCCTATTTTGATAGTGTTGGATCAAAATAGGTGGACCAGCACCTGCATCGCAGACACGCTCCGAAAAGCATCTTAGCAGATTTCTCCGGCCGGGCACCCTATTTGTCGGTGAAATGAAACTCCAGGACCATCTCGCTTGGAACTGGCCGCCCATCCGACTTGGCGGGTTCGAAAACCCAGGATTTGGCAGCAGCGGAGGCAGCTTGAACGAGGCGAAAATTGGCGTTGGTGCCCGGAGTGACCGGCGTCACCTTGGTCACCACACCTTGTGCATCGATCTGGACGCGGACCTGCACGTCCGAGCCGGAGCCTGCGGGAATCGGTCCATTAAAGGTGGGGCTCACGCGACGCAGGGCTTTCGGGCCCGCGATCGAGGGTCCCGGCGCCGTTAGAGCCGTGGCCGCTCCAGCACTCTGGGGAGCGGGCGCCGCCGCAGTCGGCGCGGCGAAGATCGGGCTGTTGGAGGCCAGTGACGAGCCGGACGGACTGATCGATGGGGGAGGTGGCATGTCCGCGGCACTGTTCCTGGCGGGCGCGGAATTGTCCGTCCGGTTGGCGGGTGGCATGAACCTGCGCAGCGTGCGCACTTCCTGGTTCACTTGAATCTTTACGGGCTCGGCCAAGTCGCTAGCCGATGGCGGTTGGGCAGGCGGGGGCCCTCCCAGCACGCGGACGTGTTCTTCGGCCAATTGATTCCCGGGCAGTACGATGTTCAAGCTAAAGAGCAGATCGCCGCTCTGCGGCGTATACATAATGGTTCCGCTCGTCAGGTCCGATGGCGTCAGGCCAACCTGTTGCTCTTTGCCGTTATCGCGGATGGACAACACGGCGCCCGTCGGATTCAGAGCCGCGACAGCTGCGCGGTCCCAGGTGAGCCGCCACAGAGGGCCTTCCCGCGCCGCCGAGAAACCGGTATGCACCTCGGTCGGAACTTGAACCGGGACAGGCGTTTCCGTAAAGCTGATAGGCCGCTGCGACACGCCGTTCAAACGTAGATAGACACCCACCCCGATGGCCACCAGCAAAACCCCGCCGCCGATGTACCAAAGTGCGCGGATGCGTCCCTTGCGGTTGGGAAGTTCCGCTGCAGCCGCTGTGGCCGCGGCCATCCAGTCGGGGCGCGCCACGGCGCGGTGCTCCTGGTGAGCGGGCACGCGGACGGGCGGCGCCGGCGCATAAGGCTCCGGATACGAGTACGGGTGTGGCTCATGATGCGCCACCGGGAGCGGCGCAACCGGTGGCCGGGCCGGCGGCTGCTCGAGCGCGGGTGCCGGGGTCGGTGGCGGATCCTTTGGGGGCACTTCAAACTCAATCGGGTCCGACGCCGACATGGGATTCGACCGGAGCGTCATGTGCTGCCAATCGTCCCATCCATCGTCCCTACGCACCGAAACCGAAGCGGTCATGCTCAACTTCGAGAGCGGTGTAAAGGCAATGTAATAGTGAAAGTTCGTCGTGAAGGATGTGTGTGCCTGCTCCAGGACGGCTAGCAATTCGCTGTCGCTTTCCTGGGTGCGGCTGTCATTCCGCGTGCGGCTGCGATAAAAACCCACCACGGCTTTGGACGGATCCTTCTGTACCGATGCCATCAAACTGCGGATGTTGCTCAAGTCGAGATCGGACAGGCGGAACGATGGTCCGAAGCGGTATTCGATTTGGATGAGGACCACTTCTTCGGCCAGAACAATGCCGCTTTGGCTGTGGCGGCCGAGCAGCAGACCGCCTACTTCCGCGCCGCCGCGTGGCACGGCACGCAAGCCCTCATTCACCTGGTCCCAAATGGTGGCCACCAGGGCGCTCGGAGCGGCCAAAGGAAACGCCGAGCGTTCACAGAACACAACGTCCTTGGTCTTTACGTTCTGGCCTTCAAAACGAGGGGCCGGACTTTGCGGCGCAAACATGAGGTCTTTCCGCTGTTTTGCGGACTAGGGTTCTAGTGTATAACAAATCGTTTCTGTCAACCTCAGATTATGCAACCAATTTCGGCTGCGAAAAGAGGAAATGGTCGAAATAGTAGTGCATCAACAAAACGCTCAGTACTACAACGAAATAGCTCTGATCCGCCGCCAGCGGGGTTACCGCCCGCACCAGCATGGTGAGCAGCACCAGCACACCGGTCGCCGCCAGGAAGCAAACGTAATACAGAGCCATGCTGTTGCGGCGAACCAGGTTGCGGACCACCGGGCTATCGATTTCACCGCGCTCATCACGCAGCCGGTTCAGCAACCATAGCAAGAACAGATATTGAAATGAATGCCAGGTGTTGTATCCCTGGAATAAAACATCCAAATTCGAACCCATTGGCAAGCAAAACGATACAACTGTGGTTACGCCGATGAGCAGGGTTTTCGGCAGACTGGCCCGCCGCTCACGGAATTCGATTGCGGTTTTTCCGATCCACACCAGCAGGAAGATGCCGAAAACCACTCCGGCCACAATCGGGAGGTGGAGCGGGCGCACCCAGTCCGGGTACGGAAGTACAACGCCGCCCACATGGAACTGGCGCAGCGATAGCTTATACAAACCGATGGGGTACATGCCGCTCAGGATCAATCCGTAATCCACAAACCGTGACCACGGCGGCTCAGGGCGGCGATTGCGCGTGCGGTAGCAATCCGCCAGGTAGATGATTTGATGCAGTACATGGAGCGAGGCCCAGGTGAAGAAGAACGTGATCAGCAAAGTGTACTGTTTCACACCTAAGTAAACGACCAGCACCGGCAGGAGGAACGCGAGCATGGCGTACCGAGGGTGGCGGTCGCGGAACCGGCCGTCCAGAAAGGTGTACGTGATGGTCGAGAACAGGTGTGGTCCGCCGATCAGGGCCGCGACGGTGATGTTGATCAGGTCGATGGCCTGCTGCGGCTTCATCCAGCCGGAGGTCTCGGCGACCCACGCCACCAGGAAGGGCAACGGAACCAGAACCGCACTGAAAATCAGCAGCGGTAAGTCCCATGAAGGCTTGTAGATCCACCCCTGTCTGCGTTGGGGTACCAGAATGGGCGACGCGGCAATGGCAGCCATAGGAAACGATAATACGTCAGAGCGGGAGAGATTTCATCCCCGTTGTGGGGCCAGCCTTTCAGGCTGCCGCCGGCTTTCCAGCTGGCGTCTGGAATTTGGACATTCCCCACAGACGACGCAAAGCGACCGCTCTTGGTCGCGGCTCCCTCGAAAATAACTTCTTCGGTAGCAGGCTCTCACGGCTCCGCTCCGCGACAACGACCTCGCCGGCCTCGCAACCATCAGTAACATACTCTGTTCGCACCCCCGGCTAGGAAGCCCTTTTCATCCCTGGTTGTGAGCCGAAGGGTCATGTGTTTCTCCGAGCCGGTAGAGTAGGAGAGAGGGCGACGCCATAGCTCTTCAGATCCGCGTCGTACACAGCTTGATACCCGGCCGGCCAATGGCCACGTATCTCCTCCAGCGCCGGGTGCGCTGGTCGCCCCGGCCGGAACCCATACGAACAATCCAGGAAATCTGCCTCGAAGATCGGCTCCAGGATCAACAGGGTCGCCATCTGTACTACCCGGTCGCGCACCGTCGGTATGCCCAACGGCCTCAGCTTCCCATTCGCCTTCGGAATGTAGACGCGTTGTACCGCTTGCGGCACGTAGGTCTTCGCGCGTAGCGATTCCTGAATCCCTGCCAAGAATCCGGCTACGCCTTGGTCTGACATCACCATCTGCTGGATCGTGACGCCATCCACTCCGGGCGCGCCCTTGTGAGCTCGCACCCGCTCCCACGCCGCTTCCAACACATCCATCCGGTAGATCCGGTCGTACAACACATAAAACCGGAACTTCGGTTCCTGCTTGGCCCAGTTTCTGTCTCAGTTGAGAAACTTTCTCCGGCAGTCCTGGCTCTTTCACCGTTTCCGGCATCGCCCTTCCTGCGACTGCCTGCGTATCCGTAGGGGGATTTTCATCCAAGCGGTTTTCTCCTCGTCTGACAAAATCATGCTTTCCGTAAGGCCCCTTCGCTCCACGGGCGTTACCCCGCTTCGTCGCTACCTATGGGCCTCTCCGACTCCCTGCCGGGCCGCCGCTGCGGTTATGTATTCCCGCGGCGCGTTGGTCGCTTCCGCTTCCACCCAACAGGGTCTCCCAGGCTCCTCGGCTGATCTTTCCACGCGCGCTGTCCCCAACCGCCCCGGAAGGTCCGCTGCCTGCTTGCGCCTGTTGCTTCACCACCGGTCTTGTCTGGCTTCATCCTAGTCGGGAGGACTGGCCACCTTCGTATTCCGATCGAGGCCGAATCGGGTTCACTTGCGTTACGGCTCGCGTGTTCGCCTCACAAGTCCGCCAAGCCCATTGCTGGAACTCGCGCTCGCTCGGCTACATGCTGAACAGGCAATTTACACGGTGAACTCCTTTCAGTTCACAAGATCAACCAGGCTTATCCTGGCGTACCGACCAAAGGGAGCCTTTGTCTGTGTCCAGCCGGCGTCGTTCATGTCACCGTAACAGCGCGACGCCGGGCGGAAGCCCGGCAGCAGACCGGAAGGGCTGGCCCCACACGTTGAGATTTTCCGCATGGGCCATTGAATCCGCCGTGGAAGGGGTTTAGCATGGAATTTGAGGGGAGATATTCAGATGAGAATATCACTTATTGCAACCCTGCTACTGGCTGCTGGCTTTGTAGTCTACGCACAGGAAGGCGTGCCGCGGATGTTCACGGCAGACCCGACGACCGCTCAACGGGGGGACGTGATTACGGTTACAGGCGACTTCCTCGATTCCGCCTGTGTGGCCAAGGTCTACCTTACGGACGGAAAAAACGATACTCCGGTGGAAGTCACCGAGCAATCTAAGACCACGCTTAAGTTCAAGATTCCGGCCAAGATCGCCGCTGGACGGCTGGCTGTAATGGTGCTGACGGTGGGCCCCAACCCGAAATTCATCGAGGAGCCGGTTAAGGTTTTGATCCAGGAGTAGCGGTTGCGCCCGGCTTGCGGAACCAAAGCCAGAAGTACTGCGTGCCTGCTCCGGATTGGCCCTGGAGTTCGAATCCGGACTCCTTGGCGAGTACCGCGGCTTTGTCCGGAGAAATGGGATATCCCAGCCACGTATCGAGTTCGCCATTGCGAACATTGCCGCCGCCCTGCACTTGGAACTTAAACAGGCTGCCCGGCCTGAGCACTCGAAACACTTCCCGGCAGTACGAAGAGATGACGTCGTACGAGGGAATGTGCTGGAACACGATAAATGAGAAGGCGTAATCGTAACTCGAGTCGGCAAGGCCGGGCAGCGTGCAGCCATCGCCGACGATCAAATCCACGTTGCCCAGGTCCGCCGTATTCAGGCGCGCCCGCGCGATCATCTCTTCGCTGATATCGATCCCCGTCACATGGCCGAAAATCCGCGCCAGCATGCGGGTCATGCGGCCCACGCCGCATCCGATTTCGAGCGCGCGCAGATCGAGCGGCGAGCGCTGCCCGCCGCAGATGGCATGCATGTCGGGCAGAACGTCGTTGGCCACGTTGATTTCGCCGCTACGAAAGAAGTCCCTCTGGTCCCAATCCTTGGTGGCGTTTTGAACGTAGTACTGAGCGTTTTCTTTGGCGCGGTCGTTCCAATCCGACCGCATTTTGGTCAGAACTTTCGTGTCCATGCGATTTCAGTGGCGGCGGACGAGCGTGACCATGGCCTCGACGGGCTTGCCGTTGCGCAGCACCTTCACTTTGACGACGTCATCCGGCTTCTTGGCCTGCAGCGCATACGTGAAATCGTATAGGTTCTGAATCGGCTTGCCATCGAACTCCACCAACACATCATCGGCCTTGAAGCCCGCTTTGGCGGCAGGTGAGCCAGGCGTCACATCCGAAAACTTCACGCCTTTGACTCCCTCGCCAAAGTCCGGTATGGAGCCGAAGTAGGGCCCATAGCCGCCGGAACTGGTGGAACCGGAAGTCGGCCCAACCCCACCGGCCGCTGCGCCCTCCCCACCGGATTGCGGCGCGAGGCGCACGAATGCCGGCCGGTCGGGAGACTCGCGCAGATCGTCGGTGATGTCGGCCACCAGTTGCAGCACGCGCGCGGCATCCGGAGCATCAATCTTGTCCCAAGTGTCTCCCGGCTTGTGGTAATCGCTGTGCAGCCCGGAGAAGAAGAAGAGCACGGGAACCTGCTTGGGAATGAACTCCATGTGGTCGCTGGCGCCGTAACCGGCGGTATCGGAATAATCCAGGTTCAAGCCGAACTTCGACTTTTCCTTATCGAGCAAGGCGCGGAGCGTAGTGCCGGTTCCTGCGCCACCGATATACAGTTTGGCGTTGCGCACGCGCCCGATCATATCCATGTTGATCATGGCTGCGCATTTGTCGAGCGGAAAATCGGGATGCGACACGTAGTAACTGGAGCCGAGCAGGCCCAACTCCTCGCCCGCGAAGGTCAAAAACAAGATCCCACGCTTTTGTTTTGGCTGCTTGGAAAACCAGCGCGCCAGCTCGATTACACCGGCGGTGCCGGAAGCGTTGTCGTCGGCACCCGGATGTATCGTTCCGACCAAGTCGGGCGCCAGCGAATACTGCTCGCCCAATCCCAAGTGGTCGTAGTGGGCGCCGATGATTACGTATTCGTCGGTTTCTCCGGGAAGGTATCCGGCGACGTTATGGACGGTCTTGACGGCGCGCTCTACATCCAGGTTGGCATCTACGCGGACGGCATCCGGGAAGGCGAACGATTCCGGCTTCAAGGTTCGATCGATCTGCTGTTCCATGGCGTCGAGATCCTTGCCGGCGGCCGCGAACCAGCTATCCACCTTGTCCGCCTTCACCTGCACGAACGGGATGCCGGCATCGGCCGGGCCGGCGGTGCGGCCGAACGTTTCCAATTGATCGGGATCGGAGCGGTGATTGGCGCGATCGTTGATGAGAATCACGCCTTCTGCGCCGTGAATCTTGGCGTTGAAGGCTTTGCTCGCGAACTGGGCGTGTTGCGTGTACGCCTTCCCGGCGAAGACGCTTCTTTCATCGAACTCTTGCGGTTCGTGGCGCAGCATCAAGACGACGCGGCCTTTGACATCCACGCCCTGATAGTCGTCGTAGTTGTACTCGGGCGCGGTGATGCCGTAGCCCACAAAAACTACGGCGCCTGCCAGCTTGCCGGGCGAAGAAAAGTTCAGCGGAACAAAATCTTCAGGGAAATGCAGAATGGCGGTGCGGCCGGCTTCCATGTAGTGGAAGCGGTTGGCCTTGCCTAGCCGGGCGTCAGTGGTGACTTGAAACGCTTGAAAGAAGCTTTTCCCATCGGCGGGCTTGAGCCCGAACTCGCGGAACTTGCCGGCAATAAATGCGCCTGCCTTTTCGAGCTCCGGACTGCCCGTGGCGCGCCCTCGCAGCTCCGGTGAGGCCAGGAACTTGATCTCATCGAGATAAGTGTTGGGATCGATATTGGCGGTGGCGCCAAACACGATCCAGGTAACGGCAAGGGGCAACAGCCCATACTTCGCGAGTTTCATTCCAATACCCAGCCCTCCCGCATCCCCGGGAGGCTATTTTTTCTTGGTCGACGCAGACGGCGCCAGCGGCGAACCGGCCTGTGGAGCCCCTGGAAGATCCAGCCTGATCGAGCAGCCACAATCCTCACCCGCATTCTTCGCAGTCCTCTGATAATCGATTTCGTAGTCGATGATGGCTTGCAGCGTTGGCCATTCCGCGGCGGTGTTGAGGCGGCGGCCGTTGATGAACAGCGTCGGTGTGGAGTCTACGTTCAGTGCCCGGCCATCGGCAATGTCTTTGTCGACCTCGCCTTCCGTAGCCCGGTTATCCAAGCAACTGGTCAGTTGCAGCGAATCGATGCCCTGTTCCCCCTGGGCCCATCCGAGCACTTTTTCCTTCAGATTCTCGGGAGTGATCTCCATCTGATTCTGGAAGACCCAATCATGGTATTTCCAGAATTCGTCGGTATTTTGCCGCAAGACGCAACGCGACGCGATGGCTGCAGCCTTCGACCAGGGATGGATGGATGTGAGCGGAAACTGCTTGAAATATAAGTGCACCTGAGTGGGGTAAGTAGCTACCAGTTTATCGCGCAGGGTTTTGGCTTCGCGCTGGCAGAAGGGACACTCGAAATCACTGAATTCGACAATCACCACCGAGGCGCCCTGTGTGCCGAAACTGGGAGCGCCCTCAGTCTTCAGCCTATCCAGGTCTTTTTTGAATGGGTTCTCGGTGGTGTCATAAACGGTTCCTTGAATAATCCTGGAACCGTCGGAGGAAACCAGCAGACTGAAATCCTGCCGGGCATTGTTCATGGAGGCGGTGACCGTCACTTGCCGAAATCCAGGCAAGTCAGACGGCATGGGGTCGCCCACTTCCACCGTGACCCGCTTATCCATCACATAAAGGTGACGCAGATACGCTTCGAGCGCCCTCTTGTCGATGGGCGCGGGAGCTGCGGGAGTCTCAGAGGAAGTTGTTTTCTTAGCCGCCCAACCGGAGACGCCCAGCGACGCCAGGACCACCGCGGAGCACAAAAGCGATCGCAACATATCCACCTATTGTAATGGAAACGGAGCAAACGGCAGATTCGTTACATAATGGTTTTGGATGCTTCGGAAAATCCCGCCGGTTTTGTGGCTGGTGTTGCCGTTGGCATACGTTCTCTACGTTTACCACCTGGATGCTGCCGGGCTTCTGGGACCGGATGAACCGCGCTATGCAGCGGTGGCGCGCGACATGGCGCGCACTGGCGACTGGGTTACGCCACACCTCTGGGGACAGCCGTGGTTTGAAAAGCCCGCGCTGCTTTACTGGATGGTAGCAGGCGGTTTCCGCGTGGGATTGGGACCGGAGTTGGCGCCGCGATTGCCGATCGCATTACTGTCGCTAGGGTTTCTCGCGTTCTATTGGTGGATTCTGCGGCGCGAGTTCGGTACACTTGCTGCCTCGTTTGCCACGCTCATCCTGGGGACATGCGCCGGGTGGGTCGCTTACAGCCAAGTGGGGGTGACCGATCTGCCGCTCGCGGCCACTCTTTCCGCGGCGATGCTGTTAGCCTTGCCCTGGATGGCAAAAGGCGATACGCGGTGGCTGCCGGCCGCCGCGGCTTTCTTGGGTTTGGCGGTGCTGGCTAAGGGGCTGGTCCCCCTGGTATTGGCGGTGCCATTGGTGCTGCGAGGGCGGATTCGCGACCTGATGCGTTGGCGCGTGGTGGCGCCATTTTGCATCGTGGCGCTGCCGTGGTATGTGCTGTGTTATTTGCGCAATGGCCGCACGTTCCTCGACGTTTTCTTTGGACAGCAAACCTTCGGGAGGTTCTACTCGCTCGAATTGCTTCACGGGCAGCCTTGGTGGTTCTATATTCCTGTGCTGCTCGCCGGCCTGTTGCCCTGGACACCACTAGTGGGATTGCTGGCGCGCCGCGGCGGCCTGCGCGATCCGCGGCGGGTGTTCCTGGCGGCGTGGTTTGTATTCGGGCTGGTGTTCTTCTCGGTAGCCGCGAACAAACTGCCGGGATACCTGTTGCCGTTACTCCCCGCGGTGACGGCGTTGCTGGGGATCGGGCTGGACGAAATCGAGAAGCCGGCGCCGTGGTTAGCGGCGTGTGCCGTGTTGCTGGTGGCGTTCCCGATCGCCGCGCGCATACTGCCCCTGGCGGTGGTCAACGGATTGACTCACGTGCGCTGGCCGTCGCTCGAATGGACGTGGTTTCTGGCTGTGCCCGCCGCGGCCGCCGTTTGGATGCTGGCCCACCGCGAGCAGCGGCTGAGTGCCGCGCTGGTGCTGACAGTTTGCGCCGGAGCCGGCCTGGTATATCTCAAAGTCACGGCGCTGCCGAAAGTTCCATCGGCCCGTGCGCTGTGGCGCGAGATGTCGGGACGGACCAGCGAGTTTTGCCTGGACGGCGTGCAGCGCAACTGGCGATACGGACTGAATTACTACTCGGTGGTGCCGCTACCCGATTGCGAACAGGAACCGAGGCGGCTCAGCGTCCGTCAATCTGCCGGCGAGCTGCCCTACCTGGCTTCGCCAGACGCTACAATCTTACCGTTCCAAAACTACTGACTATGATTCTTCCCAACAGCCCGCTCACGGAGATTCTGGTCCTGGTTCTGGGAATGCTCTGCTGGGGCTCTTGGGCCAATACGTATAAGCTCGCCGGCAAGTGGCGTTATGAGCTGTACTACTTCGATTGGATGTTGGGAGCGCTGGCCGCGACCGTGATTTTGGGTCTTACTGTCGGCAGCCTGGGATACGACGGCTTCTCATTGCGCGACGACCTGATGATCGCAGGCAAACGCCAATGGCTGTGGGCTTTCCTCGCGGGAGTGGTTTTCAATTGCGGCAACATGCTGCTGATGGCTTGTCTCTCCCTGGCAGGGATGACGGTGGCCTTCCCGCTCGCCGCCGGAGCAGGCCTGATCGTAGCTGCATTGGTGAGCTTTGCCCTGGCGCCGTTCGGGCAGCCGGTTTTTATCCTCCTCGGCAGCGGCGTGATGGTGGGCGCATTGGTGGCCGCGGCTTTCGTGCACCGGCACCTGCTGTTCATGCGCCACGAGCAGGTGGCGCGGGCCGGCAAAGCCAAGAGCACCAGACGGCCGAGCAGCATAAAAGCCATCATTCTCGGCGTGGTGAGCGGACTGCTGCTGGGCGCTTTCCCGCCGCTAATCGATGCGGCGCGGCAAGGAGAGACGGGACTCGGTCCGTACTCTACTGCGCTGCTTTTCGTTCTGGGCGCGTTGCCGACCACGTTTATCCTGAATCTGTTTCTAATGAACCTGCCGGTGGAAGGCGAACCGCTGGAGGTCTTGGAGTATGGGCGCGGGCCGCTCAAAAGCCATTTCTGGGGCTTGGTAGGGGGAGCGATCTGGTCAGCAGGATTGATTGCTCTATTGGTGGGTGCGACTCTCGCCCCGCCGGTACGGCCGGGACCGGTTGTGGTTTACGGCTTGAGCCAGGGCTGGATCGTGATCGCGGCGCTTTGGGGTGTTTTCGCATGGAGAGAGCTCGCCGATGGCGACAGCCGGGCGAAAGTGCTGGAGGGCTTGACACTGCTGCTGGTGGCGGGCGCGATCGTCCTGCTGGGAGTGTCGCCGCTGTACGTTCACCGGTAGGTCCCGTCGAGCGTGGCGCAGTTGAACGAAGCACTCCGGGAAGAATTGGTTGCGATGCGCGCCGAGGATCTGCGCGTGCGCGAGGAGCTTCTCAAAACCGGGGAGCTGGGTGAGGGCTATGCGCCCCGGATGGAAGCAGTCCATCGCCAGAACGCGGCGCGGCTCCGGGCAATCATCGCCGAACATGGCTGGCCGGACCGCGAGCTGGTGGGAGGCGATGGCACACTGGCAGCGTGGTTCATCGCTCAGCATGCGATCGGGGAGCCCTATTTTCAGCGGCAGGCTCTGCGTTGGTTCAGGAAAAGGTGAGGCTGGGCAAGGTGCCGGCGGCGCAGGAAGCCTTTTTATCCGACCGAATCGCGATGTATGAGGGCCGCCCGCAACGATACGGCACGCAATCTCTGCCATGTCCGGACGGCCAGTATCGCCGCTGGCAGACGGAAGACCCGGAACACTTAAACGAGCGCAGGGCCGCGATGGGTATGCCCCCTGTAGCAGATGACCCCGCCGAAACCGAACCGACACTCGAAGCGCTGGCGAAATACCAGGACTGGCTTCGCGGGTACGAAGAGTGGCTGCGGAAGGCTGGATGGAGCTGAGATGGACTGCCTA